>Ga0302319_10018828_pt1 | contig 12569 bp, 9 predicted proteins | sample Bog_T0_2_FD_203319 | JGI IMG/M metagenome (GOLD analysis project Ga0302319, IMG submission 203319) | Peat permafrost microbial communities from Stordalen Mire near Abisko, Sweden - Bog_T0_2 | ecosystem: Environmental > Terrestrial > Soil > Wetlands > Peat | place: Sweden: Abisko, Stordalen Mire... | reverse complement strand
CGTCCGAGGCCGCCTATCCGAAGACCCTCGAGGGCCTGGAAAAGTTCGGCGTGCCCAATCGCATCGCCTCCTTCGTGCTGCCGATCGGCTATTCGTTCAATCTCGACGGCTCGATGATGTACTGCACCTTCGCCACGCTGTTCATCGCCCAGGCCTACAATATCGACGTGCCGGTCAGCACCCAGATCACCATGATGCTGGTGCTGATGCTCACCTCCAAGGGCATGGCCGGCGTGCCGCGCGCGTCTCTGGTGGTGATCGCGGCGACCCTCAATCAGTTCAACCTGCCGGAGTCGGGCCTGCTGCTCATCATGGGCATCGACCAGTTCCTCGACATGGGCCGTTCGGCGACCAACGTCATCGGCAATTCGCTCGCCACCGCCGTGGTCTCCAAGTGGGAGCGCAATCTCGAGGCGGAGAAGCCGGGCGAGGCCGACGACGCCTTCATCGACGAAGCCGTCGCGGCGGAGTGAGGAGGCGGTCATGACCTCTCATTCCTGCGTCGGCTTCGGCCGTCGCGCGATCGTCGCCACAGCGATGCTGCTGCTCGGCGCGGCGAGCGCTTTCGCGCAGACGCCGTCGCTCCCCGAGGCCGGCCTGACCGGCGCCTTGGCGAAGATCGCCCACAGCGGCGTCGTCGTCATCGCCCATCGCGACGCCTCCGTGCCGTTCTCTTTCCTCGACCGCTCCGGGCGGCCGATCGGCTATTCGATCGACCTGTGCGCGGCGATCGTCGAGGAGATCGGACGCACGCTGGGGCGCGACGATCTGCGAATCGAATATCTGCCGGTGACCTCGGAGACCCGCCTGCCCGCGATCACCGACGGCCGCGCCGATCTCGAATGCGGCTCGACCACGGCCAATCTCGAACGCGCCAAACGGGTCTCGTTCTCGCCGCTGATGTTCGTTGCGGGAACCCGCGTGATGGTCGCCAAGGGGACGCCGTGGCGCGACTTTCACGATCTCAAGGGCAAGAAGATCGCGGTGACCGCCGGCACCACCAATATCGGGGCGCTGAAGCGCCTCGACGAAAAATTCGGCCTCGGCGTGACATTGGTCGAAGCGCCCGACCACGAGCAGAGCTATCGCCTGCTCGCCGACGGCAAGGTCGATGGATTCGCCACCGACGACGTACTGCTGTCCGGCCTCATCGCCCAGCACAAGTCGGCCGATCGTTTCGCCGTTGTCGGCGAGTTGCTGTCCTACGACCCCTATGGCATCGCCTATCGTCATGACGATCAACCGATGAAATCGGCGATCGAACGCGCCTTCCGCACGCTCGTCGTCGCCAACGAAATGGACGCGATCTACGAAAAGTGGTTCGGACGACGGCTGCCCAACGGCGAAATTTTGGGGATTCCCATGAGCCCGCAGCTCGAGGAGTCCTTCCGGGTCTTCCGAACCGAGATCACGCCGGACGAGAAATGAGGCGGCGCGGGGCCTCGCGAGGCCCCGGCCGTCATCGGTCTCGGCGCCGTCGGGCGTCTCGAGGGCGGTCGCGGGCGAGGATATACGGCGGCGGAGATGAAGAGGGGCAGGAATGGCAAGCCCTGACAGGAAGACTTGGCTGGAATCGGCGCAAGCCGAGCGTCGCAAACGCTCTTGACAGACGGCGATGTCAACCGAGATTTGAATGAGAAGGATTTCTCGCCAGCGTTTGCGGCGAAGACAGACCGATCGGTCCAAAGCAATGCGTTCAAACTGAACGAGAGGACTCGCAATCTTGGAAAGCAGCGCGTTCAGACGCGCGATAGTGCGAGCGTGGGCGTATGAGACCCACGAGTCGATTGAGAAAGCGTTTCCAGCGTTCGTCGCGGATTTCGATTCAAGCAACGGCCGCGGACCCCTCTCCAGATCACCGCGAGCCCGTCACCACGGCTTCCAGAAATCAAGAATCGATCGCGGCTGTCGATTGCGCTTGACTGTCCTCAGCCATCGGTAAAATCTATCTGTCGGCGTCGATCGACCGCGAAAGTCGAGCCATATCGGCAGCGAATGTTGAAGGAAAATGCATTTTCGTCGTCTTGATTTGAGCGCCGACCTCGCGGCTCTACGGCGGTCCCGCCTTGTCGGAGATCGCGCAGTCGGGGCAATTTTCTGTTCGAAGAGCGCGTCTCGGACACGCGCCTCGCGCAATTCGAGGCTCACGATCCTTCGCTCGCGACGCTGCGCGCCTCGACTGATTCCTATTTCAAGTCGTCCGTTGAAGGTCTCCGGCGCGACCATATGCCCAGCACATTCTCCGCCGCGAATGACTTGGCGCTCTACCAGCCCGACATCGAACCCAATCAGAAGCTCGTCCGCCTCGAATGCCTCGACGACGCTCTCGAGCCCGCCGCCGGTCTGAGCTTCACGCGACTCGCCGACGCCGTCGGGGCGAAGCCGCGCGACGAGGACGTGATCGACCGGGCGCTGGAGCGCTTCCGGACCTATCGCGGCGCGCGGCCCGCTTTCGTCGCCTTCGAGTCGGAAGTCGCCGCCGACCTCCGCGCGCCCGACTGGCTGCTTCGGCTGCGCAACCGCCTCGGCCTGGGTCATCACGCGCCGGCCGCCGGCGAGACAAAAGCCTTCGCTCTGATGGAATATCTGGTGGCGGACGCCCTCGACGCCTGGAACGCTGCGCGCGCCCGCGGCGCCGAGCGGCCCTTCGCTTGCCCGACGGTTCTCGACTCGAAGCCGAGCGCATTCTTCTTCCCCTCGCCGAGGAACGTCGATGCGAGTTTCGCCGTCGAGTTGACGGAGGGCGCGGCGGCTCCGCCGATTCGCGAATTCCTTCATCTTCGGATAAGCTATCGGCCGCATCATCTGACGCGCGTGGGCGAACTCGTCGGGCCGCTGCCGGCCGTGCGGCTAGCGGCGAGACGTGACGCGCATCTGGCGGGACTGAGAGGGATGTCGGCGCGCGACGACTTCGGCGCCGAGATCGCGGATGAGGTCGATGACTGAATTGAGCGCCGCGACGGTCCCCGACGGGCGTCGGCATTCCTGGCTCGAACGGCTGATCGCCGCGCCGGAACTGCAAGTGCGCGCTCTGGTCGAGGGCGACGCGGATATCCATCCGCTCGACCGCGCCGAGCCGACCGACGCCGCGGCCACGCCGCTGTTCGGCCTCGCGGACGATGACGTCGCCGTGCGCGCCTTCGACGACGGAACGCTGGCGGCGCTGGCGATCTATCGTCGTGAGTTGCAGGCGACGAAAGGCCCGCGATGGGAGCGGCGGGCGGGCGCCGCGTTCGATTTGATGTTGGTCGTGCAGCGGATGCGGCCGCGACTGACCGCGGTCGACCTGCATCGGCGCTTCCCGTTCTGGAACGGCTGGGCGGAGACGCTGGTCCTCGATGTCGGCTTCGATCTGCGGCGCGAGTATTGGCGCGCGCTCGCGCTCACGCAGGACCTCGCCGCCGGGGCCGGACTTGAGGCGCGGCGGCTGCGGCCGTTCTGGTTGCAAATCTGCGGCGACGCCGGCCGGCGCGGCCGTTTCGACGAGACCTATCTTACGGTCGGACTGTTGGGCCTGCGCCGACTGCCGCTCGACGAAGACGGCGCCAACGAAGAAGCGGCGCTGCACGGCCTCGCGCGCTGGGCCGAGGCGCAGCGGCCGACGAAGAAGAGATTCCTCAAGGAATGGAGCATCCTCCAAGGCGCCTTCCCGCGCATGCCGACCTATTGGGAAGGCTTGGTCGCCAAGGTGCTCGCCGCGGCGGAAGACGCACTCGCCCGCAAGACCGACAACCGCGTCAGTACATTCGAAGCCGCCGGTTGGTGGCGAAGCGAACTCGATCCGGTGCGCGGCGCGGTGTTCGATCTCCAGCGAGGCGACAGCCAGCCCCCGGACCCGAGGCGCAGGGAGGACATCCTGCGCAATATCGGAAACGGGGCGCCGTTCCGCCAATTGAAGGGATCGATCGACGCCTACGTCGCCGCGGACGCACGTCACGCCTCGCGCACCGGAGATACGTTCTACGTGGTGCGCACGGCCTGCAACATCGGCATGCGCCTGTTGCGCGGTGGCGACGAACCCGCCGCGCGCGCCGAAAAGGCGCGCGATCTGGCGCAGCTCGCGTTGCGGTTCGAGCCTTTCAACGTCTTCGCCTGGGCGTTATGGCGCGACGCGCTGGCGGCGATGGGCGAATGGGAAGCTGCGGAACTGCTCGGCTGGGAGGCGGTGCGCCGATTCCCGGAAAACGAGCAATGGCGCAACCAACTCGCGTCTCTGCTCGCCGACCGTCTCGACCGCGCCACCGAAGCTGAGACGCTGCTGCGCGAGACGATGCGGCTGTTTCCCGACGACGTCGTCGCCCGCACCCAACTCGCGTTGCTGCTCGCCGACCGCCTCGACCGCGCCACAGAGGCCGAGACGCTGCTGCGCGAGACGATGCGGCAGTTTCCCGACGACGTCGTCGCGCGCACTGAATTGGCGAGCATCGTCGGCCGCGACGCGGCGCGGCTCGGAGAAGCGCTGAAAATCGTCGATGAAGCGCTGGGGATCGACGGGAACAACAGAGTAGCCCTCGACCTGAAGCGCCAATTCGAGCAAGGTCGACCCGTCGGACGCCGCGGGCCGCGCCGCGCGCCGCCGCGCCCGGCCGCTGCGCCGTCGGGGCGCGCGGCGGTCTTGCCCGCCGACATTTCCGCGACCGCCCGGGCGCGACGCGCGCTGTTCTACTTCCGCAATGGGCCGTCCGGCGCTGCAGCCGAGGCGAGGCGCCGCCTGAGCGACGACGAGAATCTCGCCTATGCCCGCTATCTCGCCGCGGCTTTCGGCGAGACCGCGCCCTCGCTCGACGACACTGCGCTCGCTGTCGCCTTCCTTGCAGCCACCAAGGCGCCCGGTTACGACGCTCTGCGCGCCCTCGTCGAACGCGCCTTCGGGACCGACCGCTTCGTTATTCGCCTCGCCGGCGCGATGCGCGGCGACGAGGCGGCAGCCGCCGAAATCCGCTCCTGGCTGGCCGAGCCGGCCAACGAGGCCAATCCCCACGAAACCGGTCTTCGCACCTTGGCCGCAAAGCCGCGCGCGGCCATCCCGATGGAGTTGCTAGCCGACATGCTTGCGGCCTCTCAGGGCGCCGCGTTCGCGGCCTGAGTCCGCGGACGACGGCGGCGACAGAACGCCCGCCCCTCAATCCAGCGTCTCCCGAAGCGCGAACCGCGCGATCCGGCACAGCCCCGGCCCGATGTTGTCAAGATTGCCGCCTCTGATCCGCACGCCGGGGACAATGGGAGCGGCGGCGACGAAGGGGGCGAGAGCGCCAAGCCGCAAAGCGATCCGCGCGAAACCAAGTCTCAGACAGTCTTTCGAACGTAGGCGTTCATCCACCGGCCGTCCGGCCAGGAATTCGCGGTAATCTTCACCTTGGGCAAGTGGTCTTCAACAACAACGACGCCGGTCCGATTCCAGAACACCAGCTTCCCCTCACGGACATCGATGTTCCACTGGTGCAGCCCGTCGTATTGCGCCGCCTCGGCTTCGTTCAGATTTCCCTGAATAAACACGACGCCGTCCGATTTTGCCACATCCAACATTTCTCTGACGGCTCTAAGTGGATCATAGCAATGATCCAGAGCATTCAAAATGTGAACGAGATCAAATTGATTCTTCCCGAACTGTTCAACCAGAGTTTCCGCCTCGCCTTTTATTGTTCTTATCGGCGGAGAAATCTTATATTCGTCCAGCAGCATATTGTATACATCCGCCAACGCATCGACGGCCGTGACGTTCGCCTTCTTGCCGTCGATCAACCAACCACACCAGGAAATGGGACCCGATGCAACGTCGAGAATCTTAATTTCTGCGCTGGGACGGGCCGGCAATTCGGCCAGAATACCAGCTTGCACCGGCGCATTCGGATCGGCTCGGGCGCGCAATTCAGCGTTGAACGCAGCATTGCCGCCGGACAGCACGTCTCTCCAAAATTCTATTTCACTCGCAAGTCCGGATTCCCAAATGTCCTTCTTCATATACGTTCCGCTCCGTTGCCCAGCCGAAGCATCGATGTCTTCGCCTGCAGAGGTCTAAATTAATTCAATCGCCGGCGCCATGTCTTTGGACGGCGTCTCGGACGCTCGATCGTCCCTCTACCGGCCGCTCAATCCAGCGTCTCGCGATACGCCCAGGCCGCGAACGCCACCGTCACCAGCGCGAACAGTGCGATCGGCCACAGCTCCGGGCCGATGTCTTCGAAGCTGCTGCCTTTGATCAGCACGCCGCGCACGATGCGGATGGCGTGAGTGGTGGGGAACAGGTTGCCCGCCCATTGCGCCCATAGCGGCATGCCGCGGAACGGGAACATGAAACCGGAGAGCATGAACGACGGCATCAGCGTGAACTGGGCGAGTTGCACCGCCTGCATCTGATTGTTGGCGATGGTTGAAAAGGTCACGCCGAGCGCGAGATTGCTGGCGATGAACACGCCGAGCGCAAACAGCAAAACCGCGAGCGAGCCGCGAATCGGCAGGTGGAAGAACGTCGTCGACGCCACCAGGATCAGCGCCACCTGCATATAGCCGATGAACACATAGGGTACGATCTTGGCGATCATCACCTCGATAGGCTTCACCGGCATCGCCAGCAGGTTCTCCATCGTGCCGCGCTCGCGCTCGCGGGTGATCGCCAGCGTCGTCACGAACAACGTCGAGAAGGTGAGCACGATGACGATCAGGCCGGGCACGATGTTGAGCACGGTGAGTTGCTCGGGATTATAGCGCGCGTGCAGAACGAATTGCATCGCCGGCGTCTGCGGCTGCATCTGCCGGATCGGCGGCAGGTCGCGGTTCAAGTCCTGCGTCGCCTGATTGAGCGCCGCCACCGCATTGCCGATCGCCGTCGGGTCGGTGGCGTCGGCGTCGATCAGGATGGTCGGAATCTCGCCGCGATCCACGGCGCGGTCGAAATCCGGCGGCGCCTGGATGACGAACAACAATTCGCCACGCGCCAGACCCCGCTCGGCCTCGGCTTCCGAATGCAGCCGCAGGATGTCGTAATAGCCGGAATTGTTCAGCGAAGCCAAGATGGTGCGCACGTATTTGGAGTCTTCGAGGCCCAGCAACCCCGTCGGCAGATGTTTGGGATCGGAATTGATCGCATAGCCGAACAGGAACAACTGAAGCATCGGAATGGCGAGGATCATGCGCAGCGTCATCGCATCGCGCAGCACCTGGATGGTTTCCTTGCGCAGCAGCGCATACAGGCGGGGGAAGGAGAAGGCGCTCATTTGCGCGCCTCGCCGGCGCTGAGCATATGGATGAACACGTCGTCGAGCCGCGCCGGCGCCTCGCGCCATTGCAACCCCTCGCCGTGCTCGGCGATCGCCTTGGCGAGCGCTTCGCGGTCGAGCCCGGAGACATGCAGCGTGCGCCCGAATACGGCCGCTGCCTCGACGCCCGGCGCCCCGCGCAAGTTGCGCGCCGCCGCGTCCAACCCCTCCCCCTCGCCCTCGAACACCACGAGCCCCGCCTGCGCGACGACGTCGGAGGCGCGGCCCTGGACGACGATGGCGCCTTGGGCGAGATAGACGACGCGGGAGCAGCGCTCGGCCTCGTCCATGTAATGGGTGGAGACCAGCGTCGTCAGCCCGTCGACAGCCATGTCGTGGATGAGGTCCCAGAACTCGCGCCGCGCCTTGGCGTCGACGCCCGCGGTCGGCTCGTCGAGCAGCAACAGTTTGGGCTGATGCAGCACGCAGGCGGCGAGCGCGAGCCGTTGTTTCCATCCCCCCGACAATTGCCCCGCGAGTTGCTTGCGCCTGACCTGCAGACCCATACGGTCGAGCATGTCCTGCACCGCGGCGCGACGGTTCTTCATCTCGTAGACGCGGGCGACGAAGTCGAGATTCTCTAACACCGTCAGATCGTCGTAGAGGCTGAAACGCTGGGTCATGTAACCGACGTCGCGACGGATGTCGTGGGTCTGGCGCATGATGTCGTAGCCGAGGCAATGACCCTCTCCCGCGTCGGGCCGCAGCAACCCGCACAACAATCGTATCGTCGTCGTCTTGCCCGAGCCGTTGGCGCCGAGGAAGCCGCAGACCTCGCCTTTCTCGACGCGCAATTCGAGCCCGTCGACGACCTTCAAATCGCCAAAGCTCTTGGTCAGGCCACGCACGTCGATGACGACTTCGCTCATGGCTCAACGACCGAGCGGTTTGACGGTGACCGGTTCGCCGGGATTGAGCGGCGCGCTCGGCGCCGCGTCGAGCCGCGCCTCGGCGAGATAGACGAATTTGTCCTTGGTCGTCTCCGAATAGATGAACGGCGGCGTGTATTCGGCCTGCGGCGCGATGAACGACACGCGGCCTTGCAGATCGGGCGGACAGCCGTCGCAGACGAGGGCGACGGCGGAGCCGACGCGGACCTGTGCTAGCCCGGGCTCGGGGATGAAGAAACGCACGAAAACGTTGCGCGGCGGCAGCAGCGACACCACCGGCGCCCCGGCCGCCAGCGTCTCGCCGGGCTGAGCGAGCACGTCGGCGATCACGCCGCCCACGGGCGCGACGACGCGGCGCTGATCGAGCCGCCAGCGCGCTTGCGCGAGCGCGGCGCGCGCCGCCTCGACGCCCGCGCTCGCGCCTTGCACCTCCTGCGGCCGGCCGATCGCCGCGCGGGAATTGTCGAGCGCGGCGCGCGTCGCCGCGATCTTGGCTTCCGCCGAGCGCACGTCCGCGGTCTCCTGGTCGACGAGTTGCGCGGTCGCCGATCCCGTTTTCAGCAATTCGCGATTGCGTGCGAGATCGGCGGCGACGCGGTCGCGCGCGGCCTCGGCGTCGGCGAGATTGGCGACCGCTTGGGCGATCTCAGTGGGTTTGGCGGGGTTCTGCAGATTGGCGAGCTGCGCCTCGGCTTGCCGCAACTGCCGTTCGGCCTGCTCGGCCGCGGCCTGGTCGGCCGTCGCGTCCTGCTCGAACAGCGGTTGCCCCAGCACGACCCGGTCGCCGCGCGCGACATGCAGAGCTGTGACCAGCCCCTGCTGAGTTGGCGCGACCTTGACGAAATCCGCCTCGGCGTAACCCTGCCATTGCGTCGGCCCTGGAGGCGCGGGACGCAGCACGAGGACGACGCCGACGACGAGGATCAAAGCCAGAACAGCGAGAATGACGGATTGGCGGGACAAGACTTCATCCAGAGCGAATTTTCACGGCGCAGCGGAGCCGATGTACAGCGAAACCGTGATGGGGGTAAGCCGGCGCCATGATCGCCGCCATTCTCCGCGTCAAAGTGACGCTCAAAGAGGCGCCAACGAGAGACGCGCAAGAAATTCGGCGGCGCAGACGCCGCCGCTCCTATCCGCGGCCGATCGCGGCGAGAAAGGCGCGGCGGGAATCCGGCAGTTCCAGGCCGCGCGGCGCGAACAGGTCGCGCAGCAGGAAATAGCCGGTCAGGCGGAAGGCGGCGTCGATGTCCTCGGCGCTCGGGCGCGCGCCGGTCTCCGACAGGAAGAACGCCGGCAACGGCAACAGCTTGTCGCGCCACGGCGCGCCCGCGCTCGCGCTCACCGCCCTGCCCGATTTCGGCGACACGTAGACGAGGTCTTCGCGCACGCCCGTCGCCGCGCATTCGCTGAGATCGAGCGCGAAGCCGGCCTCCGCCAACAGGCGCGCCTCGAACCGCGCCACCAACGCCGGCGCGAGCGCGGCGTCGTCGAGCCGGTCGGCGATGACGCCGAGCGCCTCAAAGAACCCGGGATGTGGGTCGCGCTCCGGCAACAGCCGCGCCAGCGCGCCGAGATAGTTCATGCCGGCCAGCGCCTGCGCGCTGCCCATCAACATGGCCGCGCGTAAAATCAGCGGCTCTATCGCATAGGCGCCCAGATGCTCGTCGAGCCGGGCGCGCCAGACCAGCCCGACGGAATTGCCGGGTTGCAGGGTCGCTGCGGTTTTCAGCGAGCGCCCGCCGCGCACCAGCCCGAGATGGCGGCCGTGTTCGCGGGTGAACGCCTCGACGATCACCGCGGCCTCGCCGTGCCGCTTCAAGCCGATGACCAGCCCTTCGTCGCGCCATTGCATGTTCAAGCCCAATCCGCGGGCGGGGGAACTCTGGCGAGTTTCAAGGCGACGAGCAGCGCGGCGAACACCAGCGCCCCCACCAGCAATGCGACGCCGTTCCAGCCCCAGGCCGAATAGAACCAGCCGCCCGCCGAGCCCGCGAAACTCGAGCCGAGATAATAGAAGAACAGATACAGCGCCGCCGCCTGCGCGCGACCCCTGGTCGCCCGCAAGCCCACCCAGCTCGACGAGATCGAATGGGCGCCGAAAAAGCCCCAGGTGACCAGCGCCAGCCCGAGCGTCGCCGTCGGCCAGCTGTCGGGCAGACCGACGACGACGCCGACGAGGCCGACGGCGGAGGCCGTCCACAGCGCGCGCCGGCGCCCGTAGCGTCCGGCGATCTCTCCCATGACGGCCGAACTCACCGCGCCGACCAGATAGGTCAGATAGATGAAGCCGATCGCGCCGGGGCTCAACGAAAACGGCGGCGAGGCGAGGCGGAAGGCGATGTAATTGTAGGTGCAGACGAAAGCGCCCATCGCCAGAAAGCCTTCGGCGAACAGCAGCCGCAAACCAGGATCGGCGAAGTGATGCAGCAGCGACCGCAACAGCCCTTTCGCGCGAAAGGGTTCGCCCTTGAAGGCGCGTTCGCGCGGCAGGGCGTAGAGGAAATAGGCGGCTCCGAAAAGGCCTTCGACGCCCAGCGTCGCCATGCCGACGCGCCAGTTCAGATGATCGGCGACGAGTCCGACGGTGAGTCGCCCGGTCATGCCGCCGAGCGTCGAGCCGGCGATATACAGGCCCATCGCAAAGCCCAAGGACTCCGGGGCGATTTCGTCGGCGAGATAGGCCATGGCGACGGCCGGCAGACCCGACAGCGCGAGCCCGGCGAGCCCACGCAGGAGAACCAGCGAGGTCCAACTCGACGCGAAGGCGGCGAGCACGGTGGCGAGCGAGGACGCCGCCAGCGAGGCGACCATGATGCGCTTGCGGCCGACGACTTCCGACAGCGAACCGGCAAGGATCAGCGCCGGCGCCATCGTCAGCGTCGACACCGAGAGCGCCAGCGAAGCGGAGGCCGGCGAGAGTGAAAATTCCCGCGCCAGAATCGGCAGCAACGGCTGCACCGCGTAGAGCAGCGAGAAGGTGGCGAAACCGCCGACAAAGAACGCGGCGGCGATGCGAAAGAAACCGCGGTCGCCGCGCCGCAGTTGCAGCGCGCCGGCCGGCGGCAGGACGGGACGATTCATGGCCCACCCTCGCCCGTTTGGCCCCATGCTGGCAAGTCATCTCCAGCTTGGCAGCCATGTGCGCAGATCGAGGTCGGTGGGCGAAACCTCGAAATCCGCGGCCAGAATCGGCAGGAAAAACACGAACAGCAGCGCCGCGGCGACCAGGAACAGCGAGGCGACGATGTCGCCTTCCCGCCGCCGCGGGCGAAACAACGCCAGCGCCAGCGCCGGCCCCAGGCAGAGGATCGAGGGGAAATAATAATAGTTGAATTCGAGCCCTTTGGGGTTGGCGATCCACGGCGCCCATTGGGCGAAGAAGGCGACGGCGACGATGACGGCTTCGAGCTGAAGGCGCGCGAGCCCGCGCCAAGCTGCGCCGAGCACGGCGAGCTGCCCGGCGTAGACGATGAGCGGATTGGCGAGGGCGACGATCGCCGCCGCGGGATTGTCGTCGCTCCACTTCGCCGTCTCGCCGCCCTCGACGTCGAACAGATACCAGACCGGACGCCATTGCGCCGGCCAGGAATACCACAGGCTCGCGTAAGGGTGGGTCGCCGAATGGCCGAGCATGATGGAGAACATGTCGCGCTGCGCGGTGAAGACGAGGCTCCACGACCCCTGCCCGATCGCCAGCGGCAGATAGGCGGCGCCATAGGCGAGCGCGGGGACGACGACGAAGCTCAAGGCCGCCGCGAACGGGCCGAAAGCGAGCGGCGCGGCGAAATCGGGGGCTTGCGGCTCTCGGAGCCGATGTCGCTTCGCCCCGTAGAAAAGTCCGTAGAGCGCGACGAGGCCGAGGAGCGTGAACAGGCCGGAAAACTTGCAGGCCGCGCCGAGTCCGAAACTCGCGCCCATGGCGACCAGCCCCGCGCGCGCCCGCGAAGCGTGCGGCGTCTTCACGGCGTAGGTGAAAGCCGCGAGGCCCAACGTGACGAAGGCGAACATGAACACGTCGAGCATGGCGATGCGCGACTGCACGTAGAGGATCTGATTGAACCCCGTCAGCGCCGCCGTCCACAGCGCCGCGGCGAGGTCTTCAAACAGCGCCAACGCCCACAGATACACGCCGAGCATGGTGATCGCGCCAAACAGCGCGCTCATCGCCCGCCAACCGAAAGGTTGATCGCCAAATAACGCGAGGCCGACGCCGATCAGCATCTTGGCGAGCGGGGGGTGTTCGGGGTGAAGGTTCTCGCCGGACGCCAGCCACGCCCGCGCCGCCGGCACATACCAGGTCTCGTCGAAATAGACATGGTCGGGCGCGCCGAGGTCGATGGCGAAGGCGGCGAGCGAAAGCAGGAACACAAGCGCGCCGAGGAACACGGCGTCGCGGGGGCGGAGGGTGGGGGATGTCATG
>Ga0302319_10018826_pt1 | contig 12569 bp, 6 predicted proteins | sample Bog_T0_2_FD_203319 | JGI IMG/M metagenome (GOLD analysis project Ga0302319, IMG submission 203319) | Peat permafrost microbial communities from Stordalen Mire near Abisko, Sweden - Bog_T0_2 | ecosystem: Environmental > Terrestrial > Soil > Wetlands > Peat | place: Sweden: Abisko, Stordalen Mire... | reverse complement strand
CTGCTCCGGCCACAGTTCGAAATCGGTCTTGCCGTAGCTCTCCTCCGGTTTGCGCCCGAACAGCAGCGACCATGCCCGATTCACATACAGCAACCGCCCCGCCGCATCCTTCATAAAGGATGCCGCCGGACTGGTATCCATAAACGCCGTAAAGCGCCGCTGAATTTCCCTGCGCCCCGCTTCCGCGCGTTCGGCCGCCTGCTTCAGGCTCCACGCCCGGAACGCCACCCACGCCAGTACCACCAGAAACACCATAATCAGCACCAGGCAGTACACATAAACCTGGCTGCGTTCCCTGGCCTGTTCTTCCGCCCAGATCGACCTCGTCCCCTGCGCGGAAAACGGGGACCACTCATCGAGCCTCCCGCTCAGGTAGCCGTCTCTGCTCAGCACGGTAATCTCGTCGCGCAGCGCTTTGGCTGCGTCGCGAAAGGCCGGAACGGCCATGATCGACAATGGCGTCGTGGCCCCCGCCAGGCTCGACACCTGAAAATTCGCGGTCTCGCATCCCGGCGGGCGCGTCAGCATGATCGCGTCCAGCATATGGCTTTCCACCAGAACCGCCGCCGCTTCTCCCGTGCAGACCGACTGAATCGCGTCTGACCTGAGGTGCTTTACCAGGATCTGACTGCGCGCCAGGTAATGCTGCGCCACGATGCCCGTAAACTTCAGGCGCGCGTGCGCCACCACCTTACCCGCGGCCTCGTTTGGATTGCGTACGGGATTCTCGCGCAGCGAAGCCAGCACGTACTCGCTTTCCAGCCACGGCTTGCTTAGAAAAAACCGGCTCTTGCGTTCCGCGGTGGTTCCCACCAAAGGCCACATATCGACGATGCCGTTCTTCAGCGCGTCGTCGAGCGGAATATCGTGCAGCGGCTTCCACACCAGGTGAATCCCGCGCCGGCGCGCCGCTTCGTTGAGCACATCGATCGCGAGCCCTTCCACGGATCCATCGGGCCTGATGATGTAGTAGGGCGGCGAGTGGTCCACGCCGACGCGCACCACCGCCGAAACTGGCTGGCTGCGCTGGGAGCTGTACCACAGGCCGGCCAGAATCGCCGCGGCCGCACCGACGCCGATAACGCTCTTAATGATGCGTCGTGAACCCAACCTTAATATTATTACCCATTGCCCTTTGTAATAATTCATCCATTTTCTGAATGACGAAATCCTTCGTTGACATTGACGAAAGATTTCGTCATCATAGGGCCGTGGCAAACATTCCGCTCCGGCCCACCGAGGGTGAACTGGCGATCCTCCGCGTCCTGTGGGAACACGGCCCGCTCTCCGTTCGCGATGTCCAGCGCATCATGGATGCCGTTCGCCCCACCGGCTACACCACCGTCCTCAAGCTTCTTCAGATCATGACGGACAAGAAACTGGTGGAGCGCGACGAAACCCGGCGCCCGCAGATCTACCGCCCCCGCTACACGCAGGAGAAGACTCAGCGGCATCTGCTGCAGGATCTGATGTCGCGTGCCTTCGGCGGCTCGGTGAAAGCGCTCGTGATGCAGGCGCTCCCGGAGGGCAAAGCTTCGCCCGAAGAACTCAGGGAACTCGAAGGCTTACTAGACCGGATGGAGGCAAAGAAATGACGTCGTTAGGACAGGCGGTGAGCGCCGCGCTCATTCAGTTCATCTGGCAGGGGTCGGTTGTTGCGCTACTTCTGCTGGTGGCCGAGTTCGTTTTGCAAAAAAGGTCCGCGCAGTCTCGTTACCTCGCCGGGTGCATTGCTCTGGCATTTCTGGCGGCGCTTCCCGTGGCGACGGGGTTCGTTTTGTATCGGCCCGCAACTGCCCCGGGAACGAGGGGATCCGGACGCGACTGGACGTTGCTCCTCTGGTCGGCGGGTGTCCTGATTTTCTCGCTGCGTCCGGCCTGGAGCCTGACGCGCGTCTGCGCTCTGCGCCGCAAAGGCACGCCGCCCGAAGAGTGGATCGCCGAACTCGGGCGCTCAGTTGCAAAACGAACCGGCCTTACCCGCGCGTTCCGGATTCTGATTTCGTCGATTTCGGATACGCCCGCCGTCGTCGGTTGGCTTCGTCCTGTAATTCTGCTGCCCGCCGCGACCGTCGCCGGACTGTCGGTCGAACAACTCGAAACCATTCTGGCCCACGAGATCGCCCACATCCGCCGCCACGATTACCTCGTCAACCTTCTCCAGGTCCTGGTCGAGACGCTGCTGTTTTACCATCCCGCCGTTTGGTGGGTCTCGTCGCGCATCCGCCGCGAGCGGGAATTGTGCTGCGACGACGAGGTAGTTCGTTTTGTAAACGACCCGATATTGTACGCCCGAGCCCTGACGACGCTCGAACGCCTCCGCAACGCGACGCCTGCCGTTGCCGTGGGAAGCGCCGGAGGTCAGCTGTCTTATCGGATTCGCCGCCTCGTGGGAATTCCGCCGCTCCAGCCCGAACGCTGGCCCGCAATCCTGGCATTAGCCTTGGCGCTAATGTGCCTCACGACGACGGTCAGATGGGCCCGAGCCCAGCAGGCCGACGACAAGTTGACGGTTGAAATCACACGGAATGCGGGCGGCATCGTCACCGGAGTGCGCGTAGTGAGCGGCCCGTCGTATCTGGCCACCCCGGCGCTGCTCGCGGCACTGCAGAGTTCGCCAGCCTCTGTCTCCGCCGCCCTTTCCAGTTTCCCGTCGGAACTGCCGTCCGAACTGCGCGTCCGGACCGTCACTTTCCCGGACGCGTTTCGCACGATGCGCAACCAAAACCAAACCCTGGCCGATTTCTTCGCTGACGAAGTCACCCAGGCAGAAAAAGACCTCCAGGCTGCCAAAGACCCGGGAAGCATCCACGCGGCCCGCGAAAAGCTGGCCAAACTGAAGATCCAAAAGGCATTGACGCAGGAAAACAACAACCTGATTCACCGGCCCGAAAAGCTCTGGAACGTTGAGGTTGCCCGTCATCAACTCGAAGAGTTCCGCAAGCAGTACCAGGGTAAGCTGCCCGATGGCTCCCACCCGGAAGCCCAGGCTCGCTACCTTGGACTACAACAAGCCGTCGTCACGGCCGAACGGGAACTCAGGCAACCGTAAGATCCCCTGTGAAATATCCTATCCCCGGAACTTCCGCACCACAGCGTCCCGCACATCCGCAATCTCCCGCACCCGCATCAAGCTCGCCACCCCATAAAACACCAACGCCCCCACCGGCAAACCCACCGCCAGATTCAGCCATCGCGACCCCACCAACCGAACCACCACGAGACACACCGCGCCCATCGCGCCCGACGCCACCACAATTTTGCCCAGGCTCACCGCCATCTCCCGCCCCCGCACGCCCCCGATCCGCCCGCTGAGCAATCCCAGCAGCATCAGCGCGCTGAATATCGACACGGTCGATAACGACAGCGCCAGCCCCGCGTGCCCAAACCCCAGCACCCGCACCGTCGTAAACGCCGTCGCCGCATTCACCGCAATCGCCCCGATGCTCACAAACATCGGCGTGCGCGAATCCCCCAGCGCATAGAATGCCGGAGCCAGCAGCTTCACCGCCGCGAATCCCGCGAGGCCAATCGCATAACACGTCAGCGCCACCGCCGTCTGGTGCGTGTCCGACGCCAGAAACCGCCCATGCTGATACACGATCGCAATCATGCTCTCGCCGAAAATCGCCAGTCCCACCGATGCCGGCACGGTCGTCAGCAAAATCATCGTGACCGAGCGCGACAATACATCGCGAAATTCCCCGAAATCCCCGCGCGCCGCACTGCGGGAAATCCGCGGCAACGTCGCCGACGCGATGGAAATTCCGAATAATCCGAGGGGTAATTGCTGGAAGCGGTACGCATACGCGAGCCAGCTCACCGGCCCGTTCAGCACATGCCCCGACGCATCCCGCAGACTCGCCGCGAAATTCGTGTTCACCAAAACGTTCACCTGCACCGACGCGCTCGCAATCACCGCCGGCCCCATCAGCTTCAGAATCTGCCGGACTCCCTCATGCCGCAGGTTCCACCGCGGCCGCCACGCGAACCCCGCGCGCCACACGCTCGGCAACTGAAACGCCAGCTGCGACGCGCCTCCGAACACCACCCCCAGTGCCATGCCCTGCACGGTGGTAATTCCGATGCGCGGCCCCAGCCAGTACCCCAGCGTCAGCCCTACCGCGACCGACCCGATATTGAACAGGCTCGACGAAACCGCCGGCACCCCGAAGCGATGGCACGCATACAGAATCCCCTGCGCCTGCCCCGAAAGCGCGATCAGCATCAGGAACGGGAACATGATCCGCACCAGCTGAACCGCCAGTTCGAACTTGCCCGGCACTGCGTGGAAGCCGGACGCGAAGATCTCGACGAACACCGGGCTGAAGATTACGCCGATCACGCTCAGCAGACCCGTGATCGCCAGCAGCAGCGTCCCGGTAATATCGGAAAGCTCGCGCGCTTCTTCTTTCGTTTTCGTCGCCAGATACCGGCTGAACGTTGGTACAAAGGCCGATGCCAGCGCGCCCTCCGCGAACAGCTCCCGGGCCAGATTGGGGATGCGATAGCCCAGAACGTACGCGTCGAAAACCGCCCCGGCCCCGAACAGCCAGCTCAGCACGCTTTCCCGAACCAGCCCCGTTACGCGGCTTGCAGCCACCGCGAGCGAAATAATCCCGGCCGACCTGAGAAGCCCCCCCGGCTTCTCGCCCGGCCGGGCCTCACTCACAGGTGGACCTGGCGAAGGTCTACCTCACCATGCATTTCGCGCGTCTGCTCCAGCGATGCGAAGCTCATGCCCGGCAACTGCGCCGACGCCGTACCCGCCGCCACGCCCCACCGCAGCGCCTCTTCGAACGTGTGGCCCTGCTCGTGCGCCCACAGCACCGCCGCCGCCAGCGCGTCCCCGGCTCCGATGGGCGAAATCGCATCCACGCGCGGCGGAATCGCCTCCCACATCGTCGTACCGGTCAGCCCGATCGCGCCCCGGCTCGCCAGCGACAGCACCACCGATTCCGCGCCCAGCGACTGGATACGGCGCACAGCCGCAATCGATTGCGAACGCGTCAGCAGCACCGTATTCAGCAGCCGTTCGGCCTCCTGCTGGTTGGGCGTCACGATGGTCGGATTCGCCTCGATCCCCTGCGACAGTGCCTCGCCATCGGTATCCAGCAGTGTGCGCACATTATTCTTTCGCGCGCGGCTGATCAGGTGCGCATAGAAATCCGAAGGCACGCCCGGAGGCAGGCTGCCGCACAGCATCAGCCACGACGCGTTGGGCAACTGCGCTTCCACCGTGCCTTCCACACTCGAAATCTCGCCGCGATCCAGCTTCGGCCCGATCTCATTCAGCTTGATGGTGAGCCCGTGGCGGTCGGTGATGGTCAGGTTCAGCCGGATGTGGTTGCGGATTGGAACCGTCGCCACCGGAAACCCACAGCCTTCCATATAATGCTCGAAGCGCGTGCCGCGTTCTCCGCCCGCCGGCAGAATCGCCAGCGTTTCGCCTCCGAACGAGTTGATAACGCGGGCGGCATTGATGCCGCGTCCGCCGGGCGAATCCTTGCTGGAGAGGATATAAGCGCGGTCGTCGAAAGCCAACCGGTCGACGCCGATTGTCCGGTCCACCGCCGGGTTCATCGTAAGAGTAACGATCAAACCATCAGCATACAGGGCGCTGCTTCAGGATGCTGAACATATTCGGGAAATCGGCCGTCGCGGGCAGTTTCCGAGCCGCGCGCGTGAGCAAGCGGTTAATCCCCGAACTCCGGCCGCAGGCGCGGTTCCGGCGACGGATGATGCTCCCGCCCCTTCCACCAGTTCTGCAGCCGGTCGAAATACAAATAAACCACCGGGGTCGTATACAAAGTCAGCATCTGACTCACGATCAATCCCCCGATAATCGTAATCCCCAGCGGGCGCCGCAATTCAGAACCCGTCCCCGTCCCGAGCGCCAGCGGCAGCGCCCCCAGCATCGCCGCCATCGTCGTCATCAGAATCGGACGCAGGCGCAGCATACACGCCTCGAATATCGAATCGCGCGAATTCTTCCCCTCGTCGCGCTCCGCCGCCAGCGCGAAATCGATCATCATAATCGCATTTTTCTTCACAATCCCAATTAACAGAATTATCCCGATAATCGCAATAATCGTCAGATCCGTATGCGTGATCGTCAGCGCCAGGAGCGCGCCCACGCCTGCCGACGGAATCGTGGAAATAATCGTGATCGGATGAATCAGGCTTTCGTATAAAACCCCCAGCACCAGATAAACCGTGATCAGCGCGGTTGCAATCAGGACCGGTTCTCCACTCAGCGAATCCTGATACGCCTGCGCCGTTCCCGCATACAATGTGTGAATGGTCTTCGGCAAACCGATCGTCTCGGCCGCGGCGCTGATATCGTCCTCGGCCTGACCGAGCGATACGCCCGGAGGGAGATTGAAAGAAATCGTGACCGCGGGAAACAATCCCTGGTGATTAATGGTGAGCGGGGCGGTTTCCGGCTCGTAGCGCGTCAGCGCGCTCAGCGGCACCCGGCTTCCCGATGGCGAACTCACATACACCTGTTGCAGAAACTGGGGACTCTGCAGAAATTCCGGCGCCGCCTCCATCACCACGTGATACTGATTCAACGCCGTATACATGGTCGAAACCTGTCTTTGGCCAAATGCATCGTAAAGCGTATCGTCGATCAGTTGCGGTGCGATGTTGAAACGCGCCGCCGTAGCCCGGTCGTAGGTCACCATCGCCTGCAGACCCTGGTTCTGCAGGTCGCTGTTGACATCGGCGATACTGTGCAGGGCTTTCAGCTTTTCCAGCATTTTGGGAGAATAAGTGACCAAATCGGGCAGATTATCCCCTTGCATGGTGTACTGATACTCGGCGTTGCTCGACCGTCCGCCGACACGCACATCCTGCGACGCCTGCAGATACAGGCTGGCCCCCGGCACCTTGGCCAGCTTCGGCCTCAGCCGCCCGATGATCTCGTCGGCGAACGCGTTCTTTCTCTCACTAAGCGGCTTCAGCGAAATGAACATTCGAGCCGTATTGGCGCTGCCCGTGAACCCCAGCGCATCCGCGACTCCGGGGTCCGCTTTGACAATCGCGATCATGCGCTGCAGTATTCCGTTAAGAGCCTGAAAGGACGTGTCCTGATCCGCCTGGACGGCGCCCATCACGCGCCCGTTATCCTGCTCCGGAAAGAACCCTTTCGGCACGCGCACGAACAGGTACACATTCAGCCCTATTGTCGCCAACAACACCAGCAAAGTAATGAAGGCATGCTTCAGCACGCCCGTCAGCGTCCATCCGTAGAACTCGACAATCGCCTCGAAGAATCGCTCGCTGGTGCGATAGAACCAGCCGTGTACATGTTTTTCTTTTAATAAATGCGCGCACATCATCGGCGTTGCGGTCAGCGAAACCACCATGGAAACCAGAATCGCCACCGTGAGCGTTACCGCGAATTCGCGGAACAGCCTGCCTACAATGCCACCCATGAGCAGGATGGGAATGAAGACGGCGATCAGCGAGAGGCTGATTGTAATGACTGTGTACCCAATCTCCGCCGAGCCTTTCAAAGCCGCGTCCAACGGGCGCATTCCCTGTTCGAGGTAGCGCGAGATATTCTCAATCACTACGATTGCGTCGTCCACTACGAAGCCCGTTGAAATCGCCAGAGCCATCAGCGAAAGATTGTCGATACTGTAATTCAGCAGATACATCACGCCGAACGTTCCGATCAGAGAGACGGGAACGGCGATGCTGGGAATGAATGTCGTCCGAAGATCTCGCAGGAATAAGAACACTACCAGGACCACCAGCAGCACGGAGATCATCAGCGTGACCTCGATATCGTTTACCGAGGCGCGAATCGTGACCGTCTGGTCCATCGCGACCGTCAGCTTGATGGACTGCGGGATCGCGGCCTTAAGTTGCGGAAGCGCGGCCCGAATACCGTCGACCGTATCGATAATGTTCGCTCCCGGTTGCCGGAAAACCACGAGCAGCACCGATGGCTGCCCATCCAGAAAGCCCGCCTGGCGGATGTCCTCCACCGAGTCGACCGCCTGGCCAACGTCCGCGATCCGAACCGCGGAACCGTTGCGGTAGGCGATCACCAGAGGCGCATAATCCACCGCCTTCAGCAACTGATCGTTGGCGCCGACTTCCCACATTCTGGGGCCATCGGAAAAATGTCCTTTGGGCGTATTGGCGTTCGATCCGCCCAACACGCTCCGCACCGATTCGAAACTGATGCCGTACTTGTTCAGTACCATGGGATTCAGCTCAAGCCGCACCGCCGGCAGCGCGCTGCCGCCCACTGTGACCTGTCCGACGCCCGAGAGCTGCGACAACTTCTGCATCATGATCGTGGAAGCGGCATCGTACATCTGCCCTTTGGTCAGCACATCCGACGTAAGAGCGATGATGAAGATCGGCGAATCGGCCGGATTGACTTTCCGGTAACTGGGATTGCTTGGCAGATTGGTCGGCAGATATCCCCGCGCCGCGTTGATGGCCGATTCCACGTCGCGGGCCGCGGCGTTGATATCGCGGTCCAGGCTGAACTGCAGCGTGATCGAGGTTGTACCCAGGCTGCTCGACGAAGTCATCTCCGTCACGGCGGCAATGTGGCCGAACTGGCGTTCGAGTGGCGTGGCAACCGAAGACGCCATCGTTTCCGGGCTCGCGCCAGGCAGGCTCGCAGCTACGCTGATGGTCGGGAAATCGACCTGTGGCAGGGGCGATACCGGCAGCAGTTTAAATGCGACGGCACCCGACAGAGCGATGGCGACCGTGAGCAGGGTAGTCGCTACCGGCTTGCGGATAAATGCTTCGGAGATGTTCATGCCGAAGCCATGTTCACGCCGACGCCATCGGTCATGCCGGTGACGGCTCCGCGTCCGGCGCCTTGTGGTCCGCCTGCTCGGTCTCGGTTGCGGGTGTGAACCGTCTCGCCAGCCGGTCGAAGAAAAGATAGATCACGGGAGTTGTATAGAGCGTGAGCATCTGGCTCACAATCAGCCCGCCCACGATCGTGATCCCCAGCGGGCGTCGCAGTTCCGATCCTGTGCCCGAACCGAGCGCGAGCGGCAGGCCGCCCAGCAGCGCTGCCATCGTTGTCATCATGATCGGGCGGAAGCGCAGCAGACAGGCCTGATAGATCGAATCCTCCGGCGACATGTGCTCCTCGCGCTCGGCTTCGAGCGCGAAATCGATCATCATGATGGCGTTCTTCTTAACGATGCCGATCAGCAGCACAATCCCAATGAGAGCGATCACACTGAAATCGTTGCCTGTGAGATCGAGCGCCAGCAACGCGCCGACGCCGGCGGAAGGCAGAGTCGAAAGAATCGTAATCGGATGGATGTAACTTTCGTAAAGAACGCCCAGCACCAGATAAACCGTGACCAGCGCGGCGAGAATCAGCACCGGCTCGTTCGAGAGCGAATTCTGGAATGCGGCCGCCGTACCCTGGAACGCGCCCTGTATGCTGATCGGCATATCCAGGCTGTCCTTCACTTTGGTTACCGCATCGAGCGCTGTGCCGAGAGACGCGCCCGGCGCCAGATTAAAGGAAAGCGTGGTAACCGGAAATTGTCCCTGATGGTTGATCGTGATCGGAACCGAGGTGGTCTCCACGCGCGTAAACGCGCTCAGCGGAACCTGCCCGCCGTTGGGATAAGTCGTCGTCGATTGAGCGGGGCCGGACTGCAGCGGCGACAGCGCCGCAGACCCGGATGCCGAGCTGGTTGAAGTGGAAGCCGAGGGGGCACTGCTCGAAGGGCCCAACGAGGCAGAGGTGGCGGATCCACCCGATACCGTTCCGGGCGAGGCCGACGCGCCCGCCGTACCCGACCGGATAAACAGGTCGCGCAACTCCAGTGGTTGCTGATCGAAGCCGGGCTTGACCTCAAGCACAACGTGGTATTGGTTCAGCTGAGTGAACATCGTCGATACCTGCCGCTGCCCGTAAGCGTCGTACAGGGTCTGATCTATGGACGACGCTGTGATGCCGAGCCGCGAAGCCGTTACCCTGTCGAACACCAGCTTCAACTGCATTCCCTGCGTCTGCTGATCGCTGGCCACATCGCTGAGCTCGGGCAGTTCCTGCAGCTTGGCCAGCATCTTGGGCGCGTAGTTGTTCAGTTCGTCGGCGTTGGGGTCTTCCAGCGTGTATTGGAACTGCGTGCGGCTCACGCGGTTATCCACCGTCAGATCCTGCACGGGCTGCATGTACAACGTGATCCCGGAGATCTTCCCGAGGTCCGGCTGCAGGCGCCGGATCACGTCGCTCGCGCTGATCTTCCGCTGGTCGAGAGGCTTCAGATTAATCTGCATCCGGCCGCTGTTCATCGTTGTGTTGGTGCCATCCACTCCTATGAACGACGACAGGCTTTCCACCGCCGGGTCCTTCAGCAGCGACGCCGCAACCTGCTGCTGGAGGCGGGACATCTCACTGAACGAAACCGATTGCGCCGCTTCCGTGATTCCCTGAATCACGCCCGTGTCCTGAATCGGAAAGAAGCCTTTGGGGATCTCGTAGAACAGATAAACGGTCAGCGCCAAGGTGGCAACAGCGATCAGAAGCGTGATCGTCTGGAAGCGAAGCACAAACCTCAGCGTATGGCCGTAATATTCGATGATCTTGTTGAATGCGTGTTCGGACGCGCGGTAGAAACGCCCCTGCTCCGATTCCGGCTTGTGCTTCAGGATGCGTCCGGCCATCATAGGCGTGAGCGTCAGCGAAACAACGGCGGACACCAGAATCGTGACGCTGAGCGTTACGGCGAATTCGCGGAACAGCCGGCCCACGATATCTCCCATGAACAGCAGCGGAATCAGCACGGCAATCAGCGAGATGGTGAGCGAGATAATCGTGAAGCCAATCTGCTCCGAACCCTTGAGAGCTGCCTGCATCGCGGGCTCGCCTTCTTCGATATAGCGGGAGATATTTTCGATCATCACGATCGCGTCGTCCACCACGAAGCCGGTTGAAATCGTGAGGGCCATCAGCGTCAGATTGTTGAGACTATAGCCCAGCAGATACATCACGCCCAGCGTGCCCACCAGAGACAACGGCACCGCGACGCTCGGGATAATCGTAGCCGAAACGCTGCGCAGGAACAGGAAGATGACCAGCACCACGAGTCCGATGGTCAGCACCAGAGAGAACTCCACGTCCTTGACGGAAGCGCGGATGGTCGTAGTAAGGTCGGTCAGCGTGGTCACATGCACCGACGCAGGCAGCGTGGCGGTGAGTGTCGGCAGCAGGCTCTGGATCTGATTCACCACGGCGATCGTGTTCGCGCCCGGTTGCCTCTGAATATTTAAGATCACGGCCGGGATCTTATTCATCCAGGCGGCCTGACGGATATTTTCGATATCGTCCTTGACCGTGGCAAGGTCCGTAAGCTTGACCGGCGCGCCGTTCTTGTACGCGATCACCAGACCCGCGTAGTCGCCGCTCGAAAGCAACTGATCGTTGGCGCCGATCTGATAATCCTGCCGCGGGCCGTCGAAGTTACCCTTGGCCTGATTGACATTTGCCGCCACGAGCGCCGTGCGCAGATCTTCCAGATTCAGCCCGTAAGCCGCCAGTTGCGTCGGATTCGCCTGGATACGTACCGCCGGTTTCTGGCCACCGCTGATGCTGACCAGGCCAACGCCGGGCAACTGCGAAATCTTGGGCGCAAGCCTGGTGTCCGCAAGGTCTTCCACCTGAGAAAGCGGAATCTCCTGAGAAGTCAGCGCAAGCGTCAACACGGGCGCATCGGCGGGATTCGTTTTGCTGTAGACCGGAGGAACCGGCAGGTCTGCGGGCAGGTAGGTTCCCGACGCGTTGATGGATTGCTGCACTTCCTGCGAAGCGACATCGATATTCAGACTGAGATTGAATTGCAGCGTGATGACGGAACTGCCCTGCGAACTGATCGATGTCATTTGCTGCAGACCAGGCACCTGGCCGAACTGTCGTTCGAGCGGCGCAGTGACTGACGACGCCATGACATCCGGGCTCGCGCCGGGATAGAAGGTCACGACCTGAATGATTGGATAGTCGACCTCGGGCAGAGCTGAAACCGGCAACTGCCGATACGCCACGATGCCCGTGAGCATCACGCCCGCCATCAGGAGAGACGTCGCGACGGGCCGCAGAATGAAGGTACGAGACGGATTCATTTGGCACCGTTCATCGTGACCGAAACCTTGCTGCCCTCCTGCAACTTATCGACGCCGGTCATCACGATCACGTCGCCGGCGGTAAGGCCCGATGTGATCTCGGATTCGTCGCCCTCCGTGGTTCCCAGCGTGATGGTGCGAACCGTGACCGTGCTGTCCGGTTTCACCAGATAGACATAGGTCTGGTTGGTATTGCGCTGAATGGCGGCGGAATTCAGAAGGATCACGCCGCGCTTTTCCTGCTGCAGTAAGCGCGCGTTTACGAACTGATTCGGGAAGAGCGCCCGATTCTCGTTGCCGAACAATGCCCTGAGCTTCAGCGTGCCGGTGGTCTGATCGATTTCATTGTCGATCGTATCGAGCGTTCCCGAAGCAAGCTTGTTCTTCAGTTCGCGGTCCCATGCGTCTACCGGCAGCTTCTGGCCCGCGTGAATCTTCTGAAG
>Ga0302319_10018825_pt1 | contig 12570 bp, 20 predicted proteins | sample Bog_T0_2_FD_203319 | JGI IMG/M metagenome (GOLD analysis project Ga0302319, IMG submission 203319) | Peat permafrost microbial communities from Stordalen Mire near Abisko, Sweden - Bog_T0_2 | ecosystem: Environmental > Terrestrial > Soil > Wetlands > Peat | place: Sweden: Abisko, Stordalen Mire... | reverse complement strand
TTTCCCTCGTTGACTGCTTGTGATGCGCGTGCCTTGGCATTGGCTGCATGGGATTTATCCGGCACTGGATAACTGCGCCCAGGGCCAGCAAATTTAGAATCGGGCAATTTCTTGCGCTCTTTACTGGTTAATTTAGCCATGACTACCTCGCGGCTGCTATTCTAGCATAAAATCATACTTTCCCAAGACTATCTAACCAAACTTTCCCGCCGTAGTGCTTCACCCACGCATCTTTATAAACCCAAAGCTGGCCGCCGATATTCTTCCACTTTTGACAGAAAACAAAATCCTCTGACCAGAGCGTATTATCAGGGCCAGTCGCAACCTCAAACAACCGCGCCACAGGATCATTGGTTTTCCAATCGCGGTACCATTTCCCTTCTTGAATATGCGCCTGCTGCATTTTCAAAAGCATATCTTTAGAAAGCATCAGCATTCCAGTACCCAAGTGATCGGCCTGAATAAATCCGGTTTCACGGCAAACAATAAACGTATCTTGGCTAATAATATTACAAACAAACTTCCGTTCTTCCGTTTTGGCCGGATATGCCATGCCGCAGCAATCCTTGCCCGATGCCAGCAGTTTTATAAAATCAATCGGCTGCCAGCCAATATCCGCATCAATAAAAACCAGATAATCACAGCCCATTTTGATAAATTCATAAACGCATTGGTTGCGCGCGCGCTCAATCAGCGCATCATTCTCTATCGTGATAAGATTAACCTCAATCCCGCGACGGGTTAAAGCCTCAACAGTCAGGCCATAAGAATGCAGATATTGTGAAGTGACGCTATTGCCGTAGCAAGGCGTGGCGATGCAGACTGTCTTGATATTCTCAGGAATCACAAACCGATTTTAGGCTTGTTGAACCCCATAAGCAAGATCAACACTGGCGTTGCTTTTCAAAACTTGCTCAACTACCAGGTTAATTGCACCATTAGGCGCGGTTGTCTGCGGCGTATAAGTACCCCGAACATCCCCAGTTGCAGCCGTGGCCGGAGTTGTCAAATCAGCAGGCACGAAACCAGTGCTGACAGTAGGATAAATTTGATTCCAAGCCGCACGCACAAAACCAAAATCAGAAGCCGCAAAAGGCAATCCAAACGCGCTGCCAACCCCAACTGAAACTGATGAAGTCGTGGTAGATGCCGAAACAATAGAACTGACATAAGCAAACGCCTTCAAAGTCGCCGTGGTTGCCGTACCTACTGGCGTGATAGCAGTCTGCGACATCGCCTCGCCGTAAACATCATAGCCCTTAACGGTAGCAACAGATGAAGTCGTGGCCGTAGATGCACCCGTAAACTGAACCGTACGAGGCGTATCCAAAGCAAATACAGGCACACCATTAACCGTGGCTGACGTAATACCCGTGGTTGCTTGCAAGGTGAAAAATCCGCCAGCAGAAACAGTTTGCGCCGCTGCGAGATTATTCGTGTAACTGGTAACAGGCGCGACAACCAAAGCACCATCGGCAAGCAATGGGACACCATTTTCAATACCAGTATAGCCACCTGCATTGACATAAATCGGGCTGGACGTGCTTCCGATATTCGTCAGCTTATGCGGCGAATTGCGGATCGTACCCGTACCTTGCTGTGTTCCAGCTGTGCCAATCCTAATTCCGTCAGAAAACTGCGTCATGCTATGCTCCTACTTATTGGCCCGATGCCAAAAACACACCGCGAGGATCTGTCCAGCCAACTTGGTACCGTTCCATGGATTTATAACGCATGGAGTTGGTTTCAAAGTCACCTTCCATGGTTTTTTCCAATGCCGTCCGCTCAACATACTGCAAGCCTTGCATCGCATCCGTCGTAACGCCCCAAAGCGTGTTGCTCGTCAATCGTGACAGCACCGCAGGAACATCATCCAACGAGCCAAGCACGGGGTTGATGTCGTTATTAGCAGTACCAGTCCGCAATGCTGATTTCAGCAATACTTTCCCAGTCATCTCAAGCGCAGGCGGCACAAACAATTTCTTACCGCGCAAGCCAATTTTCTTACCGCGAGGGTCAGTCGCTGCACGAATGTTCTGCAATAAGGTTTCCAGCGTGGTTTGAGACAGCGTTCCCGTGACCAGGTTTGAATAAGTCGAACCGACACCAGGGTGGGCTGCATTAGCCAGTGAGACTCCATCCGGGCCAGGATAAGCCGAGTTGAAGGCGCGAGAAAGGACGTTAGCGCACTTGATTTCTTCCGTTTCACGCAAGGATTTCCCAAGGTGTTTCGCAAGAATTGGGCCAAGACTTTCATGATCGCCGTCATCAACCAAGACTTTCGTTAGAGCAAATGCCAATCCTACCTGACGATAAACGTAGATAGACGTGTATTGCTCACCCGCGAAGTCATAAGTTACAGGGTCGCCATCACCGACATCCGGTGCGGCCCCAAAACCATAGTAAAATGGCTCAACGTGCTGGTTGCGTGGAAGGCCCTTAATTTTCTTAAAGACCAGTTCCCATTCTTTGTTCTCATCATAGAGACCATCAAATGCTTTCCCCAGAATTGGTGATACAGTCGCCTTAAAGCGGGCCGAGGTAATCGGTGCAGCCATTTTCTATTCTCCTATGTGGTGCCAGGTGATTTATCTGCAACCGTTTGCAGACGTGCGATCTTAACCTCAACCCAGGTGTAGGCATCGCCCCAAGCATTGCTTGGATCGTCCCAAAGATTCAGCACTTGAAGCTGACCAGTCAGGCCAGGGTTAGCTGCAGCCGTGGTACTCATCGACGTGTATGAGTTTCCACTCAAGCTATCACCGCTAGTCAGCGTGCCAGTAGCAAAGTCGTAAGATGCGCCAATAGCAGTCTGTGCAATCGAGCCAGCCGCTTGAATACGGTAGATAGTCGTAGGGTCTTGCCATACATAAGCCTGAATTGGCACCTGCGTATTAACAGTCGTATTAGCGGGCCAGTAACCCACGTTAGCGATAATATTCCCTGAAGGGTAATAAGAACAGCCAGCAAATACACCCCAGATATCTTCGGCAGTGGTTGCGGCTACCAAGTAACCGCCAGAAAGTGCTACAGGCGCACCAATGAAAAGGTTGCTCGCATAACCAGATTGAATACCATTGGTAAGTTCAATCGTGCTAGGCGCCGCACCCATCATTCCGTTGCGGACTGCTACTAGGCCAAGTGGCGCTGAAATTGCTGACATTCAATACTCCTTACTGTTGTATCGAAGCTCAGCGCCGGATTACACCCGTATTCACTGCGCCTCGAAAATTAGGCTGTTTACTCTTTTGTCCGGTCTGGTGACCAAACGAAAATCCATCCCCATCTTCGCTGATTAAACTGTTTCCCCTATGCGTGGGAGCTTCCCGTTTGAATTTGGTGGCCGCGTCATTCTCGTATTCGAGCGGTTGATCGTGTCCAACATCGGCCATGTATTCTAAGTAATCTTCTAGCGGAACCTTGTAAGCCTTCTTCTCATTGATGGTTACATTGGAGTTTTCATCCATTCCAACCGGAATAACACTTAGAGGCCAATTCTCTGGGTCTCCTTTGGCTGCTTCACTGTAACTGATCGGGGTGTATCCGTTTCTTAGAAAGTTGTTTCGGATACTGCCCTCATTAAGGGGTTCGCCGCCAATCCAAGTACTGTGATATCCCGATAGCTTCGGTGGAGCGGGAAGCAATTCAGCGTCCTGGAACCTTTTGGTTCGGCGCTGCCTAGGTCGTAGCGGCTGCGCATCTGACAATGAATCTATAACAGATTCATGTTGGGCGCTAGGGGCATCTTTAACCTCATCAATAATTTTTCTGGGACGACCAGGTGGCCGCTTAAATCTCTCATCCATTGCGTTTCTCCTTCTCCATAACCGCTTGATATTCCTTGATTGCCTTATTGCGTGCCTTGGGATCATCCCAAATACCCGCGTTCTTCCATTGCTGCACCGTCCACGAAGGAATCTTAACTTCCTGACGGCTGCCTTCACTGCGCGCACCGCTACCGCGTCCGCTTACAGTCTGCGGGGGCGGCTCATCATCATCATCGTATTCAGGTTCATTTTTCGCTGGTTTCTTAGCCAACCGCTTAGTGGGAATATAATCCGCACACCGACGATCCAGTTCTTCCCAAAATTCAGGCTGCGAGGTGACAAAGCCTTCACCAAGAATATCTTGGGATAGCTCATTAGCAATCCGTGAATCCCGATTGCTCAAATCCGCCTTGTACCAAGCTTTATTGCGATCAATCCAACCTTTAAAATAATTCGCCGTGGTGTTATCAATCGGTGAAGGACGGCTGGCAACCTGCGCTATCTGCTGCTCGCGTTCCTCAAGAGCGCGGTATTCATTTTCAAGTTTAATTTTTAATTCAACTGCTTCCCGCGTGCCTCTCAAATTCCCCTTGGCTTCAAATTCTTCAAGTTGTCTAAGCGTATTATTATAGACATTTTGTAGTTCCTCTTTCTTCCATTTAATCCCATCAAGTCGCAGGCCGTATTGGTTATTCTCAGTCGCCTGAAGTTTCCGCTGCATCTCAACAGTCTGCGCCGTGAGTGCCTTAACCTTGGCCTCAAGACGATTCCGCTGTTCACGTTGGCGCTCGCGCTTTTCCTTACTGCTCAAACGGCGCTTTTCAATCTTCTCGCCGCTCTCGCCGCTTAAATCATCAACCGTGTAATTTTCGCCTTCTTTCGGCTCGGCTGGTTCGGGTGGTTCTTCCGCCGTTGTTACGTTTTCACCAGGTTCTTCAACCACGGTAACGTCAAAATCATCGTCTTCTGGTTCAGCTTCAGCCATGGTTCGCCTATTTGTTAATCGTTAGTTCTTTGAGTGGATCAATAATCTTGGAAAGAATCTCGGCTTCCTGAAGAATGCAGAAAGTGATGTTATCCTTCTCAGTCACGGTTTCCACCGTCTCATAGCCGTCATCATCCTTGAAAGTCCGGCTTTCCTTGTATTCGCGCGTTACCCTCTTGAAAAATCCAGTGCGCGGGTGTTTCGGAATGCGGACGTAATCACCGACTTGATACCAGCGCTCGCCCGGCCATTTCTTCAGCGTGCCATCTTCCTTATTGAAATACTTAAACGCATCAGGGCCAATCAGAATAACCTTGCCGACCGTGTTATCATAAGACTCTTGATCAATGGTTTCTTGCGCCAGGTATAAACCGCTCTCTAGTTTCTTGGGGGCCAGTTTTAGCTGGACAATAATGCAATCACCTAAAGGGGTTTCATTGCAATCGACTTCAGGAAACGCATCCGTCAGGCCGTAATCAGTTTTCTTCTTGCTCATCGTCTCCGCGTAAGAACTTAGCCAGTTCTTCCTTTGTTGTTGTTACGCCTTCCAAGATTCCCGCGTTGCGCACTACGCTCAAGAGTTCATCCTCGCTCGCAATCACGGAAATCTTTTCAATTACGTCTTGTCTTAAATTACCAATCTTATCTTCAAGACCTAAAATAAAATCCTGAAGATTCATTTCTTAGGTTTTTTCTCAGCAGGTGCCTTGCCGCCCTTGGCTTGGAAAGGTTTGCTGCCTTTGCCCATAGCGCGAAGCTTGTGCGCATTGGTGTTTTTAGGTGTTTCGGCCATCTTATTTACCGCTGTGGTGAATGTGGATGTGCACGCCGCCTTTGGCTTTTACTTCATGCTCTTTTTCTTTTTTAGCATGACCGCCGGCTTTCATTTTCTTTTCTTCTTTCTTGTGAGCTTCTTTCTTGTGATGCTCTTTCTTTTCGTGTTCTTTCTTGGCCATCGGGAGTCCCTCGGAAATAGGTTAAGTTGCCAACATGACAACAGTCATAAATAAATATCACAAAATCACCGAAAAATAAATTCAACCCAAATAACCAACCCGATCGCGCCGCCGAATAATACCTCGCCAAGCGGTGTTCCTTGTTCAAAACCTTTAATCTTTGAAGGAATCTTCCATCCCAAAGCATAGCATGGTGCGATTGCAAGCCCTGAAAGCAAAACAGAAGCCGCAAGAAAATATAAAGTAAAAGCCGCACAGATAACCGAAACCGGGAAAACAAAAATCAGCCCCTGATAAGTCAGTTTCAGCGCATCCCAGTTATTTGGCTTAGTGTCGTACTTACCCCACGCCGCAAGGGAAGCACCGGTAAACCCACCGACAAACAACGAAGCCCCATAACACAGATTTACCCATAAATCCTGATTATACCGAACAAGAAAAACCGTAACCGCAAACGGTATAGCCCAAAACATCCGCCCCAACTCCCCAGAAGGGACGTTAATCAATCCACCACGGCAGCGATTAGCCAGCGCGAGAAATAGTATCTGCCAAGGTATCATCATCCGTTCGATCCTATGGACTCACCGTCCGACAATCCGCCGACTCCGTGGCCGGTGGTGGCGCGTATCGAAGCGATATTTTCCGCCGTGGCATTATCATCCGAAGTTCTAATCAATTCCGTCTGGTTTCTCTCATCCGCAATCTGTTTCTCTTGCTCCATTTGCTGAATCTTCAAAAGATTCGCCTGCTGATCCTGCTGCTGTTTCTGCTGCAGCGTCTGCTGCTCAATCTGTATCATCGGATTATTCTGCGCTGGCAGTTGCGCTATCGTATCAAGATAATCAAAAGCCTTAGCAATCAAATCAGTCACAGGCGCACCGTAACGCTTGGTTGCCATAGCCACGAAAGTTTTCTGAATTATCCCACCAACAATCGGGCTGGCCTGCACAAAAACCTTGGAAACCAAATCAGCTTCAGCAGGATCCGCAACCGCCTGCTGCAACGGTACATTGCTGGCCTGCTGCGCGCTCTCAAGATAAATCTGCGGATAGATAAACCCAAGGTGCTTCCGAATATGATCCAGCAGTTTCGCAAGTAGCACCGGCGCAAACATTCGATTCTGGCAGAATATCGGGCTTATCAACTGATCAAAGTGCATAATCAGGTGATCCATGTGATCCTGCTGCGGTACCACATCCACAGGCTGACCAAGCATCAAACTTGAAAACTCACTAACCGGATTTACATTCTGCGGCGGCGGCGGCTTCTTGGGCGGAGTTAGGATCGTATCAATCGCAGGAACCTTCATCTGCGTCAGCATCCGGTGCGCGATCTCATAATCATTCCACTGCACCTGCAACGGCTGCTGCTTCAGCTGCAAGATCGCCTGCGTCTGCGTCAGTCTCTGAAACTCACTAAAGATATTTGGATCGGATATTGGACTGATCACCGGCGGCCCTTGGTAATCCGCCCTGCTAGCCAGCACCTTTCCGGCTTCTTTCAGTTCTTTCTTATCATCCAAGTACTGCGAATTTAGCCGATAAAGAATCTCAAACAACCGCGCCATACCCTGATGCAGCCGTTTATGGATACTGGAATAAACAATCAGCCCTTGCTCAACCCGGCTCAGGTGCGTGCCGACTGGCGTATTCTGGTTGCTGTCCGAGATATTATCCAGCGTCATCTTCAGGACATCGGACATCTCAGTTTTTAACAGTCCCAAGAGCTCAAGCAGCACAGGCGAAGGCCCGTTGAACTGCATCGGAATAATCGCCTTGCGGATATCATCAACCGGAATACCCGTCTTAGTCTGTATCGTCAGATTCTCGCCAGGACGCGGGTTCGAATTCCTGCCGCTTACGCTCGTAATACCCTTCTGCGTGATAGTTGCCGGCGCGTTCTGCGCATGGGCGGAATCAAGTAAAGCCCGAAGCGCGCCCGTAATAGCAGCAGGTAATCCAGCGAATATCTGCGGAAACCCAATACCAACAGGCCCGCGCCAAGGCAGCAAGCGGTAATCAACAATCCAATCAAGCGCCTGTTTTCTCTCATCACTTGGCAACCAATTGCGGTAAACCGCAAGAACCTGCTTGGTGTAACTTTCTATCGTGATGATATACGGCGCTGTGCCTTCATCAAATTCCCAATCCACATAACATTCAAATACTTCCCGCAACCCATCTTCATTCTCGCCCGTATCTTCCGCGCCCTCAACCTTTAGCGTCAGTTCACCGGACTTGGACATCTCAGGCGTTTGAGGCTCGGCATCCAAATCCACATCACGGTAAAGGCCGGATTTAATCCGATCCTCAATCTCTTTAGTCGTCAGAAACTGCCGATGCGTCTTTCGCGGCGTGGTATAGAAATTACTCGCAGAAAACGGCAGAAACATATCATCAATCGCAACAAACTCGATCCGGTTGCGCCCTAGGCCAACATCCCGCCAAACCTTCACATATTGCGAGCCGCCAAAAGGAAGCTGAGTAAGCATCTGTTCAATCTCAGATTCAAATTCCTTCATCTGCTTCGTAATCTGCCAGTTCATATGCGTGGCAATACGATTCCCGCGATCCATTTCAGGCGGCGTTACTGGCTCCTCAATCTCTGGCTTTACAGGGCCGCCAGGCGGCAGTAGTTCCTTGGTGGCGCGCGCAGCAAAATCCATGGCAATCGAAAGCAAGCCGGGATGCGTAACCTTATTCGCACCTTGAAAATCAGCGCCGCCAGGTGCAGGGCCAGCAACGCCCGAACGCTCAAGCGCATCCTTCTGTTGCTTGTCCCTGCGCTCGCGGGATTTCTTGTCATCCTCAATCAGATCAATCAGATCGCTGGCGGCATCGGACAGCATCCACGAATCAAGCACCGTGGCCAGGTTAGTATAAAACCCGTGTTTTTCCTTTACCTCATCCGGTGGCGGCGCTGTCATTACAGTCGCCGAGCCGTCATCGTTCTCAACCGCGTTGAATTGTGGTTCTTCATCGTCCATCCCTGCATGGATAGTATAAAATCTGTAGTCATGGCAATCAGGCTATGCAGCATAAGGATTACCAGCCGACTCTTGGTAATCATCCTCATAATCATCCTCAGTCTGCTTATGCTCGCCAGCGAAGTATCCCTGCTCTAGCAAAAACTTCCATGCCATGCCCGCCGAATCCACGTAGTCATCTCGCGAACGCTGCTTACCCGTAAACTGGCACAGCTCCGTAATCATCTCATTAGCCCATGAAGTCGGCTTCTGGCTCCCCACACCAGTCACAAGATCCTTGCCCTCAGGCACATAAATCTTCCCATGCACAGGAAGATAGCTCACCAGATTGGCGCGCTCGAACTTAGACTTACTGCCAGGATTATACGCCATCACAGGCAAGCCCTCTTTCTGCAAATCCTGAAGCAAACTAATCCCGCTACCCTTTTCCTCAATCAAAACCAGATCCACAGATTTATCATACTCCCCGAATACGCAGCGCTCATACTCATCCAGCACCCTTTCGCGCAAATCAGGGTAACCAAGATGCGCGGCCCAACAGTCAAGAAGCATCGCGCAGCTTCCGCGCTTCGGATGCACAAACATTCCCCAAGTAGTGCAGGCAGTCCGGTCATTGATCGTCTTTTCCGTAAAGGCAGTATCATAAGACTGGATGATGTAGTCAAAAGTCGGCAACGGATTCTTGAAAGCCCATAGCAGGAAGTCAGCGCGGTTGAAAATGCTACCCTCAGCACCTTCTAAAAGCTCGGCATATAACTCTTGCCGTCCGAGCCGCGTCCCCTCATGTTTCAAAAGATTCTTGAAGTAATTTTCCGCCAAGTTTTTACGATTGGCGAAAGTCGAAAACCGCGTCACGATGACTTCGGGATCGTAGTAAAGACTCTTGATTAGTTCAGTGGGCTTGGGCGTGCTAGAAAGAACGTATTTGACATTCTCACCAAGTCGCACGGCCATGTTAAGCATTTCCCACGTGTAAACCGCGCGATCCCTGATATCGTCCATCTCTGTGCTGTTGCTGTTTACTTCGCGCCCGTCATTCCAAGCGGCCAATTCGTCGCACCACGCCATGTTAAACTGTGGCCCGCGCAGTCGTGATGGTTTTTCCGCGCTGTATCCTTCAATCACTGACCCATTTTTTAGAATGATGATATGATCCGTTTTGTTATATTTCTCGATGCACGATGGCGGTATCACACTGATTAGACCCGAATTGCCCTCAAAGCATACTCGCTCAAGGTCTGATGCAGTTGGCGCGACTACAGCGCAGCGAGACTTAGGTTCTGTGAAAGCCCACCAGAAAGTAGTCTCTGCGCCGCTTCGGGTTTTACCGCCAGAACGCCCGCCGCACAGAAACCATTTATATCTGCTTCCGCCATTGGTGCAGAAATCCATGGGCGGCAACTGCTCGCGCCTAGCCAGGTTCAGCCATTCTTTAATGTGATTGAGTCCGTCCTGCATCCATTGTGGTTGCTCGTCGAATTTATACTCTGGCTCTGGCATCCCTCAAGAGTACATCAAGAATCTTTGCCACGATAGGGGCGGGGATAGGCCGCGATCCAGCTTCCCACCTCCGAAGATTGCGCGCGTCCTTGAGTCCGATTAGAGCGGCGAAACCTTTTGTGGAATAGCCGGCTTGAAATCGTAGGTGTCTCAGTTGCTCGCCAGTCATTCCGGCTGACATACCACGTCACCCGGAGTCAGTCCATCGGTGCAGTGATAAACCGGCGGCTGAGGCTGCGACTCCGCTTGCAGGGTTGCTTGCGCGCCGGCAGCCTCGCACTCTTGCCGGATCCGCCAGAGCACAGTACCGATATTTGGATCGCCGAAGTGAGAAGCCACAGCAGCGCTAACCATGCGATCACAAGCAGTGCTTGCGAGCGCGGGCAGGGGAGCGAGTAGCAGGGTGCAGATTAGGAGTAGTTTAGTCATGGTTTATTTTCCTTTCATGGCCGCGCCGGACATAGCCAGCGCGACAAGTTTGGTGTTGCCTTCATTGGCCTGATATTCGCGAAGCTGCGTATGCTCAACCGCGACTTGCCATGTGATCGCCGCTATCAGGGCGGCGAACGCCAGATGCGTTAGGATGCTGATGCGAGTCATGCTTGCACCGCCTTTCTCTCCGTGAATTTGCAGGTTTCAAATCCCGCATAGGTTTTTAGCAAATCAAGGATCATGCTTATACCTGTAAAATGCGGATTAACGGGCCATTGCACGCGGAAACCATCCGCGCCGCCCGGTGCTAGCGGCAAGTTGCCGATATTGTCGGGCATAATCACGTCATACGATTTTGCGCCTGTTTTGATTAGTAAAAGATTCCAGTTTTCCATTTTCGATCCCCTTAATCGTTAAAAACGCGCTCAAATTGAATTTGCTCTTTATTCCAGGAAATTTTATAATTCCCGAATCCCATTGTTTTGATCGTGCGGCTAGTGGCGGATATCACGCATTGCGCCAGATTTGGCCGCCCCGTATTGCGCAACCATGCGCCGAACTCGAACATATCGGAATTATTGCTTGACCAGATATAGGGATTCTCACAATCGGTGCCGTAACCTTGGCCGATAATGTGGCGGACTATATCAATCCGTTTTTCTGCTATTGCGTGTTGCATGGCTTTATCTCCTTGTTGGCGGGCTTGATTGCCCTATATCCTCACTATAATCACATATAAAACATAAGTCAAGAACTTTTTTTAAAATATTAGCTGGTAATAATGTCGCCTCAAATCCGAATGCACTCCGTCCTCCATGTGGCGGGATATACTCAATCGGACTATTCATGCGCACCATTAAGTCATTGGAAATAAAGGGTAATATGTCGTTTGTAGCTAGAAAACGTGGTAAATTGTGCGCGCCGTTTTTTACTAGAGTTCCGCCCCCTCTTTTATTTTTATAAAATAAGTGTTGACAAAGTGATTTGGTTATGATTATATAGGGGCATAGGGCAATCACGCCCGCCTAACCACTAACCACAACCAGGGGCAACCCGCCATGTTCAACCCATTCAAACCAGAAAAGGCGACCAATTTTGTTTATTGGCGCAACGCAACGCTGGGCGAAATATGTTTTGGACACGGTGCAATCCATTATCGGGAATTTACTATACATGAGTGCATCAACCTGAAAACAGGCCGTTTGAAAAAGTGGTTTGTCTCGCCGGATGACGGCTTGCGCTACAACAAACCACGCTAGAAAGGCGGCCTAACATGACAACACAAACCAACCACAACCAGGAGACAAAGACTATGAAAGCAATTAAAACCACCTATCTAGGGCCAACTGACTACCGCGGCTCACGGATAGAAGCCAGTGACGGCGACCGTAACCAAATCGTGTTAGACTATGCTTACGAGCTGGATAGTGACGAAAACCACATATCAGCTGCTAAGGCACTATGCGCCAAAATGGGCTGGCGCGGTCAGATGGTTATGGGCGGTTTTCCTGATTGCAACGTGCACGTGTTTGTGACGCGGGATTAAGGCCATGAAAAGTGCTTTTGATACGCAATCGGAGAGAGAAGCAAACGCCCGCTTAATCGCCGCGGCGCCTGAATTGCTGGAAGCACTAAAAACCATCCTTGACGTGGCAGAGGATGGCTCCCTGGATCAGATGACGATGAGCGACGGGATCCACAATATTGCACGCGCAGCAATCAATAAGGCGGTGTAAGATGACCGAATCAGCCAAAATCGACTATGAAAAAATCGCCGCTGCAGCACTCAGCCAGGAAAGGTTAACGCCTGTTACTCAAGCTTCCACCGGTACAGCTTAGGGAATCAATGGCTCGCCGAATGGCAACTGCCCACGCCCGAGCCGATCAAGACTTACAAGGGCTGGCTTGCATTAGGCCGCCAAGTCAAGAAAGGTGAGAAAGCGA
>Ga0302319_10018824_pt1 | contig 12571 bp, 9 predicted proteins | sample Bog_T0_2_FD_203319 | JGI IMG/M metagenome (GOLD analysis project Ga0302319, IMG submission 203319) | Peat permafrost microbial communities from Stordalen Mire near Abisko, Sweden - Bog_T0_2 | ecosystem: Environmental > Terrestrial > Soil > Wetlands > Peat | place: Sweden: Abisko, Stordalen Mire... | reverse complement strand
GGCTCATCGACAAACCAATGTTTCGCGAGGACATCCTTGCCAATTTTAGCGCCGGGGCAGCGGGCCTCGATCATACTATAATAGCGGTTGCCGAGGTTACCGTCGCGGTCCTTGACCCAAAGGCCGGCAGTGTTGAGGGCGTCGGCGAGTTCCTCGGAGTTGTCCTCCATCAAGGCGGCGGCCTTTACGGCGAGGGAGGCGGCGATGACGCGGTAATGGTAGCGGAGATCGGGGCGGATGGCGTTTTGCTTGATGCGGGCTATCTCGAGCTTATTGGCGGGAGCGGCCAGCCTTGGGGGCTTTTGATGGGAATCCGGGTCGTCTTGCGCTTAAGCTCTACGAGAAGGGTCGTCCGTGGCGTTTCGCATCCGGCAGGATCACCAGAACATCGACGTCCGAATCACGATGCGGCCGGCCATACGCATGCGAGCCAAAGAGAATGATCTTCTCGGGCCGGAAAGCGTGAGCAATTGCATCGCAATACCGTTTGATTTCGGCGATCGTTATCACGTTCCCAGTGTGCTCTACGCATTCGGCTGATTCGACTAAAACCAAGCAAACTCATTAACGCCCGTGCAATTGCCCGTACCACGGGTGGCTGGGACCGGGCAAATATGGCCAATCCACCTGCCTTAACTTCGAGGAACTAACCTCTTTCTCGCGCTCCTCAATAGTCAGGAATATACCTGTCAAGTCATTGCCACTGTTAAGGGCGTAGAACCGGTATGGTGAACCTTCCAGTTGCCGATTCACAATATCGAAAAGCGCGAATGTCGCATTACCCCAGTTCTGTCCCTCGCTCAAATCCATTTCAGCAGAATAGACCAGGTACGTCCGGCCCTGAGAAGTAACAGTGTACCGCTCAGACTCGGGTTCGAAATCCTCTTTAATTTCGGCAGGGGAGATTCCGAAGCGAGTGAGAACAGGGACGATATCTTTCACGTAGGATGAGCCTATGCTTCCTTCCCCCAGTTCCTCTGCATCAAGGATAATCGTTTCGTCGTAGTTCAACATTTCCCAAGCCGCGGCGCTGCGACCAGTTCAGTTTGCATCCCCAAAACGAACGATTCAATAAAAACCGAATTTGACCGTCTAGGGCTGGGAGCCGATGGGGATGGGGGAAGCCGCGGCGGCGGCGTCTTCGATTAGGACGGGGAGGGCGCGGAGGATGGGCTCGTTGTCGTCCTGGTAGGCGTCGATATACAGCTTTCCATTGATGACCTCGCTGTTCTGGTCGGGGCGGCCGTAGGTGCTTTTTTGGTTGGCGGTCTGGCCGTGCTCGTTGACGACGTAGAAGCCTTTGTTGCCGGGGATGACGGCGATGCCGGACAGTGCGCTGTCGCGATTGTTGCCGTAAGGGGCGAGCTCGAGTTGCTCCCATGGGACGGCAAGGTTGCCTTCCACGACCATGTCCGGGGAGACTAGGGCGATCTGCCTGTCGGTGCCGCGGGTCACTAGGGCGGTGTCGTTATAAAATGCGACGGCCATGGCCTTGGGGACGGTGGCGGAGACGAGGCCGGAGCCATCGGGATTGATCCGGAACACCGAGTCGGCATCCGCGTCGGCCATCCAGATACGGCCCTGCGAGTCCACGGCGACACCGCGGAGGCTCAGGGCGCCGGGGATCGTCATTACGCCGCTGCCGCCCAGGCCCGCCGGGGTGGCCTGGCAGCCCTCGCTGCCGAAGCGGGTATCGATCAAAAAACGGTGAAGCTCGCGCTGGTTGCGCTCCGTGGCGTACAGGACGAGGTCGCCGCCTTCGTGCGTGACGGCCACTCCCTCGCAGGTGTCCATGGGGATGCTGAGTTCCGATTTTTGAAGATCGGGATCGTAAACGTCGATGGAGGCTCCATCGGCGAGGTAAACGTGCTCCTCGTCATCCACGGCGATTGCCTTGGCCCGGTGGTAGAGCAGGACGGCCTTGGTCGCGTTCTCATAATCGGCAATGCGGAGGTCGATCTTCCGAACCTCGCCGGTATTCGTGGAGCGCATGTTCCTATCGAGGATGTTGTTTCCATTATTGAAGCTCTGGATGTAGCCGGTGTACAAAAAATTGCCGTCGGGTGAGATCGCGAGGCCGCGCTCGGCCCTCGGGTAAACCGCCTGGGAGCGGCCGAAGACCGTCTGGCTGTTATCAATAAGATACTGGACGGACCATTTGTAAGCCTGCGGCACGCCGGCGCGAAGAGGCGCAATCGCCGCGAGCAGCGGGATCACGACAGACAGAAATCGATTGCGGGACAAGGACATCGCAACAGGGAGAGGAGGGTGGATTTAGGGAGAATTCCGGGAAGGGTGGCGCCCGGAATCGAGGCGGAGAATGGATGAAGCGAAGCGGGAAAGTCAACCGTGTCGAAGCAAGGAATTTTGATGAAATTATTATGGGAAAAGGGCGCTCCTGGGACGCATAATAAGAGTATCAAAATCTGCCGGAATCCCGCTCCGGGAGAGGCTCTCGCAATAATTCAGTATTATTACTTTTGCGTCACGCGAGAGTAACATTTACATCCACCGTCATCTTCTTGGTGCCCGCGCCCCTATATCGGCCCTGAACGGGAACTATGTCCGCGTAATCGCGACCCACGGCGACCTTGATATAGCGCTCGTCGGCCTGCTGGTTGTTGGTGGGGTCGAGGGCGCGCCAGCCGAAGTCCGGGATATAGACCTCGCACCATGCGTGGCTGGCCTGGGCGCCCTCGAGTTCGTCCAAGGGGCCATTGTAAAGATAACCGCTTACGTAGCGCGCGGGTATCTTGAGGCTGCGGCACATGCCTAGCATTACGTGGGTGAAGTCCTGGCAGACGCCTTTCCGATGGTCGATGACCTCATGGATGGGCGTGTTGACCGTGGTGGCCTCGGGCTCGTACTCGAACTCATTGTGGATGAATTCCATTACCTTGACGGCGGTCTGCCATGCGTCCTGCTCGCCCAGTGAGGCGTCCACGGCCAGCCGCCAGACCACGGGGTCGATCTCGACATGCTTGCTCGACTGCATGAAATCATAGCATTGCTCGAGCGCCATGCACTCGCGGAGCCTGGCCATGGGGACCGTCTGCTGGCCGGGGGGCAGCGCGTGGGAGACCGTGGTGACCATGGAACTGCTCTCGATGGTGAGGGAGGTGTGCGGCTCGGGGATCTCGAAGAAGTGGACGCAATTGAGGTAGAAATCGAGGTAATGAGCGAGGCGGGTCGAGGGGAGCACCTTGAGGATGAAGCCGTTGCATATCTGGCCGTCGGCCGAGGTGGGCTGAAGCCGTGTCTCGTTAAAGCTCTCGATCACCGCCGCCGGATAATCGTAACGCGTGCGATGGAATACGTGCAGCTTCATCGGCGTGGGAGAAAGTGCGCGGGAAACGCGGGATTGCAAACAGGGCTTTGGGGGTGGGGCGCGGACATCTGGGGGTGGTTTCCTTTCATCCGGCTGATCCGCGCGCCGCGCTAGAGGGCGGGCTGCTGTTGTTGCTGTTGCTGCTGGTCGAACAACCCCTCGTTGAACGGATGGTAGATGTAGATCGAAAAGAGGGCCTCGCCGATGTTGTTCAACTGCAATTGCAGGTCGTCCAGGTACTCGTGGAAGCCGCGGGCGAAGATGTCGTCGATCTCGCTGAAGCGCAGCTCGGACAGCAGGCGGCCGGATTTTTTCTCCGCGTCATTCCAGAACCTGCCCGATGGCACGCCGGAGAGCGCCCTGAGGACTGAGTCGAGCTCGCCGACGCAGAATCGCACCGAGCGCGGAAACTCCGGGGAGAGGAGCAGGAGCTCGCTCACGCGGCGGGGGCCGACATCGACGCCATGCAGATGGCGGTAGGCATCCCATGCGCTGCAGGAGCGGAGGACGGCGGACCACTCGAGGGCGTCGGTTTGATTGACCAGCACGGGGACGCCGCGTGCGGGGAGATTCTCGTGGCGGAGATCGAGGATGCGGGTGGTTTTGTCCGCGCGCTCGACGTATTTCCCGGCCTGGAGGAAGTACCAGCCCTCGTTGCGGGGGATCGTGGAATCGATCAAGCCCTGGAGGTCGCAGGAGCTGGCCCTGATCTCGTGGAAAAATTCCGCCGGGCTCGATTGCCACACGCGCTGCGCGCGGTCGCTCCGGACGAAGAGGTGGATGCGGTTGATCTCCTCCCACATCTCGATGGTGATCTGGTCGCGGACCATGCGGGCGTTCTCGCGGGCCTGGGCGATCGATGAGACGATGGAATTGGGATTCTCGCGCTGGAAGACGAAGTACTCGGTCACCGTCCGGCCGTTGGCCTCGTCGTATATCTCGAAGAAGTCCTCCTCATCGCCGGTGCTCTGGACAATGGGGGTCCAGTGGCGGGCGAGATGCTCATCGTCGAGGCGGCGAAAATCGAGGAGCAACTGAAGGTTCACATCAAGGATGCGGGCGACATTGTCCGCCCGCTCGATATAGCGGCTCATCCAGTAGAGAGAGTTGGCGACGCGCGAGAGCATGTGGATTGATTCTAGTCGTACAGCACCCAGGTATCCTTGCTGCCGCCGCCCTGGCTCGAGTTCACGACGAGCGACCCCTTGTTGAGGGCGACGCGGGTGAGGCCGCCGGGGACGATGGTGGTGCGCTCTCCGTAGAGGATGAAGGGGCGGAGATCGACATGGCGGCCCTCGAAACCGGCCTCATCGCAATAGGTCGGATGGCGGGAGAGGGAGATCATGGGCTGGGCGATGTAATTGCGGGGGTCGGCCTGGATTAAATCGCGGAATTTATCGATCTCGGCCTTGTCTGCCTTGGGACCCATGAGCATGCCGTAGCCGCCGGATTCATTCGCGGCCTTGACCACGAGCTCCGGCAGGTGCTCGAGGATATACGCCTTGTCCTCGTCCTCGGAGGCGAGATAGGTCGGGACGTTGGGCAGGATCGGGTCCTGATCGAGGTAATACTTGATGATGCGGGGGAGGAAGTAATAGACCACCTTGTCGTCGGCGACGCCTGTGCCGATTGAATTGGCCAGGGAGACGTTGCCCTCGCGATAGGCATTGATGAGGCCGGGGACGCCGAGGACCGAGTCCTTGCGGAAGACAGTGGGATCGAGAAAATCATCGTCGATGCGGCGGTAGATGACATGCACGGGCTCGAGGCCGCGTGTCGTGCGCATGAAGACGCGTGAATCGCGGACCACGAGGTCGCGGCCCTCGACGATCTCGATGCCCATCTGGCGGGCCAGGTAGGTGTGCTCGAAGTAGGCGGAGTTGTAGGCGCCTGGAGTGAGCAGCACCACGGTGGGGTCCGCGACGCCCGGGGGCGAGATGTGCTGCATGGTCTTGAGGAGGTCCGTCGAGTAGGAATCGACGGGCCGGACGCCGACGCTCTCGAAGATGCCGGGGAAGCTGCGCTTCATGGCCCGGCGGTTCTCGAGGACATAGGAGACGCCGGAGGGCGAGCGGCAATTATCCTCGAGGACCATGTAGGCGCCGTCCTTGTCGCGGATGAGGTCCGTGCCGCAGATATGCACGTAAATATCCTTGGGCACCTCGAAGCCTACGAACTCGCGCCGGAAATGCTTGGCGGAGAGCACGTAGAAGGGCGGGACGACGCCATCCTTCATGATGCGCTGGCCGTGGTACACATCGTGCAAAAACAGGTTGAGGGCGGTGATGCGCTGCTCGAGGCCGCGCTCGAGGTGCTCCCACTCGAGGGCCGGTATGATGCGCGGGATGAGGTCAAAGGGGAAAATCCGCTCGGTGCCCTGCGAGTCGCCGTACACATTGAACGTGATGCCCTGCCTGAGGAAGGCGAGGTCCACGGCGCGGCGCTTCGCCTCGAACTCCTCCTTGCCCACCGTGCCGAAGCGGTCAACGAAGCCCTGGTAATGAGGGCGGACCTTCGAGTCCCGGTTCACCATCTCGTCGAAGAAATCCTCGGATGCGTAATTATTGAGCAATGACATGGGAAAAAAGTTGAGGCGCGAAGCTGTGCGGAAACACGAAAAAGGGCCACGCCGGCATGGTCACAGCGTGGCCCTCTTGAAATGTTCAGTCGATTCGTGTCACCATTTAATTAGAGATCATAATACATCGCGAATTCATACGGATGCGGCCGCAGGCGCAGGGCGTCGTACTCCTTCCGCTTCATGTCTGTCCAGTTTGCGATGAAGTCTTTTGTAAAAACATCGCCCTTGAGGAGGAAATCGTGGTCGGCCTCGAGCGCCTCGATTGCGCCTTGCAGGGAATCGGGCGCCTGCGGGACGCGGGCGAGCTCCTCCGGCGGGAGATCGTAGAGGTTCTTGTCGAGCGGATCACCGGGATCGATGCGGTTCTGGATGCCGTCCAGGCCCGCCAGCAGCATGGCGGAGCAGGCGAGGTAGATGTTCGCCGCGGGGTCGGGCGTGCGGAACTCGATGCGCTTCGCCTTGGGGCTGGGCGAGTAGGTGGGGATGCGGATGGCGGCGGAGCGATTGCGCGCGCTGTAGGCGAAGCTGACCGGCGCCTCGAAGCCGGGGACGAGGCGCTTGTAGGAGTTCGTGGTCGGGTTGGTGATGGCGGTGAGGGCGCGGGCGTGCTTGATGATGCCGCCAATGTAGAAGAGCGCCATCTCGCTGAGGCCGGCGTAGCCGTTGCCGGCAAAGAGGGGCTTGCCGTCCTTCCAGAGGGATTGATGGGTGTGCATGCCGGAGCCGTTGTCGCCAAAGAGCGGCTTGGGCATGAAGGTGACGGTCTTCGTGTGGCGGCGGGCCACGTTCTTGATGATGTATTTGTAGTACATCATCCAGTCGCCCATCGTCTTGAGCGGGGCGAAGCGGATATCGATCTCCGCCTGGCCGGCGGTGGCGACCTCGTGATGCTGGCGCTCGATGGGGACGCCGGCTTTCTCGAGCTCGAGGCACATCTCATTGCGGATGTCCTGCTGGGAGTCCGTGGGGGCGACGGGGAAGTAGCCCTCCTTGTGGCGGACCTTGTAGCCGAGATTGGGGAACTCCTCGCGGCCGGAGTTCCAGATGCCCTCGTTGCTATCGACGGAATGGAACGAGGAGTTCGCCGTGTAATCGAACCGCACATCGTCAAAGATGAAGAACTCGGCCTCCGGGCCGAAGTAGGCGGTGTCCGCGATGCCGGTGGATTTGAGGTAAGCCTCGGCTTTCCCGGCGACGCCGCGCGGGTCGCGGTCATACGGCTCGCGCGTGATGGGGTCCACGATGGTGCAGATGAGGGAGAGCGTGGGCTCGGCGTTAAAGACATCGACCCATGCGGTGGTGGGGTCGGGGACGACGAGCATGTCCGAGGCGTTGATGGCCTTCCAGCCGCGGATCGAGGAGCCGTCGAAGCCGAGGCCATCCTCGAAGATGGCGTCGCTGTACTCGTTGAGGGTGGTCGTGAAGTGCTGCCAGGTGCCTAGGAGGTCGCAGAACTTGAAGTCCACCAGCTTGATACCCTGGTCTTTCACCAGCTTGGATACGTCAGAGGGAGAGAATTTATTGGGCATGGGATGTTTTGATTTTATGGTTTTGCAGCCTGCCATCCCAGACCCGTCCTGGGGGGACAGTTTGCAAAGCGATTTAATATCAGCGCATCAGCGTGGCAATGGAATTCTCGAACCGCTCCCGCGCAGCCCCGCGCCGCGGGCGGCGGGGTAAAAAACCGGCGGGGCGATTTTCGCTGCCCGCCGACAGCACGCCATGTGCCAATCCCCTGCCCTTCTCCGGTCGCCCAGCGCGGATTTTGCCCGGCGCGGGCGCATTCCCGATTTTGCCTGAATACATTTCAACAATCGGGCCGCCGAATTGTCAAAAACCCCACACCCGGGCCGGATTGCTGTCTCTAAAACATGGCTGAAAGCGCGGAGGCTCCCGCTTTGTTCCTCATTCTTCATATTTTCATCCTTCGCTATTTCCCCTTTCCCCCTCGACATTGCTCAACGGGACAATTACCGTGCGAGCCCATTTTTCCATAAAACAGCCGCAATTTCAGCTTTTCCGAAACCCCTTTCATGAGCGCCTTTCTATTGTTCAAACGCTTCCTCTCGCGCCCCAAGCAAATCGCTTACATCATGCCGAGCTCGAAGGTCCTGATCGACCGGGTTCTGACTAAAATAGACTTCTCGGCTCCCCGCATCATTGCGGAATTCGGCCCCGGCGAGGGCTGCCATACACGCGAGATCATCCGCCGGATGCATCCCGACTCCCAGCTCCTGCTTTTCGAGATCGACCCCGAGCTGTACACGCTGGTGAGCGACCAATTCCGCGACGATCCCCGCGTCTCCGTGCTGAACACAGACGCGGCGAACCTGCCGCATGAACTCGCGTCGCGCGGGATCCCGTATTGCGACTACGTGATCTCCGGCATCCCATTTTCCACCATGGAGATCAATAAGAAGCGGACCCTGCTCAAACGCATCCACGAGAGCCTGACGCCGCATCCCCGGAGCGCGTTCATCATCTACCAGGTCACCAATGAACTGGCGGGCCACTGCAAGATTTTCCCCCGGAACAAGAGCGAGTGGTGCGTGCAGAATATCCCTCCGATGGTGGTGACGGCGTTTTACAAGCAGGGGCTGAATGGGGCGTCGCATAATGGGGTGGCGCATAAAGAGGTGGCGCTGAACGGGAGCGGGAAGCATTAGCAGCCTGTTGATTTAAGGCGGCGTTTCCGCCTTGGAGCTCTCCGCCCCGAGAACAAAGGGGGGTCACATTCCGCCTACTACCGGCTGGCATCCCGATTGGCCCCCGCATACCTTTCCCCTCACTATGGCTGATACTCGAATTGAAAAAGACTCGATGGGCGACATGGCCGTGCCCGTGACCGCTCTCTATGGCGCCTCGACGCAGCGCGCGGTGCTCAATTTTCCCATAAGCGGATACCGGTTCCCGCGCGAGTTCATCCGGGCGCTGGGGTTGATTAAGATGTCGGCGGCGCGGGCCAACCAGGACCTGGGCAAACTGGATGCGGCAAAGGCGGATATCATCGCGCAAGCGGCGGCGGAGGTCTCGGCGGGAGTGCTGGACGATCATTTCCCGGTGGACATTTTCCAGACCGGGTCCGGCACGAGCACGAACATGAATGCGAATGAGGTGATCGCAAATCGGTGCTCGCAGATCGCGGGCAAACCGATCGGTTCGCGCGATCCGGTGCATCCGAATGACGATGTGAACATGGGGCAGTCGAGCAATGATGTGATCCCGACGGCGATCCATGTTGCCACGGCGGATTCGCTGAAGAACTTGCTGGTGCCGGCGCTCGAGCGGCTCGAGAGGGCGCTGCGGCGGAAGTCGGGCGAGTTCTGGGACATCATCAAGATCGGCCGCACTCATCTCATGGATGCCACGCCGGTGCGGCTGGGGCAGGAATTTGGCGGGTATGCGAAACAGGTCGAGTATGCGCGGCTGCGGGCCGGGAATGCGATCAACGCGATAGAGGAGCTTGCGCTGGGGGGCACGGCGGTCGGGACGGGGCTGAACGCGCACCCGGAGTTTGCGAGGCGGGCGATTGCGCGGATCGCGCATGAGACGGGGATCAACTTCCGCGAGGCGGCGGATCACTTTGAAGCGCAGGGCGCGAAGGATGGGCTGGTGCAGGCGAGCGGGCAGCTCAAGACCATCGCGGTCAGCCTGTTCAAGCTGGCGAATGATATCCGGTGGCTGAGCAGCGGGCCGCGGTGCGGGATCGGGGAGATTCAACTGCCGAGCACGCAGCCGGGATCATCGATCATGCCGGGCAAGGTGAATCCGGTGATGTGCGAGGCGATGATGCAGGTCTGCGCGCAGGTTATAGGCAACGACGCGACGATCTCGTGGTGCGGGGCGAATGGGAACTTCGAGCTCAATGTGATGATGCCGGTGCTGGCGCATGATATTCTCGAGTCCATCCGGCTGCTCGCGAACGTGTCCACGGTCTTCGCGGACCGCTGCATCGATGGGATCGTCGCGAACAAGGCGCGGTGCGAGGAGTTGATTGAATACTCGATGTCGATGGTTACCTCGCTGGCGCCGATCATTGGATATGACCGGGCGGCGAAGATCGCCAAGGAAAGCGCGAGTACCGGGAGGAGTGTCCGGGCCATTTGCGTGGAGCAACATGTGTTGCCGCCGGATCAACTGGCGATCGCGCTGGACCCTGTGGAAATGACCAAGCCGGGCGGGGAGGGAAGCGCGGGGGGGTAGCGGGTTGCGGACTCTGCGTGTATCCCGTTTCTTACCGGCTCGCCGCGATGACAACCCGCCTCGACCCAGACGAGATACCTTCCGGCAAATGGACGGTCCATTGGCGCTCGTTCCCGTCCACGCAGAGGACGATAGTGGCGTCCGCGGGTGGATGCTCGAAAGGCGTCTTCAAGAGCAGAAAATCCGGACCAAGCTGGCCTACCGGGAGCGAAGCTCCATTGACGAGCAGGCGCATCCTCACCTCGGCCGAATGACCGGCATGACCAGAAGAGATCAGGATGGATGAGGACACAATAGCGAATGCCGAAGCTTGGTCCGCCCGCAATGGATCGCGTCTGCTGGAACGCCTCGGCACTGGCATTCACGGTATTGTATTCGCGGTCGAAAGCAACGCGGAAATCGGCCCGGCGGCGCTGAAGGTTCACTATTCGCGGAAGCCGTACCTCCGGGAGCGGCGGGTGTATGAGCGGCTGCAGGATTTGGAAGTGTCTGACATTCTCGGCTTCGTAATTGACTGCAACTGCGCATCTCCCGGCGACTCTCCGTACGTTTATACTATAACGCTTCGGCGCGAAGATTCATTGTTTTTTGGGGGCGAGTGGACCGCTGGCAGGTCTGTTGATCGTGATACCGGAACCTGCTCATGCCGGCTCTATTCCAATGGAGAACGTCTCGCTTTCATGGGGGTATGGAAACAAGATGGAAACACAGAGCATTGGTGCGGAGAGCTTACACCGGTAGACAAGTTCGAAGACGAGTAAATCAAAGTAATTCGACCGATGGAAAACCTCGCCCTTCTGGTGTAAGGCTCACACTGGTCATGCCAGCTTGATGTCCGTTGCGATACATGGATGCCGCTTTTGGCCATTGAAAAACAGGGGCCTCCCGAGCAATGAAAGCACAGGTGCCGGTTAGCAACGATTGGAGATTCTGAAGCGAAGACGTGGTTGCGCGATATGGAAATTCCTATGGGGATTCGATTGACTTGGGCGATTTAGGCATTTCGCATCAAACGTCGGGCACGATCTTCAACGCGGTGGCGTAGTTCGCATCATCACTACCCGGGATGGTTACGGCCAAACCATTCTCATCCCGCGTAAACGCAAGGTTCGCGGGGGAGCCGAGTAACTCCACGCGGCTGATTTTGCCTGGATAATGCGGCGCGTTTGTGGCCAGGGATTTGATGGTGAGCTTGCCGCCCGGGGGCCAGCCGAGCGCGATGGCGTATAAGAGGTCGCCCTTTTTTGTGAACCTGATATCCGCGGCGGTGTACTCGGGGCCGATGCCGCGGGGGGCGCTGGTAGGTGTGTCCTTGGCGGTGGCGTCATCTTTTACGGAGGGGCCTTCGCCGAAGATTACCCAGGGGCGGGTGCCGTAAATGCACTCGTCATTTACCGACATCCATTTGGTCATCCCGTCCAGGAAGGCGCTGGCCTTGTCATCGATTTCGCCGCTGCCGGGCAGGGGGATATTGAGTAAGAACGTGCCGTTCTTGCTTACCACGTCCACCAGCAGATTGATCATGCTGCGCGGGGTCCTGTAGCCCTTGTTATAGCGGTCGTCGCTGTAATGCCATGCGCCGATGCAAAGGTCCTTCTGCCAGGGAGCGCTTAACTCATCGACTGTCATATTGCGCTCGAGGTCGTTGATCACCGCGCGTTGCTGGTCCGCCGAGAGTCCCTTGGAAGTAATTACCCCGGTAAGCTTGCCGTTGTTCCATTGCGGGTTTGCGTTGAAGTAATGCGCGGCGATGCTCAGGCCCGCGTCGCCCAGCGGCAACTGGGAGTCGTCAAAGTACAGGAGGTCGGGATGATGCTGGTCTAGCAGGTCCTTGACCCGATTAAAGAACTTGGCGATGTAAGCCGCGTCCGGCGGCGCCCCTATGGCATGATTCTGCGCATACAAATCCTGCGGGTCGAGGCCGTCCCACCATAAGCCTTTGCCATCCGCCTTGGTAAGCTTGCCATCGTATGGGACACCGGCGAGCGGCCCCGTTTTATCGCTCCCCTGGGCATCCTCATACCAGCTCCACGACCGCGCGGCATGGACGCTGACCCCAAAGGGCAAGCCCGCCTCGCGCGCGAGCCCGGCCCATGTGCCGACGATATCTTTCTTCGGCCCGACTTTGACGGAGTTCCACGGCTGAAACTTTGAGTCGAACATATCCATGTTATCATGGTGATTGGCCATCGAGACAAAGAACCTTGCGCCCGCGCCTTTATACCGCTTGATCAGGGTCGCCGGGTCCCACTTATCGGCCTTCCATTCGTTGATAACATCCTTGAATCCGAACTTGGACGGATGCCCGTAATGGGCTACGTGGAAGTTATACTGCGGCCGCCCCTGGTCATACATGAACTTTGCATACCAATCTCCCTGCCTCGGCTGGCATTGCGGCCCCCAATGCGCCCATATCCCGAATTTCGCGTCGCGATACCATGCCGGCAGTTTGTAATTCT
>Ga0302319_10018822_pt1 | contig 12572 bp, 6 predicted proteins | sample Bog_T0_2_FD_203319 | JGI IMG/M metagenome (GOLD analysis project Ga0302319, IMG submission 203319) | Peat permafrost microbial communities from Stordalen Mire near Abisko, Sweden - Bog_T0_2 | ecosystem: Environmental > Terrestrial > Soil > Wetlands > Peat | place: Sweden: Abisko, Stordalen Mire... | reverse complement strand
GCGCAAATCGTGCGACACCGAATAGGAAAACGCTTCCAGTTCCTGATTGGCCGCCTCTAACTGGGCGGTCCTATCCACCACCCGCTGCTCAAGTTCGGTATTGAGCCGGTGAATATTTTCCTCCGAGGTCCCGCGCTCGACCGAAGCCCAACAGCGTTCTGCGACATCCTCAACGAGAACGATTTCGAGCGATTTCCATTCGCGCGGTGTCGTCTGAGACACCGCCATCACGGCGCGAAGGTCACCGTTTTTTACGATTGGGCAAACGATAATCGCTTTGCTGCCGGTGGGATGAACCATATCCGACCCTTCTCCGGGCAAGACCTCCGCGTCTAAATTGCGGATGATCAAAGTCTGTCCGCTCTGGAGGATCGAGACGGCCCGCGGCCCAAGAAGCGAAAGCGAATAAGTGCCCACCGCACTCGCGCGTCCGGCTGTATAGTCGTGCAGGATGGAGAAGTGCTCGCCGTCTTGTTCGACATTGGCGTAAGCACAGCGCGAGACGCGCAGATATGCGCCCAGCATCCGTGCCGCCACAGCCATCACCTGCTTTGGATCGGCCAGCGTACGAATCGCTTGGGACAGATCATTGAGAAAGCGAAAATGCTCTTCGCTGTCGCGGAGTGCCGCATCCGTCAGCTTACGCTCGCTGATATCGAGAAGGAAGCAGACGCCTTCCTCCGGGTTGTCCTCGAAAGTTGCCGCGCCCAACAGAATCGGCACGCGCGCGCCATCCTTACGGATATATTCCTTTTCAAACGGCGTGCAGCTTCCCGTAGCCGTGAGCTCTTCAATAGAGTGCCGGTCTACGTCAGCGTATTCCGGCGGTGTCATCGCCGCCCAGTTGAGGACTCCCGCCTCCTGGTCTTCGCGGCTATAGCCAACAATTCGCAGGAAGGCATCGTTGGCTCTGGTGATGGCACCCTGCTTGTTCCAAAAGATCACGCCTTGTGCATTGGAATCGAAAAGCCGCCGAAAGCGCCCTTCGCTTCGCTTGCGCTCGGTGACATCTATCACTGCGCCGTGGAAATACAGAGCTTTGCCCGCCGCATCGCCGTCCACTCGTCCCTTCGCATGCAGCCAGCGTTCTCCGTTTTCTTGCAGGACTCGATATTCGACGTCATAGCGGCTGCAGGACTGAATGGCGCGCCCCAGAGCGGCTGCCACAACCGGTTGATCTTCCGCCATGACCGCCTTGAGATAGACTTCCACGGGCAGGCCTTTTGCCGCCGCGGCTGGTTCGATTCCGAACATGCGGGCGATGAATTCGTCGCCCGTCAAACAGTCGTTGACGATATCCCAAGTCCACGTCCCGATAGAGCCGGCCATAAGCGTCGAGTTCAACCGCGCCTGCGATGCGCGCAATGATACTTCCATGCGCTTCAACTCATTGACATCCGTGTTCGTGCCGAACCATTGCACCACTCGCCCCCCGGGATCTTTGAGCGGCTGAACCCGCGTTAGAAAAGCCCGGAACGTCCCGTCGGCGCCACGGAGAGGAAAATCCATCTCAAACGGTTGGCCCGAGTCGATTGCGTCTTTCCAGCTCGCCACGACTTTCGGTAGCGTCTCTGGGTGATGGGCTGTCTGCCAGCCCAAGTCCTCCGCTGGTCCGGGGCGCATGCCGGTGTATTCGTACCAACGTTCGTTATACCAATAGATCAACCCGTCGGCGTGAGCGATCCATGCAAGCTGAGGAATCGAATTGGCCATCGTCCGAAAGCGCTCCTCGCTAGCACGCAGCGCCTCCTCGGACTGTTTGCGCTCGCTGATATCACTTAGAATCTTGACTGCTTCAACGATCTCCCCACTCCTTTCTTTGAGCGGCGAGACCGTAATGGAGACATTCAGCCGTTGCCCATCCTTGCGCAGCCGCCAAGTCTCGTAATGATCCACTCGCTCATCGCGTCCAATTTTTGCCAGAATCTCAGTTTCCTCAGCCGCGCATTCGGGCGGAATAATCATCAGCAGCGGACGGCCAATGGCCTCCTGCGCGGTGTAGCCGAGGATACGCTCCGCGCCCGGATTCCAACTGGTGATGATTCCTTGCAGAGTCTTGGTGATCACGGCGTCGCTGGCAGACCTCACGATTTCGGCGCCCAAGCGACTGACAGCTTCTGCTTCGCCGCGTTCCGTCGCCTCGGAGTTGAGGAAGAACAGCACCGTCAGCAGCAAAGCGAGACTAGTGAACGTGCCGATGGAGAGAATAAAAAATGTACGCGCCATCTGGGCGCGAGCCCGCGCTTCGCGGCGGATGAGCAAATCCCGTTCCTCTCCCTCCATTGCCGCAATCACCGCCTGAAACTTTTGCATGATCTCCAGGCCGCCGCCGGTCGATATCCAGGCGGCCGCGGCCGCGAAGCCGCGCTGGCGCTGCAGATCCAGGGTCTCTTCGGCGAAGGCCACGCGCTGGCGAATGAGGTCCTCCAACGTAGTCAGCCGCCGCTGCTGGCGCGGATTGTCGGCGGTCAGCCGGCGCAACATCCGCTCGTCGTTTTCCAGTTCCCGGCGCGCGTCGTGATAAGGAGCGAGAAAATTCTCGCGCCCTGTGATGACGAACCCGCCAATCACCGACTGCACAGTTACCACATCGGAGTTGACTTTCTGAATTCCTGCCAGCACTTCGTGAGTGTGACGCACCCAATCGTCCGTCTCGGCAAGTTCCCGCGCGCCCCTGTTCGACACCACGCTCAATACCGCGAAGACCGCGAGCCCGAGGCCAAATCCCGCCAACAGACGACGACTAATAGCCAGTTGCAGTTCCCCCCTGCGCCACGCGCGCAGAGCGCAAGCCGACCCTAGCAACATGAACAATCCGCCCGCGGGTGAGGTCATGTTGGTCAATTCGCCCCAGCCATAGCCTAACTCGACAATACCCGTCCAGCGCAACAAGGCGAGCAAACCTATCAGCGCCGTAAGCACGCCGAGCAAACCCACGGCAGCCCTGAGCGCGCGTCTCGATCGGCCCGCCAGCAGCAGAGCAGTGCTGAGGAGCACAAACGCCATCGACGTACTCGGCGGCATGCGACCCGCAGAGGAGGTGGTTGCGGTAACAGTGTCCCGAACCAGCGCCTCATTGACGCCGAAGTTCGAGCCGAACAAATACTTGACTAGCGCTAAGCCGCCAGTCAGTAGTACAAGCAGCGAGCAAAGCATGGCTACCAACTTCGCCTTGCCTGTCGCGATCTCCCGAACGCCAAGCCACAATGTGACGCCGGAGAGTATGAAGCAAAAAGCGGCGGTTGCCGTCATCGGCGCTAAGCCGGGAAGAACAGACTTGAGAGCCGGCATATCCAGCGCCCAACCGAGCAACACGGCAGCGCCCACAATCACAGGCAAGGCGCTTGTCAACCGCTGAACGTTTCTAAGTCGGGTAGGATTCATCGCGCCTGATTGTCGAGGTAAGTTGGGGATCGGTAGTTACGGACAGCTAACAGGATCAAACGATCCTGCTGTTGCAAACAGCTGCCTACTTCGCCTTTGCGACCCTCCGAAAAAACGTATTCGCACGGATTCAATAACCAAACATCCGGAATATTCTGAATCGGACCGCACGGGATTACGCCATAGGTGAGCACAATTAAGCAATAAGAGATAACGTGCGACCAGATCACGTCGAGAGCCCGCAGGCAGAAGACGTGCGGCATGAAACTAGCGCCGAAGATTTGATTGAAAGAGAGAGCATGAAATCTGCCTCTGGAAGGCACGGGGTTTGTTATCGGAATGGAACGGCCAACCAGTCCACGCGAAGGAGAGAGGTCGCGGAACACGCGCCTGACTACACGTAGGCTGCTCGGAACACTGGTCGAATCGGCTGCCGATGTTTCTATGCTTGAATGCGCGCGCGCTCTCACTGCTTATTAGTCCGGCCACCGTTGCTTGTTTCGCTGGGGTGATTTATGTGATCTAGCTTCGCCCCAGCGATATCCGGAACTTGACTGGAAGAAATGGAACGGCCAAACAAAGTGTGGTAGATGACCGAGACGAGTTCTTCTTTGGTGACTGGTTTGACGATGTGCGCATCGCAGCCCGCGGCCTGACTGCGTTCAGCGTCTCCCACTAACGCATCGGCCGTGAGAGCCAGAATCGGAGTTCGTGCGCGCGTATGTCGCCGTTCGAACGCGCGAATCGATTCTGTTGCGATAAGGCCGTCCATTACGGGCATTTGAACATCCATGATCACTAAGTCAAACTTTTCCTGTTCGAACAAGTCCAGGGCTTCCTGGCCATTTTCCACGAATCGCAGATCGAAAGCCTGGTCACTGAGGTACGCTTCCACCAGGAATCGATTGTCCTCGGCGTCTTCAGCAACGAGGATCTTCACACGAGTGCTGGGATTTTTGCGATAAGGAGTAAAGGCCGAGACGAGCCGGGGCGGCTCAGCTTGCTGGTTTACAGCAAAGATTGCGTCGAAACTGAAGGTGCTCCCTTCTGCGACAACGCTGCGCACGGTCAGATTACCTCGCATATATTGAACAAGCTTGCGCGCGATTCCCAAACCCAATCCGGTTCCGCCAAACCGGCGCGTTGTAGAGGACTCCGCCTGGGTGAAGTTGTCGAAGATGGTTTCGAGTTGCGAAGCAGGAATGCCGATGCCCGTATCGGCCACTTCGAACTGTAAGTGTCCCGGCTGCCCGCTTTCATGAGGCGCCACCGTTAGAACGATTTGTCCATACTCCGTAAATTTCACAGCGTTCCCAATCAGATTCACGAGGATTTGCTGAAGGCGGCCGGAATCCCCGACCAGTCTAAGAGGGGATTGAGGTGCGATGGATGCGCTCAGGCGAATTTTTTTCATGTGCGCCTTGGGCGCCAGGAGATCAATGGCTTTTGCGACCAAATCAACTAGGTCGAAGGGGCATTGCTCCAACTCGACGCGGCCCGCTTCAATCTTAGATAAGTCGAGGATGTCATTGATTAGCGAGAGGAGATTCGAACCGGCCCGGCGGCAGCGTTCGACATATTGGCGCTGAACGGGATCTAGTTTAGTTTCCTTGAGGAGGTCGCTCATACCGAGAATGGCATTCATCGGCGTGCGAATCTCGTGACTCATGGTAGCGAGGAAGTTGCTCTTGGCACGGTTGGCTTCGTCGGCGTGTTGGCGGGCTGAAACTAGGGCGTCGCTGGTATTCCGAAGGTCAAGCAATCGACTCTCGAGCATCGAGTTGAGCTTGTTGATTTCTTCCTCGGCGTTTTTTCGCTCCGTCACATCGCGTGAGATGACAATCAGTTCCGCAGTTTCATTCGCCGAATTCCGAAAGAGATTGATGTTGGATTCGATCCAGCGAAACTGGCCATCTTTGGCCCGGCAGCGATAAATTAAGCTGCTTTGTCCGCTATGGGTAATCGTAGCCAAGACCGCGCAGACGCGTTCGCGATCGTCCGCATGCACCAGGTCCAGCTTCAACGCAGTTTTGAGTTCGTGCGGTTGATAGCCAAGGACACTTCGGCAAGCGCTTGAGACATAGGTTACTTCACCTTGCAAGTCCGCTACTAAAATGACGTCGGAGAGATTGCCGGCGATGAGTTGAAACAGTTTGTCGCTCACCCGCAAACTCTGTTCGGCGGTCGCCGCTTCGATGACTCTTTGCACGGCTTTTGGGAGTTCGCCCAAAAAACCTTCCGCCTTCATGACGTAATCGCTTACACCGCGGTGAAGAGCTTCCGCCGCCACACCTTCGCTCCCCATAGCCGTTACCATGATGACCGGCGTGCGGGGAATCGTCCGATTGGCCTCTTCGATCAGCAGCCATGGCTCGCCGTCCGGCAGATGATAGTCGAGTACAATCGCACAATAACTCCGCTCTTTGAGCAAGGCGACCGCTGCATTGACCCGATGTACTGTCTGGACTAACCACCCCGCCCGCGCGAGAGCGCGCCTCTCCAATTCGGCGGTAGACTCGTCGTCTTCGACGACCAAGATCCTTGGTTCCTCTTCAGTCACGACACTTCCGGAACACTAACGATGGAAAGGAACATGCCTAATCTTCGGATCGCCTCGATGAACGAGTTGGGATCGAGCGGTTTGGTCACGTACTCGTTGCAGCCCAGCTCGTAACACTTTTGGACTTCGCGCGGATCATCGGTGGTGGTCAGCATGATCACGGGAATCTTCCGTCTATTGGGGTCGGCTTTGATTTGACGGAGCACTTCCACGCCGTCGATCCCCGCCATGTTTACATCAAGCAAGATCAACAGTTCCGACGCTCCTCGCCTGTCCGAGTGGGCACCCCGGCAAAACACGTAGTCGAGGGCGTCTGCGCCGTTCGATACGCAGACTATATTATTGAGCACTCCACCACGCTTGAGATTGCGCCGTATGAGTTCGCGATGGCCGTCGTCATCCTCAACGACCAGTATGGTTACGGTGTTTGTGATTTCCATAATTGTTATTCGCTATTAGCAGGCTCACTGGGAAGCGTGAAGTGAAAGGTAGTCCCGACATTCTCTTCGCTGTCCGCCCAGATCGCTCCGCCGTGCCTTTCCACAACGCGTCTGACAATGGCCAAACCCATGCCATCCCCTTCGGCAAGGTTGGGATGAAAACGCTGAAATACCTGAAAGAGCCGTGGTTTGGCGCTGGCGGGGAAACCCGCGCCATTGTCCCGAACCCAACAATGGGCGGTGCCGCCAAGAGCTTCGCCCCCGATTTCGATACGGCCCGGCCTGCCTGGCTTCATATACTTGACCGCGTTTGCCACCAGGTTGGCGAACACTTGCCCCAGCGCCGTCGCGTCGCCGTAGACTCTGGGAAGAGAACCAACCGATACCTCCACGCCGCCGGATGCGATGGACAGACTCAGTAAATCGAGCGTTGATCGTATCAATGCGCCTAGGTCGAGCTCTTCGTGATGGTAATCCTGCCTTCCATAGCGTGAGAGTTGCAAAAGGGAGTTAATCAAGCGGTGGAATTTAGTGGTACTTGACTCAATATGCCGGAGCGATTCGGGAATATCCACCGAGAGGATCGTCTGGACGGACTGGTCGGCGGAAGTGAGTTTCTGCCGGAGTTCTTGGCAACTAAGATCGAGTTCCTTAGAGAAGCCCTGGAGGTTTACCAAGGGAGATCGTAGATCGTGCGAGACGATGTAAACGAAAGCCTCGACCTCTTCATTTTTCTTGGCCAGTTCCTTGTTCGCCGCGTCCAATTCCGCTACTCGCAGTTTCAACAAGTTACTTGCTTCCAGCAGGCCGGAGTCCACGCGCTTGCGTTCGGTAATGTCGATATTGACCCCGACCACGCGTGCAACCTTACCGGCATCGTCGAGGACTGTGCCCTGGGCACAGTGGATGTGGCGAATCGTGCCGTCGGGAAGCTTGATGCGGAATTCCATGAAACTCTGCGACTTCGAGTCAATCGCTATTTTTAAAGCAGCTTCCGCGGCGGGTAGATCTTCAGGCAACATGAAACTGGCCCACTGCTGGTAAGTGACTTGGGTGCCTTTGCGTAAGTCGTAGATCTCGTATATCCTGTCATCCCAGATCAGAACATTCGTTTGAATATCCCAGTCCCAAACACCGGCTCCCAAAGAATTTTTCGCCAGTTCGAGCCGCCGGCTCATAATTTTTAGCTGTTCTTCGGCGTGTTTTCGGGCGGTGATGTCATGGTTCATTTCTACAACGGAAGCCAGCAGGCTTGCTTCGTCGTGCCTTAGCGTCCAGGTACTGGCCACCGTAATCACAGTGCCGTCTCGCTTGTTTTGTAACACCTCACCTTGCCAGCGCCCTTCGGAGGAAAGTTGTTCCGTAATACTTTCAAGCTTCTGGGGGAACTGCGTTTTAAGCAAGGTGTGCGCCACCTGGCCCAAAGCTTCGTCTCTTCTCCAGCCATACAACCTCACTGCTCCTTGGTTCCAGTAAGTGATGCGGTCATAAATATCGCGAATCACAATGGCGTCGTTAGCCGTGTCGAGGATGAGGGCCTGGTCACGCACCTTCTCTTCGGATTTCCTTCGCTTGGTGATGTCGCGAACTACTTTGGCAAAGCCGCGCACATTGCCGCTTTCATCACGGATGGCAAAGATGGCGACGTCGGCCCAATAGCCCGACCCATCTTTGCGGATGCGCCAGCCCTCCTCGGTGAACCGTCCCTCAGTGGCCGCTAGCTGGAGAACCGAATCCGGATGCCTCGTTTCAATCTCTGGGGGAGCGTGAAAACCCGAAAAGTGCTGCCCGATAATTTCACTTGCTTGGTAGCCCGTGATCCGTTCTGCGCCGACGTTCCAACTAACAATGTGTCCTTGGGCGTCGAGCATCATCAGCGCATAGTCTTCAATCGTCTCGATAATCAGGCGGCAATGTTCGTCGCTAGCTCGCGCAGCGGCTTCCGCTTTCTTGAGTTCGGTGATATCCATGGCAACACCCAGGAAACCGACGATCGCGCCGGCGCCATCGCGCAATACCGTGGCCACCAGGTTGACGGTCAGGCGCTGGCCGTCTTTTCGGACGTAGGTCCACTCCCGCTGTTCATGCATGCCTTGGCGCGGCCGTGCGGCAAAGACGTCAAAGCCAAATACGGTTTTGCCCATTTCCTGCGTCAATTCCAAGCCGCGTGCCAGTAACTCGGCTTCGACATGGAAAAGGACGGGGGTCTGTTTGCCAACTATTTCTTGCGAAGTGTAGCCGAGCATGTTTTCAGCGCCCGAATTGAAAACGGTAATGATCCCCTCGGTATCGGTCGCGACGATGGAAACCTTCGTCGCGCCATCGAGTACCGTTTGTAGTTGAGCACGCGCTTTAGCTAGTTCGCCGGTCCGTTCTTGCACGGCCCTTTCGAGTAATGAGCGCGCTTGTTTCTGGTCGTCGATGTCTGTGCAAGTGCCAATCCATTGGATGATCTCGTTTTTGTTGTTGCGCAGAGGAAAAGCTTGCGCCAGGGTCCAACGGTAATCGCCAGCGGAGCCGTGCTTCAGGCGGCATTCAATCTTGTAATCGCAATGGCTCGCAATGGTTTTCTTCCAGCGATCAAGGCAGATAGGAAAATCTTCAGGATGGATAGCTTCTTGCCAATTCCAATTTGCCAGTTGAGCAGGCGGAACACTGCTGTAGCTGAGCCAGCGTTCGTTGTAATAATCGAACTTGCCGTCTGGTGTGGCGGTCCAGATCAGCAGCGGCATGGTATCGGCGAGGAAGCGAAAGCGTTTGTTGCTTTGCGAGGCTTCCAATGCGCCTCTAAGCCGCAGCAATTCGAGACGCAGCAAGGGGGCAGTTTCAAGCTGAAGCTCGGTCCACGGGCGGCTATGATTGCGCAGGGTTTGTTGCCACGCGCCGAACGAGGTGCGCGGCCGGAGACGACCGTCGGCATCGGTATTAACGCTTTTGTCCGGATTTCCAGCCCAATTAACGGTTTCGACGAACTCGCGCCGCAGCAGCAGGATGTAGTCGCCGCTTTCGCCAGTAAGTTCGATCAGCAGCGCACCGCTTACCTTGCTGGTAAAGGAAGCCGCGCTGGGATCGAGCGCGCTCAGGCTATGCGAATAAGCGATACCGCCTACGGCAAGCTCCTGCAACCGCCTGACGAGCGGAAGCAGTGCTGGCAGTTCCACCGTATAGCCGCGAGACATCACGACGCCATTGATATGGGAGATTAAGCCATCGGCCGAGAATATCTTCAGTAGACGCTCGCCGTGAACATCACTCGTACAGAAAAGGGATTCCGCTTCGTCGATGCCGGCTACGTAGTTTTGGAGAAGGTTGCGTGAGGAGAGGCGCGACTGCAATGCCGCGTTATCCAAACGCAACGCTACTTGTGCTCCCAGCACTTGGCCCATGAGTTCACACACCGAGCGGATGGAGTAATCGACATGCCGCGGTGAGGTGTGATGACAAGCAAGCATGCCCCAAAGGCGCTGCCGAACAATAATAGAAACGGTCAGCGACGACTGCACACCCATGTTCCGAAGGTACTCAAGGTGAACCTGCGCCGGACTGCGTAGGAAGGAACAGGTTAAATCGAGCGGCCTCCCCGTCAATAGCCCGATAGCCGGCACGATAGGGACCGGCACGGCGTCGATATCGACAATGCTCCGCAAGCGGTTTAAGAGAAAGAGGCGGCGGGCTTGCGCGGGAATATCGCTGGCAGGAAAGTGCAGACCGAGATACGAGACGGGCGACGGACTCGTTTCTTCGGCGATCACTTCGCCGTTCCACTCTTCATCAAAGCGGTAAACCATCACCCGGTCAAACCCACTAAGGCGACGAATCTCACTGGCGGCCAATTGCGAAAGAATCTGGATATCCTGGGCCTGTTCCATCCGCGAGAGGGGCTGAAGAATATGCGCATTCAGGTTTAGCGGTTCGAGTGAATGCGCTCCCTGCAGTGACTCCAGTTCAATAATGAGGGTGCCGTCGTTGCGGTGGGCTACGCATTGGAATTCGAGACTGTCGACGCCAACGCGCAGTCGACAGGGATTGTCGGCCAACACGTCCGCGCTCAGTGCCTTAGCTTTTAGGGTGCCAAAGTCGCTAATGCCTAGCAGCGTTATCAGCGGCGATCCTAGAATGTTTTCGGGTGGAAGGCCAAAGAGTGCGCCGGCATTGGTGCTGACCTGGCGTACTACGAGATCGGGCTCCGAAACCCCGAAGAGGACTCCATGCGGCTGAATTTGGCCAATGCTGTGAATGGCTTCCCGGGCGCAGCGGTCAAAGTCCGAAGTGGAATTGGAACTTTCAAGGCTAACCATCGACCGCCACTTCGGCCAGAATCGGCTCCGAGCCGGCGAAAAATCCTTGTTTTATGGAAGGCTTTAACATGAACCCTTCTGTGCTCTCCCCTCCCTTAGTGGAGTGCTCATCGGATTTTTCTCCCCTATTGTTATCCCAGAACGAAAAGCTAAGCAGAGCCCTGGATGCCCGGACATCGCTCATGGCTGGTCAAAAAAACGTTCCGAAATAGCATCAGCCGCGTCAGCATACAACGGGACCAAACCGCCGCAACCTTCAGATGTTCCTCCAGATGTTCCTCGCTATCTAGCGCAATATTTCCACAGAAAGCACCAGCCCTGGTAGTTTTTTCAATTTTCATGAGCGCTTTCGCCGGCGTTTGTTGCTTTACAGGCAGGAACGTCCCAATTTATGAAAATTCTAATAAAATACTCTATGCTGGCCGCCCTCGCGGCTTCCATGGCGCACGCCAATTTGGTAACTGTCGATAATGGCCAACTCGTTGACGACACTGTTCTAAACGTTACTTGGGTCGCCAACGCGAGTCTCTTCGGAACCATCGCTTCCCAAGGCAGTGCCACGACGTTCGTAAACGCCCTCATTAATGACTCAAGCGGCCAGATCCTCAGCGGCTCGATAACACACACCCTGACGGCCGCTGACTTCAACTTGACCGCCGGAACCATGGATTGGTTCGGAGCACAGGCATTCGTCAACTATCTCAACCAAACCAATTACATGGGCTACTCGGATTGGCGGCTGCCCACCACCTCCAGCACCGCAACCACTTCCGATACCCCGCCCACTTCCTCCAGCGAGATGGCCGAGTTGTTCTATGGAGAATTAGGCGCCGTGTCCGGCGACGCCATCACCGATACTCACAACAGCAGCTACAGCGATTTCACTGGCTTCAAAAGTAACTCCGAAGACGACGGCCTCAACTATTACTGGTCGGGCACGCGAGGACCCGGCGTGAGTTCAGCCTGGAGTTTTGCAGCTTGGGAAAACAGCCAAGACTACAATCCCACGAGCGGCTTCTTTAATGCGCTCATTGTCAGGGACGGCCAGGTCGCCGCGTCTACCGCCGTACCAGAGCCAGCCACCCTTTGGCTTATTGGCGGCAGCATCCTCCTTGCCGGCTTTTCTAAGCGACGCCCCTCCCGTCGCTGAAATGAAAGTCAGGCCGCCGCGTCTTCATCCAGCGGCGGCCTGTCTTCCGTGAATCGGCCTCTCTTCAGTCAACCCGTTCTCTCCTCCAAGGAACTTCCCCCGGCGTGCTTTCTCCCTGCACTTCACCCAAAATTCTTTATGTATACTTCCTGAATGTCCCAGCAGCACCTACAAGCGTTTCTGGCCGATCTCCGCACCATCAACCCCCGAATCAACATCAACGACACCTTCGGCAAGCGCACCAGCCTGTCTGGATTGCTCACGCACCTCCAAGCCACCGTAAACGCCCCCGCCGCTATGACCGCTCTCGAAGCCCGCCAGCACTGCGCCAACCAGTTTGATCCCAGCCTCACCAAATACTCGCCCGCCATTGAACGACTCGTATCCGTTTGGGGCCGCGGTGCCCACCGCCACTACCCGCAAGCCGCCGGCTTCGTCCCCGTCGTGAACCACCTAAATGTTGCCGCCCAAAATAACTTCAATGCCCACGTCGCAACCGTCCCCGTGCATCTCCGGCCAGCGTACGCATCCTTAGAGAACTTCGACGATGACCCCTGGCTCTTCAATAATTCCCTCGGCGCTGGCTATCTTCATCGCGTCGTCAACCCCGGTCAAGCGCCTTTAGACATAACCTCGCGCGGCCTCCTTTTGAAGGCCGGTCTGAGTGTCCCCATCCCCATGGGTTCCGACAACGGCTACGTCGCTAGCCTGCAACTAACCAACGACGATCTCACTCGCAT
>Ga0302319_10018821_pt1 | contig 12572 bp, 9 predicted proteins | sample Bog_T0_2_FD_203319 | JGI IMG/M metagenome (GOLD analysis project Ga0302319, IMG submission 203319) | Peat permafrost microbial communities from Stordalen Mire near Abisko, Sweden - Bog_T0_2 | ecosystem: Environmental > Terrestrial > Soil > Wetlands > Peat | place: Sweden: Abisko, Stordalen Mire... | reverse complement strand
GACGGGACCTGGTCGTCGCCGCTTGGCATCGATCCTGGTGGAGGCGGCATCACCTCCGTCTCATGCCCGACTGGGAAGTTCTGTGTAGCGGTGGATCGCAGTTCCCGCGCCGTCACTTACAGCGGCGGAACGTGGTCGAAGCCGGTGACGATCCACGCGGGCGCCGGTGGGCTCAGATCGGTCTCCTGTCCCTCGGCGAGGTTCTGCGCCGCCGTCGACTTCAAAGGCCACGCCGTCATCTACGGAGCCGGCTCGTGGTCGTCGCCCGACAACATCGATCCGGGTACCCCCCTGGAATCAGTCTCGTGCCCGTCGGCGATCTCGTGTGTTGCAGTCGACAGCACCTCGGCGTTCAGGTGGCTGCCACCCACGACGACCGCCATAGCCGCTGTTGCCTCTCACGCTCTCGCCGGTCGACTGGTCGCCATACGGGTGCAGGTCAGAGGCCTGATCGCAAGAGCCCGATCAGCGGCTCCACGTGGCAAGGTCACCGTAAGCGACGGGAGGAGAACGTGTCTGGCGGTGCTCAGGGGCTCGGATGGGATAGCGACCGGCACATGCTCCATCGTGGAGGAGACAGCGGGAACCTATTCGCTGAAAGCGCGTTACCCGGGCGACTCAACATTCGGTTCCAGCTCGACCCGCCGGCGCACGCTCCTCTCAGTCCACCGTTAACTCAACCCACACCTAATTTAAGACGCGCTGGATCGCCAGCCGCATGTTCGCCCCTCGAGCTTGGTTCGCCTCGCGCGAAGAGCGGCGAGGGCATCCGTTATGCCGGTGGCCGCTCTGCCCCGAGCGGCCTGCCAGATAGACGGTCAAGGCGGGAGACGAGTTGACCGGCCACCGAGCTAGGTGTGACTACCTCAACCCGGACGTTGTGTTGGGCCGGATGGTGGAAGGCACCGACATACGAGGTTATGAAGGCCAGTTGGATGACGAGGACTCCAAAGACGAGAGCGATCGTGCTCAGCGATAGGGCGTGCGAAGCTCGCTTGATAACCCTTTCGGGGTGTGGGTGATCTCTCCTTTCGTCGGTGACATCGTTCAGCAATTATGGCAGAACTACCGTCACGTCTCGGCTGCTGCTGAGCTCGCGAAGAGCCCCTGATCGCTGCAGGACTCGTGCCGAACGGGCAGGGCTACACTGCCCTCGTGCTGCCTGAACGGCTGCCGTTGCGCTCGGTCATGAAGGGAGTTGCCCCCGCATGAAGATCGGTGTCGTGTTTCCCCAAACGGAGATCGGTGCGGATCGCGGGGCGGTTCGTAGCTACGCGGATGCCGTCTCGGAGCTCGGGTATCACCACGTCCTCGCGTACGATCACGTGCTTGGCGCCGACACAAGGGTCCACACCGGTTGGACTGGCCCGTACGACCTGCAGAGTACTTTTCACGAGCCGTTCGTCCTATACGGCTACCTGGCGGCCATCTCGTCTCTCGAGCTCGTCACGGGGATTGTGATTCTTCCTCAGCGACAGACCGTCCTCGTCGCGAAACAAGCAGCAGAGGTCGACCTCCTTTCGGGGGGCCGTTTTCGTCTCGGTGTCGGAATCGGCTGGAACGCCGTTGAGTATGAGGCACTCGGGAAGGATTTTTCGAATCGCGGTCAACGGATCGCCGAGCAGGTCGATCTCATGCGTCGGCTGTGGACGGAGCAGTCGGTGACCTTCGAGGGAAGCTATGAGACTGTGACCGCCGCAGGTCTCGCTCCTCTCCCCATTCAGCGGCCGATCCCGATCTGGTTTGGTGCCACGTCGGCTCCGGCATTGCGGCGCGTCGGCAGGCTCGCGGACGGCTGGTTCCCTTTGATCGCCCCAGGATCACAGCTCGAGGAGGCACTCGCCGTGATCGAGACGGCGGCAGTCGAGGCGGGCCGGGATCCTTCAACGATCGGGATGGAGGGGTTCGTCAACGTCGGTGCCGGCGATCTCGCCTACCTCGAGCAGCAGCGCGAACTGTGGCGCGCTGTGCACGCGACTCACCTCTCGGTCGACACTATGAAGGCGGGTCTCCGAAGCGTGGACGACCACATAACGGCCCTCGCCGCCGCCGCCGAGGTCCTCCTCGAAAAGTGAGCTCGCCCGCGGGTGCAGGTGACTCGGTGGGGCTTGGCGGCCCAAGCGCGCCGCCTCCGGGCCTGTTCATCCATGGGGTGAACGTGCTGGACGAGACCGGAGGATTTGGCGGACCCTTGGACGTTCTTGTCGCGGCCGGAGTCGTAAGAGCTGTTGCGAAGGATCTCTCGCCCGGCGCGAGTGAAGTGATGCTCGACGGCGACGGACTGTGGCTGTTGCCCGGGATCTTCGACTGTCACCTTCATACGGGCCTGTCCAGTTTCGACACCCTCGAGCTGCTTCGTACGCCGTTTTCGCGCCGGGTGCTCGAGACGGCCGACGTCCTGCGACGCACCCTCGCGGCAGGCGTCACGTTCGTCCGCGACGCCGGTATCGCAGATGCGGGGATTCGCGACGGTGTTGCGGCCGGCTACGTGCCAGGGCCCACGATGCAAGTCTCGGTTGTCGCCATCGGCTCGACGGGAGGTCATACGGACGGCTTCTTGACAGGCCCTGGCCTTGAATGCTCGGTTGACTACTCGCTGCCCGATTACCCGGGCAGACCGCCGAATCTCGCCGATGGTCCCGAGGAGATGCGGAAGACAGTCCGTCTCGCCCTCCGTTCTGGAGCCGACTGGATCAAGTTGATTGCCACGAGAGGAGTGTTGGCGACATCCGATGGAGGGTTCGATCCTGAGCTCTCGTTCGAGGATCTCGTAGCTGCCGTGCTCGAAGCGAGCCGCCGCCATCGCCCGGTAATGGTGCACGCGCTCGGCGGCGAAGCCATCCGCTGGGCAATATTGGCCGGGGCCCGATCAATCGAGCACGGGGTCTTTCTCACCGAGGCTGACGCTGCGGCCATGGCCGCGCGCGGATGCTTTCTCGTGCCTACTCTTGCGATATACGAGCGCTTGGCGGCGTCGGCACGGTCCGGTGACCTCGATCCGGGCCGGGCGTCACGGGCGATCGCGGTCGGGGAACACCTTGGAGACGCTGTCCAGATCGCCCGTGCAGCGGGGGTGAAGGTAGCGCTCGGCACTGATTTCGGCCACCGCATCGATCACGGGCGCAACCTCTCGGAGCTCGCCTTGTTGCATCGAGCCGGTCTCAGTGTCGAGGAGGCGTTGTTGGCCGCGACTTCGGTGGGAGCCGAACTCTGTGGTGTGGCGGACCGCCTGGGACGAATCGCCCCTGGTTACCAGTTCGACGCGATACTGCTTGATAGCGAGCCGACCGATCTGGCGAGCCTCAGCGAGCCCGGAGCTGTGACAGGCGTCTTTCAACGCGGCACGCCGATTGTGCGACACCCTCGGTTGCGTAACGCTGCTGCGACAACTACGTTAATCTGAGTAATCTGATCGGATTTGTAGGTTGTCGCCGTCAAGCTGAATCGCGCGACGAGCGCAGCCTCGAACGGAAAGGCAGAACGTGACACATCGAGAGGCCTCACGTGACGGGTCGACGCCGAACGACAAACCGCGGCGCTACAGCCGCCGTGAGATGCTCCGCTTCGGCGTGGTCGGTGCAGGCGTGGTCGGATCTGGTTCACTGCTTGCCGCGTACAACAGCTCTGCTTGGGCAGCGCCCGCCGTGACGCGCAACTTCGGCGCGGTCACGACCAAGCGCGGTGGAACCTTGAACTTCGGCCGACAGACGGGACCAACCCAGCTGGACCCGGCGAACTCGATCGTCGAGGGCGACGTCTACACGTTGGACAAGATCTTCGAGCCTTTGTACATAACCAGCGCGCAGGGCGCGCTCATTCCGTGGCTTGCACAGGGTCACACGGTGAGCTCAGATGGGAAGACCTGGACCTTCTCGCTCCGACCGGGCGTGAAGTTCTCCGATGGCAAGCCCGTGACCGCAGACGATGTCGTGTTCTCGATCCGCCGCGCCGCCACTGACGCCGACGGCCCGCTCAGCTTCTTGGACTTCGCGATCAAGTCCTACAAGGCGACCGACCCGCGCACGGTCACCTTCCAGTTGTCCCAGCCGTGGGCCCCCTTCTTGTCGGACATCTCGGTATTCGCGAATGCGATTCTCCCGAAGAACTTCGGTGGCGAGAGCGAGTCCGCTTTCTTCGCCAATCCCGTCGGCACCGGGCCATTCGTGCTGAAGTCGTTCGTCAAGGGCGGCAACGCGGTCCTGGCGAAGAATAAGAATTACTGGCAACCCGGTAAGCCCTATCTCGACGGGGTCAACTTCAGCTATATCTCCGACGACAACCAACGGGTGCTCCAGCTCAAGTCCGGGGAGGTCCAGGTGATCTCGGCTGTCCCGCCTGCCCAGGTGACTGCTTTGAAGGCGAACCCGGCCCTGGTGCTGGAGGCATTCGGATCCTGGGCCGTCGATTTGCTGTTTTTCAACGAGAAGGTCCCGCAGTTCAAGGACCGGCACGTTCGTAGGGCGATCAACCACGCCATCAACATCGAACAGCTCGCCAAGGTCACGACTTTCGGCACTGCCGATCCGGGTAACTCGTTCTTCCCGCCGAGCCTGCAGTACTACGCAAAGGTGCCGACGCTCGGCTACAACCTCGCTCAAGCCAAGGCCGAGCTGGCACAGTCGGCCTATCCACACGGCTTCTCGACATCGATCCTGGTGCCAAGTGGCAACACCCAGTACGTGGAAGCGGCAACGATAATCCAGCAGGAGCTCAAGCCGCTGAACATCAACGTCTCGATCCGGCAGCTCGACGATGCTGCCTATACGGCAGCCTTCGAGGCTTTCAACTACGAGGCAATGATCAACGGCGCGACGAACGACATAAGCGACCCCGACGAGATGGCTTCGTTCCAGGTCGACGTACAGGACGGAGGATCACATTCCTTCTGGACCTACTACGACGATCCGAAAGCGATCGCGCTGGTGCGACAGGCCGAGACCGAGTTCAACAGTGCCAAGCGTGCCTCGCTTTACGAGAAGATCCAGGCTCTGGTTGCCCAAGACGCCCCGTACGTCGCGCTCGACTACCCGCCGAACATCTATGCCTGGCAGCCGACGCTACATGGATTCGCCGTGAACCCAGGCGGCGCCTATAGGTTGGAGGATGTCTGGCTGAGCTAGTCGCCGACACGACCTCGTTGGCTGACGCGACCTGATCAGACGGGCTGGGGTCTTACCTGGCGGTCACCACCTTCGCCGTTCCGATCCGACACGTGCCCGGGTGCGACCCGGGAGAGCCCGGGTGCGGTGTTAGCCTCGTCCAGATAGGTCGTCACACGGAGCGTTGAGCTTCCGGGTCGGCATCACGTGAGAAGGAAGGGCCCGATGGCGACGAGGACAACGCGCTTCGGGGTAGGTCGGCGAGAGGGCCACGACTCTTCGCCGTTCTACGATCGTGCGTTGAAGCAAGTCGAGACGAGCTCTGACCGGGCGCCTTCTGAGGCGGTAGTTGTGAGCGGCCTCTATGCCCACTCGGCCGAAAGAATGACCGAGCTTCCCGATGACTGCGTTGCTCTCATGGTCACCTCACCGCCGTACCACGTCGGCAAGGAATACGACTCGGATCTCAGCTTCGACGAATACCTGGCGCTCTTGCAAGCCGTGTTCAAGGAGACATACAGGGTTCTCGAACCGGGTGGGCGGGCCGTTGTGAACGTAGCCAACCTTGGTCGTCGACCGTATGTCTCTCTCGCAGACCACGTCACCGCGATCATGGAGGACCTCAAGTTCCTCGCACGGGGGGAAGTCATCTGGGTAAAGGCCAAAGGGGCCTCTGGGTCTTGTGCGTGGGGCAGCTGGCTGTCGGCGAGCAACCCGACGTTTCGCGACCTGCACGAGTACTGCCTCTGCTTCTCCAAGGAGCGATGGAGCCGGGCGCGCAAGGGAGTGAGCACCATCACTCGTGACGAGTTCCTCGCCGCGACCCTGTCTGTATGGGAGATCCCACCGGAGTCTGCGCGCCGCGTGGCGCATCCCGCCCCGTTCCCCGTTGCACTGCCGAGGAGATTCATCGAGCTCTATACCTACCTGGACGATCTTGTCCTCGATCCCTTCCTTGGCTCAGGTTCGACGGCGGTGGCAGCCGTCGAGACTGGTCGTCGTTACGTCGGTTACGACATTGATGAGGCGTACCTGCGCAAATCGAGTGAGCGGGTCCTTGCTGCTCGTCCCTACACCCCTCAACTAGAAGGATGGCCGACGAGCTAGCTCATCGCGAAGGTTGCCTTGTGTCACCCAGGCCACGAGGGGCGCCTCCGGCGGGGATGCGACGCTACGATCCACTCGGACGACGAGTGCGCGGGAGGCGGATGAACCGGAGGAGATTCTGTGGCGCCGCGGTGATTTTCGCGGCGGCTACCGCTCTCGCCAACACGGCTGTGACAGTTGTGCCCGGCGGTCGCGGGGTCACCGCAACGATCACCATCCCGTTGAACGCGGTCGTCGTACATCCCGAGGTCATTCACGTGGGTTCGGCCCAGTCGGGTCCGCCGAACACTTCCGCGTGTGAGAGGACCCTCGGCATTGCCTGCTACGAGCCCGCTCAGATACAGCAGGCCTACGACCTGGGCCCCTTGCTCAAAGGGGGCGTCAACGGCAACGGGCAGACGATCGTCATCGTCGACTCGTTCGGCTCACCGACGATCGCACACGACCTGACTGTATTCGACAGGTCCTTCAAACTGCCTGCCCCCCCCTCCTTCACTGTTATCCAGCCTGCCGGGGTGGTCCCTCCGTATGTGGCGTCGGAGGACCGCGAGGGTTGGGCGGGCGAGGCAACCCTCGACGTCGAGTGGGCACACGTCATGGCGCCGGGCGCGAAGATCCTGCTCCTAGAGACCCCGACCTCTGAGGACGAAGGCACGAGTGGCTTCCCGCAGATCGTCACGGCGGAGCTGTATGCCATCAAGCACCACCTGGGCGGAGTCATAAGCCAGAGTTTCGGCGCTACCGAGCAGACCTTTCCCACCGCGCAGGCACTGCTGGATCTGCGGGCCTCCTACACCGCCGCCGCCGACAGCACCAACAACGTGACAGTGCTCGCGGCTTCGGGTGACTTCGGCGCCGCCGATGTCGGTCCCGATGGTTCGACGTTCTACGACTTCCCGGTCAGTTCGTGGCCGGATACTGACCCCCTTGTGACCGCAGTTGGCGGCACACAGCTGCATCTCGACGCCGAGGGCCACCGCACTTCTCCCGACGTAGTGTGGAACGAGACGTCCGGCGCGGGGGGCGGTAGTAGCACCGCGGAACGCTCCGCCTCGAATCCTCTCGCCGGCGGCGGTGGCAAGTCGATCATCTTTGCGCGACCCACTTACCAGAACGACGTGGCGGCGATCGTGGGACAGCATCGAGGCGTCCCCGACGTCTCCATGAGCGCAGCCTGCAACGGTTCGGTCGATTCCTACCAGAGCTTCTCAGGACAAGCCCCTGGCTGGTACCCGTCCTGCGGCACGAGTGTCGCGACACCCTTGTTCGCCGGGATCATCGCTCTTGCCGACCAAGAGGCCGGCCATCCGCTCGGGCTCATCAACCCCGCCCTCTATGCCCTGTCGGCTTCGCGGGCGGCAGGAATCGTCGACATCACGAAAGGAAACAACACGGTCTCGTTCACCCAGGACGGCAAGTTGGAGAAGGTGACTGGCTATCCGGCTTTACGGGGCTATGACCTCGCATCGGGGGTCGGAACAATCGATGCGGCCCGGTTCGTGCCTGAGCTGGTCAAGTACCTGGCGACTTCCTAGGCGCGTCCTGGACGCGACGGCGACGAGCATGCTCGTGCATCGCGGCCAATGAGGTTGCGAGCGGTTCATCCTCCGTCACTTCGAGAGCTCGCTGTGGTGGGAAGATGGTGTGCTGTTGCTCGGCGATCAGGGTCTGGTCCCGCGTACTACCGCTGCTTCGTTCACGACCGGGATGGCCTTGACATCGGTGAGACCCGCCTTGTCGAACATCGTGGCCCACGCGGACATCGAGATGGGCCGCTCCTGGAATCGCATCAAATAACGACCACTGTTCTTGATTATCCGCCACCAGCCTCCTGGTCCTTTGCGAACGAGCAGGGCCAGTTTCGACCCGATGATCTCACGGTCCCTGGCGTCGCCACCGCGTCCGAACATCATGTCGCCTATCACGAGTTTGCCGCCTGGGCGGAGCCAGTTGAACGCCTCATTCACCGCGACCTGCTTGTCTTTGTCGCGCAAATGATGCAGTGCGTAGTTCGAGACAACCAGATCAACCGATTTCTCCGACAGGCCCAGACGCTCGATCGCCACAGCCCGTCCTTCGACATTAGAGACGCCCTCCTGCTTCGCGTTCTCGAGCAGGAGGGCGATCATCTCTTCGCTTACGTCGACCCCGAGCACCTTTCTGCACCGCTTAGCGAGAGCGAGCGTCACCTGCCCTGATCCGCAGCCGAGATCGACGGCGAACGACTCCGGAGACGGGTCAGCCTCGTCCAGCACACGCTCTACGACCTTGACCAGACCTGGATTGTTGCCGGCACCGTGATCCCAGCTGGCCGCTCGGCGGGTCCAGAAACGTCGCTGGCGTGCGATGTTCCGCTCGGCGCCTGGCGCCGTTGGGCGGCTGTAGCTCACGAGGTTGCAGGAATGAAGTTGTAGGTTACGGCGTAGCGGAGAACAGCGATGGTACCGACTGGTTTGCCTAGGAAACTGACCGACAGGGACGACCCACCTGCGTAGGCCTCCAAACTGCTAGAACCGCTCGGCACCAGAACCGACTGTGTAACGCCGGCGCCGATTGTCGCGCCGAAGAGGTTCGTCTTGGTCGTGAGGGCCCTCACAACGACATAGCACCGTTGCGTCGTCTTGATAGCCAGCACAAACGGGACGCCAGGTACCGAATAGGTCACCGAGTTGAACGTGTGTGATATCTCCTTCATCACAGTTGAGGCCGCCGGCGGGCGGGTGGTCACGGTGCTGGTACCGGGATTGGCAGCTTGGCCAGGCGTGCCCACAACGTGACGCAGCGGGTTTGTCCAGGACGGGTGGTAGTGCTCCACGACGAGCCCAGCGCCAGCGAGCGCGACCAAGAAAGCGAGCGTCCAGACAGTCACGCGGAGCAAGGTCGGCGCCGGGAGCTTGCGCTTGGAGCCCGGATACCAGATCGAGCCGTCCGGCAGCAACACGCCGTACGCGGGGGCGACTGGGACGGCCGGGATCTCAGCTGTGACGGCCGTGCCCCCCCGGGCGTCGATCGCGCCTTCACCAGACCACTCGGTGTTTGACTCGAAAGGGGTGATCGCTGTCCGGCTCGTCGCCGGCACCGCGTCTGGGCGCCCTGGCACCACGTGCCTCGTCCTCCAGTCGTTCTTTCCAAAACGCTACCGCGTCACCCTTGGGTCCACCGACCAGTCACGTGCGTCGGCCGGTGATCACAAGTGCCGCCACTCACACGATGCGCAGGTTCAACTCGCAGGCAACGAGGGAAAGGAACCTATCAGGCCAGGCCGAACCGTCTTTGCCTCGGCTTCTTGTTCTTGCCGGGAGCAGGAACGGGCGAAGCTCCGGAGCGGCGACTCGACAGGCTCGGTCCCGTCGCGCCGCCGCCGTTGGTGTCTCGCGGATTCAGATTCGTAGGTGATGGACTGTCGAGCACCTGGTGCACCAGCCAGGCCCGGCACGCAAGATTCAGGTGAAATCGATGTTCGGGGTCGTTCAGGTCCCAGCCTGTCAGTTCGGCAATGCGCATGAGCCGGTACCTGAGAGAGTTGCGGTGGACAAAGAGCTTGGCTGCCGTGGCCTCTAGTGCTCCGAACTCGTTTAGGTACGCGAAGAGGGTCTTCAGAAGTTCGCTGTGATGTTCGCGGTCATAGTCAATCAGTGTCCCGATCCAGTGAGTGACGAGGTTCTGCAGGTCATCCGCGTCTGGTCGTGCCAACAGGCGCCAGACGCCGAGATCATCGAAACTGACTACCGATTGGCCCTTCGTGGCGCCCGGGAGTTTCAGCGCGAACTCGGCGTCGCCTACGGACCTCTTGAGATCCTGCAGACGGTAACGGCCGCCCACACCTACGCGTACCTTCCCTCCGCACTGCGAAGCGACGGCACTGCCCAACTCGCTCCAGTCCAGCTCCTCGGCCACGACCAACACCGCTCCGTGTGAGCGGGATGTCACGAGGTATTCGATGCCGAGACGGGCCGCAACCTGACGGACGACGTCACGCACGTCCTGCGATACCGGGTCGGTTGGCAACGCGAAAACGGCGCGGTGTGGCCGATCGAGATCATGCCCAAGCCTTTCTGCGTGGGCTCGGACGCGATCCGCATCGGAGTCCTCGAGCAGCTCGGTAGCGAAGTCGCCCCACGACGCAACCTCGGCCTCTGCAAGGTTCCGGTCATGCAGCATCTCCCAACCCAGGACTGTGGTCGCCTGCTCAAGCTGAAAGAGATCGACACCGGTGGCCCGGTGGGCAGCGTCGAGCAGGCTTATCGCGCCGAGCACCTCTCCTCGCGGGGAAGCGATGGCCACCCATCTGTCACCGTGGAGTACAGCGACAGCATGAGAGGCATTGTCCGGAAGTGGTCGCTCGGGTTGAGAATCGTCGGAGTTGCGTCGTTCGTCAACGCCGCTTGCCACGATGACACGGCCGGCCGGATCCTGGACGATCACCGCCATGCCTGTGTGCTGTTGCAGGACTCTTGCGATGCCGTGGGCACCATGACCGTTGCCGGCCGCGGCGATGAACTGGCGGAACAGCGACGTGACCTCCTGGACTGCAGGCAAATGCAGGAGATCCGCCAGCGACTGCTGAGCCCCCGAGTCGGAGTGTTCCACGAGCGGTACCGTAGCGGCTGCTGTTGTGCTTTAGGTCGCGGCTCGTTTTGCTGCGCGGAGATCCTGCGTGTCGGTCATCGGTGAGTTGGTGCGAGTCTCGAGTTTTGGCAGCGTGGTGCGCCATGTCCTGCCGGGATGGCTTGTTGAACATGTTCAACCGGGAGCGCCGGCTCGGCCGAGAGCACGCCCCGCCGCAAGGCCTTGGATGCGCCTCTGTCCGGCTTGCGCAGTTCAGGTGCATGTGCAGGTCTGCCACGTGATGTTTGACACCGTGGACGGTGATTCCGAGCTCGTCCGCGATGACCTTGTTCGTGGCGTTAGCGGCGACGATCTGCGGCCCGGCCTGCTCGCGCGAGCTGAGCCGGACCGGAGCCGAGCTCGGGGCACCTCTCCCCTGGCGGAGCAGGAATTCGGTCATGGGAGCCGGTGTCGGGAACTCGCGCTCGTCAAGTCGTGCCAGGAGTGTCTGGAGCACCGGCACCGGCGGGTCTCCCTTGAGGAATAGCCCATCGAGCGGTAGCCCCGCGACGGCGGCAAGACTGGTGGCTTGGCTGTCTCGCGAGATCAGCATGATCGTTGGGACGGTCTTGCCGGCCCACCGGTCCACCCCAGCTCCTCGGCCGCAGAAGTGCCGCCCGGGATCGCGATCGAGCTGGTCGCTGAAGCCCCACCCAGGTATCTCCACGTGGCGGGGAGCGAGCAGAACCCCTGCAGGTCCGTTGCCCACTTTGTGGTTTGGACGGTCTCCCCGCGACCTAGCCTCATGACCTCGCGGTCGCCGCAACGGCCGTGGCTCGGGTCGTAACCGGCCTCTCCTGGACCGAGGCCGCCGCAGCTATGCGTTCATCTCGGGACTTTGATACAGCGTGCTTCATCCCGCTGCCTTGTGAGCCAGCGCCGCCCGAAGAAAGTGAAGAGGGCCCCCGCAGTACGGGAGCCCTCTTCCTACTTCCGACGGCCCGAGCTTCGAGCCGTTCTATGGGATGTTGCCAGTGGCTAGGACTACTCGACCGGAGCAGGCCCGTTGGTGAAGGTCACCATGTTCGTGCCAGTAGCGACCTGGACCTCGATCGACGCAGGCAGGCCTGGGGCCGTGTCGTTTGACCACGTGCCGTTGCCGGCGTAGCTGATCCCAGTGACTTCCACCGTCGGTGGGGCTGGCGTCGGCGCGGTGACGGTCACTCCTGTTTCTGTAATCGTCGCCGTGTACGCGTCACCGGCCGGGGTCAGGATGAACTCGGGCTCGGAGATGCTTACGGCCTTGCAGTTCAGACCGGTCGGGTTGCCCGCAGTCTGGTCGACCGGCACGCTCAAAGAGCCCGTGCTCCCGTCGCTGTGCGTGTACGAGAAGCCGATCGACTCGCTGACGTAAAGTGGCGCTCCGGCAGTATTGGTGTCAACCGTGGTGTCCTGGGCGCAAATCTTGATCGTCGTCGGATCCACCGAGTCGAAGAAGTTCACCATCGTCTCGTTCCCGATGCCGCCGTAAGGCACTGAGACGACCGCTGGGTCGCTTGTCGAGACACCCTTCCACTCCGGGCCGGTGAGCTCATCGACCACACCGGAGTCTGAAGTTGCCGAGACGCCCTCGAAGGCGTAGTCCGCCCCAACGGTTTCGTAAACCGTCGCGGTTCCGATTCCTGCCGGGACCTCTATCGGGGCCGAGCAGTATCCGCCGTCCACCGTGAACGGCGAACCACCGTTGACCGTGAAGGTCGCCCAGTTGCCCGCGTTGTCGTAATTCGATGGGTCGAAGTACTTGCAGACCTCGATGAA
>Ga0302319_10018820_pt1 | contig 12572 bp, 4 predicted proteins | sample Bog_T0_2_FD_203319 | JGI IMG/M metagenome (GOLD analysis project Ga0302319, IMG submission 203319) | Peat permafrost microbial communities from Stordalen Mire near Abisko, Sweden - Bog_T0_2 | ecosystem: Environmental > Terrestrial > Soil > Wetlands > Peat | place: Sweden: Abisko, Stordalen Mire... | reverse complement strand
GAGCTCACGACACAGCTGCAAGAAGTCGGCGCGCTCTTGCGTCAGGCGGCCTAACCGCTCGTCGTGTCAATCGCCACCTACTCCTCCGACCACCGCGGTAGGTCGGTTGCTTGAGATCGCTCTCCCTCAGGACGCACGCGGTTCAATAAATTTCGCGCTGGTAGACGCGCGTAGGTGATCCCGGAAAGAGGCCGAACATGGCAAGCCCTGTCGGACTCGAGTTCGAACCCGAACTGACACTCCAGAGATACTGCAGCCAGGCCGGCGCGGTCGCCGTGACGCTGACCGCCCCATTGTGGCCGGAGCCCGGCGCCGCGAAAATCAGGTTGAATGCGCCGGCACCAGCCGTCGGGGCATAACGGCTGGACGCTGACGCGGCGCAGCCCTGACCCGACACTCCCGGGCTGCCGGAGTCGCGCACACAGATGTTGCCCGATGCAAGATTCTGCTGATAGTTGCTGAACGCAATCGCCGGCGCCGACGTGCAGCTATCGAGCGTGTTCGCGACGAAACCGACCGAGGTGTTGTAGTAGTACTGGGTCGCGAGCGTCATGGGCAAATCGAGCAGCTCGGAGCCCGTGGCGTTCGGCAGCCACAGCCGTCCATAGAGCTGCTGCGCGCTCGTGCTGGTCGTGAAGCTGATGCCGGACCCTGCGCCGAAGGTCACCGGGTTGGTGGCAGTCACCCCGTCGGCATCGATGACATTCTCGGATAGAGCGATATTGGCATTGAAAGGCACGGTGGCCGTGCCGCGTGCGAACGCCAGGCCGCTGCCCGAGCTGAATGTCAGGGTCACCTGCCCGGTGCCTAGATCGGCAATCGTCGGATCGGACGCACTCGACGGCAGGCCGGTGAGGGTGAGCGCGGGGCTCGCCGGTGTCGGTATGTAGGTGCGGCCGGTGAGCGAGGCAGCGGTCATGCGCATGAACGCACCGCCGTAATTCTGCGTGATGGCGCCGCCGAGCGCGACGGCGGTCGCCGTGATCACCGGCGCGACGCTGTAGTTGAACGACTGGCCGAGGTAGGTATAGCCGCCCGCGGTGCAGGCTGGCGCAAACACCGGGGTGTTCAGCGCGGTCGTGAAAGCATTTGGAACGAAACGGCCGACGTTGCCGGAGTTCGTGCCCGAGATGGAACCGGAGCCCAAGAAACTAGCGACGCTCGGCGTCACGGTCATGATGCCGACCTCGGGCCAGGAAAAGCCCGTGCCGGTTGCGGCCCCGCTAGCGAATGTGCCGAAGCTGCCGCTCACGGAAGGGTTATGCCCGCTCGTGGGCAAGACGAGGGCCGACGTCAGGGTAACCGTGGCCGGGGAGGTCTCCTGACCGAAGTTCGGCGTGGCATTGCCGGCGTAGTTGTTCGCCGTGACCGTGGCCGTGAAGGATTGGCCGGCGCCGAGGAACACTGTGCCTGACGCGCTGCTCGCGGCGGGGTTTGGCGTGCCGCTTGCAGTCGCCTTGATGTTCGAGAGCTTCAAGGCAAAGGGCTGCACGACGAACTGGCTGCTGCCTACCATGTTGTTGGCAGACGCACCACCGCCCTGCAGCGGGATGTTGTACTTCGCCGCGAAGCTGATCTGGCCCACATCGGAGTAGGTCAGCGTGAAGGGCGCCTCGGCATTCGCCGTGCTGAATTTGAGGGGCACGCTCGTATAGTTCGTCACGCCCGAGTTGCCGTTGGCCGCAATATTCGTGGTCGTGCCGTTGTTGGTCAGCAAGAAGGTTTGGCCGCCGACGCAGCTCGTCGGGTTGTTGCATTGGTACGCGAGACCGACGCTGACCGTCGTGGAGCTCGCAAACGCCGCTGTACAAGCGCCCGTGCTGGTGTCGGTCCGGATCGGCTGCAGCGCAAGACTCTGGGTCGAGGTAACGCCTGCGACTTGGGTGTTGATCGAGGTCGCGGCATTGCTGCCGTTCGTGATGCGAAATCCCGAGGGCGCGAACGTGATGGGATTGTCCTCCGAGCTCGATGCCGTGATCGAGCCATCGCTCACGTTGATCGTCACGGCTTCCGGGACCGTATCGCGCAGACCGAAGATGGCGCTACCCCCGTCGGCTTGGGCGTATGTATAGGTCGCCGCGCCGCTGTTGGCAGTCCCGGCCGTGAAACTTCCGACGCCGGAACTCAATGTCCAGTCGCCGTGCCCCGTGGTGGTGCTCAGGGTAATGGTGTCGGTCGTGGCGATCAGCGCGTGCGCGCTCGTGTGCGCGCTGATCGTCACCGGTGTCGCCTGACAGTTGACCGCCGAACTCGCGGCGCTGACCGCATAGTGATTCGGTGCGGACAGGCTGCACGGGTGTGTGGCCTGCGCAAGCGCCGCAACTTGCGCATAAGTCAAGCCCACGTCGTAGACCGTCACCTCGTCGATATTCCCCGGAAAGCGGCTGTACGGCCCTTCGACGGAGCCGGTCGCGTTGCCGCCGATCGTCGCGTACGCCCCCGTGCCAGCAGACCAAGTCCCGCTGACGGACTTGCCTTGAGCGTCGAGTTGATTGCCCGATGCGTCGAAAATGAATAGGAACAGGTAAAAGTAACCGCCGGAGATCTGGAAATCGGCGGCCACGAAATACCAGGTGTTGAGGGTCAAACCGTACGAGGAATTGACGGTCGCTGCCGGATTTCGGACCCATAGGGACATCTTATTGCTGCCAGGATCGCCGAAGCTGAAGGCATAGCCGTTATAGTTAAAGTCGTCCCAAAACACGCGAGCCCCGTACCCGGACGCGGGCGTCGCGGTCGGCCGTATCCACGCTGTAATCGTCGCATTATTCCCAATGTGAGGGAATGTCGACGGCAGCTGCACGTACTGCGATGAACCATTCAAGGCGGCGTAGTAGCAGGTTCCGGGCGACCCGGAAATGGCGGGAATCGTACCCGCCGTGGTCGCGCCGCCGACCGCCGCACCGTTGTATGCGTTGCCGCTCGAATCCGTTGCCTCACCGGGCGTCCCGGACCAAGATGTTTGATCGAAGTGCCATAGTGCGGAAGGGCTTGGAGTCGCTCCTGTCAATAGGATCGAGGTGCCGATGCTCCCGGCCGAGACGCCGGTCTTTGTCGTTCCCGAGAACGTCGCGGAACTACACGGCGAGTTCGAGCACGACCCGGACAATTGCCAGTCAAATCCCCCAATGAGTACGCCGCTGGTTCCCGATCCTGTGCCCGCGTCGATGATCGTGGTCGATGAACCCAGGGTGTTGAAGTCGGATCCGGAAGTCGTGCCATTGGCAATCGTGTAGATGCCCACCCAAGTTTGCGTTGCATCGTAGGTGACCGCCGGCGCCGTGATGGTAGTCGACGCGGCATTCAATTGCGAAGCCGTCGTGAAGTTGGGACTCGTGGTCGCGACCCCGCCGAATGCCATGATCGAACCGGACGCGAGGCCGCCGGTGGGAAACGAAAATTGGTAGGCCGTCGTGCCCGCTACGTCGGCCGAAGTCGCGATTCGATAGAAAATCGACTGACTCACCGCTCCGGTCCAGTTCTCCGACATTTGAGTCCAACCGGACGGCGCCGTGGCGCCTGCATTTGAGACACTGAGGCTCATTCCGAACACCACGACTCCGGTATTCGGAATGGTGATGCTCTTGACGGTTTTGGCGGAATTCAACGAGAACGTATAGCCGAAGAGGTACCATGGGCCTGCCTGGGTGGCACCGCTCGGCATGATGCGATAAGCGGTCGACAGCACGGTGGTTTCGCCGGCGTACGACTGAGGGTAGCCCCAATTGCTGAAGCTTTGGGTGAGGCTCGTCGTCGAGTTATCGGTGTAGGTAAGCGTGAACGTCATGCTCTGCCCCGGGTTCCAGTTCGACGCGAGCAGGTTCAGGGTCGTGTAGTTGCCGGCCGGGAGCGTGACCGTGACCGCTTGTGCAGCACAAACTGTGTTCGCGCCGCACAGCGGGTAGGTGGCGCCATTCCAAGACAGGGAGGTACCGACGAGATTCGTCGCAAAGGCATAGCCTTGCGTGTCAAACCCTGAATTGGTTGGCGCTGTTCCGGAGGACGCAAACGGCGCCTTGTTGGCCACCGAACTCAAGCTCACGACGGTCGGTCCCGAGCCATAGCTCTGCGACAGGTTCGCGATCATGAGATTGCCGGGAAACAACCCGGTCGGAGCGGTGAGGGTGAGCGAACTGACGGCCGCAGAACTCTTCGCCGAAGAGGAGCCTGCGAGCACTGGATCGGTCTGCGCCCGTGCCGCCGGGCAAGTGCCGAGCGTCACGGCGAGGACGGCAGGCAGTATCCACAGAAATTTCCGCTCTACCATCTGACCGCCTCGGCGACTATTCACGCAGTCGTGCAAAGGACCTTATCGGCCTGAGAAGTGAGCGCTTGAATCCGCTCTCAGAGTCTTGCTCCATTGCGCAAGCGCTTACCCCAGCGCATCGCAGCCGGCAGGATCATCGTTTACAGCCGGGCGTTTTCTGGATGCGGCAGTGCGGCTCTGTCGTGAATTCTTCTGCCCAATCTGCGCCGTGGTTCAACGCATCGTAGGTTCCCTGTGCTGCAGCATTGATTCCACCGTCCCATTGGCGGCACGGAATCGTTTTCAGATTCCGAACAGTCGAACTTCATCTCGCGGTTGAACAGGCCGGTTGACAGGGCGGTTTCCAGGCTATGGCGACGAATCAAGGATCCGACACGGTCGCCTGCTCCCGGCATTTGGGTCCGACCTCTTGGGCACGCGGGGTGGCAAGCCTTGCGGGCATGTGGGAACGTGGTCTTTCTTATGGGATACCGCTCTTGCTCATTGTCCTTCTGGCCGCGCAGGGCCTTACGGACGGCGCGCCGGCACAGTCCTTGTTCACCGAGGATTTTACGAAGGCCACGACCAATAACCAGTGGTATTTCTCGTCCGGTGCCTGTTTGACGGCGGGCACGAACACTTCGACGCTCTCACCCGGCATCCCGCCGTCCTGTACGAGCATCAACTCATCGTACTACTCGACGGCATGGCAAAATGGCAACGCGTCGAACCCCTACAGCGCGCCCGAGGTCCAAGTCGGCGGTCAGAACGGTGTCACGGGAGCCTCCACGACGTTGCCAGATCCGGTCGGTCAAGGCGCGCTTCGATTCACCAACGGATACCCGTTCGGGTTATCCGAGCGCGGCGGGGTGCTTTCCGCCTCGACCTTGAATGCGGCCAACGGCATCAACATTACGTTCAGCACGGTGACCTATCGGGGCGACTCGGGTGGCGCCGGACAAACAGGCGCTGACGGCATGAGCTTCTTCCTGATCGACGGTGGCATTTCCCCCTCCGGGTCGCTGTGGAATCCGATCGGTTCCGATGGCGGCGCGCTCGGCTATGCGTGCTCCAACTTCGGCGGACCCGGCACGAACCACTATGGAGTCGTTGGCGGATACCTAGGTCTCGGAATCGACGAATACGGCAATTTCTCGGATGGAAGCACCCTTGCCGCAGGAACACCGGCGGCCGTCACGCCATCCGCCGGAATCCAATACAACGTTGTAAACTGGAACACCGCACACCCCATCGGCAATACGGCGGCGTCCGGCTTTGGTTACCACCCAAACCGGATCACGATGCGCGGCGCCGGCAGCGTTGCGTGGAGTTACCTCAATTACACGTATCCGCATTTCTACTCCGCAAGCACGCTGAATACCGTGGCTCTCCAGGCGACTGCGATCGGCAATACCTGCACGGTCGGCTCCGTGCTCGACTACAGTTCGAGCGCTTATTCTTCTTGCCCGATCGGGTCAACCAGTTCGACGAACTCATCATGCCCCGCTGCGGTCAGCAATACCACACTCGCCAGCAGTGGCATGCCCACGTTTTATGACTACGCGCCGATCCCTGGAGCATTCGTCGATTTACCGACGACGGTCAACATCATCAATGAGTCGGCCATGAGCCGCCCGGCGGCGACTCCGCTCCTCTATGATCTGTCGATTTCGAAAACGGGACTGCTCAGTTTTTCCTACAGCGTCAACGGGGGCGCATTTCAGCAGGTCATCACCAACCAAAGCATCTCCGCCTTGAATGGACCGCTCCCCGCGACGTTGCGCTTCGGCTTTGCGGGGTCGTCGGGCGGACACACTAACATTCATGAGATGCTCTGTTTTCAGGCGGGGCCGCCTCCGACCGCACAAAGCTCCGCTGCCACCAACCAAAAGCAGTCGGCTCCCGTCGTTCAGGGGACGCAGGTGTACTTTGCCTATTACGACCCGTCGACCTGGGCAGGCTCGGTCACGGCGCAGTCGCTGCTCGTCGATGCGAGCAGTAACGTCTACTTCGCGCCGCTCGCGAATTGGGACGCCTCCTGCGTATTGACGGGCGTCACCAGCGGATCCACCTGCACGAAGACCGGTGTCGCGGGTCCCACCGCGGCTCAGTCCCCGACGGCAAGCGCCAACGGCGGACGCACGATGCTGACATGGAACGGGTCCGCCGGCATCCCGTTCGAATGGTCGAGCCTGACCAGCGCCGAACAAGCTGTCCTCGACAGCGGCGACGGTTCGTCGACTGCGTATCGGCTCAACTATCTGCGCGGGGATCGCACCAATGAACAAAACTCGCAGGGCACCGGCGCACTCACGGCAACGGGCTATCGCGATCGAGTGGGCATACTCGGCGACATCGTCGACTCGAGCCCCGCCTGGGTCGGGCCGCCCTCCGTCGGCTACCCGGCGCCCTGGGTCGACGATTACGACGGCGGCAGCATGCCGGAGAATTCCGGTCAAAGCTACGCCGCCTTCAAGACTCAGGCCGAGTCGCGCATGACCGTCGTCTACGCCGGTGCAAACGACGGCTTCCTGCACGGGTTTCGATCGGGATACTTCGACGCGAACGGCTCGTTCGACGGCAGCGGCAGTGGCTCGAACTTTACCGGGACCAACAACGACGGCACGGAGTTGCTCGCCTATATGCCGGCGTACGTGCTCAACCACATTCAGTCGACGACGGCGGCGAGCGATTATTCGAGCGTGCAATACGCACACCAGTTTTCCGTGGATGCGACCCCGGGAACGGGCGACGTGTATTACGGCGGTGCTTGGCACACCTGGCTGGTAGGGGGTTTGGGGCCGGGCGGCTCTGCGATTTATGCCCTCGACGTGACCAATCCCGGTCATACGACATCGACCGCGCCCGCGTTCACCGAAAGCAACGCGGCGAGTCTCGTGATCGGCGAATGGAACACAACCACGACGACGTCGGGAACCACCACGACGACAACCTCGACCTTGAGCTGCGTCGGCAGCACGAATGCGAGCACGAACACGCCAGCTTGCGGGCTCAACTTGGGCAACACGTACGGAACGCCCCAGATCCGCCGGTTCCATGATGGCCTCTGGGGCGCAGTATTCGGCAATGGCTTCGGAAGTTCGACCGGCGACGCCGGCATCTACGTCATGGTACTGAACGCGGCGACGGGGGCGCCCACCTTCTACTATCTCAGTACCGGCACATCCGGAAGCAACAACGGCATCGCCTACGTGAGTTCCGTCGATCTCGACGGGGATCACGTAACCGATTACGTCTATGCGGGTGATCTGCTCGGCAACGTTTGGCGCTTCGATCTGACCAGCACCAACCCGCGCCAATGGACTGCGACGATGAACGGTTCGAAGCCGCAAGCGCTCTTTACTACGCCCGCGGGCCAGCCGATCACGACCAAACTCGTCGTGGCCTCGATCGCGTCAACTCCGTTGAGACGCATCTTGGTCGAGTTTGGCACTGGACAGCAAATCCCTCAATCGACCGCATCGGCCTCCTTGTATGCGGCGAGCCAACAGGCGCTCTACGGTATCTGGGACTGGAATTTCGCGGTTTGGAACGCCAACTCGACGAATCAATATGCGGCGCTCTCCGCTACGGTTCCCCTCAATGGCACGCTGGCCCCGTCGTCGATCGCGACGCCTCACTTGCAGCTGCAGACATTCGCGTCGGTCAGCAGCGGCGGCATTGATTACCGCACTGTCTCGGACACGCCCATCTGCTGGGCGGGCGCCGTCAGCTCGGGTCTTTGTACGACATCGACGCAGTTCGGCTGGTACTTGCAACTCGCCAGCGGCTATGCGAACTCCTCTGACGTCAACCTGCCGACAGGAAACGCCGCCAGCGGCGTACCGCTTGTTTACGAACAGACCCTCTACAATCCAACCCTCGTCGGCAACGCCTTCATCGCGAGCACGACGATTCCGCCCGCTTCGGCGCTGCTATCATGCTTCTCGACGGTCGCCGGCGGGTTCACCCTGGCCATCAACCCGGCGACGGGCGGCGCCACTTCGCAGTCCGTGTTCTCCCATAACGGTCAGTTCACGAATCTAAGCGGCGGCATCGTCGGCGGTCTCGGTCAAAGTCGGACCGGTTCAGTGCTGATCGTGACGAGCGGCACCGGTGCCGCATTGCGCAATTATCTCGCCACCCAGACCGTAAGCGGCACCCCCGTCGCCGAACAAGTCAACCTTCCCGGTAACCTCACGAGCACCCGGCTGACCTGGATTGAGCGCCGTTGAACCCGGTTGTCTTGTACCACCCTGCCCCAAGACTGAGCCCGCGGCTGGGTAAATCGGCCCTTGATTGAGGGACGAAGCTCGCCTTGCCGCCGCGTTCACTTATTGAGCGCGTCCTTCCATTTCTCCTCGAATTCCCAAACCGCCTCGAAACCGACCATTTTGCAAAACTCGTCGAAGGCAAAGAGCGGCACGGCGGGAGATACGCTGGTGCCCGCGTTGCGCAGATTCCGTAGCGCGGCAGAAATGGCCGCGTTGGCGGCAAGCGCCGTCATGGCCGGAAAGATTGCGCAGGCATAGCCGATTTCCGCAAGTTCGGCAGCAGGTCGGATCGGGGTGCGTCCGCCATCTGCCATGTTCGCGAGCAGCGGTGCGGCGATACTCTTGCAAGCCAGTCGCATTTCTTCTACGGACTGCAAGGATTCGAGAAACACGATATCGGCACCGGCGGCGGCAAACGCTTGGCCGCGCCTGATCGCTTCGTCGATCCCCTTCCCTGAACGCGAGTCGGTCCTGGCGATGATCAAGAAGTCGCGGCTGGAGCGAGCTTCGACCGCAACCTTCACCTTGGCGACCATCTCTGCCATCGGTACGACGCGTCGAAACGGCGTATGGCCGCATTTTTTCGGGAACTCCTGGTCTTCAATTTGGATTGCCGCAACGCCTGCCCTTTCGTAGCCACGCACCGTGTGATGCACGTTCAGCAATCCGCCGAAGCCGGTATCGGCATCTGCGATGACCGGCGCGGAACTCTTGCCGACCACCATCGAAACGCGATCGAGCATATCCGTGTAAGTCGCGAGACCCGCATCCGGAATTCCGAGATACGATGCCGTGAGCCAATAGCCGGACGCATAGACGGCATCGAAGCCAATGTGCTCGACGAGCATGGCCGACATGGCGTCGAACACGCCGGGCGCCACGAAAAACTCGTTGCGGCTCAATTTATCGCGTAAGCGGCTGTCGGCCATTGATATCCCCTGACGACCATCCGGTTGCAAATCTCGTGAGACCACTGACATGGGTATGCTCGATAGGCGCTCAGTATCCCTGGTTGGTGGAATTCTGAAACTCGATTCCCATGTGTGAATGCCGGGTGCGGCAGGCGGCGTCGACGCGGATCTGAAATTCCGCTTGGCAGTTTCCGCTATGAAGCTAGTCCGGCAAGTAGTCGTCCGACCAGGCATCGGCGATCACCTGCGCCGCGGCGAGTTCCGCGATCTCGGCGGCCGCATACCCAAGTTCCTGCAGCACAGTTCGCGTGTCGTGTCCGTATTGTACCGCTGCGGGTAACGGAACGATGGCGGCGTGCAACGGACGTATCGCCGTTGGGTCGATGTGCTCCACGGTACGGCCCGAGGGATGGCCGGTATCGCGCATGAAGCGAATCGTCCGAGCCGCCCCACGATGCACGATATTCGCGCCGCGCATCCGCGATAAAGAATTCAGTGGTTGCACGGCAGCACCCAAATCGCGCAGTTGCTCGGCCCAGAAAGCCACGGGCTGGGTCTCGAACAGGTGAGCCAGCGAAACTTCGAGCTTGTCCGATGTCTCGGGATCCCGATTCCCGAGCAACCGCGCGGTCGCTGCACCGGTGAGATCTGCCGGGGCGGCCAGAAAAAACCACCCATCGCTTGCACGATAGCAACGGTAATACGGCCCCTCACCCTTCGCTCGGGGCCCCCGCGGTTCGTCGAATGGTTGGCGGCCAGGGTAGTCGAACATGAAACGGGCCTGTAGCCATTGCCCGGCGGCCGCGAGCGACGACCTCGCCACATCTCCCGTTCCGGTCGTTTCCCTATTCAGCAGCGCAAGCGATGTCGCCAACGCCGCGCACAGCCCGGCCAGCACGTCGATCGTACCGAAATGGGCATGCTCCTCGACAGTCCCAAGCCCCCCACCAAACCGCTCCATCACACCGGTCGAAGCCTGTACGAGATCGTCATAGCCGGGATAGTTGCTGCGCGGACCCTTCTTCGGTCCCCCAAACGCGTCGAGATGGCACAGAATCACGCGCGAATTGAGGCGCCTCAACTGCCCGAAGTCGAGGCCGAGGGGCGCAAGCTGCTGGTCCGATGCGTTGATCGTGATGACATCTGCATTCATGATGAGTCGGGCGAGAGCCTCACGGCCCTTCGATGCCTTCACGTCGAGCAGTACGCTCTCCTTGCCGCGATTGGAATAGATTCCCATGACGATCGTATTCCAGGGATCAAATGTCGGATGCACGGCATCGATCTTGATGACGCGGGCGCCGAAACGCGCCAGTGTGCCGGCGATCGTTGGACCGGCAATCACGTTAGTCAGGTCGAGAATCGTGATTCCTTCCAACCACGGCGCATCCAGCGGCGCCGAACTGGCGGGTGACAGGGATCGTGCAGGTTCGTGCGCCGGAGTTTCCCAAGACCTGGCGTTCGCGCCTTCCGCCGGCCTCCGGCACCGAACACCCGCCAGCGAAGGAACCCCATCGAGCCACGCGATCGGACCGGGCTGCACCATGCGCCCATATTCAGGATCCTCGACATCAATCAGCAGACCGGCCTCGCGGGGATGTGCAGAGCGCAACCATTCCGAAGTCGTGCGGTGGGCGGCGCCGGGTGCACCGGCTTCGCCGAACAGTCGTTCCCATTCGTTGCTGTCCTTGGTGAGGAAGGCCTCCGCCATGCGACTCGAAATCCGACTTGCCCACGGCTCCGTGACCGGGTAGGCCTTGATCGTGCTGTCGATACCGTCCGGCCAGTCACGGATTGGACGGTATGGGTCTCCGCGCGGAATGCCGGCGGCGACGAGTTCGTCCCAGATGCCAAGGATCCTCAGTGCCCGTTCCGAATGGGTGACGTGTGACACGCTGACCACATAAAACGGACGGTCATCGCGGCATAGGTATGTTCGGTAGAACGGATCAAGGAACGACTGAAGCTCTCGATGGGTAAGATTCATGGGGAGTGCCGCGGCCCGGCGACGCGCAATTTCGCGCTCGCGCAACGACGTGTACCGTTTTGGCATGTCTTCCAACCACATCGAGTTATAGGCCAGGGCCTCCATGAGGGCCGCGGCGAGGGGCACCTCGATGAAGTCCCCGCGCCCGTGTCGATGCCGGGCGCGAAGAGCCAAGACGACCGCCAGAGCGCCGAAAACAGATGCGTAGGCACTCGCGAGCGTCAGCGGCGAGTACGATGCTTCGACGCCCATCAGCACGCGGTTCAATCCCATATCCGTGAATTGACCCATCGCGGCCGAAATTACGCCTTCCCAGCCCGGCATTCCGGAGAATTCTGCGTCGGCCGCCGAGAAGCCCGGCAACGACAGGTAGACCAACCGCGGATGCCGATCCGTTAATGCCGCTGCACCAAGGCCCAGTCGCGTCATGACCCCGGGCCGGAAGTTTTCGATTACCACATCGGCGCCGGCAATGAGATCGCGGGCGATTTCGACATCCGCGCTTGACTTGAGGTCAAGGACGACGCTCCTTTTGCCCCGGTTCAACACTGCGTTCACCGGACCCGACATCGAGGGTCCGCCCGGTCGTTCGATCCGGATCACGTCGGCGCCTTGATCGGCCAGGACCATTGCCGCACCGGGTCCTGCAAGATATTGTCCGAAGTCCAGGACTTTGATGCCGCTCAAAGGGCCACCGGCTGCGACGGTGCCGGCCGACAGAGTTTCCTGTTGCTTCGCTGCCATGGCCGAGTTCCTCCCACAGTGGGGTCGATTATTCGCGCCAAAGCCTGAGAACACTTCTCACTTTCGGGAGCGTATTATACAAATGCGGCAAATTCTTGCCGCTCCGCCCCAGCCTCGTTGTCCTTCGCACCGAAATTGAGATGAAGACGCCGACACCCCAGCAGCCCTCATTCAATGTTGCGATCCTGCTCCTGGAGCAATTCGCGATGCTGGCCTTTTCCTCCACGATCGAACCTCTCCGGGAGGCCAATTCTGTAGCCGGACGCCGATTCTATGAGTGGAAGGTGCTTTCGCACGACGGCCGACCGGTTCGCGCGAGCAACGGCCTGACGCTCAATGTCGACGGCTCGATCGAAGCTGTCACCGGTTGCCAAATGGCCATTGTCGTGAGCAGCTTTGATCCGCAGCTC
>Ga0302319_10018816_pt1 | contig 12574 bp, 9 predicted proteins | sample Bog_T0_2_FD_203319 | JGI IMG/M metagenome (GOLD analysis project Ga0302319, IMG submission 203319) | Peat permafrost microbial communities from Stordalen Mire near Abisko, Sweden - Bog_T0_2 | ecosystem: Environmental > Terrestrial > Soil > Wetlands > Peat | place: Sweden: Abisko, Stordalen Mire... | reverse complement strand
CACGATGGCCGCGGGAATAAAAAATGGAGAGATCTTGCGCGGGCCGCCTTCAAACAAAGCCGTGTGCTCGCGTTCGATGATGTCGAACCCGCCGATGCCGGAACCGATGTGCACGCCGACGCGCTCGGCATTCTCCGGCGTAATCTTCAGGCCAGACATTTTGAACGCTTCATCCGCGGCGGCGATGGCCAGATGGATGAAGCGTCCCATTTTTTTGACTTCTTTTTTCTCGATAAAATTCAGCGGATCGAAGTTCTTGACCTCGGCTGCGATCTGGCAGGCAAAAGCGGCGGAATCGAACTGGGTAATGCGGCCCACGCCACTCTTGCCGGCGAGTACGCCCTGCCACACCTCTCCAGTGGTATTTCCCACCCCACAGATCAGGCCGATGCCGGTAACTACGACCCTGCGTCCCAACCTACTTGCCGCCTTTCGCATGCTTGGAGATGTAATCGATGGCGTCCTGCACGGTGCGGATCTTTTCCGCGTCTTCGTCGGGAATCTCGATGTCGAAGCCTTCTTCGAAGGCCATGACCAGTTCGACCGTGTCCAGGGAATCGGCGCCCAGGTCGTCCACGAACGAAGCGCTGGAAGTGACTTCGCCCTCATCCACACCCAATTGCTCCACAATAATCTGCTTTACCTTCTCGTCAACGGCTGCCATGTTTCTCCTCGCTTTGAACTTGAATTAGATTTGAAATTCTTTGTTAGGACTCAAGATCGCCGGAAGCCACTCTCGGGTGCTGATGCCAACAGAAAAGGCGAACGTGTAGTGTAACGGTCTCGATAAATGACTGTAAAGGAAGCGCAGGCGTTTTGTGAGGCCAACACTATGGTATATCCTTCAGCATCCTAAACGTGGCCGCTCGTACTGGTCAAACTTGCGGGCGCAGCCTGGACGCGTCAAACACGGTCAAATTCAAATGCGTGCAGTCGTGCAGCGGGTGAGCCGCGCTCAAGTTGCGGTGAAGGGTGAAATCGTGGGTGAGATTGGCGTGGGTTTGCTGGTCCTGCTGGGCGTCGGTCGCGACGATACGGAGGGCGACGCGAGCTATCTAGCAGGGAAAATTACCGGTCTGCGAGTTTTTGAAGACGATCAGGAAAAGATGAATCGCAGCCTGCTGGATGTGGGCGGAAGCGTGTTGGCCGTTTCGCAGTTCACGTTGTACGGCGATGTCAGGCGAGGCAAGCGGCCTTCGTTCGATGACGCGGCTCCGCCGGAGAAAGCGCGTGAGCTTTACGAATTTTTCGTGGAGCAAGTTCGGGGCACCGGAGTGCGCTGCGAAACGGGAAGATTCCAGGCCACGATGAAAGTGGAGTTGGTAAACGAAGGGCCAGTGACGATTCTGCTGGATTCGAGGAAGATATTTTGAGTTTCAGAATTAAATCTTTCCTTCGATGGCGCTTCTGTCGATCGCTTCTTTAGCGGAACGACGAGCAGAATCTGCCTTTACGCCGACAATCTATTCTTAGCGATGTTCCTTCCAGCTACATTCGGCTAACTCCGGTGATGGGTCGAGAATCAGCGCGTTATGGGATCTGCTCGAACATCCACAGGCATTGCGGAAACATTTGTCTTGACGACAGGCTTATCGATGAGGCATAAGTTACGAAGTAAGGGAAGTTACTTCCCCGCCTATTCCCACCTTTTTGAAGCAGAGGGGTACGCGCGCTCAAGAGTACCTCTTCACTCGTCCACGTTGACAATCGCTTAAGCTTACTAAGGAGAACAGTATGAAATTGATTTGGGTTATTGCGTTCATGGCAGCGTTCTTGCCATTGGAAATGGCCGCGCAATCCGATTCCTTCAACTTCGGGACGGTGACCACTGTCCCCGCGAATGGAAACGCTACTTATTACAACAGTACCTTCCAAATCCTAGAATCGCCCCAAGATCCAACCTCTTCAGGGCCGTTCAGCTGTGGCTGGCCGAGTTACAGCAGCGGGACCAACCCGGATATGACCGTGGTCGTGACCTTCGATCCAACATCATCAGGTACCTACTCCGGAAGCTGCTCGATCAAGTATTACGAGCCAGAAGAAGATGGCCAATTCCTGACTGCGTCCCTGACACTGAGTGGCATCTACAACGCGCAAAGTACAAGTATTTTCTATCCAAAATATCAAGTGACCTCGATTATTTACGCGGCGCCCGGCGATCTGAGTTCGGATGGATATACCGACACGACTAGCCTGGGAACGATCACTACAGTGGGGAGTAGCTTCACTTACGGCCAGTCCATCACGTTTACCGAGGGATTTGGCGATTGCACGATTGGTTGCGTCAGCGCGAGTGAGAGTTTCGGAGTTTCGGCGTCAAGTTCCAGCAGCCACGCGTTTGCCGAGACTTATACCGACGGCACCGGGGTATCGAATGCGAGCGTGAAGAGCAACCCAGACGCCATCAATCATAATGAGGATCTGTTCCTGATCTGGGTGGACCCTCAGGTGACGGTCGTGGGAACTCCACCCACTCCCAACACCTATAGCGTTGCGGTTGAACCCACGGCCAATGGACAGACGCCGCTGCCCGATATCCTCGAAATTACTGCCCTGGTCATGGAAGCGAACTCGGCGGGCGTGACCACGGTGCCGGCAACGTGGCTGAATCAGCAATACAACACCGAGACGGGACAGTACACTCCGGGGCTGGCCAACATTTGCAAGAACGTCAAAACGACGGAATATAACGCCGGAACCTGTACTCTGGCAGACCAGTGTGGCTGCACTGCCGCGGACTTTGCGCCTATCCTTCAGCAGGATCCGCTCCTCTATTACAACGGAATCACCAAGCCGCTCAGCCCCTACCCCAATACCGTGAGCCCTCTGGTTGCGGATACGTCTGGAGCAACGACTTGCGGGGCGCTGCCGACGGCCGCATCCAGCAAGTGCCGCTATGTACCCGTGCCATCTGTCCCCGGGAGCAATATCCCGGAGACGGTAACCCTATCGGGTCCGAGTTGCGCTGGTTGCAATAACAATCCCAATACGTTTCAGCAGGGGGAGAACCAGAACACCACCATCACGCTGGGAGAACAGACGCAAGAGAGCGTAGGCGACAGCATTAAAGGCGGGACTACGGGGTTCTCGGTGACGCTGGCTAACACCTGGACCTGGACACAAAGCGAAAGCACGGGAACGTCGACTGGTAGCGGCGTGATGCAAACCGTCACCCTGAATTCGGCGACGGTTGGTTGCGGCCAGACTATTCCTGTGTATGAAGACACTGTCTTTCATACCTTTGTGTTTCAGCAACCCGCCGGATCGCAGGGTGCCAGTTGCGCCACGGCCACGGCGACGCCTACATTTTCTCCTGCTCCCGGCACCTATACGCAGGCTCAGACGGTGACTCTCTCGACTACTTCAACCGGAGCCACGATCTATTACACGACCAATGGCACCACGCCCACCACGTCGTCAACCCCGTACACGGTGCCGATATCGGTGAGCAAAACGGAAACGGTGAAAGCGATCTCGTACTTTGCGGGCTGGGCGACTAGTTCGGTCGCTTCAGGAACCTACACGATCGATTAATTGCGGCGGGCGGGGATTCGGGTTCACGGTCCCTGGCTCACCATTCGATAATGCGGGGCGGTGCTTCTTCGATGAGGCGCCGCCCTTTTTTTCTGTGGACGGGGGTTCGACGTTCGATCAGTGCCCTTCTTTCGAACCGCGCTCCATCAATCGCTTGGTCAGCAGAACCAGGCCGAGAATCTGGGTCCACTCCGATACGATGTTCCCGACGACCTGCCCCCACTTACTGTTGGGGTCCATTCTGCGGAACGCCACGACCCAGCCAAGGCCGGTGATGAGCAGAAAGAGGGTAAGAGAATGTTCGCGAAGAAATTCCAGAGTCGCCGAACGGTGGAGGGGTCCGACCGCATATAGAGCAAAATTAATACGATCACTACACCGAGCGCGGCCAAGCTGAGGGAATGTTCACGAAGAAAATTGGAAGGGCGAGTCTGGGTCATGCCACCACTGTACTTCAAGCCCTGGATCCGGCTACGTCGCGGTGGTTTCCAGCAGCGGGTCTGCCTGCTCCTTCTCTTTCGCCAGGTCAGCCAGTTCGAGCTGGAGGTTGCCGGGGTTTGTGGCGTAGGCTAGTCCGGTTTCGAGGTCGAGGACGCCTTCCCGCACCAGCCGGTCGATTTCGCCATCGAAGTGCTGCATACCTTCCTGACCGCCGACGCGCATGGCATCGAGCAAAGTCTTGCCTTCGCCTTCGCCTTTTTCGACGTATTCGCGCGTGCGCAGAGTCGATTTCAGGATTTCGATCGCCGCCACGCGGCCGTGGCCATCCTTCCGGGGGATGAGCCGTTGCGAGACGATGTAGCGGAAGCTTTTCGCGAGGCGGTTTCGCACCGTGTGTTGCTCCACCATGGGAAAAACTCCGGCGATTCTTTCGACCGTTTTTGAGGCGTCGATGGTGTGCAGCGTGGAAAGCACGAGGTGACCGGTTTCCGCGGCTTCCATGGCAATCTCAATGGTTTCGCGGTCGCGCATCTCGCCGACCAGAATTACTTTGGGCGCTTGCCGCAGGGCCGCGCGCAGGGCCAGAGCGAAGCTGGGTGTATCGGCGTGCAGTTCGCGTTGATGCACGATGCAGTTTTTGTGCGGATGGAGGAACTCGATGGGATCCTCAACGGTGAGCACGTGGTAGAACTGCTCGCGATTGATTCTGTCGATGATGGCAGCGAGAGTGGACGATTTGCCGGAGCCGGTGGGTCCGGTGACGAGAACGATTCCGTTGCGAAGATTGGTAATGTTGGCCAATTCGGCGGGCAGGTTCAGGGATTCGAAATCAGGCGGCTTGCCGGGAATGACGCGCATGACGATGGCGCAGGTGCCGCGTTGCATAAAGACGTTGACGCGGAAACGGCTCGCGCCGGGCAGGCTGTAAGAGACATCGCAGGAGCCGTTCTGCTTCAGGCTTTCGGCGGCGAGTTTGTTGTTGCCGATTAAATCCGCGGCGATGCGGCGCGTGTCTTCACTGCTCAAGGGACGCGCCGCTCCGGCGGGAGCCAGCTTTCCGTTAATTTCTACGAGCGGGGGTTTTCCGGGCGAGAAAAATAAATCACTGACTTTGGCAGCTGATCTCAACATCGATGCCAGCAGTCCGGGAGTCGAAATCGGCGCAGCAGCAGGAGCAGTGGCAGCGGCAGCGGCGGTCCGCGCAGCGGGAACAGGAGCAGCAGCGGGAACGGGAGTAGCAGCGGGAACGGCACCAGTCGGGCGATTTGCGGGAGAGGACATTCAGGGTCAGCTTTCCTACCAGAGTAGAGAAGCTGATCCTACAGCAGGGAGCGCTCACCTTCAGCCGAAACGCAGGTGCAGTTCATTACCAAGGTCATGCGGCGTTAAGTTCTGCTGAATATATTTCTTACTATTAAATTTTTTGCCGGTGCTGGCGCCGGACATGTAACGAATCTGTCCGAAGATGGGGCGCTCAAACCAGGGACGGTCGAACTTGCCGACGATTGCCCAGGCTACTCCCGCATAGCCATTGGGATCACGGCCGTCGAGTTCATATTTGTCGTTAAGATTCACTGCGATGCGATAGGCTTCGGCCGGCGACTGGGTCCACTCCAGAATTTTTTTCGCCCAGTACATGCGAACGTAGTTGTGCATCCAGCCGGTGTGGACCATTTGCATGTGCGCGGCATTCCACAGCGGGTCGTGAGTTTCCGCGTTCTCGAGTTGCGCTTCGGTATACAGAATGGGACGGCGGTCCTTCGCATGCTTCGCGAGTGAGCGCTGCGCCCAGGGTTCTCCGCACTCAAACGTGTCGTAGTCACCGTTGAAGCGGACCAGGTTGATGCCCAGTTCGCGCCAGGTGATGAGCTGATTCAAAAAAGTCTCTTTATCAACTTCGGGGGCATTGGAGTTCTTCACTGCCAGCGCGATGGTGAGGGGACCGATGTGCCCGAAGTGGAGATAAGGAGAAAGTCGGCTGGTGTGGTCGATCTCAGGCTTGTTGCGTCCGGCGTGGTAACCGGTCAGCTTGTGCTGTATAAAATCATCCAGCAGCCGAAGTGCCTCGCGGCTTCCGCCGCGCCATTGAGAGACAGGACTGACCGAGCGATCGAGTTTCCAGTCCTTGAGAATGTCGAACGCGGGGTCGAGAGAGTCTACCCCCTGCGAATTTTTCCAACCAACATGGGCGTGAGGGTTTTCCGGCGCCACCAGAAATCGCGGCAGGTGCAACTGCAGCCGGGGGCGGATAATGTACGACGCGTATTGCGCTTTCTCCAGAAGCTTGGAGGGAACGACGACGTCGGCATCGACCGTCCAGAGAGGCACACGCAGTTTCCTGGCGGCCTTGCGCCGCCATGCTTCCGGCACGCGCAAAGGATTCTCGTCCCCTACCACGAGGGCGGGTTTTATTTCGTCGCAAAAGCGCACCAGACTGAATTCCGGAAAACGGCGCAGCACGAATCCTATATTTCGCTGGCGCAGAGATTCGGCGATATCCGGAATGCCTTGAGCGAGAAATTGATAGTGCCGAAGATTCGCGTGAGGATAAAACGGAACCGGAGCAAAAAATACAATCACCGGCTTGCCGAGTTCGTTGGCGGCAGCGACTGCAATGTCGAGCGCGGGATTATCGACACCACGTTGCGCGCGTTGCATCCAGTAGACGACACAAGTGCCTTCGGAATCGGGCGGGGCGGCGCGCCGCACGGTCACTCGTGGATCCTGGGTGAGCTTGGCTAGAACAGGCATTTGTGGGCTTTCGTGTTTACTCTGGTTACGTATTCGTTGCTTATTCTCCAAGCTTAGCCCCGAATCCGGCCCAGGGAGAAAAAACACGCGCGTTCACAGGTTCCGGTTTGAGCAAAGCGCAAAGCCCTTGCCTGCTTTGAACTGAGAAGCAAAAACATTTAACAAAGGAGACGGCTCGGTTCGGGGATGGAAGAACGCAGCTCAGCGGGCTTCCAGGATGGCATCGGCGGCGCGGGCCGCGTCCACCGAAGCTTTTACGTCGTGCGTCCGCAAGATATGCGCTCCTTTGAAAATCAACGCTGTCTGCACGGCCAGATTTGCGTAAAGGCGTTCGTGCGCGGAAGCATCGTTGCCATCTTTCGCCAGCATGCGGCCGATGAATGATTTTCTCGAAGTTCCCGCGAGGAGAGGAAGGCCGAGCGATTGCAAATCCTGAAAGCGGGCCAGCAGTGGATAATTCTGTTCCAGGTTTTTTCCGAAGCCGAACCCAGGATCGAGCACGATCCTTTCCCGGCGCACGCCCTTCTGTACTGCCGCCTCCACCCATTCGCGGAGCTCGCGTTTGACTTGAAGAACGATGTCGACCGGGGGAGGCAAACTTCTCCATTCGTCGGGACGTCCGCGCATGTGCATCAGCACCGCTCCGCATTTTTTTTCGGCAATCGTACTAGCCATCAGCGGATCCCAGCGCAGGCCGCTTACGTCATTGACGATCTCGGCTCCGGCTTCCACCGCGGCGCGGGCCACGGCAGCTTTGTAGGTGTCGATGGAGACGATCGCATCCGGCCTTCTCTTTTTCAACTCTGCGACGACGGGAATTACACGCCGCAACTCTTCCTCCGCGCTGACTGCAGCCTGGGCAGCCGGAGCCGGCGATTCGGGCGAACCGATGGTCACGCGCGCACCGGGCCGAGTCGATTCTCCGCCAATATCGATGATGTCTGCGCCTTCGTCCAGCAGGCGCAGCGCGTGCTCTACCGCTTGGATGGAATTTAGATAGAGGCCACCGTCGGAAAAAGAATCGGGCGTCACGTTGACGATACCCATGATGCGCGTGCGCTTGCCCAGTTCGATAGTGCGCGTGCCGAGGCTCCACTGAAACACGGCTCTCATGCGGCAGATTCTAAATGAAAGTAACTAATCCAGGTTTCTGAGGGTGCACCCCCCCGTTATTGAAATGGCTTTCTGTGAACGTGATTACCAGCATTTTCCTCTATCATTATTGGTTGAGTAACTGATTGAGGCAACGGATGAGTCAGCAAACGGGAAACGGAAACTTTTGCATGAGCGTTAGCGCTCGGATAGCTGCGGCCTTTCTTGCGCTGGCTGCGCTCGTAGTGCTCGCGGGCTGCGATGTGGAGCGCCGCAAGTCGGATGCGGAACTTGGCCTCGATCCGCAGCAGAGCGCGGGACGCAAAATTTATGACAACTACTGCGACCGCTGCCACCGGCCGTACTCGACCAAAGGAAAGAAAGGGCCAGGGTTGAAGGGCGTGTTCAAAAATAAGTTCCTTCCCCAGACCGGATTGCCCGCAAATGATGAACGCGTGACCGACATTATCCGCAACGGACGGCCCGATATGCCAGGCTATAACCAGGTGTTGACCGCGCAGGATATACAGCAGCTGTTGGCGTATCTGCATACGCTGTAAGCTGCGGCCGCGGGTTATTCGTTCTCGCCGTGCTCGCTGCTGCCGTGGGATAATCTCCTCGTGAAGCAGAGCGTACTCACCGAACTTTTTCGCAAACTTCCATCGGTCGATGAAGTAATCAACGGCCCTGGCGTTGCGGGATTGGCGACCAGCTATGGACGCGAGCCGGTTGCCGACGCGGTGCGCGCCGTGATTTCCCGGCTGCGGCTGGAAATTACCTCTGGATTGCTGGATGAGGATGGATTGCTGCTCGCGCTCGATGGGCTTGCGGTCGCGGTGGAGGATCAATTGCGCCGGTCGTTGACTTACTCTCTACGGCCGGTGATCAACGCCACCGGCGTGATCCTGCACACTAACTTAGGCCGTGCTCCACTGGCGGAAGCGGCGATCAAACATATCGGGGAGACGGCTGCAAATTATTCCAATTTAGAGTTCGAGGTTGAGGCGGGCGTTCGCGGAAAGCGGGAGGTGCATGTCGAGCGGCTTCTGCGGAAGCTGCTAAGTGATTTCGCTGGGCTTCGCCCGGGTGGGACAGCCGAGGCGGCTGTCGCTACGAAATCAGAAACCGCGACCATCGTCGTGAATAACAATGCCGCGGCGGTACTGCTCGCGCTGAATTCTTTAGCGGACGGCGGAGAAGTCATTGTTTCGCGCGGAGAGTTGGTGGAGATTGGCGGATCGTTCCGAATCCCTGACGTGATGGCCAAGTCGGGGGCGATCCTGCGTGAGGTGGGAACGACAAACCGGACGCGCGTTACCGACTATGCAAGCGCAGTCAACGAACAGACGCGGTTAATTTTGCGGGTGCACCGGTCGAACTTCGAAATCAGCGGCTTCACGGAACAGGCTTCCAATGCGGAGTTGGTCGCGCTCGCGCGCAAGCACAATATTCCGATGATGGAGGACCTTGGGAGCGGCGCGTTGTTTGATTTGCGAGCGGTAGGAATCAGCGGCGAGCCGGGCGTGCTCGACAGCCTGCGCAGCGGCGTGGACGTGGTTACCTATAGTGGAGACAAGCTGCTGGGTGGGCCGCAGGCAGGGCTGATCAGTGGCCGAGCGGACCTGATCGCGCGCATGCGGTCGAATTCGCTATTCCGTGCGTTGCGCGTCGACAAGCTGATCTATGCCGCTCTGGAAGCGACTCTGCTCGCTTATGTGCGGCATGATCACAATTCGATTCCCGTTCTGCGCATGATGCGGCTTTCGAAGCAGGAGATCGACGAGCGGGCAAGTGCGCTGGCGGCGCGCGTCCAGCGCTCGAGGCTGAGGATTGAAATCATCGATGGCGAGTCGCTGCTGGGTGGCGGGGCGGCTCCATCTTCGGTTCTGCCCACACGAATTCTGGCGCTGGCGTGCGAAGGGTTCAGTGCGGATGAACTGGCGAGGAAATTGCGCGGGTCCGAGCCTCCGATCATCGCACGAGTTGAAGATGGCCGCGTGCTGCTGGATTTGCGCACGGTTTTTCCGGAGCAGGATGCGATTGTCGAGTCCGCGCTGGCGCGCATCAGCGGCGGCAGTGCAGCCTAAAGTGTAACTAAAGAAGGAATCATGATCGTCGGCACCGGTATCGACATCGCGGAAGTTCCACGCATACGGCAGTCGATTGAGCGATTTGGCGATCGGTTCTTGCATCGCATTTACACCGACGGCGAAATTCGCTACTGCGATTCGAAAGCGAATCGAGTGGAGCGCTACGCCGCTCGTTTCGCAGCCAAGGAAGCAGCGATGAAGGCATTGGGCACGGGATGGAGCCACGGCGTGCGCTGGCGTGACTGTGAAGTTGCGCGGCTTCCCGGCGGTCGCCCTACGATGGTGTTTCATGGCAAGGCCGGCGAAATCGCGGCCAGGCTGGGCGTGAAGAACGCCGCGCTGTCACTCTCGCATACCTCCGAGCAAGCCATCGCACAAGTGATTCTCGAAAGTTAAGTTCGGCGCTTGTTCCGTAGTCGTGTTCGTCTGGTAGACTGGCGCATTCCTTTTCATCATGCCTGCCGCCATTGAAGTTGTCGCGCCAGTTTCTGTTCCCCAGGAATTGCCCGAATCTACGCTTCTTCTCGGATTGGGATTCACGAGCTTCGCCGCGCTCTTGCTGGAGTTGGCGCTGACCCGGTTATTTTCCGTGGTCCTTTTTTATCACTTTGCGTTTTTAGCGATTTCGATCGCGCTGCTCGGGCTGGGCGCTGGAGGCGTTTTCGCGTATTTGCTGCGGGTACGGCTGGCAAAATTTTCCACGCCTGATCTGGCCGCTCGTTTGTGCATCGCCAATTCCATCATGGTGCTTTGTGTATTGGAAATTGTGCTGCACGTTCCGGTTGCTCTCACCGTGACTGGCAGGAATTTTCTGCACCTTACCGTCCTTTATCTTTCGGCGGCGCTTCCCTTCTTCCTGACTGGATTGTTGTTTTCTGTAGTATTTGCGCGCGAGACCTGGCGTGTATCGCGACTCTACGGCGCAGATTTGTGTGGAGGCGCTCTGGCTTGCCTGGCGGTAGTCCCACTGCTCAACTGGATGGGCGGACCAAATACGATCCTGGCAGCTGCCGCGGTGATGGCCGCATCGGCGATGGTTTGGGCGGGAAAATCGTATGCTCGCCGCGTAGCGGCCGGGACTTTCTTTCTCATTGTTGTCCTGATCGCGGCGAATCATTCGAATCGATGGATCGACGTGATTTACGCCAAGGGCATGTTTCGCGATCCAGCCTGGGTCGAATTCGCGCGATGGAATGCGTTGTCACGCGTGGAAGTGGACCGGCAGGGGCAGAGTAAGGCCATTGTGATCGATGCCGACGCTTCCACCTACATCATGAATTGCGACCTGGCGCACTGGCACGATTCGGAATGGGAGCGCGATTTAATGTCGGCTCCGCCGGCGCTGGCGAATGTTCTGCGTCCACGCGGCGAGTTCGCCATCATTGGCCCCGGCGGGGGCGTAGACGTGTTGCGCGCGGTCGCGAACGGCAGTCCGAGCGTGACCGGCATCGAAATTAATCCCATTATTGCGAACACCATTATGCGCGGGCGCTATGCGGATTACGCGCTGCATCTTTATGAGCGGCCGGAAGTTCATATCCATGTAACCGACGGGCGCTCCTATCTGCGATCGAGCACGCAGACATTCGATGTCGTGCAGATGACGCTGGTCGATACATGGGCGTCGACCGCGGCGGGTGCATTTGCCCTGAGTGAAAATAATCTGTACACCGTGCAGGCCTTCCGCGAATATTTTCAGCACCTCAAACCCGGGGGCATGATCGCCATTACGCGCTGGGAATTCCGGCAGCCGCGGGAAGCGCTGCGCGTGGTCGCCGTGGCGATGGAAGCTTTGCACGGCCTGAGCGTGGCGAATCCCGAGCGCAATTTCATTGTGGCCGCGCAAGGTCCGCTGAATGAAGACGGTATTCCGGTGGTGGTGTTGGCCAAGAAAACTGAGTTTACAGCGGATGAAGAGTCCGCGGTCCGGGACCATTTTGCGAAATACGATAGCCTCTCGCCGCTATACCTGCCTTCTGACGCCGGGACGCAAGCGGCGCATAATCCGTTTGCCGATCTGATCGCGAGCAACGATCCTTACCAGTTCGCGCGAAACTACGCCTACAACGTCGCGCCGGTGGACGACAATGCGCCATTCTTTTTTTTCACCCTCAAAGCTGGGCAGATTCTGCAGGAGGGCCGGCAACGCGGCATCGACTGGAAAGTGAATCTGGGCGTGCTGGTGTTACTTCTTGTGCTGATTATTTCCCTGCTGGCCGTAGTGGGATTTTTGATTTTGCCGTTGGCGCTGCAAGGTGGCCGGCAGTCGCCCCTTCCGCTGCTCTATTTCGTGGCCGTCGGCCTGGGTTACATCCTGGTGGAGATCGCTTTTATCCAGCGCTTCGTACTTTTTCTGGGGCATCCAACCTACGCCCTTACCGTGGTTATTTTTCTTTTGATGCTTTCCAGCGGCGCTGGCAGCCTGATGTCGAGGCGATGGCTACCCCGCACGCAAATGGCCTGGATGCCACTGATTCTTGTAAGTGCCGCGCTGTTGGCCGACGTATTCTTTCTCCCTCGTATTCTGATGGCGTGGGTCGGTCTGGCTTTCGAGTACCGGTTATTGATCAGCGCGATGCTGCTGGCGCCGCTCGGATTTGTGATGGGCATGCCGTTCCCCACCGGTTTGCGGGCACTGGCAATGCACGCGAATTCGGGTCAAGACG
>Ga0302319_10018815_pt1 | contig 12575 bp, 10 predicted proteins | sample Bog_T0_2_FD_203319 | JGI IMG/M metagenome (GOLD analysis project Ga0302319, IMG submission 203319) | Peat permafrost microbial communities from Stordalen Mire near Abisko, Sweden - Bog_T0_2 | ecosystem: Environmental > Terrestrial > Soil > Wetlands > Peat | place: Sweden: Abisko, Stordalen Mire... | reverse complement strand
GCTCCCATTGGAAAGGCTTCACCGAGCGTCTCTTCCTCCTCGTCGGCGCCCGCGTGCGCCGCTGCCGTGCCTGTGACGTCCGGTTCGCGCGCCTGTTCGGCTCCACCGTCTACATCGACGACGCCCGCCGCGTGCTCCGCCGCGTGGCCATGGTGCTCTTTATGGTCGCCGGAGTCGTGCTCGTTCTCATCACGGTGCTCAGGCTCATAAACGAGCAGGCTGCCATCCGCTCCTCCGACTAGCCGGCGCGCACGCTTCAGCGTGCAGCGGCGGCCTGGAGTTCGCTTTTTTCCGCTCGCCGATTCCGCACTGCCAAGCCCGTCAGCGCCGCAGCCGTCCCGAATTGGTGATCGAAAAAGGCCGCATCCCTGCGGCCCACCGAGCAATGTGATTCGCCCAGTTGTGACCCGTAGGGCCGGAGGTATGCCAGGCTGCCGGCGCTCCGCGCACTACCTTCGAGGTGGATGCCATCGCGGAGATCACCTCCTATGCGCAATATGTCGAATTTGGAGAGCAAAAGGCAGGATTTCCCGGTTTTGGATTTTTCTGAGAGGGCGACAACTGCGCCTTGCGGAGGAGAAGACGGCTCCCGGAGGAAAGAACGCAACTTGCAGGATCAAAGTATGGCGGCTGGGTATGGGCTGAATGGGATGCGGGAGTCTAGAATAGAAATGCCAGCTGAGCTGCCTATGATGACCGACCTTGAACGCTTTCACGCAACGATGAATTACTGCTCGCGGGATCGGGCGCCGTTTCACGAGTTTCCCTGGCCCACGTGGTCCGAAACAGCGGACCAATGGGTCACGGAGGGGGGGTACGATCCGCAAACAATCGACTTCGGCTGCGATCGCTGGGTGATCGAAACCCAGTGGTTCTTTCCAACCCCGCCCTTTGAGCGCGAGATCCTCGAACAAGACGAGACCACCATCACGTACGTGGATCCACAAGGCATCATCATGCGCGAGTTCAAGAAGAACCCTCAGAGTTCGATGCCCACCTTCCTCCGATTCCCCGTAGAGACTCGCGCCGACTTCCGCAAATTCTGGGTGGAACGGATGCAGCCGGACCTGACTGCGCGCATCGGCCCGGACTGGCGCGAACGCCTCGGCGCGCATCGGGATCGCGATTATGTTCTGGTGCTGCTGGCCGACCGATGGGGCGGTTTTTTCGGCTCCTTACGGAATCTGGTGGGCGTGGAGCGCCTGTGTACTTTGTTCTATGACGACCCGGCGTTTGTGGAAGAGATGATGGAAGCCGACGCCGACTTTCTCATCGCCATGCTGTCCCAGATGCTCGAGTGTACGACCATCGACGTGTTCGGCTTTTGGGAGGACATGGCCTACAAAGCCGGTCCGCTTATCGGGCCCAACCTCGTGCGGAAGTTCATGGTACCGCGCTACCGCAAGGTGATCGACTTCGCGCGAAGCCGCGGCGTGAGATGGTTCGCCTTGGACAGCGATGGCGATGTGAACCTGCTGATTCGTCCGTGGATGGATGCGGGGATCGACATCCTGTACCCGTGGGAAGTGCAGGCGGGCATGGATGTGAACGCCATCCGTAAGAAATATGGCCGTGACTTGCGGCTGTGGGGCGGTCTCGACAAGCGCGCATTGACCCACGGCAAAGCGGAGATCGATGCCGAGATCGCGCGGCACAAACGAATCATCGATGATGGCGGCTTCGTTCCCATGTTGGATCACAGCGCCCCGCCCGATATTCCGTACCGGAACTATTGCTACTTCATGGAGCAGCTCTTAAAAGCGCTTTGAGGCGTTAAAGGCTGCCCGATCGCAACGCCGTTTTTCGATTAGAGAGGGTATGATGAACCGTCGGTCGTTCCTATCTGTCTCGGGATTCGCGCCATTGTTGCGGATGCCGCTGTGGGGGCAGCCCTCAACCGCACCGGTCGTGGAGTGGGGACCGCCGAAGGTCCGCGGCGTGAGAGGCGAGCACCGCCGGGCGGTCGTCTCGTTCACGCCTGTTCGGGGCGCCGCATCGTACTTAGTCCGGTGCCGCTGCGCAGCCGGCGAGCCACCGATAACGGAAGACGTGCTGGCGACCGATTACACCATCCACGGGCTAGAGAACGGCCAGAAATACAGCGTGAGCGTGGCCGCTACTGGTCCCAAAGGCACCACTGCTTGGTCGAACGAGGCCATCGTCACGCCCGCCGCGGAGATGGATTGGCACTCTATTGAGGAGGCATTCACCGGCGCCAACCCGACGCGGAGTTCTTGTCCGTTCTGGATGCTTCACGGAGAAGAATCGGACGATGAACTGCGCCGGTTCCTCGATGTCGCTTACCGCTTCGGCTTCGAGGGCGTCACTCTCCACCCATACGACTACAAGGATTTCTTGGGTGACGGTGAGTGGAGCCGCTGGAAGGTCATCGTCGATCACGCCCGCAAACTCGGCCTCGCCGTATGGCAGCAGGACGACAAGAACTACCCATCGGGCTATGCCGCCGGAACGATCGTCCGCGAGGACCGCACTCTGGCCCGCTGGGAAATCGCCCTGGTTTACAGGCAGCCCTATCGCGGCCCGGCCACAGCCGAATTAAGGCTCGATTCCCTCGTACCGAAAACCCACCGGCTGGTCTCCGTGTCGGCGGTGGGCCCCAAGGACAGCATTGAGGACCTTACGGAACGGGCAGCATCCGGCGAAGTCCGGTGGCCGGTTCCCGAGGGCCCCTGGACTATCTACGTTACCGCCGCCTGGCAACCGGAACTCGACGGCCATGCCGAAGAGTACCCCGCGGTAGTTCGGGCCAAACCCCGCGGCTATATTGACCCCCTCAGCGAACGCGCCACCGATCTCTATGTAGACGCCATTTCCGGCGCGACCTTCCGTCACCTCGGGCCCGAATTCGGCCGCACCTGGAAGGGCTTCTTCATTGACGAGCCAGGGTTCTACTCGAGTGGCGAAAAACTGGGTCAGAGGGACGGCGGATATCCCTACACTCCGGACTTCCTCGAGCGATTCGAAAAGCATTACGGGTACTCCCTCCGCCCACTCCTGCCGCTGCTTTGGGTGTCTCACGGTCCGCAAACAACGCGGGTCCACTACGACTACATGGATTTCGTCTCCGGCGAATACGCGCGCCTGTTTATCGGGAAACTGACCACATTCGCTGAGTCCCACGGCATTCAGATCACCGGACATGTCCGAGAGGACATGGCGTACCAACTCGGCTCAGGCACCGGCGACAACTTCCGCTGCCTGGAGCACTTCAGCATGGGCGGCTTCGACCACATCTTCGATCAGTGGTATGGCCCTGACGAAGACGTCTATTGGCGCCAGCCGAAAATGGCCAGCTCCATCAGCCATTACAAGCAGACCCCGCAGGACGAAGCGATGGTCGAGCATTTCGCCGCCACCGGCTGGCGAACCGGCCTCACCGAAATGAAGGCCATGATGGATTGGACCACCTGCCGTGGTCTCAATCACATCGTCCCCTGCGGCCTCGACACCGCCGCGCCGACGGTCTGGGAGGATGCGCCCGAATTTTGGCTCCACGGCGAAAACCCGCTGGCACCCTACTTCCACGCTTACCAAACCGCGGCCAACCGCGAGACCATGTTGATCCGCGGCGGCCGTCATATTGCGAAGGCTCTCGTGCTCGATCCAGCCGAGTCCGCATGGGCTGGACCGGTGGAGGAGCTGTGGAAAGTGAGCAAGGCCCTCAGCCAGGCTCACTTCGATTACGACATTGTCCCGTACCGCGTGTTCACCGATAGCGCCCGCTGTCGCCTCGATGGCAAGCGCATCTTGTTGGGCCAGGAAGACTACGAGTGCGCAGTCGTCCCGGGCGTCGATGCCATTCCCCCGGCCGTCCTCGAGCGCCTCCTCAACTTCTACAACGCGGGTGGGACCGTGATCTCTGTTGGACCCGAAGGCCGCCTCGATCCCTCCACGATGAAAATCGTCTCGTACCTCCCGTTCCGCTCTACTGATGGCCGGGAGGACCAACGGGTAACCGAGTTGGCGGCCAAAATCTGGGGGCCTCAGGCCGCGAGTCTCGGACGCGCCTACCTGACCGGTTATCGCGGCATCACGAGCCTCATTTACAGCCTCAACGAGCACGATGTGTGGATCGAACCCACTCTGACCGGGCTGCAGTACTATCACCGCCGCCTCTCGAACCGCGATCTCTACTTCTTCAACAACGAAGGAGAAGCTGTGCGCACAGTTGTGGCACTCGAGGGCGTCGAAGGTGTGCCCGAGATCTGGGACCCCATTACGGGCAGGGTTTTCCAGGCGCCATGCTACAACAAGAAGGCGAGCAGGCTTCACCTCCGACTGGAACTGGATCGCTACGAATCACTATTCGTCGTCGTCAACCCGGCGGCGCGCCCGCAGACCCGCTTGTTGAAGACCGATGCGGACCGCGTCCTCCGGCGTGACGATGGCAAAATCGAACTGCGCCAGTTCGGGGCTGGTGCCGTTCATTACGTGACCGAAAGTGGACAGGAGCGCACCTGGACGCCAGACGCTGTCCAGGAGCCCGCGGTTCTATCGGACGGTTGGCAGCGTGCGCCGGGCGCGCGCGGAGCCGCCACCTACACGGCGACTTTCAAATCCAGGGGCCTCGGCCCGTCAGCCGAGCTCCACGTCAACGGAATGACTCAGGTCATTCACCCGAAACTGAATGGGCACGACCTCGGTATGCGCTTCGCCTGGCCTTTCCGTTTCGATCTCGGCCCCCATCTCTTGCCTTCCGCCAACCAGCTCGAAATCTCCCACGTTGAACGATACTCTTACGAATCGAAGTTAGGAGAAGTCAGAATCGTGCCTTACTCGGCACTGGAGATCTGAAAACCATCATGAACTCGACGCACTTTCTTGAATCCTCCGCGAGGTTCCCCGCACAATTTGATTCACCGATTCCACCGCGCTGTGACCCACGCAGCCGGAGGTGCGTCCGGGCACCAGGTCCTTGCCATCGCATCACATCTGGCGCTTCGTGGGAGCGAAGATCTCGATTGTCGGAAAATAGCTGCGATAGCGCGCAGCATCGCGCGTGAGCAGGGCGAGGCGTCCGATTGCGGCGTGGGCGCCAATGTAGAAATCTCGCGGAGGCGAGTTCCGTAGACCTCCGCGGCGGCGATACAGCAAGAAGCACTTCCCGACCAGGAAACCGGCTTCCCATGGCAGGGCTTCGCGCTGATACAGAGTGATGGGCAGGGAGACATCCAGCGCTTCGATTGTCGTGTAGCCGATTGATACCTCGGCGTAAATGATCGGATTGATGATCAATGTCGTGTGCTCAGCGCACTCTGCGAGCGCCCGTCCAGACCAGTCGCTCCAGTTCGGATCGTTCGTGGCGATGTCAAGCAGGACGTTGCTGTCCACGAGCACGCCGCGGCACGCGCCCAGGTGCGTTCGCAAGCTGGTTATGGCCGGTTTCAATTGTGTCGCTTTCGAGGGCGGGTCTTGCCGCGCGTCAGCGCCATGATCTCGTCCGTGTTCATGCGGACGTCCGCAGTGCCGCGCAGAGCCTCGAGCGCTAGGCGTCCTCTGGCGCTTGCTCCGGTTTCGCGCCCGGCCTTGCGGATCCGGGCGTGATCCCCGGCCAACTCGAACGCGACCTTCGTATGCGGCAAAAGACCGAGGCGATTACGGATCTCCTGGGGGATGGTGACCTGGCCCTTGCTGGTAACTTGCATGGTAATACTCTTACTTGTAAGTGTAATACCCGTCTTCCCAGACCAACAACCTGGGATAGGGAGAACCGGTGCTCACCCCATCTTCGCCGGAATGAACAGCGCCGGATTCTTCTTGACCATGTCCACCACATGGGCATAGCGTGCCGTCATCCGCGGGGCGGCGTGGCCCAGAAAGTCAGGCACGGCCCGCAGATCGCGGGTCTGCAGGGCGCGAACGCAGGCGCGGTCGATTTCGACGGAGACCGAGCGGCGGAGGAGCGGTACGGAGGCCACCAGACGATCCTCGCCCTTGAAGCGAATCAGGATCCCTTCGACGCCCTCCAACGAGCCCGAGGTGACTACGATTCGCTGGCCGACTTCCAGATAGTCCCAGGGCGCGATGCCGCGGCCGGACGCAAGAAGCTTCCGAATAGTCTCGACCTCGGCATCCGGAATCTCGGCCGGCTTTGATCCCACTGAAAGGACGTGCAAAACGCTGGGGAGTCTCAGGACGGAAAATGTCCGTTTAGGATCGAAGCGGCAGAACACATAGCCGGGGAAGAGCGGCAACTCCAGCTTCTGGGTCCGATCCGACCACTGGGACATCTTCGTATAGAGCGGAAGGTATTCGGTGAAGCCGTTGTTCCGCAGTGTCTGAGAAACGACCTTCTCGAAGCGGGACCTCACGTAAAGAGCGAACCACGGATACCCGACGGATAACACCATCTTGGGACTCTCCCTGGCATGGCAGCCAGTCGCCTGCTTGGGAGGCCCAAACTTTAGCCTCAAACACGCGAGGAAAAGAAACAGTCGCGCTGTGTCAACTTGAAAGACACAGGATCTCTGCTCAGATCCCCAATGGCAAATCCCTGCTGGACTAAGAGCCAGCTTCACCGGACGCTTTGGACACTCGGCTTGCCAATCCGAAGTCACAAATGACGAACACCGAAGCGTACCGCCGGGGGATTGACTGAATTTATTACGTATTTACATTTGTACATGAATCCGCTTCTATTCGCAATACACTGAAAGCTTTAATCATATTGTGCTAATTGTCCTTTGAAAATTGACTATATCCGCAAGATCACACCTCGGCAGACCCGAAACCCGCTTGCTTCAGCCTCGAATCTGAAGAGCGTCGGCACAGATCAATCCTCACGACGCAGCCTGCCGCAGCGAATCCCAATGCTTGCTTCTCACTCAGCCAGCCATCTCCAGTGAGTTGAGATTTCTTGAATGGGCACCGGCCTTCGCTTCATCAAGCATTGGTACTGGCTCCTCAAGAAAACAAATGATGACCGGAAACCGCGTTTTCGCGACATAATGAGCTTTCTGACAGTGCGATGAAAGACTGGGAGGCAGGCAGTCGCTCGCCGGATACCAGAACGAGGCCAGGAGATAGCGGGGACGGAAATCAACTGGGCTCCCTGACCGTTCCTGCTGACAAAAGAAATGACCTGTCCGAAATGTAAGACTGACGCGGCGCACCGCTCTCACCGCAAGGGCATTGTGGAATACCTGGTAAGTGTATTCAGCTACCGCCCCTACCGGTGTCACTCTTGCGAGTGTCGCTTCCTTTATTCCCCCTACTTCGCGGAGGATTCCGGGAAGAATGCGGCAGGGGAGACTTCCCGCGAGCAGGAGATTCGAACGACTCGCAACAGTGTCCGGCGGAAACAATTCTTGCGCGAAGTCCTGGTCCTCGGACTGGCGCTTCTCCTCTTCCTCTTGTTTCTCCGCTTCATCACCCGAGAGTCGAAGCCGCCGAGCGATAATTAGTCCGTTCTTCGCAAGCGCACTTCGTTGAGAACGACGTAGCCCTCGATCCGCATCGTTCCAGGGCTTCTGTGGTACGCGAGCGCGAATTGCACCCCCCGGCATCCGGACGGTGCTACGAACTGGAAATGACTCCAGGTCGGGTTTTCCGCCGCTGCGATTGGCAACCCCTGAAGCGTCTGAGCCGGGAGCAGCGGTACGACTTGCCAACTGAGGCCTGCATCGTTCTGAATTCCTGAGGTGCGGTAGGAGACATCCACAGCATACCGGCCGCCTCCCTCCACAGGAACCGTCTGTGCAAGCGGCGAGCAGTTCTCCGGCTGCTCTCCGGAGAAGGTCACGCGCAGGCCACCAGACGCATGTTCGCGCAAAAGTGATACGCCTTCGACGGCGGGCGTCCTCCAGTCGAACCCGCGGGAGGTCGGCTCTTTCGAGAAATCTCCATTTGTGAGGACCAGGGCTCCAGCGGGATCCAAGCCGGCGAAGGGAATCAGCCCATGCCGCGACAGGCCGTTCCAGACTGACACTGCCTCCCCGACACGGCTGCCGGCCAACAATCGGTCGCAGTAATCCATCAGCACTGGAGCAGCTGTCGCCGAGCCTTCAGAGACCAGTCCGTTGGCGACTCGGGCCCCAAGTTCGAGCTTCCCTGTCTCGATCAAGTACGCTAGGTAGGTCGATCGCAGTTCCGCGCTATGGAGGGCGAGGCGGTCCATCAGATTCCCATCCTCTGTTACACGCCCACACAGGCGAAACAGCGGAACAGGATCTCCCGGAATCACCTCGGCGCAACTCCTCGCCCAACGCCAGAAATTCGCCGTATCCTCATGACGCAGGTAGTAGTTCGCCAGCGTCCATCGTGGAACGTATTGGCGGTCCACTTCTGCCGCGTGGAGCAGGCACTTCTCCGCCTCGCTATAGTTCTGCAGCGACTCATACCGAAGACCCAGCTCGACCCAGATGCGTGCATCAGCCGGACTCAACGCTGCGATCTGTCTCAGCAGCGCGAGAGATTCAGCAGGAGCCTGATCGGCGATGCTGAGCGCCAGGCGGAGTCGGTATTCGGCATCGTCCGGCACAATCCGTGACGCTTGCCGCAGACCCTCGACCGTTCCTTGCCCGGACCAAGCGTCGGCTTGCGCGAATCGAACCGCCCACACCGCAGAGACAGCCAGCAGGCCGACGAAAAACAGGGCCGCAAAAGCCCGAAACACGCGATGCCTCATTAGCGTCGCCCGTTCCGAATCAGCAGGGCGCTTCCGGAAGTCAACGCAAGCCGGTCGGCGAACTTCGTTGCCCACCAGTTCATCTTCAGGGATTCCGGGCTCGGGACGGACAACTCCGCCTCGCCGCTGGATCCGTCCGGAGAGGTCCACGAGAGCTTGAGAGGAAGCTCGTCTCGCATCGCTCCGCGAACATTGAACTTCACCTCAGGAGAAATCGCTTGGTCGCGCACTTCATGCAGCGCCCTGTAATGACCTTCTAAAACGCCGTTCTTATCGTGCAGGTCGAGCTCAGCGTAATACACAGGAAAGACATTTGCCTTTACCGGCCCGGCGGTACCCTCTTTGAGCAGCCAGAGGCCCTCAAGCTCTGCCTTCGGTGCACTCGTTTTCTGCTGCGGAGACTGGATCGATGCCGAAGACGCCGGGACCACACGAGCCGGCTCAATCGAGACACCGGCAATCGTATCCGGGGAATTGGCAGGCAGGAGAATGATCGCCGTCGACGACTGCTTCGGCAACCGAGGAATGCTCCACCAGTTCTCTGCGGTGGCAGCTTTCGTTTGCTTCGTCTCGGTCTGCTCCTGCGCCGCCGGCTGCCGTGGTTCTTGTTCCCCGTCTTTCTTACTCTCCCGCCGATGCGTCTGTTTTCGGACTACCTCTGCTGCACGGGGAGTTTGAGCACCTTCATTTGCGCCGGCCACGGCCGCGGGTTGGGTTCCGCCTGATGGAGAGCCCGTGAGTTGCGTATTCGGAGAAAACACGGTCCAGACCGACAGGACGGCGACGGTGACGCCAAGTCCCCACCAGTAAACCAGGGAACCGGAAACACGCTTCTTCTCAATGACTGAGGGGGGGCGCACGTTCTTGTGAAGCATGGCAGGTTCAACCGTCAATGCGCCGGCGCTCAGGGATTCATCGTACTTTCCCCGGCTACGCGGATCCACGAGAGTACGAACGATTTCGTTAATTCGTCTTAGTTGAACATCGGCAGCGGCCTTCACGCGCAGGTCGGTCTGGACGTCTGGGTGGAACAATCGCACCAGCACCCGGTAAGCAGCTTGAATCTCACTCGGGCTAGCCGTTTTGTCGATCCCAAGCTCCTCGTAGTAAGTCATATACAAAAGTAAGACAAACAAGGCACAACCAGTACTATCTCAAGTACTCACCAATCTTAAGAACTCGTCTCTCTCGTTTTGTATGGTACACTGATTCTGCATTACATTACTCACGAGGAGAAGTCAATGCGCGGGATTCTTTCAAGCTCAATCTTGACAATCGTTTCTGCACTGGGACTGATGGCCGCTTCATCCATCGGGGTGGTTAAGTCACCGGGTGAGTTCCGGCTCGACGGCTCAACGGTTCGCAGCAACGCTACCGTGTTTGACGGCGACGTGATCGAGACCTCGGCCGCACGATCGGTCATCAACATCGGCGATACCCACTTCGCGATGTCGCCAGACTCTCGTGTCACAATTTACAAGGACAAAGTTCAGATCGAAAAGGGCTCGGGCATTGTTTCTAATTCGGCCGATTACGCAGTGCAAGCAGGACCCGTGCGAGTCACTCCGAATTCGAGCGATGCCACGCTAAGCATTTCCGTCATCGGTGACAAGCGGGTCGTCGCCTCCGCTCTAACTGGTGGCGGCACGGTATCTAGTGCGGAGGGAGTGCTGATTGCCAAATTGAATCCCGGTATGCCACTTGAGTTTGAAGGTTTGCAAGGCACTGCAGAGCCCAATGTCACCGTGACGGGAGTCCTCAAACTGGGAAAGGGGGCCGACAACAAAGATTACTTGACCGACACCGTAACGAAGGTCAAGTACCTGGTAGAAGGCCAGGACGTGTCGCAGTACGTTGGAAAGGCCGTCACCTTGACCGGTTCGGTCAGCCCGGCCCCCGCAGGTGTTCCTGCCGACCAAGTCATTCATTTGGGGACAATCAAGAAAGCTGGTGCGGCGGCCGCTGCACATGGTGGGGGCGGCGCGCTTCCTCCGGCGGCCCTGGCCGCCATTATCGCAGGTGTCTCGGTTACCGCGGCCCTTGTCACCGCCCAGTCTCTCGGAACATTTAGCAGTGCTCCTGCCACGAGCACGCCGTAATCCAGCCTCATGATCCAATAAGGGCCCGCCGCGTTCCCCGGGAAGGCGGCGGGTTTGTCATTCTTGAGGGTGGGTCTGAGCTTCGCGGTCCGGGCTTGGCAACCGCGCACAGCAAGTACTTAGCATTCCCCGAAGCCCATGCATCTTCTCTACGCGGGTCTTCTTTTTGGAGCGATCCTCACCCTGTGGGTGAACGCGGTTTGGCCGGTCACGGCGTTTCAAGTGGGGATCTTCGCCTTGACCTCGATCGCCGTGGCGCAGCACTGGCGAAAACTGCAGCTACTCTCCTTCCCTATCTTGCCGTGCGTCGTCGCGGTCTGTTTGGGTGTGTGGCAGTGGGTCACGCACAGGACGCTCGCGGGCTATGAGACTCGTGTTGCCATTGTGCATTGGATGACTTTCGCCGCCGTGTGCGTGCTGTGCACGCTGATCTTCCAGGACCCGGCCACGATGCGCTGGTTTCGCACGGCGATGGTGTTGTTCGCCTTCCTCGTCGCGATTGTGGCAATCCTGCAAGCGTTCACCGCGGACGGCAGGGTCTTCTGGCTGTGGCCCTCGGAGTTAACTCCGCAGCCGTTGGGACCGATCTTGTCCCGGAATCACTACGCCGCGTTTGCTGAGGCGATCCTGCCGATTGCGTTGTACCAATGTCTGCGCGGGAAGCCCTGGGCGCGCTTCTATGCGCTCGCCACCGCCACGCTGTTTGCTTCCGTCATCACTGCGGCCTCTCGCGCCGGAACTACGCTGGTCATCGCGGAAATCATCGCCGTACCATTACTCATGCGCCGCCGCCGGCTGATTGGCCCACGCGCGTGGCCTGCCCTGGGCGCTGTGTTGGGCCTCGTCCTCGTGTTTGGGACGATCGTGGGCTGGCAAACAATTTGGGATCGCTTCATGGCACTGGACGCTACGCCCGGACGGTGGGAGTTTGTCACGTCCACGCTTCGCTCGATCGGCGACCACCCCTGGTTTGGCGTTGGATTGGGAACTTGGACACTCGCCTATCCGCGCTATGCCACCGTCGATTTAGGTACCTTTGTCAATCAGGCGCATTGCGACTGGCTGCAATGGACCGCCGAAGGAGGCATTCCGTTCGGCCTCCTGCTCTCGGCATTCTTCCTCTGGGGCATCAGGCAGGGGTTCCGCTCTATCTGGGGGCTCGGGGTAGCCGCCGTGTTCTTGCACGCCTTTGTAGACTACCCCTTTTCTCGCCCGGCCCTAGGCTCGTGGTTTCTGACTCTGCTCTGTCTGACAGTAGCTTGGCCCAAGCATCGCGCGGATCCCGCCTCTCTCGTGGCCGCGCCGCGCACTGACGTGCCGGGCGAGGTGCTACCAGATGCCGACGTTGGATTGTCAGGCGAGTAGTCTGAAGCAGTTCTCGGAGATACGGTGCTACGCACGACCGCGCCGGCCTGCCCCCAGGCCGAAAGTGTGCTGTAATGCGTTCCCTCGGAATAGATGAAATTACTCTGCTGTGTGCCGTAGATATTGAAGTTCGACGTGAAGCCCGTTCCAGCAGAAGTGAAGATGGTCTGCGCGCCCGGAACTGTCGTCCAGAAGATGTTGTTTTCGACCACGCCGAATGTGCCGCTGTTGTTGGCGAAGCCGCGGTAAGAGAATCCGGCGAACGTATTGTGGTAGAGGTAGTTTCCGGTGGCGCTGGTGGCGATGACGCATTGATACTCATTCACACTGATGTTGTCGTAAATGTAATTACCAGTGGAGCCGCCGATCAGATCCGTGGTCAGGCTCAGGAGTCCCTGCTCGCCGATGGAACGACTGTAGCGGTACGTGTTGTAATTCGAGGCGTCCTGAAGCTGGGTGCAGTA
>Ga0302319_10018814_pt1 | contig 12575 bp, 16 predicted proteins | sample Bog_T0_2_FD_203319 | JGI IMG/M metagenome (GOLD analysis project Ga0302319, IMG submission 203319) | Peat permafrost microbial communities from Stordalen Mire near Abisko, Sweden - Bog_T0_2 | ecosystem: Environmental > Terrestrial > Soil > Wetlands > Peat | place: Sweden: Abisko, Stordalen Mire... | reverse complement strand
GAACCATAATGCGGTGCCCTTTTTTAAAGCAGTGGTACACATCTGGCATGCTGAAGCGAATTTCTTCGATCTTTCCGGGAGTGAACGGTTCCGGCGTCCTAAAGCTCTTGCGGAACTTCCCGCGAAACGGTTCGCCGCGCACAAGTTGTTGATAGCCGCTTAAAGTGCCGGGCGGATCACTCGGATAGACGTCAATCAGCTTAACGTCGAAATCGGAATCAGTGCCTGAAGTGGAGACGAATAGATCGGGCGAAATCGGCCCTGCGATTGTCACGTCTTCCGTTAGCGCCTCCGTCATGTAGCTCACCACATCCTTTCGGTTGTTGAGGAATCGCTGATCGGCGGTCATATATTCCTTCGCCATCTCTTGTGGCGACTTGGGGACGTAAGGCACGGGGACCGCCGGGTCACTCACGTATTCGTCAAATTCGTTCTTGTCTGTCGAAGGTTTCAATGCCAGCTTTCCACCCGCTTCTAGATAGAGCCGTTGCTTTTGTGTTCCGGCGGGCGGCCATTGCCCGAACGATTTCCATTCGTTGCTCCCCGTTTCAAACATCAAAACCGGAGCCGTGTTGCTGGCGCTTCCATCTTTCAAATATTGTTTGAAAAATTGCAGTTCCGTGTCGCGCAACGTTTCCGCCGTGTTGGCGCCAAAGGAAACTTTGCCTAGCTTGTCTCCTTTGCCATAATTCCAAGCGCCGTGCGACCAAGGCCCCATCACCAGCCGGCAAACCGTGTCGGGTGACTGCTTGCGAATCGCCTGATAGGTCGCGAGTGTTCCGTAAAGGTCTTCTGCGTCAAACCAACCTCCCACCACCAGCACAGCGGGCGTTACGTTCTTGATATGCGGCAAGATGTTTCTGGGCAACCAGAAGTCGTCCTCCGTCGTGTGCCGGTACATGTCTGTCCAATAGGAGTTCTGATTGAGCAGATAGAGTCGATCCGAATCGCCTAGCGGTCCCATCGCCAGGTAAAACTTGTAGGCGTCGTCCGTCCCGTAATCGAAAGGCGCAATATTGTCCTTGCCAATGGGGTTCTTCTGTTTATTGAAGCCCGTATAGAAAGAGAAATTCGCGATCAAAAAAAATGCGCCGTTGTGATAGGCATCGTCGCCCCGGTAAAGATCGGCCATGGGCGCTTGCGGAGACGCAGCCACTAGCGCCGGGTGCGCGCGAATCAAGCCGCTGGTGGTGTAATAGCCGCCATACGAAGTGCCAATCATGCCCACTTTGCCGTTATTGTTGGGAACGTTTTTGACCAACCAGTCGATTGTGTCGAACGTATCCGTAGTTTCATCGGTATCCTTGCTGCCGCTGAGCACATCCTTGATCGGACGTACATCGACAAAGTTCCCCTCTGACATGAACCGGCCGCGCACATCCTGCCATACGAAAATGAATTTCTCTTCGGCAAAGCCCAAAGGGCCTAAATGTTTTGGAAAGCTTTCCGTACCGTACGGCCCCGCGCTATAAGGCGTACGCGTCAGCAAGATCGGCAGCGTGCCGGTGTAGCCCCGTGGCACATAAACCGCCGTGTAGAGCTTCACGCCGTCGCGCATGGCGATTTGATATTCGCTTTTGGCGTAGTTGCTTTGCAGATCGAAGTCGTCCGCAGCAGCCGCCAGCAGCCACGGAAACGCGAAAAAAAGCACACATCTGGAAATCATCATGAAGAACGCTATACTGGCAAATAAAAGGCGAAAGCGATTAGCCGTTCGTTCAATGTTGGACATCGATACACAGCTTGCTAGGCTCAAACAGCGCGTTGCCGCCATTGACCGTAAGTATGCCCGTAAAGATAACACGAAAGCGCGGGCCGTGCCGGTTCTACCACCGCCAAACAACGCTCGCACGTTTATTGAAGAATGGGCGGAAGGCAGTGTCGTCAGCAATGAATTCGGCGAACACTTCCAATCCGAGCGTTTGTATTCCGGCCTCAAGCAACATGGCTCGGCCGATATCGGCGCCTTAAGCGAGCTGCCTGCAAATTTCTTAGACGCGCTCAGCGAAAACAGCATTGCCGATAGCGCGCCCCAACGCTGGGCCTTTCTTGATACCGAAACCACCGGTTTGGCTGGCGGTTCCGGCACCTATGCGTTCCTCATCGGCGTTGGACGCATCACCCCGGAAGGTTTCCGCGTCAGGCAGTTCTTCATGCGGGAATACGCAGAGGAAAAAAGCCTGCTCGCCGCGCTCCACTCGCATCTCAACGAATTTGATGTGATGATCACTTACAACGGCAAGGCCTATGACCAGCCGCTGTTGGAGACTCGCTATCGAATGTGCCGCCACAAGCCGCCGTTTGGGCGCATGGGTCATTTGGATTTGCTCTTTGGCGCGCGCCGCTTATGGAAACTGCGTTTGGAAAGTTGCCGGCTCGTCCAACTCGAGCAACAAATCTTGGGCGTTTTTCGCGACGGCGATCTGCCGGGTGAGTTGATCCCCTACGTCTATTTCGAATATCTCCGCTCGCATGAAGCTCAACGCTTGGTGCCGATTTTTCATCACAACGCCATGGATATTCTGACCTTGGCTTGTCTCACTGCCGTCGTGCCAGCCGCCTTCCGCAATACCGGCGGGGACGCGTTGATGAACCTGGGCGTGCGGCGCGGCGAAGATTTAGTGGGCATTGCGCGCTGGCTGCTCAATGCGGGGGAGTTGGAGAAGTCGCTGGAGCTGCTGAAGCGCGCCATTGATCTTGGCTTACCTGACAAGTTACTCTTTCGTTCGCTCTGGGATGTGGCCGCGCTCGAAAAAAAGCTCGCGCGCCCTACCGCCGCTTTGCAGATTTATACCGAGCTAGCGGGCTGCCGCAACGATCATAGGGTCGATGCGCTGGAGGAACTGTCGAAATACTACGAACACGACGAAAAGAACTACGCTGTGGCGCTCGAGTTCGCGCGCCAAGCTCTGGAGTTTGAGAGAACGGATTCGCTCCTAAAGCGCGCAGATCGGCTGACGCGCCGATTAGCCAAACCGAGGGCCAGGAGATTGATTTAGCACTTCTTTCTCATACAATCTCGCTTCAACCGCATCCACTTCAGCCTCAAGCGCATGAGAAGAGAAGCATGGATACTTTCGGTCATTCTAACCACAGCATAACCTGTTTTTCCCACCCATCCCGTAACCTCTGCGCCGCGGGCAGCAACGCCCAATGTCACATGGTTTTCGGCGAAGAACCGTAAGCCGCTGAAATCATTGTGGCGCACGCACTCCTGCGTGCCGCGTCGGCACTCTTGCCGACGCTTGCTTTTGAAAGTGGGCGTCTACCATTGGGGAACACACTGCCTTCATCAACAATCCTCGCCGCGCCATTCGCCGTGCGCATTTCCACCGCAATCTTCGCTGCCACTTCCGGACGCAGCAGACAGTCGGTAAAACTAACACGCCAAATCCTCATGCTTGCTCTCGCGCAAAATAACGGAGTTATCGGCGAAACGGAGAAATCGATTCGCCTCGTCGTACTTCTTCGTCTGTAAGGAAGGATGATTGCGATTTTCAAGCAAGAAACGCAATTGCTTCGCCAGCGCTTTGCGAACAGCGCCAGGAAGATTCGCGTAATCTTTTATCCGCCCTGTCTATAAAGCGCAGATTCATGCACGGCGCTTTTTGGGATGCAGCTTGGAGCGCGCCTCAAGCGCTTCAATCGCGTCCTCGGCAGTCGTGTAAGGTCCGTGGGTCCGGCCCTTTTTCAAATCCTCCAGGCCTTCCGCCAGGTGTCTGTCTATCAAGCTTTTCGGCGTGAACGTGATTTTCCCGTTTTCAACGCCCGCCTCCAAGATGTCGCCAATCTCCACATTCATCCGCTCGCGGACGTTCTGGGGGATGACGATCTGGAATTTGTTCTTTACAGCGACGATATCCATAGAACCTTCGGTCTAACAGATGCACAGTTCGACTGTTGAACAGTAGCAGAATCTCTAGGACGCCTTAATCTCCGTCCAATACCGATCCCGCAACCTCTCAGCGGATGGTCGCGCATGCCGGGCCGCCGACAGCATCCTTATATGACCGAAGGGGAAATGAGATTTCGCTCGATGAAATCGAAAGGATCTCTTATTGAGATCCAACCTGGTTCCACGCATCAGGTCAGTTCTCTTGAATGCGGCATCCCCTGCGAAGCGTCTTCAAATGACTAAAATAGAAACATGAGTGCTCTTTCCAACAAAGGCAATTCAAATATCCAGGTCGACATTTCTCCCACGGCTCAGGCGATTGTGGCCCACGCCCTCGAGACATTTGGTTCGGAAGCAAAAGCGTGGATGTGGTTGGAGCGGCCGAATGCCCTATTGGGAGGTTCTGCTCCGATTCAAATCCTGCAGACCGATCCAACGAATTACGAACTCGTCGAAGACGAGTTAACACGCATCGATTACGGCGTGTTCGTCTAGGCATTCCTGTGGATGCAGCTCTATCGTCTGTGTCGGAAACCGCGACGGCTCTAGGTCTATCCCGCTTGGCAAAATTGAGTTGTCGTTCGATAACAAAATGAATTGGCTCGAACTTCAAGAGCGGCAAGGCTGATATGGCCTAGCCGAACGCCCTTTATGTGGTAGTATCTGGCGCGCGATGCTGTGGGCGCTTCCGCCGCAGGCCGGCAGGAGTCGGGTGACTTGGTACGACAGAAGATGCCAATGGCCGACATCATCTCAAATTCGAAGAGCTATCAAAATCTGTTGGCTGAACTGAAGAATCGCATTCGGACTGCCCAGGTCCGGGCTTCTGTTGCTGTCAATCAGGAGCTTGTTCTGCTTTATTGGGGCATTGGAAAAGAGATTCTAACTCGCCAAGAACAGGAAGGCTGGGGTGCCAAGATAATCGACCAACTCGGCAAGGATCTTCGGCATGAATTTCCTGGCATGCAAGGCTTTTCGTCCCGTAACCTCAAGTATATGAGGGCTTTAGCCGAGGCGTGGCCTGAAGAGTCAATTGTGCAAGTGCCGCTTGCACAATTGCCCTGGTATCACAATTTGACGCTGCTGGAGAAGGTCAAGACCCCGGAAGAACGTCTCTGTTACGCCGAGACAGCGATCAAGAATGGATGGAGCCGAGACATTCTCGCGCTGCAAATAGAGAGTGGACTCTAGCGCTAGGCTCTGGTTCATGAGCGAGCTCGAACCGACACACTCTCCGCCAGCGCAACTATTGGGGGACATTCGAAGGCTGATCGCCGAAGCACGCCGCCAAACGGCGACCGCTGTGAACGTAGGGCTTACCCTTCTATATTGGCGTGTGGGCAAGCGCATCCATCTAGAAGTGCTGGGTAGTGAGCGCGCCGCCTACGGCGAACAAATTGTCGTGACGGTGTCACTACAATTGGTAGCGGAGTATGGGCGCGGTTATTCAGAAAAGAACCTGCGTCGGATGGTTCATTTTGCCGAGTCGTTTACGGAAGAGGAAATTGTCGCGACGCTGTCACGACAATTGAGCTGGTCTCACTTTAGCGCACTTTTGCCTCTCAGCCGGCCGTTCCAGCGTGAATTTTATGCGGAGATGGAGCGGATCGAAGCGTGAATTGTGCGTATTCTGCGCGAGCGCATTGACTCCATGCTCTACGAACGAACAGCGCTTTCGAAGCAACCGGATTCACCCCGGCACAATCGCACACCACCAACCGAAAAAGAAAGCCTATGATGAGGTAGGGAAATAAGGAAGTGATGAATGGCTGAAATACCTGAGTTCTTCATACCCGGCGTACAACTCGGTAAAGAAGAAGAGAAGTATGCTGAATTCGCCAAGCGATATGAATGCAAGGTGCAGGACTTCAACCAGAGAATTTATTCGATCGAGTACCGCCATGACGGGTGGGACTGGACGGCGGCGGTCGGTCAAACGCTGAGTGCAACCATCATCCACACTGAAGGCAAGCGAGGACAGAGGAGAACAGTACAAGACTGTGACAACGATCCCGCAACCGTGTTGGCCATCTTTGCAGGCGATCCCACGTTCAAGGTGGTGACGGATCGTTTTCAAACACGGTTTGCAGACCCCTTGCACGTTGGCATCGCAGACTGTGCCCGCGTCACATATTTCTCAACCCGTAAGTCGAGGGCAGCTACGGCGTAGCAGGGGAAGAGTCGAAAAGACCAGACTGCTGGGGAACCCAAGAAACTACGTTGCCTTGGTCCGAACTGTCCCTAGAGCGCGGACTCCCGTCCCAACTGCCCATAGACAAAACAAGTACAGAGCGCAGCCAAAGATATCGAACCCGATGGCTTGAGGGTTGTCAGGTATCACAAGACCACGGTTGTTTGAGCTTAACTGAACGAAAAGCAGGAGTAAGCCAATACAAATCTTCAGGACCGCAACTCCCTTGCTGGGTTGCTTAGACATTCTTTCGTTCGGCATAACCGAAAGTAACGGTTCTTGCGAATTCTCAAAATTAACCGCCTTGAGACGCAGGTCGAGCGTGCGTTCGGTCTTAAAGGCTAAATAGAACGCATGCATGTAGATTGCCCACCAAAAGACTGCCACAACGCCTGAGTTGGGATGCGGCGATTGTATGGCACTCGATATATTTACCAGCTTCTGGAACGTCCAGTAGATCATTGCGCCGATCATTGCCCATTTGTGGCCGCGATATATAAAAACGCCAAGAGACAACGCTAAGCCAACGTCCGCGAATGCCCACTCGTCCAATCCTGCAAGTCTGAAATAGGCCATCAGTCCCGTTACCAGTGCTGCGAAGGCTAAGCAGAGAAGGCTTATCCCACGCGCCGACTGTGTGATTTCCAGAAATTTGTACTCGTCAACCTGCTTTGCTAATTCTTCTGGTTCGATTTTCCACCACAACAACCAATGAGATTTCGGCCTCGTCGGAGGTCGCGAAATTGTTGCATGCTGCTCGACCCTTGGGATGCTCGGCGGCGGCGCTGCCAGTGGAGGCATCGGCGGTGGGTCGGCATGCTGATAGGTACGCTCGGAAGGCAACACGGAGATTGGCCTTCCACAATGAATGCAAGCCGGGGCAGCATCCGAAACGCGCTGACCGCAATCCGGGCATGAAATCAACGCCATATCGAAAAATCATCATCCCACAAAGCGCGGTCACGCCTTTCGGTTTTTGTGCCAGGGGGGTACCCTTTATGAGACGTGCGGTTTATGGGATATGCGGTTGAAATGCCCGATATTTTTTCAATTCGTCGAGTATAGTTTTATCCGGATGAACTTCAATCGTCTGCCCCACGGATGTGTGAACCTGTGCCACAAGGGTTTTCAGATGCCTGTCGGATAGATCTTTAATAAAGCCCGTGGCAAAATCTCTGCTCCAATTTGGAGTTACCAAAAACGACACCATGAAATCTGCGCCTTTGCCGTATGGAAGCTGGACCGGATACTGAGCTGTGTGAGGCCCCGATAAGGTCTGCATTGCAAATCTGCAGTTCTTCCTTCGTCCGACTGCCCAACCAACGGTATTGACAGTAATGACACGCTCGCCTAAATTCGTAACCCTTATGTCGAGGTGTTCTTGAATAGGGTTCCGTCACCAAGAACGACTTCCGTCAATCCAGCAAATACTTTCAACCGCACTTTTTCTACTCGTCTGGAAAAATGAAGCGCCGCTACAACGGCAGCTAAGCTGCCAAGACCAGAAACCCAAGCGCCCAGAGCTACCCATATTTGTATTTTTTGATCGAGGGTCATAGTTATGAGGTTTGCCTTTTTGCCGGACATGGGCGGAACTTTACCCCTTCCCTTCAGGGGTCGGGGCTGCCCTATTCTTCGCGGCGCAAAACACAATCCTTCAACTTGGAGTCGGCATGTTGGAACATCTCGCCAATCGCTTTACGTTTATCATCGAGCGGGGGGCGCGGCGGTGGTTCTCTGAACAACCATCCATGGGCGGCAGCTGGTTGCTTGCATTGAGGGCATTCTTGTGGGGTCCATCGACTGTCATAAGTGACGTACCCCTGTTCTTCATCCGGCATCGAAACCGCTCCTGTCTATGGCGCTAACGGCGTCAAAAGGTATGGTACCGTTTCCTGCACGGCACCGACCACGAAGCGCGGCTTATTAAGGCTGGCTCTGATTTCCATGATTTTGTGGAACCTGTTTGTTTGGTGTCTTGCGTTCAAGTCCGTGGTTGACGAACGCTCCAGCAAAATACTCGCCGCTTACGAGAACAAATCTCTTCGCATGAAGAGCAACACTCATCCTGTCTGCGACGCCGAATACGAAGCTTACGCTCGCGGGTACTCCCTGTGGGCCGAATTTAAAAAGCAGTTTCCGCCATCTTCTATAGCCATCCTTGAATTGTTTCCGCCGGGTTGCGATAGGTCTGTTGTGGGGTGTGCTGTGGGCCACCAGTTCAACAGTTCATGGGTGCTACACGGTTTCGGCATTCAATTTAAGCGGCCTCAAACGAGCGATGCTCCTACCCTGATGCAAAGGCTTCAAGGCGCTGGCCGGTGGGCTATTGCGCCGAAAAATCTTTTTGCACTTTCTGTGGGACTTGTTGAGGTTGCTGTGTCTTTATTACTACCTCGTTTCACTTCCAGCTTCTAACCGTCAACGGTTGCAGTTTGAAAAAGATGCGGCGGCCGCAAAAGCGGAGCGTGATAGCAGGGAAGAAGAAGCGGCGCAGGCAGCACGTGACCGGGAAATGACTTTTGCAAGTTGTTCCGCCGATGCTGACACGAATTACTGGTCATACGTGAAGCTCAGCGGAAAAGAGATACCCGGCAAACGTGGCGCGTATACAGCTCCTGTGCGTGTTTGGAATATGGCTGATAAGCGAAAGGCAGAGGCCCTTGCCGAGTGTCATCGCCAATATGATCCTAAGAAGTGACCCTTAACGCAAAGCGGGGCAGAGGAAATCGCTGTCCCGAAGCTTAACCTTTCGGGACAGACCAACCGAATAGGACGCGTTCTGCGGCGACAGCCGTCGCCTGTCGTTTAACGCGCGTCGCTGCTATTTGCAGCCTCAAGTGAGTAGTCCACTGCTGGAACGAGAATCTTCCGAGTGGCCAGTCGGCAACAGGGAAGCTGATTCAGTTCCCAAGAATTCTAACCAGCCCCACGCCGCTCAAGAAGACTTAATCTCCGTCCAATACCGATCCCGCAACCTTTGCGCCGCCGCCGGCAACGCTTTAAACCACTCACCTCGCGCCAGCACCTCCGCTGTCGGATACAACACCGTGTTATCCCGTTGCGCCGCCGGCAACAGTGTCCGCGCCGCGCCGTTCGCCGTCGCTGTGCGCATTTCAATCGCAATCTTCGCCGCCACTTCCGGGCGCAGCAGGTAGTCGATAAACCGATACGCCAAATCCTGATGCTTGCTCTCGCGCAAAATCACTGAGTTATCGGCATAAAGCGGGAACCCTTCCGTTGGAAACGCAAACGCCAACCCTGGCGCATTATCAATCGCCACTTGTCCCACCTGCGCCCACATCTGCGCCACCAGCACGTCGCCGGCCACCACTTGATCGCGCACTTCCTCATTCAAGTACGCCCGCAGCAACGGCTTTTGTTCCACCGCCAAATCACGCGCCGCCCGCAACTGCCCTTCGTCAATCGCATTCACCGACGCCCCCAATCGCTTCAGACAAGCCGCAAAAACCTCCGCCGGGTCGTCCAGCATTGTCACTCGCCGCGAATAGACATCCTTCCAAAGATCTGCCCAAGCCAGTGGCGCATGGCTTACAGACTTGGAATACAAAATCCCGGTCGCACTGTGCATGTACGGCACCGACACTTCTAACCCGCGGTCCCACTCCGGCTTTTGAAAACGCGCATCCAGATTTTTTAAATTCGGTAGCCGCTCGTGATCTAGCGTTAACAACAGATCTAATTCGCGCATCGGCTGCACAAAACTGTTCGACGGAAAAACCACATCCCAGCCCGAGTTCCCGCTGAAAACCTTCGCCAGCATTTCCTCCGCGCTACCGTAGGTCGCATAACGCACTGTGCAGCGAAACTCACGCTCGAAATCTGGAATCGTCGATTCGGCGACATAGTTCTCCCAGTTGTAAACGTTCAGCCGCCGCTCTGTCGCGCGCGTGCAACCCGCCAGTGCTCCGCCCGCGCCCAGCAAAAAAATGCGCCGGTTCACCGCTTGCTCTCCAACCGGCCCGAAATCAGCACCAAAACACCCAGCCCCACCGTAATCATTACCGAAAGAGCATTCACTTCCGGGCTCACACCCTTGCGCGCCATCGCGTAAATAATCATCGGCAGCGTTTCCGAATTCACTCCCGCCACCAGGCTTGTGATCACGTAATCGTCAAACGAAACGGTAAAACACAGCAGCGCCGCCGCCACAATGCCGGGCAGCAGCAATGGAGCCGTGACGTATCGGAAAGCCTGCCAGTCCGTCGCCCCCAAGTCTGCTGCTGCTTCCTCCAGACTCCGGTCAAACGTCCGCAGCCGCGCCAAAATCACAATCACCACATACGCCAGCGAAAACGAAATGTGCGCCAGCACCACCGTGTGCATGCCTAATTGCAGCTTCAGAAAGTGAAACACCCACTGAAAAAAAACCAGCAGCGAAACGCCCGTCACAATCTCCGGCGATAGTAGCGATAGATACAGCGACCCCGTCAGCCACGGAACCCGTTTTTGCCACAGCGCGTAAGCGGCCAACGTGCCAATCGCGGTGGCGGCCACCGTGGCGGCAACGGCGATGATCAAACTATTGATCATGCCCTCCACCAGCGCCGGATTACGGAACACGCTGCTATACCAGCTCAACGTGAACCCGTGCCAAACCGCGATTTTCGAATCGTTAAAGCTAAAAGCGCCCAACGCTAGCAGAGGCAGATAAAGAAACAGATACGCCGCGCACGCAAAAATGGGCAGGAAGCGCCTCACAAAAGTTCCTCGCCTTTATCTCCCAACGCGCGCATCACTAACAGAACCATACCCATCAGCAGCAAAGAAATCGCCGCCCCAAACGGCCAATCACGCGACGTCGTGAACTGATTCTGCACCAGATTCCCAATCATCACCGTCTTCCCGCCCCCCATAAGATCCGGCGTCAGATAGGCTCCAAGACAGGGAATGAAAACTAAAAGACAGCCCGCGATCATGCCAGGCCGGCTGATCGGCACCACCACCCGCCAGACCGCCACCGCTGGTGATGCTCCCAAATCCGCTGCCGCGTCCAACAGCGCTGGGTCCAACTTCTCGAGCGTCGCGTAAAGCGGCAAAACCATGAAAGGCAGATAGCCATACACCAAACCCAGAATCACGGCGCCCGTATTGAACAGCAACGGCAGCGGCTCGCGAATCAGATGCAGCGATTGTAATGCCGTGTTGATCAGTCCCGTGTCGCGCAGTAAGAACATCCATGCATACGTGCGAATCAGAAAGCTTGTCCAAAACGGTAGCATCACCAGATTCAGCAGCAGCGTCTTCTGCTCCTTGGCCCTGGCAATATAGAGCGCCAAAGGAAATGCCAGCACCAGGCAAATCGCCGTCGCTACCGCCGCAATCCAAGTAGACCGCCAGAGAATCGCAAAATAAAGCGGATCGAAAATACGCGCATAGCTTTCCCAGCTCCAAGGCAGCATCACGCCGCCGTAAGGTCCCCGGCTCAAGAAACTATACGCCAGCACAATCAGCAACGGCAGGAAAAACAGGCTCAACATCACCGCCGCGCCGGGCGTCAGAAACAGCGTGCGCAACTTCATGGCGTCCTAAACTCGTCCGCCGCTTCCCAAGAAAGATAAACAGCTTCACCTGTCTGGAAATGGCATTCCTGTTGCGCCATTTCCACCGTGCACAGCGAACCGTCCGCAGCCAGCTTCGTCGCCAAATGCACGCAATTACCAAGAAATGTTTGGCCCTCCACCACCGCCGCGCGCCCGCCACTTGAAGCATTTCTCGAAACTCGAATCGCCTCCGGCCTGACACCCGCCCCGCCCAGCCAATTCACATTTCCCAGAAACTCCGCCACAAATCGCGTTTTCGGCGTCCGGTACGCTTCCTGCGGCGTCCCCAACTGCTCCAGCCGCCCGCCATTCATGATCGCCACCCGGTCCGATAGCGAAAGCGCTTCTTCCTGATCGTGCGTCACAAACAAGAACGCAATCCCTATACGTCTCTGCAAAGCCTTCAGCTCTTGCCGCATCTCTTTCCGCAGCTTCGCATCCAGCGCCGACAAAGGCTCATCCAGCAACAACACTTTCGGCTCAAGAATCAACGACCGTGCCAAGGCCACCCGCTGCCGCTCGCCGCCCGAAATCTGATTCGGCAAGCGCGCTTCTTTCCCCGTCAGGTGTACCAGCGCCAACGCGCGCGCAACCTTTTCCGTAATCTCCGCGCGCGCTAATCCGCCGCGCCTTTCCAACCCAAACGCCACGTTCTTCGCAACCGTCAAATGCGGAAATAGCGCATAATTTTGGAATACCGTGCTTACGTCGCGTTTGTAGGCAGGCAAGCCTTCCACTGATTGTCCATCCAGCAGTAACTGTCCGCTTGTCGGTTCTTCGAAGCCCGCAATCAAGCGCAGCGTGGTCGTCTTGCCGCAGCCGGAAGGCCCCACCAGCGAAAAAAATTCGCCGTGCGCAAGCGAAAACGACACGCCATTCACCGCGCGATGAGTGGGGAAATCCTTGGTGAGCGCTTGCAGCTCCA
>Ga0302319_10018813_pt1 | contig 12576 bp, 11 predicted proteins | sample Bog_T0_2_FD_203319 | JGI IMG/M metagenome (GOLD analysis project Ga0302319, IMG submission 203319) | Peat permafrost microbial communities from Stordalen Mire near Abisko, Sweden - Bog_T0_2 | ecosystem: Environmental > Terrestrial > Soil > Wetlands > Peat | place: Sweden: Abisko, Stordalen Mire... | reverse complement strand
TCAGGCACTTAGGGTAGTTTTCAATTGCCAGTGGTTCAAGAGCAACGACCTTATGGAACAGACTTTGAATTTGTCCCTATTGGAGCAGGTTCCAAGACCTCTGTACAGGTGACCGAGATGATTACGTGGCATGAACGTGACGCCGCCGGTGTTCAGAGAGTGAGGGCTGATCGCCGATTTCGCTCGCCACCCTACTCCCGCCGAATTACCATCCCCCACAGGGCATCCGACCATTCCGTGGAGAAATCTCATAAGGAACCAAGCTCTCATCTCGAAATCTCTGCTCGTCGGCGTCCTCGCTGTCCCGATGGCCTGCGTGCTGCCAGTTACCCTACAGGCCCAATCTGGAGCTCCCGCCATCCCCAGCAACTCAGGCATTTTTCCTCCAGCCACATTCGATTTCAACGAGAGCCGAGAGCCTGTTGCGCGCCTCGAAGGTCTCTGGCGGTTCCATACTGGCGACGACCCTGAATGGGCCAAGCCCGCCTTCGATGACACTAGCTGGTCTCTCGTTAACCCCGCGGAAACTGAATCCGGTAAAACCGCCAGCCAGCCCCATTACACCGGGACCGCTTGGTATCGCGCTCGCGTACAAATCCCTGCCAACTCAAAACCGCTCACTCTAGAGATTGCGCGTACTGCAATCAACTACCAGGTTTTCGCCGATGGTAAGCTGCTGGGTACCATGGGCGATATGCCTCCGAATGCTCACGCACACCTAATACCTCAGCGTGCTTTTACGCTGCCCGTCCACGTATCGAACCAGCCTCAAACTCTGGCACTAGCCTTTCGCCTTTGGAACTGGCCGGGATGGAAAGGAGATCCAACTAGCCCGACAGACGGACTTCGCATCGGCGATGCCAAAATCATCGATCGCGACATGGAGCTTCACAACGACCACGCCGCATGGGGTTCCTTCAGTCTGATCATCCTCGCCATTCTGGACGGGCTCGCAGTTCTGGCCGCACTGACTCTTTACTCGATTCGCCGCGGGGAACGGGAATATCTCTGGTTCGCTGCTTTTCGCCTGGCAAGTCTCGTTGAATGGATTGTGATCATCTATCCCTCAACGAACGTCCTCGCTCTTGCCAGGTATGATTTCGTGTTTCCTTTGCAGGTGGTAGCCAGGGTGCTAACTGAACTAGCCTTTTATTACTTCCTGCTGGATGGACGCCGCACTTGGCTTTTGTGGTCTGCGATTGTGGCTGGACTTTGCCCCTTGGGGGAAGCCGTCGCCGCGCTTATTCTCGTCCACCAATCAGAAAGAGTTCCTATAGGTTTGGGAACTGCAATCAATACCTTGTCTATCTTGCCTGGACTTATCTGGGTGGTGCAGTTAGTCATCCGACGCGCATTTCGAGGCTTTCCAGACGCTCGACTTCTGTTGTTTCCCGTTTTGTTTTCCAAGATTGTTGGTTTGTGCAGTGACACACTCTACGCAATTCGCACCTCTGGTTTGTATCCCGCCTCCAGCGACTGGATTGATCACACCATCCGCCATCCCTTCGACGCTGGTCTTGAGGACATCGGCGAAGCTTTTTTCCTCATCGCTATATTAGCCATTTTCGTCCATCGCTTCACCCGCACCCGCCTCCACGAAGAGGGTTACGAGCGCGAACGCGAAGCCGCCCGCACCGTCCAGCAGGTTCTCGTCCCACAGGACAACCCCAGCATTCCCGGCTTTACAATCCAATCAGTCTACAAGCCCCACGGAGAAGTCGGCGGCGATTTCTTTCAGATCATTCCCACCCCCAACAACGGAGTCCTCATTGCCGTCGGCGACGTCAGCGGCAAGGGCATGCCTGCAGCCATGACCGTCTCCCTTTTAGTTGGACTGTGCGTACACTGGCACACTACACCCAGTCGCCATCGGAAATCCTCACCGCCATGAATCAGCGGTTGATCGGCCGCAACAACGGCGGCTTCACCACCTGCCTCGTCCTCCGCGCGGATCCGTCGGGTACCTTGACTCTGGCCAATGCCGGCCACATCGCCCCATATCTCAATGGCGCCGAACTCTTCACCAGTAATGGCCTCCCGCTCGGACTTACACCCGACGCCTCCTACCCCGAAACCAACCACTCTCTCGCACCCGACGAGCAACTCACCCTAATCACCGACGGCGTCCTTGAAGCTCGCAACAAGACGGGGGAACTCTTCGGGTTCGACCGCACTGCCGCCATATCAACGAAATCAGCTCAAGAAATCGCCCAAACCGCCCAATTCTTCGGCCAGGATGACGACATCACCGCACTCACCCTAACCCGGCATGGAGTTGACGGGGCACCCAGCACACAGTACGCAACTCCCATATTGTCTCCTTCATAGCGATCCATTGTGGCCTGCGGAAGATTGTAGGCAACCCGGAAACAATCCCGCCGGCTGGTGCGTGGAATCTGGCGTCTTAACTCCCTTGAAACGCGCGTTTTAAGTGATTTTCCGAGTCGTGGATATGAACTGCTCAACTGCTTACCAATCAATCGGTGATCAATGCCGAGGGGCGGATCGAGCGTTTGGCAGGCGATTTATGGAGTTCCGAGCGGTTAACCGGCAATCCGTCTCCAACCAGGTTTTGGTGACCGAGGGGTCCCGAAACTTACCCCTTGCCGGACTTTCCAAAGCGACTCTCGACCTTCATGCCATAAACTTATGGATGGTCTCAGCCAAGCCGGAAGGGCAGACTTGGCGAGGCGAAAAGCTGGGGCTGCTTCGGCAGCAGAGGAGTTTCTTCCGCTCTCCCAGCACCATCTCCGAATTCCGGAACTACCATTTTCGAGACGAAGGCGAGGAACTGGCTTCGTCTTCGAGCGACCTGGCTTTGCGAACAGACAGAAGCTTCCAGAGCAGTGTTGCCAGTTTGACGGCTGACCTCAACCACCAGTTCCGGGCGGTTGACCGGCTACTCTTCAGTTATCAGTTGAGCAATATTCCCGCACGCCTTCGGCGTGGATGATGCTGCTCAGTCTCTCGACCGGCCCATGGCAGGATTCCTCTGCACTGGATGCGTTTGCGTTCCGCTGATCCGTTATGTGTCGCTCGGAACACGGACCGCTCGCTCCCAAGCGCCATTCGTGACGTTCGGCCACAAAACGGTCTGCGGAACAAAAGGCCGCTTTTGTGTCCGGGCACAAAATCGGCCAATTCGCCAAGCGCCGTTTGATCGAAGCTGCGGCGCGGGTTGGTTGCCGACTCAGTGAGGCTCACGAGCGGCAGGTTCCGATACTCGGATTGCGTTTGAACTGCGGTTCTCATGGGGATTCTCCTTGTCTGGTTGTCGAGAGTGAATGCGTACGCGGGCACAGCCAGTGCCCGCCCGTTGAATGGCGAGTTACTGGCTCCGGCTGCGTACAAAGGCTTCATAGAAGCCCTGAGACCGGAGGCTCCTGTCCCAAGTCCGGGCGAACCCTTCGTGTTGCTGTTTTAGCCTTGATTGGGTAAACAGTTTTTGTGCGTCGTCGCGGTAGCTCGAATACTGCTCGATGCCGAGATAGTCATTCCGCCAGTAGTACGGAGCGAGTACGATCTCGCTCCCATCGCGGCGTATCTCGAAGAGCATCTCCGGATCGCGCATGGCGTCGCCGTTCTGCTTGCCGTAGTGCGCAACAGAAACGGTAGGCAGACCGTTGGGGCCGCTGATCTCGATGTCCTCGATGTCGAGCGGCATCCACGGCGGGTTGTCGATGTGAAGATGGAAGCCGGGCGGGAGCGGCCCGGCCTCCATCAGGATGAGAGCCAGGGTCCGCATTACGCCACCTCCGCAACGGCCTCGTTCTCTTGGGTTGGTTCGTCCGCTTGAATGGCGGCGAGAATCACGGCGGAGGTACGCTGGATGACTTCAAGGCTTTCGGCCAAAAGCGCGGCGTTGCCTGCGTACATCTGGATGTAATCGCTCGAAGCGGTTCCCATCTCCAAACCAACACTCTGGCCAACAATGAAAGCAACAGCCTCGGCTTCGGTTTCGCGCACGGTCGCGGTGGTCATGGTGCGGCGTTCGGCCTTGTGTAAAAGCTCATGCGCGGTTTCATGTACCAGCGTGGTGAACTCCTCGGCTTTCGACTGACCGGGCAGCAAAGCAATCTTGCCACCGTAGGAGACGCCTAGCGCCGGGGCGATCTTCTCGTTGAATTCCAGCTTGATGTTCTGCTGTAGGAGGAATGCAATCATCCGGTCGCGGTGCTCGCCCACTTCGCCGGTTATGTTGTGCTCAAACTCCGGCAGGTCTGCGCCTTCGGTCTGGCTGAGATCGAAAACGTACACGGCACGGAAGCCAATCAGCATGGGCGCTGGTTTCGCGTCCTGCTCCTGCTCTGCCGTGTCTCTCTTCCGGCGATGGCCGATGATCGGCGCGAGAATCTGAATACCTTTCTCGCCCTTCTTCACAAATCGGCCAAGCTCGTTCCATGCGCGAATGCCCGCTACTCTGGTTGCGGACGGGCGCTGTCTGGCGATCTGCAAAATGTTGCCGAAAGAATAGGAATGAAACCTTGCCATCGCGCCAAGATACGCGGTCAAAGTTTCGCTCTTTCCTGCCTCAAGCTGCTGAATGAGGTAGTCAACGGCCTGCTTGATGAGTTGCTGTGTGGGGTTGTCTTTCTGGCTGGTGCGCTGCTGGTAAGGCGACTCGCTGCGGTTCTGTCGTGCCGCATTTCTCCTGTGCGGCGCGGCGCTGCTGATAACGGCTGTACTGCTCATGGTGGCTGTCATTGCTCTGTTCCTCGTTTGCTGCCCGCTGTGGGGCGATCTGCGTGCATGAGGGAGAGCACTGCCTGAAACCCAAATTTCTTTTGTTGAGTGCTTCCGCTTCATGGTTTGCGCGGCGGGCAGGGGCGCGGAGGGTTCTGTCAAGGCCGCCAACGGCGCCGCGTCAGCGGTCGAAGCGCAGCGGAGAGCCTTTACAGGTTCCGACCGCCTCTGCCATAAAGCCGCATGAAGCGGGGGCACTTGATAAAAGAAGAAATTTAGGACCCAATCCGAATTGCATTGCGCTCGCCAGGGCCGGGCGTTGTGGGGCAGGAACAGGCCCCGCTGAGGTGGGTGGCGGAAGACCGCAGGGCTGCAGCCAGGGAGGAGCCCTCCTTCCAGCAACCCTCCAATTCATCTCTCTGATTTGCGGACAACGTCTATATTGGGCGGTAGATGTCTTGAAAGCTATATGCTCATAGCGGGTGAGGATTATGGAAGATCCTGTAGTACAGGCTGCTCAGCTCGCGTTCTCTGTCCGCTTGAAGAATTCCAGCGACGTATCTGAGAACACCAAGAACGCTCAGGCGATTGCGAAGGGTTGGCGCTCTGCTGTCCACGCTCTTGACCCGGATAGATTTCAAATCGAAGCGATGGTGACTCCAGAACTCGACCAGAAGATTGATATTGTCGATCAGGAAAGGGGTTGCGCATACGAGTTCAAGGTTTCGGGAAAGAATGCACCGGCAGAGTTCTATAAGGACATCGTTAAAGTCATCATTTGGAATCAGAAGCGCAAGAAAAAGCTGTCTAGCCTCGTGTTCATAACGGAGGAAAAATGGGGACGACCTTTCCTAGACGCTCCAATGCCACGCGCGTATATGAAATATCTTGCGGAACTCGGTCTCAATGTATCGGTGGAATATGTGCGCCATGAAACCTGAGAAGCTCGCGCCATCGATAGTCGGCGCGGGCGTCCCCATCTGACCTTCCGACCTGATCGGAATGCTGAGTCTTTCGCTCCGTAGAAGTACGGATGAGGTGTTTAATTGCGGACAGAGCGTTTACAGAAACGGTGAGAGGAACACGAAATGGAAGTTTGGAGGATGGCGCTGAGAGTGGGGCTCGCGGGCGAGAATCTTTGGCCCCTGTGTCGGCAGCATGGCGTGGCCGCGATTACATATGACCCCATCGACAACACTGATCTTTCAACTTATGGCAACGCAGATCGACCGGCTGCATGGCGGCAACTCAGCGGATCTCAACCCGGCAGTATGAATGCATTCGGATGGTCAATACGCGGAGGAGATGCCCTTTATGTTCGTGAGTCTGGTGCAGGCGGATTGATGGTGGGTCTTGGCACGGTAAAAGGTGAAGTCGGGGATCGCGCTTACCACTTCCAAGCATCTTCGCCCATTAGAGAAGTCAGCGGAAAACAGTGGCATCATTTGGTCAACGTCGATTGGGATAACTCCTTCGTCGGCTTCCTATATAAGGATCGATCACCGAACACTACTGTTCTTCGTGCCACTCAGGAGGAGCGCCAACAATGGAATCTCGCGTCCACGATAACATCGCATAAAAATGAGAATCTCACCGACGAGGAGTTAAGAACGGCACTATTGCTGGAAAGTAGCTACTCACGCTACACGGCGCCTTCGCTTCGCTTGATCGTCCGACTCCACGCGAAACTATCAAATGCATTTCGTGCCTGGATGTTGGCCACTAGAGGCATTATCGTTAAACAGGAAATCGACCGCATCGATTGTGCGTTTATTGAGGATGGCAAAAGGACGATGGTAGAGTTCAAGATTGCGTATGAAGGCAATACCCGGAGAGCCATTCGAGAGGCTCTGGGACAGATCCTCGAATACAACTTTTATCCCTCAAGGAAGCTCCATCAACGATGGATGCTAATCCTCGACATACCGCCGTCAAGCGATGACCTCAAGTATGTGTGGAGTTTGAAAGCGGAATTGAAGCTTCCATTGATTATTGGTTGGCCTAACGAGACGGGCTTTGAATGCAACTGATTCGCGTTTCCGGGATTGCTCACCGGCATGGTTATCATGCTGATTGATGCGTCGCTTCCGCCGGCGATGCCGCGCAGGGCGCTTGGCTGGGTTGCCGAGCTAGGCACGACACTGGCCTTGTGGTCCAACCGCCGGCAGCTCTCGCTGCCGGACGGCACGGGCTCCTTCGGCACCGTGTTATTGGAATCAGATAAACATTGACTTTGCAAGTTGAGAGGGAACGTAAGGAATTTGCCCTGCATTCAAGGCTGCTGTAAGACGTTCTGTCAAAGATCGTCGATCACTTGGTTCCTTCCAAGGAACGTCAATGGAGTCGACATCTACATTCATCAATGTGCAATAATATGACAGACAGAAATCGCGAGTGACGGTGGATTTGTATCTACGGTGCGGAACAGGTTCAGCACAGATCTTGGGCTGCCCTCTGTCCAGTGAATTGAAGTCGGATAGAAGTTGTACAAAATCCTCGACCGTCAGTTCAAACTGAGCGGCCATTAGAGCGTCTATATTCGCTCTCCTGGATGCGCGCTCAGAAGCATTCAGCTCAATTGTCGGGGTGCCTGACGTCTGCAACAGTTTCTCAAGACTCTTGCTAGTGGGATTTCGGCCATCGGATATGAACGACAACTCAGCCGAGGCTAATACAAGCTTCTTGCCAAGATTGCTCTTGGGCCTAATCCTGGGGAAAGGAATTTGCTTCCAATGGAAGAAATTGAGGGTTGTTGTGATCCTTCTACGTACCAGCCAATCGATCACAAATGAATTCGCAGCGGCGATCCAAATGAGGTGAAGTCTAATGTCGTCATGGTCGAATTCGCAGATGGGGACTTTGTTGCCACAAATTGCGAGCTCTGGAATCAACGCAGCAAGGACAGTTCTTTCATTTGCGCTACCCGTTATGTCACAAAAACCTGCTCTTACCCGACGAACCGAAAGCTCTGCGTCCGATACAAAATAATGCGGTCTGATCGACTTTTTCCCGTAGGGCAACGTTGTCCAAATTGCACGACGGCCTTGACCGCCAAGATATGCTTTTGCGGCATGGTCGAATTGCTGAACTAATCTCCCCTCATATACGGGCAGCATTGAGGTCCGAGCATCTGTTACTGATGATGCATCGATAAACGAGCCACTGTCGTTTGTCATGTCAAGCTCACGAACGAACTTCACATTCCAAGAAGAATCGTTCTCGCCGAGCGGCGGGTGGATCGAGTGCAATTTCGAGAAGAGTTGCTGTTCTCGTGCGCTCCGTAACTCGGGAAGCGCCAGCCATTTTTTGCTTGTTTTGAGCAACAAGTTCTTCGAGAATGACACCACCCTCTGGCGCGTCTGCAACGCCTCTCGTGCTTCTTTAACGCCGCGAAGTCCAAAAATAGCAGTCTTGATTCCGTGCTTAGCACCGCGTGAATAAGTCCATAGGATGAATTTGAACATGCCGTGAATCGCAAACAGGCGATCGCGATTCTCGAACTCTAGAATGTGTTCCGTTTCACCTTCATTGAAGAATGTCCGACGGAGGGCGGCTGTACCGGCTGCTCTAAGGAAGCCTCCGGGAATGAGAACCCCCATTCTTCCATCGAATCTCAGCAGTTGCCTGATCCTCTGTACGAACAAAGTGTAATAGTCTACGTCCCCAGCTCCTCCAAATACGGGACTGTACGAAGGGGTGGCACGAAGTAGCTCAAGATACGCCTTCAATATGCGCGTGTCGTTTGCGTATGCCACACGATCGACGCTATTCACCTGTTCCGAGTTAATGAAGGCCTTGTGTTGGTATCCCTGCTTGTCTAGGCTGTGCGGATGGATACGAGCAAAGAATTCTCGTGCTTCAGACTTTACCTTTCCCCAGGGAGGGTTGCTCACAATGACGTGGAATCCAGGATTGGACGTATTCTCAAATATCTCCGAAAATGCCGTCCGCCATTCAAAGGAACGAAAGCCGCTATGTTCGAGTTCCTTGAGAGATTTTAGAGCCTGGGGCGTGCTCCCGTGAATACTAACTAGGGCATCCCCATTACGGATATTCCGGAAATGCTTTGCCTGAAGTTGAGGATCTCTTACTTCCAACCAGAGTGATATCCGAGTTACTGCCGCAGCGATTGGATCACGGTCCACACCATACAAGCAAGATGTCGCCAGAACAGCAGAATACCTTTTATTCTTGCTGAAACCTGGGAGGTTCTTGGCTCTTGAGAGAATCTTCCGATGCGCGGCTAGGAGAAAATAACCGACACCGACAGCCGGGTCAAGTAGTCTGAGAGCCAAGAGCTCTTGGGGAGAGTGAACGTTTGCCAAAATTGGATCTAGGGTCAGCTCAACCAGGAAATTTGCTAATTCCGAAGGAGTGTAGTAGACGCCGTGATCTCTTTTCGCATTACTGTCGTGAAGCGATCTTGGTTCTCCTCTATCGGATATAAAGCCATAAAGGCGCTCCCAACATTTGCCAAGAGCCTCGACCGAGTCGAACATCTGTGCGTCCAGTGTGAGCCTATCAAGCGCCCATGAGAGCAAGATCTTCCGATCACGGTCAGTGAGACCGTTCTTAACTGATTCAAAAAAGTGGAATTCATCAGGCTTGAGATTCCGTGAAACTGCCAGTATCTCGGTTATGGCTTGCAAGACAACGATTGCCGCGTCTTCGGAGGAAGAGAGGTATTGTGAGTGACAGGAGCAAATCTCAATCACGAGATCTCGTGCAATGGATTCGCACGAGGCCTGTCCCACTTTCACTTCGCGGTTCTTCTTGGCTATCAATATGTTCACTCCATCGCGAGTTGTACAACCGTTGAAAAATTCGCTTCAAGTTCATCAAAGGCGTTCGTGGAGGTCAGAGCTGTTAGATCCAGCGTAACTGCGGTCACCTTCAGACCCGTGCCGCCGTGAACTACCGTCCAAGCAGCAGGTATATTGGTGAAACTGCTCGGATCATCGATCATTCGCGGGTATACGAGTAACCCCCTAGTGCAATCGTGCGCGACTAGGGAAGCAAACATCTGATAGAGATCCGAATTCTGGGGAAGTTTGGTTTTTTCTTCAGCTTCTATGAAGCTCTTATACTTTGCGTCTATCAATAGGCTCGCTTTCCCGTTGACATAGAGCGCATTATCGGGACGAGTAAAATACGATTTTAAACCTTGACGGCATGCCAAAGCATAAAGGCGGCTCTCTTGAGGTTTTGAGACCCAACTTGCCCGCTTTGCTGCACACCTTCCCATAGTCCGCTCAATGAACGCTTCGAAAATCTTCTCCATATTCAGCAAGAAACCATAGCCGTCGTAAATGCCCGAACCGTGGCTGTGCGTGAAGCCGGATGCTAATTGTGATGCTATCTCTAACGACTCAGCATAGGGCTGATACTGCGGTGGCGCACTCAATGGCAAACGAACCGGGAGCTTTCCCTCTCCAGAGATCGGCGGCAGATATTCTAGTGTTTGCAAAATTGAAGAGCGGAGCCTTGGATCCGACACGAACATAGCAAATCGTCGCGCTGCCCAATGGAGGAGCTGATTGAATTGATTATCAGGGTCGAGGTAATCGATGTCGCACTCAAGCTTATATCCGCCACGAAGCACAGAACGAATCTGGCGGCCCATCGATAGTCGTCCTCGAAGCACCAAAATGCTCTCTTCTACGGTACGATACGTTCTAATTGGATCAGCGGCATTTGACTTGGGCAGAGAATCGATGAATGCAAGGGCAACGTGATCGATGAAAGTCGAACGCTGTAGTCCGAGTCGTCGAATCGGTGAATACGTGAAGTGCTTTCGGCGCGCCCTCCGCACTATGGATAGAAGAGAAATATTCCAGTCGTTCGAAGTGTCCCCTTTATCGAAAAACTTTGGGACGATCTGCAAGTTCGTCCCAAGGAGGTGCACAGCACCCGCGATTCCAGCAGCTCTGAACATCAGGGAACCACTACGTTCCTCGACAGCGATCGGAAGTGCTCGTAATCCCAATGACCGCTTGAGTCCTTCTCCCGTTACCGCCAAACGCTTCTGCAAAATGCCTTGTGAGACATAACGATTGTCGGAGCCGAAGATATCGGCAACTGGATACCACGTGTTCTCTACAACGGACGCGGAACTCGGCACGTGAGCAACCTAAGCATTCTCTGTTGGTGGCGTTTCAGCGGAATCAGATGCGAGCGGCGGTTGAGCGGTTTCGACTGTTGTATTTGCTTCGGCCGGTGGCAGAATTGAGACGTTCGCCACATGGCGTAGGAAGCTCTCGAACATTGAAAACGGTATATCTCTGCGGCAAAGTACGGGCCCAGCACCGAGTTCAATTAGAGATTCAGAAGGTTCGTCCAGATAAATGGGAGCGCTCCCAGGATTGTCGAACGTATCCAACTGCAGAACACTTACAAGTTGATCACTTCTGCTGCGAAAAAGCTCTTCAAGCTGCGGGAGTACCTTCGCGTCCCAGATCTCCTGAACTGCGGTCTGCGCATCAGCCAAGGCATCAGCACCTATCAAACTCGCCAGGTACCATTGGCCCAAGCAATATTCCCGCCCAACATAGAACGACAGCCGCTGATTAATCCTTTGTAGGAACCGAATTGCAAGTCTTTTGAGATCGTCGGCCTCACCAATTGGCGATGGCAACGCGCGCGCTTCATCGTTCAGATTCTCATCTATCTCCATTGCGTCAAGCAGCGCCTCGAAGTTCACTCCAAGGTCAACCACTTCAAATCGTCGCCTCAAAGCGCTATCGAGTGGAGCGACTGACTTGTCAACCGAGTTCATTGTTGCGAGAGTGTACAGTCTCAACGGTAAAGTAAAAGGATTCGGCACGTCGAAAAGTTGATCGCCTTCGGCCACTTGTACTTGCTGACCGCTTCGAACATAAGGCAAACGAATCTTTACTGTGCTTGGCGTTTCATCTCCATTGTCATCGAGGCGCTTATCCGGTTCCAGCAAAGTTATAAACTCACCAAAAATTCGAGACGTGTTTCCGCGGTTGACTTCATCGATTACTAGAAGAGAAGATTTCTTGGGTCGCCGTGCAAATTCCGACAGTTCTAGTAGAAGACCCGGTGTCGGGACTAGGTTCATCATCATTGTCTCTGAGGGTTCCGGTCGCAGCGAGATGATGAAATCTTCATATGAGTAGCTTTGATGGAACGTGGCCCACGCGCTCTTGATATTTTCATTAGAGGCGCCTAAAGCTAGCAATGGTCTATCTTCCGAGGCAGTATCGATTTGCAAACACGAAGAAGTGGTCATCGCCGAGGTTACTTCCTGGATCAGGTGGGTTTTTCCGGTTCCGGGAGGCCCATAGAGTAGAACGTTGAAATGGCGTTTAAGGCGCGCAATTATGTCTTGTGCCAGGGAAGAAACAGTAACTGAGGTAAACACACCGTCCGTATTTGCGGCGATAGCATCTCTCAGAGCAATTGGAAGGTTTTCAAGTCTCTCTTCATTGAGCCACCGGGCGTGGAATTGGTCGTCGACATCTCGGATGACGAGGATATAGTTTCGGTCGTTATCCGAGTAGACGTGTGCGGTGGGCACTCCCCGTCCCTCTCTCCACAGAGGGTAAGCTGTTGTTGGCCGTTGAGCAGGAATGTTCCAGTCCTGCCGTTCTGATTGATCGCCCATGTATCGAACGTTCAAGACTGTAGCAGGGATAGGCGATTCACCTTCGAACGGTTGTATCAGTACAGGCAGAGTGAAACCGCCATTCGCAGTAGGCTCTTGTTGCGGCAGGCCTTCAAAGAACTGGGCGATCCAAGGCTGTTTTCCCATCCGGATGTCATATTGCCCCGCGGAGCGTCCTGTGAGCGAATCCACATTGCTCTTGTTGACTCGTCTCCACAAAACGGCTTTGACAGACTTGATTGCCATAGCTCAATTACTCACTT
>Ga0302319_10018812_pt1 | contig 12577 bp, 11 predicted proteins | sample Bog_T0_2_FD_203319 | JGI IMG/M metagenome (GOLD analysis project Ga0302319, IMG submission 203319) | Peat permafrost microbial communities from Stordalen Mire near Abisko, Sweden - Bog_T0_2 | ecosystem: Environmental > Terrestrial > Soil > Wetlands > Peat | place: Sweden: Abisko, Stordalen Mire... | reverse complement strand
GGGTGATGCGGCTCGTGGGAACGGCGACGCCGATCACGGCGCGCAAGTCCGCTCAGCTCGCGATGCACGGGGCGATCGAGCGGTTTCGGCGCGCCGCCGAGGAGCCATCGGTCGCGCTCTTTCGGCAGGATTCCGCGCTGCGCTATCTCTGGGCGCACGGCGACTTCGCGGGGTTCGCCGCCGGGGAGTTGATCGGCAGGCGCGACCGCGAGCTGTTCGCGCGCAAGCGGGACGCCGCGGTCATCGACAAGATCAAGCGCCAGGTGATCCGCTCGCGCAGCGGCGCGCGCCGGGAGATCGAGGTGCTCGCGGGCGCCGCGGTTTGCCACTACGACCTGTTCGTCGCACCGGTGCTCGACGGCGGCGTCGTGCGCGAAATCGTCTGCGCAGCCATCGACATCTCCGAGCGGCGGCGTGCGCAAAGCGAGCTGCCGCTCAGCGATTGAGCGGGCGATTGAGCTGGCGATTGAGCGGGCGATTGAGCGGGCGATTGAGCGGGCGATTGACGCGGCGGGAGCGCCGCCGTGACGTCGGGCGGTATTCGTCATCTAAAAAACTCATGCGGGGTCCGCGGCGCGTCTTGAGCCGTCTGCATTTGTTAAGGTGTGCGGATTGGCCACGACACCGGGGTGCGATATGAAAGAGCGCGAAGATCAGCCAGGGCGGCGCAGCCGCCGCCGGCCCGGCAGCGCGGATGCCGCTCACGCGGTTTTCGACCGCACGAAATCGTACCGTCATCTGCGCAATCCGTTCACGCCGGCCCGGGTGTTCTCCGAGGACCAGGTCGGCGCGATCCACGAGGCGGCTCTCACGATTCTCGAGACCCAGGGCATGAAGGTATTGTCGGCCGACGCACGACGGCGGTATGCGCACGCCGGCGCGATGGTCGACGAATCGACGTTCATCGTGCGCATCGACCGCGGGCTCGTCGCCGCCTCCCTCGCGACGGCGCCGCACGAGATCACGCTGCATGCGCTCGATCCCGAGCGCCACGTGCCCCTGTGGGATGGCCAAGTCGCGTTCGCGCCGACCTCCGGGCCGCCCAACATCATGGACACCGCGCGCGGCAGACGCGCCGGGACCCTCGAGGATTTTCGCAATCTCGTCAAACTCTGCCAGAGCTTCGAGATCATTCATGTGCTCGGCGGCGCGACCGAACCGCAGGACATTCCGGTGCGCATCCGCCATCTCGAACTGACGCGGACGCAGCTCGTCCTGAGCGACAAGATTCCGCTCATTTTCTCGCGCGGCCATGGGCAGGTCGCGGACAACTTCGAGCTGATCCGCATCGCCCACGGCATCACGGCGGAGGAGTTCCGGTCACGCCCGTACACCTACACCATCATCAATACGAATTCGCCGTTGCAGCTCGACATCCCCATGGCGGACGGCATCATCGATTTCGCCATCGCGGGCCAGGTGTCGATCGTCACGCCCTTCACGCTCGCGGGGGCGATGGCGCCGGTGACCGTCGCCGGCGCGCTCACGCTGGCGCATGCCGAGGCGCTGGCAGGGCTCACGCTCGCCCAGATCGTGCGTCCGGGGGCTCCGGTGGTCTACGGCAGCTTCACCTCCAACGTCGACATGAAATCCGGCTCGCCCGCCTTCGGCACACCCGAATACGTCAAGGCGGCCTTCGGCGCGGGTCAGATGGCGCGCCATCTCGGGCTGCCGTGGCGCTCGTCGAACGCCACGGCGTCCAACACCCCTGATGCGCAGGCTGCCTATGAATCGCAGATGAGCCTGTGGGGAGCCCTGTTCGGCGGCTGCAATTTCATACTCCACGCTGCCGGCTGGCTGGAGAGCGGACTCACGACCTCATACGAGAAATTCATCCTCGACATCGAGATGCTGCAGATGTTCGCCGAAATATTCCAGCCAGTGGGTGCCGCGATGTCGGACCTCGCGCTCGAGGCGGTCGCCGAAGTCGGAGCGGGAGGCCATTTCTTCGGCTGTGCGCATACCATGGAGCGCTACCGCAGCGCCTTCTATGCGCCGCTGGTGTCCGATTGGCGCAATTACGGCACGTGGGCCGAGGACGGCGCGAAGACCGCGACGCAGCGGGCGCACGAAATCTGGCAGAGCACACTCGAGCGCTATGTGGCCCCGCCGCGCGATCCGGCGGTGATCGAGGCGCTGGACGCCTTCGTCGCCCGGCGCACCGAGGAGGGCGGTGCGCTGCCAATCAGCTGACGCGCCCGCCACGGACCATGGATATCGCCCCATCCTTGCGGCCGCCCACTTCGGCCGTGCGGCTCATGGTGCTGCTGACGCTGGCACTGTTCATCAACTACATCGATCGCGGCAACCTGGCGACCGCCGCGCCGCTGATGCAGCAGGAGCTGAAGCTGAACGCCGCGCAGCTCGGCGTGCTGCTGTCCGCCTTCTATTACGGTTACGTGGCGTTCATGGCGCCGGTGGGGTGGCTCGCCGAGCGGCACGGCGCGCACAAGGTCCTCGCCGCCGGCGTGCTGATCTGGTCCCTGGCCACCGTGCTCACCGGCTTCGTGGCCGGATTCACGACTCTGCTGCTGCTTCGCGTCCTGCTGGGCGTGGGGGAGAGCGGGGCGTTTCCCTGCGCCTCGAAGCTGATGGCAAACGCCGTCCAAGTGCGCAATCTCGGCATCGCCAATGGCGTGCTCGGTTTCGGCTACCTCGTCGGCCCGGCAGTGGGAACGCTGCTCGGCGGTCTCATGATGAGCCGGCTGGGCTGGCGGCCCGTGTTCGTGCTGTTCGGCGGCCTGTCGCTGCTATGGCTATGGCCGTGGCGCACCGTGGTGATCAGCCGCGTGGAGCGGACCCGGGTGCCTGCACCGGACGACCCCACGTTCCGGGAGATCCTGCGTCAGCGCGGTCTCTGGGGCGCCGCACTCGGGCATTTCGCGTCGAACTACAGCTTTTATTTCATCCTCGCATGGCTGCCCTTCTACCTCGTGAGGGCGCGCGGCTTCTCGATGGACGCCATGGCCTGGATCGCCTCGTGGGCGTATCTCTTGAACGCGGCGAGCGCACTGCTGATGGGGTGGGCGGCGGATCGGTGGATTCGCAGCGGCCGCAGCCCCGATGGGATCTACAAGGGGGCGATGGTGGTGAATCACGTCGGCGGGATCGCCTGCATGGCCGGGATGGTGATGCTCCCCGCCTTCGGGTCGATCGCGGCGCTGTTCGCCTACGAAATCGTCTGCGGTCTTGCATCGCCGGGCGTGTTCGCGATCCCGCAGATCATGGCGGGCCCGCGGGCGGCGGGCCGCTGGGTCGGGGTACAGAATGCCATCGGCAACATGGCGGGGTTTGCCGCACCGGCGCTCACCGGCATTCTCGTCGATCAGACCGGGCAGTTCGAGCTCGCCTTCGCACTCGCGGCTGCCGTGAATCTGCTCGGTCTGGTCGGCTGGGTGTGGGTGCTGCCCCCGATCGCACCGCTCGACTGGGCGGGTTTGCGCATCCGGGCGCGTGATTGAGCACACGGCGTCCGCGCGCGCATCGCTGCGAAACACGGTTCAGCGGGGCGGCGGACTGCGCAGGCGCTGGGCGATCCACCACACGTGGCCTTCCGGATCGAGCGCGCCATAGCTGCGATCCGCGTAGTACTCCGCACCGTAATCCTGCGTCGCCGGCTCCTCGACGATCCGCGCCCCGCGGGAGCGCGCATGGCGGCAATGCGCGTCCGCGTCGTCGACGAAGAACATCACGCTCTGTGTGCCGGCGCCGGCGAGCGAGGCGGGACTTTTCAACTGATTCTTCCAGGCGCGCGCCTGCGGGGCCGCGGACTCCTCGGCGACCATGATCACGCCTTCGCCGTAGGTTAGCTCGCTGTGCGCGAGGCGGCCGTCTTCGCCGAGAACCTTGAGGCGCACCTCGAAGCCGAAGGCATCGCACAGCCATTCGATCGCCGCCACGCCATCGCGGTAGAACACGGCGCTCGAGAATCGGGGCCAGTCGGGCGGGGTTGGTTTCATGCCGCGTTTCTCCGGTTCACGGAACGGTTTCCCGCCGCATTTTGATCCGGGTCCGGCCCCGCGGCAAGCAGGCGCCGCGAGTGTTACCCTGCTTGGATGCCGCGCCCAGCCGACCGCCTGATCGAAACGCGATCGATCGATTACGTCCCGATTGCGGAGCGCCACGGCAAGGTATGGCACCTGTGGCCGGTGTGGTTTTCGGGCGATGCCCACCTTGCAACGGTGGCCACGGGCGTGGTTGGGATCGCCCTGGGCGGCAATCTCCTCTGGATGGCGCTTGCCGTGGTCACGGGCTGCGCCTTCGGCACTTTTTTCATGGCGTTCCATTCGACCCAGGGACCCCAGCTCGGGTTGCCGCAGATGATCCAATCGCGACCGCAATTCGGCTACGTCGGGGCGCTGCTCGTATGGGGCGTCGCGCTGATCGCCTACATCGGCTTCAACGCGTTCAACCAGATCCTCGCCGCGCAGACCATGCGATCCTTGTACGGCGGGGATGCCACGATCACCATGCTCGGCTTCACGCTGCTGTCGGTCTCCCTGGCGGTGGTCGGCTACGATCTCATCCATCTTGCCCAGCGCTGGATCGCGTACCTGCTCATCGCCGCGCTCCTGGTCTTCTCGGTCGCGGCGCTGCTCCGGCTGCACCTGCCCGCGGCGCAGGCGGCCCTCACGGAATTCCGCGCGGTGCCGTTCCTCGCGCAGTTCTTCGCCGCGGCTTCCTATCAGATCGCGTGGTCGATCTACGTGTCCGACTATTCGCGCTACCTGCCGCGCGACGTCGGCGTGAGCGCCTCGTTTTGGTGGACCTACGTCGGAGCCTTCATCGGCGGCGCGTGGACCATGCTCGTCGGCACGCTCTCCGCCTCGCTGTATCCCGCGCTCGACATGACAACGGCGCTGCGCACCGCGGCGGACGCAGCCCTGCCGGGCTTGGGCAAACCGCTGCTGCTCTCCTCGCTGCTCGGCTTGGTGACGATCACTTCGCTGAATTTCTACGGCGCTTCGCTGACGCTGCTCAGCGTCGTCGATTCGCTGAAGCCGAACCGGCCCACCGTGCCGAAGCGCCTGCTCACGCTGTTCATCTCGGCAGTGGCGGCCACCGGCATCGCACTCGCGTCCTCGCACGACTTCGTCGAGAAATTCGGGGAATTCCTCGCGGTGCTGCTCTATCTTTTCACGCCCTGGACCGCGATCAATCTCGTCGACTTCTATCTCGTGCGCAAGGGCCACTATTCGGTGCGCGAAATCTTCAATGCCCGCGGCATGTACGGCCGCTGGAACTGGCGCGGCCTCTCGGCGTACGGCATCGGTTTCGCCGCAATGATCCCATTCTTCAGCACCGGTCTCTACATGGGACCTGTTGCCGCCGCGCTCGGCGGCGCCGACATCGCGATGCTGGTCGGTCTGCCGGTTGCGGCTGCGGTCTATCTCCTCGCCTGCCGCTCGCTCGACGTCGCGGCGGACCGGCTGCGGGCCCAACGTGCGGATGTCGGTCTCGATCCGGACGCGCCCGGCGAAGCCGCCTAGCCCATTCGATCACCCCTCGGTGCCGCCAAGTCATCACCGCGCGAGAAAGTCGTTGATCGCCGCCGCAACGCCGCGCGGGTCTTCCCAAAATGGATTGTGGCCGAGTCCGGGGAAGATCTTCACGCGGGCCGCCGGCAGGGCCTCGCGCAGCGTCCGGCGCACGTCCTCCTCCATGATCGGATCCTGCGCACCCCAGATGAGCAGCGTGGGCGCCTTCAGCTGCGGCAAGGTGGCGGCGAGGTCGGCGGACCGAAGTCCCTGATCGAGCACCGCGAGCCATACCCGCAGCGGTATGGCCGCCGCATCCCGGCGCTCGCGGCGGATGAAATCCGCATCCACGCGGGTCGGCGAATCCCACCACGCGATCATGAACGGCGAGTCGGCGTCGATCGGCTCCTTTAGTCCGCGGATGGCGGCCGCGTAATCGAATTGCGGGCTCTTCGCCGGCGCACACGGGCGCGCACCGCCGGTCGAGGAGATGAGCACGACGCGGTCCGTGCGTTCGGGCCAGGACTCGGCAAAGGTCTGCGCGATGATGCTGCCGAGCGAATGCCCGACGATGTCGGCGCGCGCCACACCGAGGTGGTCGAGAAGCAGTTTCACGTCATACGCGAAATCGAAGCGGGTGTAGCAGCAATCGGGTTTCGCCGAGCGGCCATGGCCGCGGATGTCGACGAGGATCAGGCGGTCCTGCTTCGACATGTAGGGCATCAGCGGCACCCAGTCACGGGCGCTGTCGGTATAGCCGTGAATGAGCACGACGGCATTTCCAGCGGGGTTGCCCGTGTCGATGTAGGCGAGAGTTTCACCGTCCGCGAGGGCCACCGTGCGCTTCATCGCCTCGAACGCGTCGAGATCCGCGGCGCCGGCGGCCACGATACCGCCAGGTTGTGCATCTGCAGCTGCAGATGCAGATGCAGATGCGGCCGCGGCCGCGGCGAAACCGCACGCGGACGCGAACACGAACGCCATTGCACGAAACTGACTCACACAGGCTCCGAGCCTAGGCATTCGCGATACGGCTGACGAGGGCGCGGGTGTAATCGCCGGTCGTCGCGCTGCCGCCCAGGTCGCCGGTGCGGATCCGGTCCACGTTGAGAACGGCATCGATGGCCGCGCGCAGCCGCGCCGCAAGATCGGACAGCCGGCAGTGGTCGAGCATCATGGCCGCGGCGAGCAGCAGGGCCGTGGGGTTGGCGATGCCCTTACCGGCGATGTCGGGCGCCGAACCGTGCACTGCCTCGAAGATCGCGGCATCGACGCCGATGTTGGCGCCCGGGGTCATCCCGAGGCCGCCGACCAGGCCGGCCACGAGGTCGGACAGGATGTCGCCGAACAGGTTGGTCGTGACCAGCATGTCGAACTGCCAGGGATTCAGCACGAGCTTCATGGCGCAGGCGTCGATGATCACCGTGTCCAGCACGAATTGGTCCCGGTACTTGCGTTCGTAGAGTTCCAGCCCAGTCTCGAGGAATATGCCCGTGAGCGCCTTCATGATGTTGGCCTTGTGCACGATGCTGACCTTCTTGCGGCCGGTCGCGACGGCGTGCTGAAAGGCGAACTCGAGCAGGCGCCGGCTCCCCTGGCGCGTGTTGACGCCGGTGGCCATCGCCACCGCATGCGGGTCGCCGTCGATCGGGATGTAGTGCTCGTGGCCGATGTACAGGCCTTCGAGGTTCTCGCGCACGACGACGAGGTCGATATGATCGAAGCGTCCGCCCGGAATCAACGTACGCGCCGGCCGCAGATTCGCGTACAGTTGGAACTCCTCGCGCAGGCGCACGTTCGACGAGCGGTAGCCGCCGCCGGACGGAGTTTCGAGCGGTCCCTTCAGGGCGAGACGGGTTCGCCGAATGCTTGCGAGCGTCGCGGGAGGCAGCGGATCGCCGGCGCTCGTGACGCCCTCGAGTCCGGCGCTCTGGCGCTCCCATGCGAAGGGCGCACCCAGCGCTTCGAACGCGGCGAGGGCGGCATCGATGATTTCCGGGCCGATTCCGTCGCCGGGGATCAGCGTGGCGGGGATCGCTTGCAGCATCGGGAAAACTCTCGGATGGGCGGAGACCGCAGACCCTGCTCATTGTAAGGGGCGCAGCATGAAATATCCCGGCGATCTCGGCGCCGCGACCGACGACGAGGTGCTTGCCGCGACGCGCCTCTGGTTGGAAAAGGCCGTGATCGAACTCGATTTGTGCCCGTTTGCGGCGCCGGTTCACCGCGCCGGACGCGTGCGCATGCGCGTGAGCGCGCAGCGGAGTGCGGCGGGTGTGCTCGAGGATCTGCGCAGCGAACTGCTCGACCTGGCGGCGGCTGACCCAAGGGAGTGCGAGACGACGCTGCTCATTCATCCGCACTCGATGTGCGACTTCTTCGAATTCAACGATTTCCTCGCCGATTGCGACTCCCTGGTCGGGCGGCTGGAACTCGAGGGAGAACTGCAGGTCGCGAGTTTTCATCCGCGCTACCAATTCGCCGGGACGAGTCCGGAGGACATCGAAAACTTCACGAACCGGTCGCCGTATCCGACGCTGCACCTGCTGCGCGAGGCGTCGATCAGCCGCGCGGTCGCGGGCCCCGCCGATCCGGCCGATATCTACCGTCGCAACATCGAGACGCTGCGCCGGCTGGGTCATTCCGGGTGGCGGCGGCTCTGGAACGACGAGCACTGAGAACGGTGTCATACAAGACCCGGAACGGGATAGGATTGCAGTGCGTGATCGCCGCTGGAGTACTCCCTTGACGAACAATCCGCTCCCGAGTCTCTTCCGGCGCCAACTGTTGCCGGCGCTGGCGACGCTGAGCCTCGGCATCGCCGCGGCGACGCTGGCACGGCGCGTGCCCGACCCGGACCGATTTTTTTCGCTCGCCGCCGCACTGCTCCTGATCGCGGGATTGTCCTGGACCCTGACGAGCCTCGTGCGAGTGTGGGCGGCCCGGGGTTGACCGACGAGATCATTCGGACCGCGTGCCCGCGCGATTGTTACGACACGTGCGGCATCTGGGTGCTCAAGCGTGATGGCGCCGTCACCGCGGTGCGCGGCGATCCGGGACACGCGGTGAGCCGCGGCACGCTCTGCGGGAAATGTTCGACCGCCTACAATCGCGAATGGCGCGACCCGGCGGCACGGCTCACGCATCCGCAGCGGCGCGCGGGCCCGAAGGGCGCCGGGCGCTTCGAGCGCGTCTCCTGGCAGACGGCGATCGGCGAGATCGCGGGCCGGCTGCAGGACATCGTTTCCCGGCACGGTGCGCCCGCGATCCTCAATGCGCATTACACGGGGACGATCTCCCTGCTTGCCGGTTCCGCGCCCATGCGGTTCTTCAACCGCCTGGGCTGCACCGAAGTGACGCCGGACACCATCTGCAACCTCGCAGGCCACGTGGCGCTGCGCTACGCCTTCGGCTCCTCGGTCGAGGGCTTCGATCCGCGGGCTGCGGCGGACGCCGCCTGCATACTCGTATGGGGCGCCAATCCGTCGGCCTCGGCGCCGCATGCGCACGACCACTGGCTGCCCGAGGCGCCAGGGCGCATCGTGGTCATCGATCCCATCCGCACGGCAACGGCGGCGCGCGCCGACCTGCACCTACAGCCCTTCCCGGGGACCGATGCCGTGCTCGCGTTCGCTATGCTCAACGTCATCCGCCACGAAGGGCTGATCGACCGCGCCTTCATCGCGGCGCACGTACTCGGCTGGGAGGAGATCGAGCCGGCGATCGCCGCCTGCGAGCCCGCGCACGCGCAAACCGTGACCGGCGTGCCCGCCGCGCTGATCCGCGAGGCCGCGATCCTTTACGGACGCGGACCCTCGCTCCTCTGGCTCGGCCAAGGCTTGCAGCGCCAGATTCGCGGCGGCAACGTGATGCGCGCCTGCGCCATGCTGCCGGCACTCACCGGCAATGTCGGCAGGCGCGGCGCCGGGTTTCTTTATTTAAATGCGAAACTCGCCGCCCGCGGCATCGACGAGGACTATCTGACCGCCCCGCATCTGGTGCGCGGTGCGCCGCCGCCCGGCCTCAGCCACATGGATCTGGCGGAGTCGCTGCAGGATCCGCACCGCACGCGCGGGCTCATCGTGTGGAACATGAATCCGCTCGCCTCCGGCCCGCAGCAGGACCGCCTGCGCCGTGCAATGGCACGGGAGGACCTGTTGACCGTCGCCATCGACCTGTTCCCGACCGACACGACGGCGCTCGCCGACTACGTCCTGCCGGCGGCGAGTTTTCTCGAATTCGACGATTTGATCGCCTCCTACTTCCATCTCACCCTGTCCGCCCAGTCGAAGGCCATGGAGCCGCTCGGCAAGGCGCTGCCCAACACCGAGATCTTCCGCCGCCTCGCCCGCGCCATGCAGTTCACCGAACCCGAATTCGCGGAAACGGATGCAGCCATGCTCGACGGGCTGGTCGCGCGCGGCGGATTCGCCGCAAATTTCGCGGCGTTCTGCGCGCAAGGGACCGTCTGGATCCCTGCCGAGTCGTCGCTGCAGTTCGCCGACTTCAAGTTTGCCACTCCGAGCGGGCGGATCGAAATTGCCTCGGCGTCGGCCGAGGCGGACGGATTGCCGCGCCTGCCGCAGTGTGCAGCGGAGCCGCGTCCCGGCCTCGGGCGGCTGCGGCTGTTGACGCCGGCGTCCGACTGGCTGCTCAACACGAGTTTCGGCAACGTGCGGCGGATCGAGCGGCGCATCGGCGAGGCAACCATCGCCCTGAATCCCGAGGATGCCGCGGAGCGGCGGCTCGACGCGGGCGACCGGGTTCTGGTGTCGAATGCCGAAGGGCGCCTCCCCTTGATCGTGCTGCTGTCGGCGGAGGTGCCGCGCGGCGTCGCCCTGGCACACAAGGGCAGATGGCTGTGCCGCGCGGGCTCGGGCGCCAACGTCAACGCGCTGAACGACGGCCGCAAGAGCGACATGGGCGCGAGCAGCGCCGTGCACAGCGTCGAGGTCGAGGTGCGCCGCTGGGATGCCGCGGGCGCGGCCCGATGAGCGGTGCCTGGCCTCGCCGGCCGCGCCTGGCCGGCCGCGCCTCGCCGGCCGCGCCTCGCCGGCCGCGCCTACCCCGGCCGGGCCTGTTCGTTTGTGACCGGGGCGGCGCGATTGCGCGAGTCCCGCCCGTAGTAGTCCGGATAGTTGGCGGAGAGCCCCTTGAACCGGCGGTGCACCCACAGGTACTGCTCCGGAACCCTCAAGATTTGCGCCTCGAGCAATTCATGAAAGCGCTCGACGTCGAGCACGGCGTCGCTGCCGGGAAAATCCTCCAGAGGCGGCCCGATGACCACCCGATAACCTCCCGAGCCGGGCAGGCGCTCGGGAAAGTAAGTGAGGACCCGGGCGCCGGAGATGCGCGCGAGTCGCGAAGTCGCGGTGGTCGTGGCCGCCGGTATGCCGAAGAAATTCACCATCGCGGCACCCTTGTTCCGGAAGCTCTGGTCGGGCGCGTACCAAACGACCTCGTTGTTGCGCAGGGCACGGATCATGGCGCGTATGTCGGTGTGCGCAATGGGATTGCCGTGGCGGCGAAAGCTCGTGTACATCGCGTGGGCGAGCAGTTCGTTCTTCGGCAGGCGATACACGACGTTCAAGGGCACCACCGTGCCGAGAATGCGGGTGGCGATTTCGATGGTGGTGAAATGGCCGCCAATCATGATGGCGCCGCGTCCCTGCGCGAGCGCCGCCTGCAGGTGCTCGAGGCCGACCACGTGCGCAAGTTCGCCCACCCGACGGTCCGAGCTCCACCAGGTGTTGGCGGTCTCGCACAAAGCCATCCCGAGGCTCTGACAGTGCTGGTCGATGAGCACGTCCCGAGCGGCGGCGGAAAGGCCTGGCAGGCAGAGTTCGATGTTCCGCCGCGCGATGCGCACGTAAGCGAGCGGCAGGCGGCGGATGATCTTGCCGAGCAGCCAGCCGAGACGCCGCTGCTGCGGGTAGGGCAGCAACTCGATGACGCGCATGAATCCGAGACCGATCCACGTGGGCCAGTATCTGGGAGCAAGAAGCGCCGAACGCATACGCGTATGATCCCCCGCCATCGGTGCCGCCGCCAGTGTTTGCGTAGCCCTTTTCCTACGATCATTACAGCGATGCCCACCATTTATCAGCGTCTGCGTTCGATTCGCCACCGATTCTGGCTGGGGATTTCCGAAAGATTGCGCTGGTCGCGCGGCAGGCATGCGGAAGTTGCCGCGGGCGAGCTGCCGCCGCAAGGCGCCGCGGCGACCCTGCGAATCGGTGCGCTCCAGGCGCGTTATCGAGTGCATTTCGAGCGCTCACTGAGTGCTCCGACCAGCCTCAACAACTACGAGTATCTGGACATACTCGACCGCGCGTGGCTCGAGACCGGAATTGACCGGCCGCGCGGCGGCACCGTGTGCGACGTGGGCTGCGCAAGCTTCTGGTACGCCGCCACGCTGCACGCCTTCTTCAGGCCGGACCGGCTGGTCGGGATGGAGATCGAGGGTCATCGGCTGTATCGAGATGGGCATACGCGCATCGACTACGCGAACGGGTACACGGCGCTGCTTCCCGCAACCGAGTTCATCGTCGCTGATTTCGCAACTTGCCGATTGCCGGCGGACGTCATCACCGCCTGGTTTCCGTTCGTCACGCCGGCCGCGATCCTGGCCTGGCGCCTGCCGCTCTCTCTGCTGGCACCCGAACGATTGTTACAGAACGTGCGGACCAATCTGCGGCAGGGCGGGATATTCCTCATGGTCAATCACGGCCTCGACGAGGCCGCGATCGCCGATGCCTTGTGCGTCGCAACAGGTTTGACCCGCATCGCGCGATGGACGGCGCAACCCGCGCCATTGAGCCGGCGCCGCAAGCTTCCACCCGTCGTCTCCGTCTGGGAGCTAAAGTAAAGTCAATTCTCATTCGTAATCGACCACTGATTGGAGTATTCTGTCGGTGGCTCGTGAATTTCTACTTGGTCCGTTTCTGGTCACCGCGCCGCTCCGGCGTCACCTTGGCCACAACCTACAAAGCAGGTTTCTTCGATCCAGGTGGCAGGCACTCCGCACACTGTTCCAAGTACGCAAGCGTGACCGGCCGGTAGTTTCTCTTTAGTAGGTATTCTTCACATGACGAAAATGT
>Ga0302319_10018811_pt1 | contig 12577 bp, 12 predicted proteins | sample Bog_T0_2_FD_203319 | JGI IMG/M metagenome (GOLD analysis project Ga0302319, IMG submission 203319) | Peat permafrost microbial communities from Stordalen Mire near Abisko, Sweden - Bog_T0_2 | ecosystem: Environmental > Terrestrial > Soil > Wetlands > Peat | place: Sweden: Abisko, Stordalen Mire... | reverse complement strand
TGCTGGGGCGAACGGTGTCGAAGCTGCCGCCATAGAGGGCGGTCTCCCCGCCCGGCTCGAATCCGCCCGTCTTCGTCTGGATGTCGACGATGCCCGCGGTGCGGAAGCCGTACTGCGCGGGGAGCGAGCCGGTGATCAGCTGCATGCTCTGGACAAAGCGCGGGTCGAGCTCGAGGCCGAATCCGGTGATGCCCTCGGGCAGCAGGACGTCGTTGATGCGGTACTGAAGGTTGCCGTGCTCGCCGCGGACGTGGAGGTCCCCGTTGGCGGCGGAGTCCTCGGCGACACCGGGGGCCCGCAGGAGCACCTGGCTGAACGGGGCGTCGGCGCCCTGGGGCAGGTTGAGGATCTGCTGCTGGTCCATGATGAACGAGGTGGCGCCGAGGCTCGGCTGGATGAGGCCCCTCGTCTCGTCGAGGCTGTCGCTCACGATCACCGGGTCCAGCTGCGTAGCCTTGGAGTCGGTGCCGGGTGGAGAATCGGATTGCGCGCTCGCCGCCGCCGCGGCGGCGAAGAACGCGAGGAACTGGATGCTGTGTCTTCTGAAAATCATGTCGGTGGCTGAAAATTGGAATCAACTGTCGCGCCGGGGCGCACCTGCTTCGGTGGGATTCCCCATGATGGGAAATCGGTGGCCGCCTTCTGGCGGCGCACGGCCGTGCGGTCGGATCTGTCCCGCGCCTCATGGGGCGCACCGACCTGACGGCACTAGGCCCGCTCAGCGGGGCGGGGCCTGCGTGGGCAGGAACAGGTACTGCGGCGACTCGGGGAGTACCCGGTCGACGGCCGGAAGGTCCGCTAGGCGGACCACCTGGCCGGTAAAGGCCAGGGCCAGGAGCGCGAGCGCCAGGATGATGCCCTGTGCGAAAAGGGTGACGACGCAGCCGTCCTCGTCGTCGGCCGCCGCGGGATGACCCGAGGCAGATGCCGGGTGCAGGTCGTGGCCGTGCAGGCGCTCGTGGAGGTCGGGGCTCGCGGCCAGAACTGCCAGGGCGAGCACAAGGAGCATCGCCAGGAGCGCGGTGAACCGCGTCAGGAGGGTGGGCTTCCGTTTTGTGCTCCCAAGCATCGTTCTCCCCAAGGTTGGCAGAATGCGCCCGCCGTCAACCCGGGAACGCCTTATGGGGTTTCACCCCACCAAGGACGGCGGAACCTTTCGCGCCGCCGAGCCACAGTAGCCTTATGAACCCCATCATTGCCAAGTCCTGCAGATTCGCCGGCGCCCTTGCGGCGGCCGCCTCGCTGTGCGCGGTCCTTAACGCGCAGGTCGAGCCCACACCCACACCCGCGCCCACCACGCTTCCCGCACCGACGCCGGTGCCCGACGTCCAGGACGGCACGGTCAGCCACCACGACAAGGGTTTCCTGAAGAAGGCCGCCAAGGCCGGCATGAAGGAGGTCGCGATCTCCCAGGCCGTCATGGACCACCTGGCGAGCGCCGACGTGAAGGCCTTTGCCGAGAAGATGATCGCCGACCACACGGCGGCGAACACCGAGCTCGCGAACCTGGCCGCCACGAAGGGCGTGCAGCTTCCCCCCCAGGACCCGGACATCTTCACCGACTGGTCGAAGAAGACCGACGACGTGGACAAGAAGTACGTGAAGGAGATGCTCTCCGACCACGAGGACGCGGTTAAGCTCTTCAAGAAGGCTTCCGAGAGCAAGGACCCGGAGATCGCGGCCTTTGCCCAAAGGACCCTCCCGGTGCTCGAGCATCACTACATGATGGTCCAGAACCTGAACGTTTCCCTGAAGTAATCAGCGGCCGGGAAAACTCCCGCCCATTAGGGCGGGAATCCGGCGTCCTCAGCCCTGGTTGGTGGGAAGAGCGGCCGGTCCCGAGCTGGCGGCGGCATGCTGCGCGGCGGGAGCCGAGACCACGCGGAAGTTTCCGAGGTAGCCGCCGAAAAGCAGAGCCATCATGAGCGCGGTGCCGAGGAGCATCCCCGAAAAGGTGCCAATGCCGACGCGCCGGTTGTAGGCCGCAGCCATCTCGTCGAATCCCATCCAAGAACGGTCGATGATCCACCTGATCCCACGGCCGCCCGTCAGCGAGCGCCAGAGGTTCGACTCAGGGATGAATCCCTCCGAGGCCAGCTCGCGAATGAAGGAGTCCCTGCGCTGGGCGTTGAATGCGTTTCTCGACGCGCGGACGGTGACGGCGTCGTCGGCGACCTCGACCTGGAGGTCCATGTCTTGCCTCGGGAAGCGGAATTGAAAACGGCGAAGATCTTTGGGGGTGGAATTCACGGGGTGGTGATTGGCTTTTTTTGGCCGGCTGGATTTCGGCGCCTCTTGAATTCCGTTGTCACGGATTCATTGTCAGCATTGTAGCCAATTTGTTGCAGCTTACCAGTTAAGAAGGGATCCGATCGCGTTAAGAATTCATTAACGCCAGCGGTAATAGAAATGATGATACGGGCACACGGGGATGTGTTAGCCATTGCATATGAGTTGATTGGGAATTTTCGGGATTGCCTGGTGCTGCATTTCAAGCGGCCCAGCGAGCACTTGAACGCGCGCCAACGCACCCTTGTATTTCAGCACGTCGAACGCGGAAGCCCATCTCTCGAGCATCCTCGATGGTATGAGCTGCATGGACCCGGAGTGCCGGTGTCCGCCGAGGTCTCGCTCCTCGCGCGTCGGCACCTTGTCTCCTTGAGCGCCACGGCGCCGGTTTTGGGTTCGTGATATTGCACCGGTGTGGGGTGGAGTTTGTTTCCCGATCGTCTGCTCCTGGCGCAACTCAAACGAATTGTGGGAGACGGTGTGCTAGAGGGACGGCGACAGCATGGGGGAATTCGCCGTGTTCCCGCGCTGTGGCGGCCACCTGCCGACATTCTGCGTGTGGGAACTGGCGCCGGTCATGCGGGAAAAGTCGGCCTGGGAGCGCTTCCTCATGTCGGACCGCGATGGGGCCGCTGCGGCTGCCTGGCTGGCAGATAGGGGCGACGGCGAGGCTTGATCACGGGGTCCGCGGGGCACCGGGAATTTTTTGCCGAGAGGCCCAAGGAACCTTCATAGGTGCCAGCGCTTTGGTAAAAGAATACTTTTTAGAGCATTGATAGGCAGCAACTAGCAGATCTCGAAGCCTGATTTGCCCGTATCCTGCTTAGTTGGGGCAACTATGATACAGCCTCAAAGCGACGAGCTCGGAGTTGCCCCCGATATCAGCGTGCGAACGCTCAAGGATTTCTGTTCATGGGCCCTCGAGAAGTGGAGGGATGACCCAGGCCAAGACTCGCTTCGCGAGAAGGCGCTTTGCGCGGCGCGCGAGGCGGCGGAGGTCATCGTCGGACTCGCCAAGGCGAGGAGAAGCGACGCCGACCGCGAGCTGGCGCTGGACCTCGCCCGGACCATCAGGGAATCCGGAATCCATGCGGGTGGCTTCAGCAGCGCGAACCTCCTGAGGGCGGAGGAGCTGCGACGCGACGGATGGACCGGAATCGTTGCCTCGATGCTTCTCGTCCCAGCTTGGGCCTTTGGCCGCCCGCTTACCTACGACGCCGTGCCCCGGTGGCTCTGGGCCGAGTACACGCGCTACCTCTTTGCCGTCCCGCAGAAGGCTTGGGCCTCGAACCTCGCCAACGCCTACGCGTCGAACATGCGCCAGAGCCTCGACATGCTCCTGCACCTCTGCCGGGCGAACCGCGGGTCCATCGCGGTCCAGGCGGCTCGGAGCGCCTATTTCGAGCAGCAGGGCGCGCAGGTGCTCGCCGCGGCCTCCTGCTCCCTGTCCGAGTGCATCACGCTCCGGGGAAAGATATCCAACTACGACCTGACGACGACGTCGGGTTTCGAGCCGAACATCTGCGGCCGCTCCGGGCGGCCCCTGCGGATCGGAGTCTGCCTCCCGGCCATTTCCGACACCTCGGCGGCGCGCGCCGTCCTGGCGCTGGTGGAGCACCTCCCCGAGGAGCGCTTTGACGTCCAGTATTTCGTCCTGGAGTACACCTACGGACGAATGGAGGAGAAGCTGCGCACGGCCTCCGCCAACATCACGCTGATGGACGGCCTCTACCCGCAGCACAACCTCGAGATGGCGTCCCTTGACGCGGCGCTGCTTCTCATCGACCCGCTGGAGGCCCAGGGCCCTCTCACTCAGCTGGGATACCGAAGGTTCGCCCCGCTGCAGATCGCGATGAACCTGAAGGGCACGCCGACGGGGCTGCCCGAGATCGACCTCTTCCTCGGCATCGAGCGCTCCGCGGCGGATCTCGGCACCGAGCGGACAGGGATCCTTCCCTTGCCCGCGATTGCCATCGCCACTGACGAGCCGGCCGGCCCCCCGTCGATGGCCTACACCCGCAACGCGTTGGGCATACCTGACGAGGCGAGGGTTCTCGGCTCGCTGGTCCCCTTCAAGACAATCTCATTCGAGATGATGGAGGCCTGGGCTGGGATCCTGTCCGCGGAGCCGGACTCGCACCTGCTGCTTCACCTGTACAGCGACAGCGCTCAGGAGGACGAGGAGGTCCTCGCATGCTGCCGGGAAATCGACGGCGCCCTCGTCGCCAGGGGGATCCCGACCGAAAGGCTCACGGTCCTCGGGGCCAGACAGCCCTTCTTCGAGGACTGGGTCACCCTCATGAGGGTGTCGGATGTCCATCTTGATTCCTACCCATGCTCCACGCCCCTCGCCGTCGCGGCGGCGCTCACCGCCGGCATCCCGTCCGTCTGCTGGACGGGTGACGAGCCGCGCATGCGCTCCGGCGCCCGGATGCTCGAGTCCGAGAACCTCGGCAGGAACGTTGCCGTGGACCTCGCCCACTGCGTGGAGTTGGCATGCAGCCTCCTTTCATCTGACCAAGACCGCGCGCAGGTCAGGGATTCCCTGGCCGAGGCGCTGGGGAAGGGGATGGCGATCCACGACTCGCTCGCGGCCTCGGACGCCTTTGGCGGCCTGGTCGAGGCGGCGTTCGACGAGATATGCGAGTCGGGCACCGAGGAATTCAAATCGAAGCGCGAACCATTCGCGGCCCAGGCGGGCTGCGAGGCGAACACCTCCCTGAAGGACATCGAGAGGATGGTGGCCTCCGGATTGGACCGCGAGGCGCTGGCCCACCTCGAGAAGCTGCTCGCCTGCCAGCCCCTGCGGCTCGACCTGCGCCGCCTGGCGGGCCAGGTCCTCGCCCGCAGCGGTATGCACAAGAGGTCGATCGCCTACCAGAAGGCCGCGCTCAGGAAGACACCGCGTGACGCGGGCGGCTGGTTTGACCTGAGCCGCAGCCTGTTCCGCGACGACAAGGTCGCGGAGGCCTGCCGCATGCTCCACCAGAGCATCAAGCTCGACCCCAGCCAGCCCGAGGCGTGGTTCTTCCTGGGCGAGGTGACCATCAACGCCAAGGACGAGCAGGGTGCCCGGAGCATCATCGATGTGCTGCGCAAGCTGGCCCCGAGCGACGAACGCCTTGCGGACCTTGAGAGGCTCGCTGCCGAGCTCGCCGGCGCACGCGCGGCGGAGACCTCCGACATGTCCGTCTCCGGACCGCGCCAGGAGCTGATTGCGGCGCTCTAGCATCATGCGCCCGAAAATCGGACTCATCCAGTCGCGCGGCATCGGCGACATCATCATCGCCCTGCCGATCGCCAAGTATTACAGCGACCGGGGGTATGATGTTCACTGGCCGATCGACCAGCGCTTCGCGCCGTCGTTCAGCCAGTCGGTGGATTATGTGAACTTCATCCCTTTCAAGTTCGAGGCCAACGCGCAGGGATTCCTTCACGTGCCGATCGACCTCCTGCGCAAGGCGGGATGCGAGAAGCTGGTTCCCCTCTACAGCTACCTATCGGGCGACAACTCGAGCAACAAGGCCTACTTCAACAGCCTTAAGTTCGACGAGTACAAGTACGCGGTGGCCGGCGTGCCGTTCCGCGAGAAATGGAACCTGAGCGTGAGGCGCGACGCCGAGAGGGAGGAGCGCCTGTACCGGCAGCTCGTGACGCAGGACGACTACGTCGTCGTCCACCAGCAGGGCTCGAACTTCAAGGCGAAGTTCGCCGTCCCATCCCCGTTCAGGAAATGCCAGGTGATCGAGATAGCCGAGAGGACGGAGAACATCTTCGACTGGCTCGGCATCCTCGAGAAGGCCCGGCTCCTCATCATGATAGACAGCTGCTTCTCGAACCTGGTCGAGCAGCTCGGATTCCAGAACGAGAAGGTCTATGCGCTCAGGTCGGACGTGAGGTTCACTCCCGTCCTGCGCGGAAACTGGCAGTACTACGGACAGTCGTCGCCCCGGCCTGTCGAGCAAGTGCGCCATCACTACGAAACGATAGGCACGTAAACCATGAAACTACTAAGACCCGTGACAGTCCCAGCCCACCTGGCGGACAAGTGGCGCACCAACATCCAGCTGCTCGTCGAGGACCGTGCCATACCGATATTCTCCGAGGTGTTCGACGGCGACATAGCCGTCCAGAACATCACTCTGCCGAAGTGCGACCTGTCCAAGGCCACGATGATCTGCCGCTCGGCGGGAATCGGCGACATCTTCTTCATCGGCTTCGCGATCCAGAAGCTGCGCCGCATGGGCATCAAGTCGGAGATCGCGCTCTACAGCATGGTCGACCACACTTGGATCTTCCAGCGGTTCTTCTCGCTCAGCGTCGAGTGGCTGAAGTCCCCGACGCTGTACGATGCGGCGGTGAAGCGGTTCCCCAACATCGTGAACCTCGAGCACTCGATTGAGCACGTGGACATCCAGGCGCAGAGGAGGACCCACATCACCTCGCTCTTTGCGAGCGGGCTCGGGATCGACCTTAACCCTTCCGAGCTTCCCGGTCTCCTCAATATCAAGCCGGGCAGAAGGCAGTTCCTTCCCCCGGGGCCGAAGTACGTCGGCATCCATCCCATCTCGAACTCCTGGACGCGCTCACTCACGGAGCCGAAGCTCAAGGCGCTCGTGGCCGGCGTCCTCGACCGCGGCTACACGCCGGTCCTCTATGGCCAGATCCCTAGGCCTTGCCTCGCGGCGCTTCCCAAGGGATTCCTGACCCTCACGGACCTCAAGCTGCCTTTCAACGACCAGGTCGAGACACTGAAGGAGCTCAAGGGCTTCATCGGCATCGATTCGTGCTTCATCTACTTCGCCCAGGCCTTCGGTACCCCCACGGTGGGACTTTACGCCTCCGTGAGCCCGGAGACCCGGACGATCAACTCCCGGCACGACCGGTCTGTCTCGGCCACCGGCGAGTGCCGGCAGTGCTATTTCCACCACCGCTACGGGAAGGTCACCCCGGCCGGCGCCTGCGGGCTGCGGCCCGTGTGCCAGCTGCTGCAGATGCTTCCCGACAGCGAGATCATGACGAACCTGGAGGCCGCTATAGCCTCGGCGGGACCCCGGTCGACTGCTCCCGCGATGGAACCCGCAGAGGCGGTCGCCTGCTGACAGGAGACCTCCGGTAGGGTAGGGACTTGTCGTTCACGAGGCCGCGCTCAGGGAATAACGTTTGCCGAGCGGCCTCCCAGCGCTATGGTGCACTCGGCCATGAAGCACATCACGTGGATTTTATTCACCGTCTTCTGCTCTGCATTCGTGCAGGTGCAGCCGGTGATTGAGTCGCCGAAGGCGTGCACGAGGCGCGCCTGCAGCCCGTGCGAGGTTCCAGCGGCATGTGGCGCCGCCGCCTGCAGCACCGCTTCCCATGCTCCGCTTGGGTTCTCGGCGCAGGAGCGGGCGTCGGCCGCGCGCTCCGTGGCCCGCAAGGCCGTTGCCGGCACGGCCGCCGAAAAGAAGTTTTACTCCTCCTATGCAGGGGCGCCGTCCAAGACGGCCGCCCTCGCGCGCCCCGCTTCCGCGGAGCCTGCGGCTACTGATCCATTGTTCGTGGTTCAGTGCCGCTTCCTGATCTAGCCCGAAGGGCCTAACTGGGTCCGCGCGTCGCCGCGGACTGCGTCAGTCGACCCATTGTCGTTCAGGCCCAAGATCATGACCGTGTGCGCCATCCTCTTCGGCCTCCTGCAATCATGTGGTCACAGGCGACACAAGGTGGCGCGGATGTCATGAAGCGGATTGCCTCGCCGATGATCGGCGTCGTCGTGACCTCGGCCATCCTGGAGCTCCTGCTTTACCCCACGATCAACATGCTCTGGCGTCGCCGGCATATCCACCGGATGCCTCATGCGGTAGGATAGGGCGCACGCGGGGCTGGAGCCGTGGGACGAGCGCATGAGATGCGGTTTTTTTCAGCCGAATGCCGGCGACCCACAAAGGGATCGCTGCGGCCCGCGGGTTTGCATCACAATCCATGCGAACCCCCAACCCCGAACGGACTACACCATGAGCCTCGTGACATCGCGAAAGTTGACCCTTCTGATCGTTTTCCTGGGGTGCGGCGCCTTGGGCATCGCGAGGATGTCCGCGGCAGATCCCGACCCCAAGGATCCGAATACGTGGAGATGGAACGATCCCCGCGATCTGGGAATACCGGGGTTGCAGCACGGAACCATTGAAAGCGCCTCCATGGGGCGCACGGTGGGGTTCAATGTCTACCTGCCGCCTCAGTACGGGAAGGAACCCACCCGGCTATTCCCGGTGGTGTATTTTCTGCACGGCGCCACGGGCACCGAGAGTTCGGATGCCGGACTTGCGAGGTACGTCGATGCAGCGGTCTGCAGCGGCCGCATCGCCCCGGTCATCTACGTCTTTCCGAACGGGGGCGCGGCCAGCTACTACCGGGATTGGCCCGCAAGCTACGTGAGGGCCGAGACGATGCTGATTCGTGAGCTTCTTCCCTTTATCGACCAGCACTACCGGACGATCGATCGGGCATCAGCCCGGGGCCTCTGCGGGTTCTCAATGGGCGGCTCCGGTGCCATTCGTCTCGTGCTCAAGTACCCAGGGCTCTTCTGCACGGCGGCCGCACTGGCCGGGGCCATCGACCAGACGCCCGAGGATTTCGGGGGGGACAACTGCTACCGTCACGCGTCCGCGCTCACACAGAAGCAGCGGGACCGCCTGTATCTTCTGATGGTGATCGGAGGCGACGACTTTCTCCTGCCGCGCCAGGAGCCTTTCCTGAGGCACCTGAAGGGCCTGGGCATCAGGTACACCTTCGTCGTGCACTCAAATGTCGGCCACAACCTGGGAAAATACACGGAATTGTCTGGAGACGCCATGATCGAGCACATGTCGCGCGAGTTGGCCAAGGCAGAAGCTCCCTGAGCGCCTTCGAAGTGGGCCGACGGCGGATTGGCGGCAATCCCTCTTGGATCCAAAAAACGTCCTCCAGGATACGGCCCTACGGATTGGCAATGGCTTCCAGGACGACCTTGGCGGTCAGGAGCTCGGGGAGAACGACGGGCTCAGAACGGCCTGGAAACCAGATGACGTTGAAGGGCACGGCCGCGCGGTTGTACTTCGCCAGCTCCGCCGTGATCATCGGGTCCTTGTTTGTCCAGTCGCCGCGCAGCGTCGCAATGTGCTTGTCCCGGAATTCCTTCAGGACCTCGTCATTGTGGAAGACCAGGCGCTTGTTCGCCTGGCAGGTTGCGCACCAGCGCGCGGTGAAGTCCACGTAGATGATCTGGTTGTCGGACCGCAGTTTGTCCACGGCCTCCTGGCTCCAGACGCCCCACTTGATGTCCGTCGGCGCGGCGGCGACCGGCCATCCCGCCCACGCACCCGCCGCAAGGAGCACGATGCAGGCTGCCATCCCGAATCGCGCACGGCCCGCCGGGGCGCCAGGGGCATTCCAGCGTCCGTAGGCCCAGACGCCCATGGCAACGAGGACGAGGCCGAAGAGCGCCGAGAGGAGAGCGGTCTCCTGCAGCTGGCCCGCAAGCACCCACACGAGGTAAGCGACCGTGGCATAGAGGGGGAAGGCCATGGCCTGCTTGAATGTCTCCATCCAGGCGCCGGGGCGGGGGAGCACCTTGACCGCGGAGGGGAAGGCCGAGAGGAGCAGGTAAGGCATCGAGAGCCCAAGCCCGATCACCGTGAAGATCGTGAAGGACTGCGCGGTGGAGAGAGCCAGGGCGGCGCCAAGGGCGGGTGCCAGGAACGGCGCGGCGCAGGGCGTCGCGGCCACCGTGGCCAGCGCCCCCGTGAGGAATGACCCGACCAGGCCCGACTTCGACTGTAGGCCCGAGCCGATGCCGGTCGCCGTGAGCCCGAACTCAAAGACGCCGCTCATGTTCAGCGCAAAGGCGAGCATCGCAGCCGCCAAGCCAAAGACGAACGCGGAGGACTGGAGCTGGAAACCCCATCCAAGCTGGCTGCCCCCGGCCCGCAGCACCGCGAGGATCCCAGCCAGGATCCAGAACGAGAGGATGACGCCCGACGTGAACACCAGGCCGTGGAGCGTGACCTTCCTGCGGTCGGCGCCGGCCTGGTTCACGAAGCCAAGGATCTTTATCCCCAGGACCGGGAAGACGCAGGGCATCAGGTTGAGGATGAGTCCCCCGACGAACGCCAGGACAAGGGTGCCGATGAATCCGCCCTGGGCGGGCGCGGGCGCCGAGACGGCTGCCGGCGGGGCCGCGCCGAACTCGGCGTCGACCTTGAGCCCGGGCAGGGAGCCATCCGCCTTCCATCCCTGCTTCGAGGTTAGGACGCCGATGAGTCGGAGGTCATCCTTCGGCCCGTCCGGCGAAACCGGCAAGGTGAGGGTGAAGCCACCCATGCCGTCGGCTACAACGGTCTGCGCAACGTCGGAGGCAATGAGGGCATCCTCGGAAAAGAAGTGGATGCCTTCCGGAGCCCGGGACACACTTGCCGCCGAGCCCGTCGAGCGGACGTAGAGCATGACGCCCTTGGCGTCCTTTGTGGCCGTGATGGACCATGACGGGTCGGCCACGGGAAGCTCGGCCAGCACTGAACGGAGCTTCGCGCCCCACGAAGGGTTCGGCTTGGGATCATCAAGTGAGACAGGCAGTGAAATCGAGACCTTGGCGTTGCCCGGCACGCACTCGTCCTGGCACATGAGCCAGTCCGCCTTGGCCGTCAGGTCGGCGGTGGTCCCGGGCTTGAGGCCCAAGGGGGGTGTTATCGTCACTGGCAGCAGCAGGTCGCCGTCGTAGCCGTTGCCGATGATGTTGCCCCGGGTGTCCTGGAGAAGCTGCGGCGCCGGCCACTGGATGTCCCCGGCCGTCCACCCATCGGGCAGCGACCACTTGATGGTCGTCGGAAGCCCGGTGCCCGGGTTGATCCAGTACGAGTGCCAATGTGGCTTGTGCTCCAGGCGCAGCGCTACGACGAACGGCGTTCCCGGCTTTATGGAGTCGTTCTCGGCGACAAGTGACGCGGTGACCTGCGCGTGCAGCGTTGTGGGCAGCGCCACGACGAGTGCCAGGAGGAGGTGGAGGGCTAGTGCCGGGAGGCGCTTCATGTCTGTGGACTCACGGGAGGTGACGAATGTGGTGCAACGAGGGTCAAATGTCCATAAGCCACGGCCGGCGCCATTGCACCTCGGCCGCGGTAACCATCCTGTTACCCGTTGTTCGATAGGCGGAAAGTGCAACGGCTCATCACGGAGTGAGAGGCTCGGCTGCCCAAAGTATTCCCTGCGGCCAAGGGACAGAAATTGAGTCCCAATGGTGTGGGGCGCTGTGCCTAGATCGCCGGTTCCTGTGACGGCTTCGCAGGAGCTTTAGGGATAAGGCATGTTCCTAATACGACCACGAATGCGCTGGATACCCAAAGCCAATAGCCAAGTCCGTAGCCAGAGATTCCGGATTCACTGCCCGCTTCGTTGAATATGATCCTCTTGTTGAGCAGAAAGCTCAGCATCAGAACTAGGGCCAAGAGGGCCAAGGTCGCCGCAACCTGCACCCGCTTTCTATACAGAGCTATCCAGCTTGCGATCAGGAGCGGGTTTCCGAGCCATGCGACGGTTCCGGAAAACAAGCTTATCCACCCCACAGCAAATTCACCCCAACCAGGGGCCCACGCATCATGAGGCGCGTGCTCCAGGTAATAGCCGTTTTGGGTTAGCGCTATCAGAAAAATACCTATGCTGATGGCGCACACGGTAGCCGGAGAGCGAATGGAAAGGGGAGGTGAGGGCACGGGTTTGTATCCGAACGTTGAGGAGACCTACGACGACTAGGCTTCGGGAGCCCCTGATTGGCTTGGCAAGCTTCTCATCTTAGTCCGCGACTCGATATACTGATGGAATTTCCAGCTGGATCCTTCGCATTTGCGAATTCGAATCCCTCGGCAACGTGAGTTGGGCCGAACTCTAGCCCATCGATTGCACATTTTGCTTTGAATGCACCAATGTCACGAACCCCAAATACGATCTTCACTGCAGCGCCGGACCGCTGAGATTTCGCAGCCTGATGGAGTGCGATTGTGCAACCGCCATCGATAGACGAGATCTCCAACCAGCCGACCGTTGAGACCCCGTGCTGCCGCATGTCAAAATGCCGCTGATAGAAGGCCGCGACTTTCTTGATATCCTTAACATACAAGATAACGCGAACGATTGCTGGGGACATATTGATTGCGAATGTCTAATGACCGGACCGCATTTGTTGAGCCACCCGGAGTGAGAGTCTGGGCGGGTTGTTGATCTCAGTTCTGGTTGTGGTTGCTGGTGGGGACGAGAGCAAGCTCCAGGCGGAGGGAAGGCC
>Ga0302319_10018810_pt1 | contig 12577 bp, 8 predicted proteins | sample Bog_T0_2_FD_203319 | JGI IMG/M metagenome (GOLD analysis project Ga0302319, IMG submission 203319) | Peat permafrost microbial communities from Stordalen Mire near Abisko, Sweden - Bog_T0_2 | ecosystem: Environmental > Terrestrial > Soil > Wetlands > Peat | place: Sweden: Abisko, Stordalen Mire... | reverse complement strand
TTCTTACCGCGCTGGGTATTTTTGTTGGCGTGACGGGCGTGCTGTGCTACGGCATCGGCATGGTGATCAACGCCAACATGACGAAGGAAGATGGGCCGAAGAGCAAGTGGTCAACGACTGTGGATGTGCGGACGCTTGGCGACCTGGCTTCGAACCCAGAGATGCAGAACAAGATTGCAGCGATGACGCAGAATTTTCCTGCTCCGCGGTTGCAGACCGACGACGGTAACCAGGATATAGCCGATTTGCATGCGCGGGAAGACCTGTTGCTGGATAACTACAGTTGGGCAGACCAGAAACAGGGCAAGGTCAGAATTCCCATTGAGCGGGCGATGGAGCTGATTGCCGAGAGCGGGCTGAAGGTTGCGCCCGATGTGCAACAAGCTCCGCTGCTGAGCGGGGACACGAAGCCGATTGTGGCAGCGCCATTGACCAATGGTTTTGCGAGAACCGGATACGAGCAGGACGAAGCAGCGGCGGAAGCAATTGCGAACAAGCGCGAAGAGCCGCATAAGTAGAGAGTGTGGCTTACAGCCTGTGGTGAAAGTGGGGTTTTGAAAGGGCACGACTTTAGTCGTGCCGTAAGTGGTTCAAAATAAACATGGGCTTTAGCCCCTGAGGGGCGGTTTTTCGGCACCTTCACCAGAGGCTGTTAGCGCGTTTGGCGGGAATTTGAGTTATCCCACCCTTGCCACAGAAAGAGTCGCAAGGATGGGGCACGGAATGGTTGTTGGTAGAGCGTGTTTCAAAAGTGACGCATTGTGTCAGGGCACGACTTCAGTCGTGCCGAAAAGGCTGTAAAACAACGGGCTTTATTGAGAACTGCAAAAGTAATGTCCGGACAAACGCGCCGGAGGCGCAGAGTTGGTTAGCCCCGCGCTTCAGCGTGGGGAAAAGGGGTTCCACAAGTTCGTTACGGAGTCCCGTAGGGACGGCGCAAGGACTGCTAAGCCAAGTTTGAAACGATCGAGGGAAGTGGAGAAAATGCGAAACAAGCACACAATGCGGAGGAGCTGGCGCAGCGCGGCAGCGGTCGTGGCCCTGAGCGTATGCGTTTTTTCTCCCTTTGCGCAGGCGCAGGTCTCGAGCTATGCCGATAAGGAAACGGGTCCTTCGAACGACAAGCCACCGGCCCTTCTGAACGGCGTGGGCATTGCACAGAATCTGAACCGGCAGATACCTTTATCGCTCGAATTTACCGACGACCATGGCCAGCAGGTGCAATTGGCAAGTTACTTCGGCAAGCGTCCTGCGATTCTGGCGCTGGTTTATTATCAGTGCCCCATGCTTTGTTCGGAGGAGTTGAACGGGCTGACGGGCGCGCTGCAGATGGTGAACTTCGTTCCTGGCAGGGACTTCGATGTAATTGTAGTGAGCATCGATCCCAGCGAGGGGACGGACCTTGCGGCGGCCAAGAAGCGCAGTTATGTGAAGCGTTACGGGCACCCGGAAACGGCCCCAGGCTGGCACTTCTTGACGGGCACCCAGGCTAACATCGATGTTTTGACCAAGGTGGTTGGCTTCGGGTATGTCAAGATTCCCGGTCCGGACGGGCGGCTTACGCAGTTTGCGCACGCCAGTTCAATTCAGATCGTAACCCCGGAAGGCAAGCTGGCGCAGTATTACATGGGAGTCGAGTATTCGCCCAAGGATTTGCGGCTGGGACTGGTAGAGGCTTCAGCCAATCGCATCGGCTCGCCGGTGGATAACATACTGACTTACTGCTATCACTACGATCCAACCACCAATAAGCACTCGCTGATTGTTGCGCGAGTGGTGCAGCTGGGCGGACTTGTCACGGTATTCACGCTGGGTGGATTCATGCTGGTAATGTTTCGCAGGGACTCTCAACAGGCCAATCGTGCCGTGGATGGAAAAGCGGGGACAGGAACAAAGGTGAACGGATAACGGAATGAGCCACATCAGTCCAGTAATCTGGGAATTTCTCGTCAAGTGGATGACGAACTTCGCGCTGTTTCCGCCGGAGGCGTCGAAGATTGCGCCTCAAGTGGATGCGCTATATTTCTTCATGGTCCTGGTCAGCCTTATCGGGCTTACTATCGTGATTCTGCTGGTGACAAGTTTTTCGATTCTCTACAGCAGGGAGCGGCATCCGGTAGCGGTGCAGATTGAAGGATCCACGCTGCTGGAGGCGACATGGACCATCATTCCGCTTGGCTTGTTTCTCTTGATGTTTGTATGGGGCTCGCTGCTCTACTTCAGAATTTACACACCGCCGGCGAATGCCATGAACATCTACGTGGTGGGCAAGCAGTGGATGTGGAAAGTGGAGCATCCGGGCGGGCAGCATGAGATCAATTCGCTGCATGTGCCAACGGGCCGGGCTGTGCAGTTGACGCTGATTTCGCAGGATGTGTTTCACAGCTTTTCGATTCCTGCGTTCCGGGTGAAGCGCGAGGCGATTCCCGGCCGCTACACAACTGTATGGTTCGAGGCCACGGTGCCGGGGACCTATCACCTATTTTGCACCCAGTATTGCGGAACCAACCATTCCGCAATGATCGGCGACGTGGTCGTTATGACGCCCGATGACTTTAAGAAGTGGCTCGACGAATCAACCAGCGGGGCATCGCTGGCACAGAACGGCGAGCGGCTGTTCGCCAGCCTGAGCTGCAATGCATGCCACAATGCACGACCGGATGCGCGGGGGCCGAGCCTGGTCAACGTATACGGTTCCAAGCTTGCGCTTTCAAGCGGCGGAACGGTACTCGCGGACGATGCTTACCTCAGGGAATCGATCCTGAATCCGTCGCAGCATGTGACTCAGGGCTATGCGCCTATCATGCCCACTTACCAGGGACAGGTCAGCGAGGAAGGTGTTTTCGCGCTGGTCGAATTCATCAAGAATCTGAACTCCGACTACCGCATCCAGCAGACGACGAACACTGTCGACCTGCTGCCGGAAGGCGAAGGCAAGGCGGCGCCCGCCGTCAGCGGAACCGGATCGCAAAGGCCCGCCGGGCAGAAGCCCGCGGCGCAAGGGATGGTGAAGCAATGAGCGCCACAATCATCAGTCTTCCCGACCAGTCCACGGCCAGAATTCCGAAGGTGAACTTTCTCAGCAAAGAGAATGGCATCCTTAGCTGGCTGCTGACCGGCGACCACAAGCGGATTGCGATTCTGTACCTTATCTCGATCACGTTCTTCTTCTTTATCGGCGGTGCGCTGGCCGGGCTCATCCGCCTCGAGTTACTCACCCCGCAAGCCGACCTGATGGCGACCGACACCTATAACAAGGTGTTCACCATGCACGGCGTCATCATGATCTTTCTGTTCCTCGTACCCTCGGTTCCGGCTACGCTGGGCAACTTCTTCATCCCCATGATGATTGGCGCCAAGGACCTCGCGCTGCCCAAGGTCAACCTTCTTAGCTGGTATCTGTACGTGGTTGGCGGAACCCTCGTGATCTACACCATGGTCAGCGGCGGAGTGGATACGGGCTGGACTTTCACCACTCCTTTGTCGACGCACTATATCAACACCAACGTCATGTCCACAGGGATGGCTGTCTTCATCGCCGGTTTCAGCTCCATCTTTACCGGGCTGAATTTTATTGTCACCATCCACAAAATGCGTTGCCCCGGCATGACATGGTTCCGCATGCCCCTCTTTTGCTGGTCCCATTACGCGGCCAGCATCCTCATGGTCCTTGGCACGCCGGTGCTGGCCATCGCCATCGTTCTTCTTGCCCTGGAGCGCACCGTCGGCATTGGCATCTTCGATCCCACCAAGGGCGGCGACCCGCTCCTGTTTCAGCACCTGTTCTGGTTCTACTCCCACCCCGCCGTCTACATCATGATTCTGCCCGGCATGGGCGTAGTCTCCGAAGTGATATCGACATTCAGCCGCAAGCGTGTCTTCGGCTATACGGCGGTGGCGTTTTCTTCGGTAGCCATCGCGGTATTCGGGTTCTTTGTGTGGGCGCACCACATGTTCATCATGGGCATCTCGAATTATGCGGTGTTGGTGTTTTCGCTGCTGACCATGCTGGTGGCAGTGCCATCCGCAATCAAAATATTCAACTGGACATTCACGCTTTACAAGGGGTCCATCACATTTGAGACGCCGATGCTCTACGCGTTCGGCTTCATGGGGCTGTTTACCATCGGCGGAATGACAGGCGTGTTTCTTGGGACTGCGGGCACCGACATTCATCTTACGGAGACATACTTCATCGTGGCGCATTTTCACTTTGTGATGGTGGGCGGAATGCTGATGGCTTTCCTGTCTGGCGTCCATTTCTGGTGGCCCAAGATGACGGGGCGCATGTATCCGGAGAAGATATCGCAACTGGCGGCCGTGGTTACATTCATCGGGTTCAACTTCACGTTTTTCCCGCAATTCATTCTGGGAACGCTTGGCATGCCGCGACGGTATGCTTCGTACCCGCCGGAGTTCCAGGTGCTGAACGTGTTCTCGACCGCGGGCTCCACGATTCTCGGCGTTGGCTACCTGCTGCCGGTACTCTACCTCACCTGGTCGCTGAAATACGGAGCGATCGCGGGGAACAATCCCTGGCAGGCCACAGGCCTTGAGTGGCAGACCCAATCGCCGCCGTTGACTGAGAACTTCCTGGTAACTCCAATCATGGATCACGAAGCCTACGATTACGAGTGGCTGGAGCACCAAAAAGAAAGCGAGGTGACCAGTGTCGGATAGCACTACCATTACCCACGACGCCCACGAAGCGCCTCATCACGAGCACCCGTCGTACCTGCGCCATCACTTTTCGTCCGTGGAACAGCAGGCGGATACGACGAATTTTGCCATGTGGCTGTTCCTGCTCACGGAAATCATGTTCTTCGGTGGCCTGTTTACCGCTTACCTCATTTATCGCAACTGGTACTACCCCGCATTCGTGGCGGCATCGCACCAGTTGAATATTTGGTGGGGCACGGCGAATACGGGGGTGCTCATCAGCTCCAGCTTCACCATGGCCATGGGAGTATGGTGCGCGGAGACCCGGCGCAAAGGCGGCCTCGTACTCTGCCTGGTCCTCACGTTTTTGCTCGGCCTGGTCTTTCTCGGCATCAAGACGATTGAGTATTCCGAGAAGATTGAGAAGCATCACGTTCCAGGATTCCACTACAGCCTGAACTCGTTTCTCAATCCGGATTCGGACGAGGCGGCGAAGGCCGCGGGCGACAAGCCGCTGCCGCTCGACGTCGCTCGCCACACCGAGATTTACTTCTTCCTCTACTTCGCCATGACCGGCATGCACGCGCTGCACATGATCATCGGTATCGCCATTCTCGCGTTCATGATCTTCCGTGCGCGCGCCGGGGCGTACACCGCGGGACACGTCACTTTTGTTGAAAACTTCGGCCTGTATTGGCACTTTGTCGACATTGTCTGGATATTCCTGTTTCCGCTTCTCTACCTGATCAGCAGGCACGCGAACTAAGGAACATCTGAATAAGTCGATGTTATGAAAGGGCACAATTTTTGGGGGCCTCTAAATAAGTCGATGTTTTGAAAGGGCACGACCGGGGTACCCTCTGGGTCGCGTGCCGCAGATGCAGCAAAATGAGTGCGGGCTTTAGCCCCTGAGGGAAGGTTGGGGTGGTCCTGGAACTTAATCAAAGCCCCCAAAAGGACAAGCGCATGAGCGAGCAAACACAACACGAGCCGAAGCACAGCGAACACGAGCATCATGTGACGCCCCCGATTGTCTATGTGGTCATCTATCTTACGCTTTTGGTTTTTACGGCGCTCACCGTGGGGGCATCGTACATTGAAATGGGAGTGTTCAATCCGATTATCGCCATCGCCATCGGAGTGGTGAAGGCCACGCTGGTGGTACTGTTCTTCATGGGCGTCAAATACAGCACCAGGCTGACCCAGCTGACGGTAGGGGCCGGACTGTTCACGTTTCTCGCGCTCATCAGCATGACCTTGGCGGATTACATCAGCCGCGCCTGGGGGCGTTGGTAGAGAGACAGTGAATGAGTGAAGAAGCAAGGCGGGTATTCTTGGTCTCATACGGCGCATTATCAACTCCAAGTTGAGGGTGCCCCCGGTCCCTCGCCTTTGGGGACCGGGGAGGGAGAATCGAATTGCCTGTAGCCGGGGGCCCCATCCATCGCTTTTTTCAAGCCCCCACCGGCGTTGCCGACCCACAGAAGATGAAACTGTGCCCCATTCATCGGACGTTTTTGTCCGATGAGTGGGAGCCCGTAGCACTCCATGGCGTCCTGTTTCTTTGAACTTGCATTCTTGTTTCTTCCTGGTTCCCCACCGCCTTCGCCGACCCACGGAGGCATGAAATCGATTCCCGCCACACCGCCCGCCACCTCGCCATCCCCGCGAAGCGGGCGCTAACTCGCTAAATCAATTCCCAGAATCCCCGCTGCCACTCCGTAAATGTTCTTCAACCGCCAACCCATTCCCAACCTTGCTTCCTGTTAGCGATGGGTCGGAGCCCACAAAGCACAATCGCCCCGTTCATAGAGAGCGAATAGAAAACCATGTGGTCGCCGTTGGACAGGCCTGCGGCTCTTTGACTGCAAGATCGCCGGCCTGAGATCAGGAACTGGCGGGCGGCCCTGATCTCACACCGCGCATTATCAAGTTGAGGGTGGCGGGTGACCGGGGAGGGGGAACCAATCAGGCCAGTTGAAACCCGCGCAGCCGTTTTGCGGCGTCTTCATCAAACGTCAAGGTTGCCGAACAACCTCTCCAGACGCCGAGGGAGCCGATCAAGGCGTCTTCGAATGTGCCGATTCCATTGCGGAGCGATACAACGGCGTAATAGACCTCTTGCTCATTCTGAACTTCGAGCGTATCCGCCGCCAATAGCATTTCGATATCGTTCGCAATCTCCTGCCGGGAACGCTTGAAAAGGCTTTTGAGAACCCATACAACTTCAAGGATGCTCACCAGGCTGACGAAGCCCGGTTCTTGTTCGGTCAAGCGCCGTTCGATGATCTCCGTTGCACGAGGGGAGTGCGTTGGATCGTCTTGTGCAAGATAGCGCAGCAGGACGTTCGTATCGAGACCGATCATTTTCTTCGCCGAAATCTTTCTGTTGCGCCTTCCGCAATCGCCCGATCCACTTCTTCAAGAGATACCGGTTGGGCCGGCCTTGGAATCATGCCCTTGAGTCTAGCAGTTGAAATCTTGGGCAGAATGATCACGCCGTCAGGGTGGAAGAAGAATTTGAACCGGTCCCCCGACTTTATTTGCAGGCGATCGCGAACCGCCTTGGGAATCGTTGCCTGCCCTTTACTACTGAGCGTAGCTTCCATGAGACGAAACTCTCCTCTCTTTACATTCTATCAAAAGTAAAGAATTTAGGTGTTCGTTAGCAGGATTGCAACTGAAGCGTCCCCTAGTGCCGAATGGCGGATTTGCAAAATTCCCGGTCGGGCTTACAGCGAAACCAGAGTAGCTGTACCCCGAAAGCACACCGGCGGGTGGCCCCGGTCCCGGCACCCTTTCCAGACCATGATGAGGGCCCCCGGTCCCTCGCACTTGGGGACCGGGGAGACCGCGGACCTCAATTGCAGGAAGAAGCCCGCGGTCTAGCAGGATCGGTCCCGAAAACGTCCCAAGGTCCGAGGCGGTTTGGCGCCTTAGAGCCTTTCCAGAACCCGCGACCGCCAGGACTGTTTTGATATTGCCGGACGCTCGCAGCCAGGTGCATGCACTGCATGCACTTTCCCCAGAATGCAAACGCTTGCACGCGCAATTATGTACGCAAAAACGCATCGAAAACGCACTTATCCGCTCTTCAACGGCCTTCCGGAGTGTCATTTTGCACTATTTGTCACACGTTTGAGTGCGCGGATTTGCGCACGTTAAACTGTCATTTTGTCATCGCAGTGTACGCAAATCACCGCACTCGCGGCGGCGCGCCAGAGGCGGATTTCGCTTGAGTGCTGAGCATCACACCCAACCACTATTTGTCCTGTCCTATAATGGGCCACGCTTCCAATCCCGGAAACTGCTTGTTTCGCACTGCGTAATCGATTGGATTTCGACTGAACTCCCTCAGACCATAGGAGAGGAGAGGCCGGAGTCGGATTCCGGGTGTGCGGGACTATGGGAACTCTTGATAATGTTTGCGGCGCGCCTCGTTCACGGGGCTTGCTTGGGCTGCGCGCTTTTCCTGCGCGTCGCCTCGGTTGGCTTCGAGGGTTGGCGCTGGGAACGGTGACACTGGCAGGTCTTGCCGTTGCAAACTCCGCGGCGGGCCAATCGCAACCTCTGTTGCCGGGCCCGATATCAGACCCGGTATTAAGCGTCGGCGGCAATGCGACGGCAGCGCCGGAAGGGGCGCAGCCGTCCGCGCCGATTCCACCCCAAGTGATTCAGGCTCAGCGGTTTCTCGCTCAGCGGGGATGGACGCGGGACCGTAAATGGAACCGGGCAGCCGCCGGGCGCGCCGGATTGCAGCGCAGCGCGGCCAGGCCGGCAGGTCAGCCGCCCTCGACAGCAACTTGGCAGCCGCTGGGACCGACAGCGGTTCTGACGCCGAACTACGGGCTGGTCACGGGCAGGGTCACAGCGGTGGCGCTGGACCCCTCCGACTCAACCGGCAATCGTGTTTACGTGGGAACGACCGGCGGTGGGGTCTGGGTGGCCCAGAATGCCGGCACAACCAATGCATCCAATGTGGTTTTCACTCCCCTCACAGACACGCTCGCCGCCCTGTCTTACGTGCGGGATGCATCCATCAGCATCGGCGCATTGACGGTGCAGCCCGGTGCCACGGGCGTAATTCTGGCCGGCACCGGCGACCCGAACGACGCGCTGGACTCCTATTATGGCGCTGGAATTTTGCGCTCGCCCGACGGAGGCAATACCTGGAAGCTGATTCAGACCACAGCGGATTTCGAACTGAGCTTTATCGGCGAGGGCTTCGCGGGATTTGCGTGGAGCACGGTGAGTCCGCAAACGGTTGTGGCGGCGGTTTCGCAGGCCTACGAAGGCGCACTGGTGAATGCGGAGCAGCCGAACACGAGCTATGAGGGGCTGTATTACTCTCTGGACAGTGGAGTTACGTGGAACCTGGCGACCATCTCGGATGGTAGCGGCGCGGATGTGCAGGGCCCGTCCGATCCATTTGCGGGTCCCGATGGAAATGCGGCGACCTCGGTGGTGTGGAATCCGGTGCGGCAACTGTTTGTGGCCGCAGTACGGTTTCACGGGTATTACCAATCGACCGACGGGATTCACTTCACGCGGATGACGGCGCAGCCCGGATCGGGCCTGACCCCGCAACTTTGCCCAACCAACTCCGGATCGACCGGCTCGATCGATTGTCCAATCTTTCGCGGAACCCTCGCGGTAAATCCGCAGACCGGCGACACCTTCACCTGGACAGTAAATCTGAATAACCAGGACCAGGGGCTTTGGCAGGACCAATGCGCGGTCAGCAGCGGCGTCTGCGGCAACGCAACGATCGCATTTTCAAAGCAATGGAACACGTCGGCGCTGGACACAAACACCTCCGAAGGGACGGCCACGATTCCCAACGGCGATTACACCCTGGCTCTAGCCGCCATGCCCGCCGGACCGGCGCTAGCCGAGGACACGATCCTGCTGGCGGGCGATGGCGACCTCTGGAGATGCAGCCTGGCGATGGGCTGTGCCTGGCGAAACACCACCAATGCAGCAACATGCATGAGTGCGCAAGTAACCGCATACCAGCATGCGCTAGCCTGGAGCGCAACCAACCCCCTGGAGATTTTTGCCGGAAACGACGGTGGCCTGTGGCGCTCGATGGACGGGATTGGCGAGACAGGGCAGGTTTGCGCGGCAACCGACGCGAGCCACTTCCAGAACCTCAACGGGAGCCTGGGGTCGTTGGCTGAGGTTGTGAGCATGTCGCAGGCCGGCGCCACGCCCTATACCTTGATGACCGGACTGGGCGTAAACGGCACCGCGGGGGTGAAGGGCGCCGCTGGGCCAACGCTCGACTGGCCACAGATTCTGGGTGGAGAAGGCGGCCCGGTCGAGATCGATCCGGCCAATAGCGCAAATTGGTACGTCAACGCCGAGTCAGGAGTCTCCATTTACCTGTGCGCGCAGGCTGACGGTTGCACTCCGGCAGCGTTCGGGGCCAGTCCCGTGGTCACCGATTCAGACACCGGCGACGACGGGTACGCGATGACCACTCCGGCGCCGTTTCTGGTGGATCCGCTGGACACGACGCAGTTGCTGATTGGGACCTGCCGTGTGTGGCGCGGGCCGGCCGACGGCGTCGGCTGGGGCGGTGCCAATGCGATCAGCCCAATTCTCGACAGCGAAGCGGCTCCAGGCCCGTGTAACGGGGACGCGCTGATTCGCTCCATGGCTGCGCTTCCGCTTGCTGGCGGCGCTGAGGTTGTCTATGTGGGCACGTTCGGCGGTGCCAACGGGGGAACACAGCTCCCAGGGCATATCTTGAGCGCGACTGTGAATCCGGCCGGCAATTCAATGCCAGTGTGGCAAGACCTCACGCTGAATCCGGTGACCAACGACAGCATCGGGATGAACGCATACGGCTTTGACATTTCAAGCATTTTCGTCGACCCCCACGATGCGACCGGTCAAACGATTTATGTGACCGTGGAGGGTGAGGCGAACCCACTGGAGGAAGTTCGGGTTGTGTACGGTTCAACCGACGGAGGAGCGCACTGGCAATCGCTGATTTCAAATCTCCCCTGGACTCCCGCCAGCAGCGTGGTGGTGGACCCGCAGGACGCCAATACGGTCTACGTTGCGACCGACGACGGGGTATATTTCACGCGGGAAATTGCGGACTGTGCGAGCTCGCCGTCTACCTGCTGGTCGGCATTCGGAACCGGATTGCCATTGGCGCCGGTGGTTGCGGTGAGTGCCTCATCATCGGCGCAGGTGCTGCTGGCGGCGACGTACGGGCGGGGCGTGTGGCAAACGCCATTGGCGACGGCCACCACGGTTTTGACTACCGCGTCCGTCACTCCCGCGGCCCTGACCTTTGCCAGTCAGGTTTTCGGAACCACCAGCAGCGCGCTGCCAGTGACCCTGACGAACACGGGTGGCCTGGCGCTGGTCCCTGGCGCAATCGCCATATCCGGGGATTTCAGTGAGACGGACAATTGCCAGAACACAAGTGTGGCCGCAGGCGCGAGCTGCACCATTCAGGTTACGTTTACGCCCACCCCCACCGGCAGCCGGAGCGGACAAATGACCATCGCCGCCAATATAGGTGGGGGCCAATTGACAGTGGATTTGAGCGGGACCGGCCTGGCCGCGGGAACGGTGACTCTGACCCCGGCATCGGTGAGTTTCGGTCAGGTTGAAGTGGGGACAACCTCGGCTCCGTTGCAGGTGGAGGCAGGCAACAGCAGCGGTGCGCCCATCGCTATAACGGCGTTGACGATCACCGCTCCCTTCTCGATATCGAGCAACTCCTGCGGCACCAGTTCCCTGGCGGCGGATACCGATTGCCAGTTGATGGTGGAGTTTTCGCCCACCGCATCGGGACCGGCTACCGGCACGCTGACCCTTGCCGACGGCTTCGGAACACAGACCGTAGCGCTGACCGGAACCGGGGCTGCCCCGCCCACGGATATTCTCGGGGCAAGTTCGCTCGCATTTCCCGGAACCATTACCGGGCTGCTGTCCGCGCCGCTTACCGTAAGTCTGACCAACAACGGAGATTTGATTCTGACCTCAATAGCGATCTCGGCGAGCGGGGCATTTCAGACGTCGAATACCTGCGGTACGCAGCTGATCGGTCACGCAAGCTGCACCATTTCCGCAGTCTTCGCCCCCACCCTGGTAGGCCCCGCGACGGGCACACTGACGGTCTACGACCTGATTCGGACGCAGACGGTTGCACTTTCCGGGACCGGCCTGCAGCCGCCCGCGCTGTCCGTCAACCCGTCAAGTTTGAGCTTTGCGAGCCAGCAGGTGGGGGTAGCCAGCCCGCCATCCACGCTAACGGTGGCCAACACCGGAGGCGCTCCAATGGCCAACGTAGGCTTCCAGGTGACAGGCCCCGCCGCCGGAAGCTTTACAACCGGAACAACGACCTGCGGAGCAGTGTTGGCCAACGGGAGTAACTGCATAGTGCAGGTCATCTTTACGCCGGCGGCAGGTGGTGGCAGCGCGGCCACATTGGCCGTGTCGTCTTCTACTCTCGGCGTCACAGCGGTCAATGTGCCGCTGAATGGCACGGGGCAGGTAACGTCCGGCCTGGGCGTGAATCCCGCCCAGTTGACCTTTCCAGCCGTCGTGCCTGGCCAATCCAGCGTGGCGCAAACGGTCACCGTTAGCAACACCGCGAGCGTAAATGCCACCTCACTGGTTCTGTCCGTGAGTCCGCAGTTCAGCATGGTGCAGAATACCTGCCCCCAGAGCCTGGCCTCCGGGGCCAGTTGCTCAGTGAGCGTGATCTTTCAGCCGACAGCCGGCGGAACGGTAACCGGGGCATTGACGGTCACCTCCGCCACGGTCACAACCCCTGCCACCGTGGCGCTCAGCGGCACTGGTGGGGGGCTGGGAGCAATTCAGGCAACGCCGGCGACCTTGAGTTTCGGCGAGGTGGGAGTGGGAACGAGCAGCAGCGCGACCGTTGTTACCG
>Ga0302319_10018808_pt1 | contig 12578 bp, 11 predicted proteins | sample Bog_T0_2_FD_203319 | JGI IMG/M metagenome (GOLD analysis project Ga0302319, IMG submission 203319) | Peat permafrost microbial communities from Stordalen Mire near Abisko, Sweden - Bog_T0_2 | ecosystem: Environmental > Terrestrial > Soil > Wetlands > Peat | place: Sweden: Abisko, Stordalen Mire... | reverse complement strand
TCCCATCACCGCGCGGGCGAGGAGCACGACGCTGAAGAGCCAGAGCAATCCGATGCATATCCATTGCCAACGCTTTTCCATTCCGAGTTCCTATGTTGAGCATCCCGGGAGATTCTTCAGCTCGGATTGCCAAGCCTTTCTTTCTTCGTCATCGCCTTCTCAACTAAGTAAATGCACCCATAAATCAGAGCATTATCCAGGATCGCCACAACAACGTACACAAGCCTGAGATCCCATGCTGTCCAGGGGGTGAACCATACGATAGGAATCTGAATAAGCGTTAGAACCGCGAGTGTCACCCAAAACCACGCCAACCTCATCAGCTCTTTCCGCGCCCGGATAGAGAAAAGAATAAGGGTGGCGCATATCCATGCGCCAATTCCCTGGTCCATGTGACCTAGGTGAATGAACAAAAACAGCAACGGAGATGAGCACAGAAGCGCAAGCAAACCAAATGGCCGAATCAGCTCGTCGGTAATCCGGTTCTCAGCCATGAAGCTCCCATCATCCCATTGGTGAGGGTGCCCTCATCCGCCTGGGCCTCTGCTCCTTCTCAGCAGCTTTTCAGCCAAACCGATGCATCCATATACCGTGAGGAAGTCCAAAACGCCCACAGGAAAAAAAGTGATCCGCGTCAGATTGCTATCCTTCCACGGAATCAAGAGCACGATTGGTATCTGAAGAAGTCCTGCAAATGCAACTGTTGCCCAGAACCAGAAATGCCTCCTTAGGTCCCAGCGCATTCTGACAACGAACATAACCGTTACCAAGCAGACCCACGTGCCGAACCCTATCCAGACCGCCCCGAAAATGGCAAAGACAATAAGTATCGGTAACGAGCAAATAAGGATCGAATAAACGGCTTTCGCCGTCAACTTCCGGGGCGATTCCCATACGCTTGGTTCCATCAGTTGTCCCTCTAACAGTCGAGCGCCTCTCGCTTTATTCATGAGATCGCGTGCGGTAAAGCCAGTGGTCCGCGTCTTCCACGCCGGCCCAAACTGCTTGAATCTACACCAGCTTCAGCCCCAAACCGACCAAGGCATGCAACGGAGCAATAAACAGATCCATGATGTACCGCCCCAGGAAGATCATCAACAGGTAGCTCACCCACATGGGAATCCGATCATAAACCTGAACCGCGTTGTAGGGCAGCATGTTGCGCACAAGGTGGCTGCCGTCCAGCGGCGGAATCGGAATCAGATTGAACACAAACAAGCTCAGATTCACCTCAATCGCCAGAATTGCGATAAGCACGAACGCCTGTAACGCTTCCACAGTTGCCGGCGCATCCATGTTCAGGGTGTTTTCAAAAAAAGTGTCGAGCACCATTTCGTGCCCGCCGGGCGCTGCTATCGAAATCACCGCCAACACGATAAACGCCGCAAGCACAATTGCCATGTTCGAAAACGGCCCCGCCAGCGTCGTCAGGTTGTCGTCGCGGACAATCCTCTTAAAGTTGCGCGTGATCACCGGCGTCGGCTTGGCCCACCCGATCAGCAAACCCGCAAACATCCCAATCCCGATCATCGGCCCAAAGATCGCAATCGCCGGAAAGATCAGCGTTCCGATCGGGTCAACGTGGTTCATCGGATTCAGCGTTACCCGTCCCTGCATGCGCGCCGTCTGATCCCCCAGCCGGGACGCCATCCAGGCGTGCGCACACTCGTGAAAGCTCAGCGAAAAGATCAGCAGCACAAACTCGAACACACCGACCATGAACTCTAGCTGCAAGACCCTCTCCTTTGGCTGGAAATCTCAGGTTAGCATGGTGGGACCCGTGATTTTGGTCCCGCTTGCGTGTGCAAACAGGCTGGCCTTGGTGTCTAACCGTTTAATGGGGCCGCTTGGTGCGTGCCCCTGTGGAGGGCTTCATGATGCGACTTCGGAAATCTCGTCTTGGCCTTGTCGTCTTCGCTTATCTCTCACTTGTCTCACTCGCAGCCCTGCCTCTCTTCGCACAGGTAGATTTGGAGGCCCGCGCCAATGCACTGTGGGACGCAAGCAAGCGGCTTGAAGCTCTGCCGCTTTACGAACAGCTCACCAGGAACAGGCCCACCGAGTGGATCTACTTCGAGCGCCTCGCCGGGTGCATTCTCGCCCAGATCGAACAGCTTTCCGATGACCCCAAGGCAAATGCCCCCCAGATCAAAGCCCTCATGATTCGCGAGCGCGATGCCGCCAGGCGAGCTGTCGAATTGGGCGACACCAATAACGTGGCCCTGATGATGGCAAACACCAACCCCGATGCGCCCCAGGAGTTTGCGGCCGGCGCCGGAGGTCCGGCCCACGCGCTCATGGGAGAGGCCGAGCGTGCCTTCAGCGCCGGAGACCTGAAGAAGGCCATGGAGAAGTACACGGCCGCGGCCGATGCCGACCCGGCACTCTATGAGGCGCCCCTTTATGCGGGCGATACCGCCTACACGCAGAAGGACCTCACGACCGCTGCCAAGTGGTTTGCCCGCGCCATCGAAGTCGACCGCGATCGCGAAACAGCCTACCGCTATTGGGGCGACGCCATTCTGCTTTACGGCAGCGACCCCAGCGAAGCAAAGAGAAAGTACATTCTGGCTATCGTGGCCGAGCCCTACTCGCGGCTGGCCTGGCAGGGAATCCAGCAATGGGCAAAGGCCGAGAAGGCCGTCCTGCTTGCGCCCAAGGTCGACCGTCCCTCGGCCCCGGTCGCCGACCCCCAGAAGCCCGGCAACATCACCATTAATATCGATCCCGGTGCTATCGACAACAACAAGCACCCCGGCAGCGCCGCATGGCTCGGCTACTCCATGGCCCGCGCAAAGTTTCGCAACGACGATTTCGTCAAGGACTTTCCCGCCGAGAAAACCTATCGTCACACTTTGAGAGAAGAGTCCGAAGCGCTCAGCAGCGTGGTGACGATCGTGAAAGAGCTCAAGGTTGATCGCAACCAGCTCGACGAAAGCCTCCGCAACCTGCTCGACCTCAGCGACGCCGGAATGCTCGACTGCTGGATCCTCATCAACGGCGCCGACCAGGGCATCGCCCAGGACTATCCCGCCTATCGTCAGCAGCATCGTCAACTCCTGAACGACTACCTCGCCAGGTTTGTCATTCACGGCGGTACCATCTAACGCGGGTGCCCCATCCCAGCCGCGTTTTTGTCCTTGCCGCTAGGGTGGGATGCAATGTCCCTATCTTTTGGTCCCCAGCAAACCAACACTTCCTTGACCCTTCGCTCAGCCCTCACGCCTTACCCGTGGGAAAAATCCCGATCGTCTCGCCCGCCGCCACGTTCGTTCCGCCCAGCACAATTGCGTGGCTCGCAATGTGCGCTCCATCCCCGATCGTCGTCGGCGCCAGCGTCACTTCGTCGAAGTTATCGAGCGAATGCGCGTGCGAGTAGATGCGCGAATACGACCCGATCACCGCGTTCTTGCCGATCTTGATGCCGCCCCGATCGTTCAGATAGGCTCCCTGCCGAATCACCACGTTGTCTCCAATCGATAGGTTGTACCCAAACGTAAACTCCACCCCGTGGTAAATCTTCACCTTCTCGCCCAGGTGATCGAAGATGTGCCGCCCCAGCATGCATCGGAATCGCAGCCCCAGCCAGTGATTCAGCCCGATTGGCGAACGGTCGAACATGAGCCAGAACCACAGCAGCGGCTTGCGCCGCTCGTAACACTCCTTATTCAGGTCGGAGAAGTGCTCAGCCTCGAGCGTCACATTGGTCGGGTCCAGCGACAGCCCGATAATGTTCCCTGGCAACTCGCTGGTCAGCGTCAGGTTCAGCTTCCCCCCGTGCGGACGCCCTAAATAGATCTGGTACAACTGGTCGCGCACAATCTCTGCGCGCCTCTCTGGCGAGCTGTGGCGCACAAACTCATCGTCAAGGAACTGAAGCCACCGGCGGTAGACTTCCTCCGCTTCTGGCGCGGGGTGCGGGGCTTGTTTCGCATTCGTCACCATACACGTTGGACGATACAGGATTGCCCCCGGATTCATCGAGTCCCGCTCATCTGTCCATCCAAACAAAAACCCGCCCGGCCATTGCCGAAGCGGGGTTCTCATTGACGACCGTGCTCTGGGTGCCCCATTTATTTCGCGCTTTTTACGAAATGGGTGGGATGGAACGCAAGCCGCGCTCTCCATGCCCTGTTTTACTTTCTCCCTTGAATCGTCTTTCCTTTCCCGCTACCCAGCTTGCGCGCCTGACGTTTGGCCGCAATCTCGTGCATCTCTTTGCCCATCTTCGATTTGTTAATCGCCAGCTGAATTCCCAGGTTGATTACGTTACCAGTGCCCCAGTAGAGCGCGAGCCCCGACGCAAAATGCGACATCGAGTACCCGAAGATCACCGGCATCATGATCGCCATCATCCGTCGCTGGTTGGGGTCCATTCCCGGCGAGGGCGTCAGCCACTGCACCAGGAACATGCTCACGATGATCACCCCGGCAAGGACATGCAACGGGTCGGCTACCGAAAGGTCTGTCAGCCAGAACCAGTGTGCCTGCCTCAGGTCGATCACATTCGCCAGCACCCGATAGTACGCAAAGAACAGAGGCATCTGGATCAGCAGCGGCAGACAGCCGCCGTACATGTTCACGTTCTCTGTCTTGTAGAGCGCCATCATCTCGGTGTTCATCTCGGCCCGCTTGGGGTCGCTCACCTTCAGGTGTGCATACCGTGCCTTCAGCGCGTCGACCTTCGGCTGGATGCGCATCATCTTCAACGACGACTTCATCATCATCAGCCGCGTCGGCAGCATCACCAGGTTGAAGATCACCGTAATGATGATGATGTCCCAGCCCCAGTTCGGCACGCCGTGCTCGTTCAGGAAGCGCAGGGCCAGGTACAGCGGCTTGGCAATCACTGTCCAAAAGCCAAACTGGATCAACGGCTCGAGCGATTGACCGGTCGGCGTTCCGTCGGCGCCGATCGCATGGATCGAGGCCAGTACGTCCATTGACTTGGGGCCGGCAAACAACCGCACCTTTGTATACCCGCTCGTGTCGCCCACCGCCACGCCAACCACGTGGGCCGGCTTCTTCTGGCTGTTCGGATCGCTCAGCACACCGGGTAAATCGATGGTGTTGTGCAGCGTCACTACGCTGGCGCCGGCGGGATTGTCGGGCAGGAAAGCCGATACAAAATAGAGGTCCTCAATCGCCGCGTACCCGTAGTCCCCGTTCAACGTGGCGTCATTACCCACTTTGCTGACGGATTCATAATCCTGCTTGCCGGCGAGCGACCACGCAAATTGCGACGATGCCGAAGTCAGCACCTGCCCGCGCGTCTGCGACGAAGGAAGAAACTCCTCCATGTCGCCCAGGCCCGAAGGCCATTGGACCAATGCGCGAACGGGCGAGCCGTTCCGCTTAACCTCGGTCTCGACGGCCACCACATAGCTCGAGTCGAACCGCAGAGTCTTGACTGCATCGATGCCGTTCGCAGCATAGTGAAACGTAATCGCCGCCGGCGCCAGAACCCAACCTGTCGCTGAAGTCTGCGTGCCCGATACTTGGTAGAGCGCCTGATTCAACTCGCCCGTCAGCGCAGGCTCATAGGTAAAGAACGAAAGCGGGAACCCGAACTTCGCCGAGGTCTGCGGCTGTACCAGGTCCAGAGGCTTCCCAGCCGTATCGTTGTACTTCTTCAGGATCCAATGCTTCACCTGCGCGCCGCGGTTGGTCAGCACGATCTTGTAGAGTTCGTTCTCAACCGTCGTTTCGCTTTCGGTTGTTGCCACAACGCTTGGCCCTGCCCCGGTCGCTGCCCCCGCCCCTGGATGGCCTGCTTGCCCCTGCGAAGCTGCACCCGCCGCGCTCGTACCCGCCGCGTTGGTGCCTGCCCCGTTTGTGCCAATCTGACCCGCGCTCGCTGCCGTCGCTGTCTGGCTCTGACTCTGCGTTGCAGCGGGCGTCGCCGTATCCGTCTTCGGCTTGAAGAAGTATTGATAACAGAGCAGAATCACGATGAACAGCAGAGCGAAGCCCCAGGTCGAGCGCATGTCGCCGCCGCCGCTGCCTCCGGGAGATCCCGGCGTTTGTATATTGGGATTGCGAATTTCGGGCAAAGGTTACTTCCTGTCGTCGTCGGTTCTGGTTTGCTGCTTGAGAGTTGAGGTATCCGGCGGGTTGTCGCTTCTTCTATGGTAACGGTTCGTGGGGGAGTGGTCTCGCTGCCGTCGCCGGCGGCACCGGGTCAAGCCCTCCGCGCGCAAATGGGTGGCAACGCAGCAGCCGCCGAGCCCTTTAGCGGTCCGTGCAATGCTACCGCTGTCTCTGCATACTCTGAGCACGTCGGCACATACTTGCACCCGCCCGGACCAAGCGAATGCAGCGCCGGAGAAAGCCAGCGGCGATAGAAGCCGAGAATGGCGAGCAGCAATCGTGTCCCAAGCATCAATCGTGTCCCGAGTATCAATCGTGCCCTGCTCCAGGCTTCTTTGTGCCCGGCTCCGCAGTCTCGCCGTGCGGCTCGTTCAGCCGCGCAGCTTCCGCCTGTGCCTGATGAAGAATACGCACGATCTCTGCTTCAAGTTTCCCGAATTCGATAGTGAGTACAGTGCGCCGTGGATGCAGGATCAAATCGCACCCCGCCGGAAGCAGCTCAACATGCCGTCGAAGTGCCTCGCGCATGCGTCTCTTGATGCGATTCCGTTCGTGCGCCTTGCCCAGCACTTTGCCCGCCGTCAGCCCCACGCGTGGCCCGGCAACTCCCTCAGTTTCGGAGACTGTTTGCGGCGCCAGAAACCAGCTCATCGACGCCGACTGCCGTTTGCGGCTCGCGGCGTAAGCGCGCTGATAGTCGGCATGCTTCTTGAGGCGCGCGCCTCCCGGTGTCTGATGTTCTTGGATTTGTCGGGGTAGTGCCGGCTGTTGACTGGTAGGCCGGGAGCCGAAAGGAGGGGTGTTCATCTGCATTGCCGCTCGCCGTTGCTGCCGGGGTCCGGTTGTTCGCCTGACTTGTTTGCCTGGCTTGCTCGGCTGGCTTGTTCGCCTGGTTCGTCTCGTCCGCTCCGGCCTCAACTCCAGGCGCTTAGTCGCGGAATCCCGCGCTCACCGACACGCGCTTGCGGCCAATCGCGCGGCGTCGGCTCAGCACCGCGGCCCCGCTCTTGGTCTTCATGCGCGCGCGAAAACCGTGTGTCTTCACCCGTTTCCGGCGATTTGGTTGAAATGTGCGCTTTGGCATCGAAATGCGCTCCTGTTCCTCTATTAAATTCTGTGCCTCGACGGCAAGTACCAAGTGTATCGTAGGTTGGATCAGGAATCCAGCGCCTCTGCTTCGCGTCGCCATCGCTCGGCCACTCCGTGCGACCAGTGTTCTGCCCCTCGACCCGCCGAAATGGTGCCCTAGAAGAGCTCGTTTGCCAGTGACTCTAGTAACCGAAACCGGCAAGTTCACCATCGTTGGTGCAACTCCAAGCCTACTCAGAAAACTTTGTTAAACAGGGATTGCAATCATCTCCGAATGTGCTAACATCGGGTCCGTTCTAAGAATGTTCCCAAGCGTCCAGCGGGACGGTTTTATCCTCGGCCCTGAGGTGTTTTTGAGGGGCGGACCAGCGGCATAAAGGCACCCGGTCAGGAATTCTCTGGACGCAAAGCCCGAGCTTTGCGCCGTGAGTGAGCCGTTGCCTTCAGACGCGGATAAGACCGTTCTGGCAAACAAAATAGGTGACGCGGGCAAGGATTCGATCAATGGCATTTGCAACTTCTCAGGCTCCCGTTCATAACCCCTGGCTCCAGATTCTCGCGGCACTTGAAAAAAAAGTGATCCGGCAGTCCTTCGAGACCTGGCTCAAGCCCACACGCTACTCCCACGCCGCCGGCCGCACGCTTTACGTCCGCGTTCCTTCGCCGGAGTTCCAGCACATCGGCGATAAGTATGGCGACCTCATCCAGGAAGCTATCGACCTGCAGTCGCTTGAGTTTGACGACGTAAGCTTTGTCACCGCTGAAGAGGATCCCTCTGTTCCTCCGCAGCGCAAAGACGGGGGCTTCGGTCCGCTTCCCGCTCACGCGCCCACTGCGCCGCCCGCTCCCTCGCGCTCGCCCGAGCAGGGCAAGTTCGACTGGTCCACTGCGGCCCAGCTTAACCCTCGCTACACCTTCGACGCTTTTGTCATTGGCAACGGCAATCAGTTCGCCCGCGCCGCGTCTCTTGCCGTCGCCGAGCGGCCCTCCCGCGCCTACAACCCGCTCTTCCTCTACGGTGGAGTCGGCATGGGCAAGACCCACCTGATGCATGCCATCGGCCACGAGGTGAAGCGTCGCCAGCCCGCCGCCAGCATCTGCTACGTCTCCGCTGAGAAGTTCACCAACGAGATGATCACTTCGCTGCGAAACGATCGCATGACCAGCTTCCGCGATCGTTTCCGCACCGTCGACATCCTGCTCATCGACGACATTCAGTTCATCGCCCAGAAGGAGCGCACCCAGGAGGAGTTCTTCCATACCTTCAACGCTCTTCACGAAAGCATGAAGCAGATCGTGATCGCCTCCGATCGCCCGCCCAAAGAACTTGCCGAGATCGAAGACCGTCTCCGTTCGCGATTCGAGTGGGGCCTCATCGCCGACATTCAACCGCCCGATCTCGAGACCAAGGTAGCCATCCTTCAGAAGAAGGCCGAGAGCGAGCAGGTTCACCTGCCCACCGATGTCGCGCTCTTTGTCGCCTCCAACGTTCGCACCAACGTCCGTGAGCTCGAAGGCGCAATGACCCGGCTCATCGCCTGGTGCCAGATGAACCGCATGGAGATCACGCTCGCCTCCACGCAGCAGTGCCTCAAGCAGTTCATTGACATGCAGGTCCGCAAGATCACCATCGAGGCCATTCAGCGCGCTGTCGCCGAGCAGTTTGGCATGAGGGTCGTTGACCTCAAGCAGAAAAACAACTCGCGCAACGTCGTAGTACCGCGCCAGATCGCCATGTACCTGGCCAAGCAGCTCACCGAGGCGAGCCTTCCTGAAATCGGCCGCCAGTTCGGCAACAAGCACCACACCACCGTCATGCACTCCATCGCCAAGATCGACGAGCAGCGCCGCACCGACAAGGACCTCCACCGCACCGTCAACAAGCTCCAGGAACAGCTCAACGGGTAACGCATTTTCCGCTTGACCATCGCCCTCCGTGCCCCATCCTTTCCGCGTTCTTTGCGGAAAGGGTGGGAGACTGAAATACTCCACCAACAGAAAAGGCCGCGCTCCGGGCGACCCTTCGCCTTTCTCGCGATCCCTAAAACCCGTTTTTAACCTCGCCCGCCCCCTTGCGCCCTGATCGAGAAATCCGCCGCCGAGGAGCTCTGGTAGATCGCAGGATGCTTCCGGCCACCGCTCTCAGCCGCCACGTGGACAGCTATTTCCATTCAATCTTTTTGTATGAAGGGTCATACACGCGGTCTCCCCATTCGCTGCTTGCATACTCACTTGCCGCAATCGAAATCGCGTCCAATCTGGCGTAATCGGCAAGTTGGGGATTCTCCCCTGAGGATTTCACGCGTGCGTACTCGTCTCGGTTGACCTTCGTATAAAACGTAATGACAACTCCGCTTGCTTCGTATGAGTTCATCATCACAACGCCGTCGGGCGTCTCGACAGAATATCCTCTCGCCTTGTAGCCAAAGCCATTGCTCCCAAACTTCTTTCGGAGCTCAGCCAATGTCGTGCGTCCAAAGCGTAATCCCGGAAGATCGCTTTCGGGGTCATCACCTTTGCCATTCCAATCGGACTCGATATAGGCAACCTTGCCATTTTTGTCGACTGTCACAGAAAGCGAGTTACCATTCGGCAGGTTCCACCGCTGAACAGCCATCCCCTTGTAGCTATCAGACTCGGACGACGCACCGAGAGACTCCAGAGATGCCGAGGGTCCGCCTACCTGAATTCCGTGGAGTGATTGCGTGGAGCAGAAATATCCTTGGCCCACGGCGACGAAAAGGCAGAGGCAAAGTACAACCCCGCAGGGGGCTTTCTCGACTTTCATAGCGTTGGCTCCGAAACCACGATACAGCAGGCTAGGCTCTAGGAGGTGATTCTGGGGGTTTGCCTCCCAAGAATCAATTCTTGGCGGTCGGGCGGAAAATTTCGTTTCGTCACAGCGAAGCCCGCTCCGCAAAGACTCGGGCGCCCTTTCGCCTTTCTCGCGATCCCTAAAACCCGCTCTTCACTTCACCCGCCCCCTGCGCCCTGATCGAGAAATCCGCCGCCGCGGAACTCTGATAGATCACAGGATGCTGCTGCCCGCCGCTCTCCGCCGCCAACTGAGAGACATTCTTCGATACTTCGGCGTACACCCGGCTCATCGGCGCGTTCCCTTTACCACTCTTCAAGGCCTGCAGCAAATAATAAGTAAAATAACCGTGGCCCAGCTTCGCGCTCTCCAGGGATTCCTCGTCCGACTGGCTCGCCGCCAGCACAATGCGGCCCGTGCCTTGCCCCATCTGCTCCAGCATCGCGTGGGAGGGCGCAGCCATGACCGTTGCCTTCCCGTTCGCAGGCACCTGATTGCCAATCGATCCACCGCTATAACATGTGTCCAGCACAACAAGCGTGCGCAAGGCCTTCATCCGCGTCGCAACGGCATCTGCAAGTTCCACCATTGGAAGCGCCGTGCCATACATCGCGTCCTCATCGAAGCTGCCCTGATCGTACATCTCCGTGTCATACGTAATCAGGTAGTTCACGCCGCTCACTGAGTCCAGGCTGCGCGGCGAACCGTGCGTCGCCATATAGATCACCACCAGGTCGTTCGGCTGCGCGCTGCGCGCGATCCAGTTCAGCTGCTCCTTGATGTTCTTCGTCGTCGCCTCTGCGTTCGTAATCTCTCTGACATTCTCCGCCGGAAACCGTCCAATCTCCGGATCCTTCAGCTCGGCCGCAAATGCATCCGCATCCTGCGTCGAGAAGTTCAGCGAAGGTATTTCCTTGTCGAGGAACCGGCTGATGCCAACCACCAGCGCCCACTTGGCTTGCACAGGTCCGGGCGCAACGGGCGCAGGCGCAGCCTTCGGCTGCGGGTTCTTCCCCGATGCCTCCATATTGAAGCCCCGCGACGCCGGCGTGGCAAGAATAAACGGGTTCAGGCCCTCCCGCAGAGCCTCTGAGCCAAAGTCCTGCGCCTGGCCCATCGCATAAACAGCCTTCGGCCCACGATTCAACTTTGATGCAACGAGAGCATGGTAATACCAGGCGTCTCCCGATTCGGCGCACAGATCGATCGCCCGCCTCAATAGCTGATCCGCGTCTTCCAGATCGCTCGATCCGCTATCGGCGCGAAGCCGCTCCAGTGCCTGCACCACCACGTCTTTGGCTGTGTAGCAACTCTCGCCGGCTCGCCTTCCACTCGCCCGTCGCTGGCCCCCGTACGCACTTCCCCCCTCGCCCGCGCTTCCCATTGCAACGGTCAGCACCAGCAGCGCAACCATGCCTGCGAATCGCCGCATCTCTTATCGTCTCTTCACGGGCCCCGAATCAGCGTTGCGGGCCCTGTTCTTCATCGCCATGATGACATTCCCATTCACTCCCGCCTTGCTGAGCGCGATCTGGCCTTTGGGACCGAGATCGAAATTCACCGTGGGTGCGTTCTGGATTGTGTCCAAAATGTTTTTCTCGTCCAGATGCGCAGTCACCATGTCGATCACGTCGTTGTTGGTCATCGCGTCTTCGGCAGGCGTCGCGGGCTTCTCGCCCAGGCTGGTTGTCAAGGGCCCTGCCCCCTCGAGCGGCGTCGTCTTGCCTATATCTTCGTAGTGCTCCAGCGCCGCCTTGATCCGTCCTTGCGAGTCGAGAAACGCCTGCTCCCCCGGATTCGCATCCAGCGCTTTGCCGTAGGCAATGCTCGCCTCCTCCAGATACTTCATTGCGGCCTTGTTCACGGTCGCATCGTAAGCCTGCCCCTCGTTGGCAACACCGATGTCATACTGCCGGTAGCCTTCTGCCTTCGCGTCGGAGAAGGGCTGCATCTCTCCAAGCGCCTCACGGTAGCGAGGCCATAACCCATTCACTGCGAACTTGTCCGGCCCGTTCAGCGCCCCGCCCACCGCTAGCGGAATGGTAAGCACCTCTGTCGTATTCACCAGGTATGCCGCAATCTGCCGGGCCACATCGTTCACCAGATACGTCTGTGCCTCATCCAGGCTCGCAAATCTCGGCTTCGTGGCCGGCTGCGAATTCGTCTGCACTGTCTGGTTCGTTCCAGGCACTCTCACTGAGCTCAGATTCGGCATCGTCTTTCCGAAAATCTTCACCTGTTGCTGAGCCTGTGCCGGCGCGGCCGTCTTGCTGATCACCTCGTTGACCTTTGCCGTTGCAATGTCCGACTTCACCACCAGCTTAGATCGTGGCTCCGAGATTCTAAAGATGATCGAGAGATCGCCAATCATCCTGGTGACAATCGAACCACTCTCGTTCACTCTCGTAAGCGCCACTAAATGGCTCTGGGATACCGTGCCCTCAATAAGCAGATCCGGGTTCGTGCCGCCCACACGAATGGTCGAGTCGCTCTGTGTCAGTTCTCTCTCGATTGCGATCGTGAGCACCCCATCCTTGGTCTGAATCTGCACCGATTTTCCACGCGCATCGAAGATGGGTGGCAG
>Ga0302319_10018806_pt1 | contig 12578 bp, 11 predicted proteins | sample Bog_T0_2_FD_203319 | JGI IMG/M metagenome (GOLD analysis project Ga0302319, IMG submission 203319) | Peat permafrost microbial communities from Stordalen Mire near Abisko, Sweden - Bog_T0_2 | ecosystem: Environmental > Terrestrial > Soil > Wetlands > Peat | place: Sweden: Abisko, Stordalen Mire... | reverse complement strand
CAGCCTCGTCCAGGCTGCCAAAGCGAAGGCCCGCGGCTACCGGACTCTGCGCAACCTAAAGGCGATGATCTACCTCATCGCCGGCAAGCTCGATATACTTGCTTCCACTTGAGATGGCGAGGAACCCTTTTACCCGATGGATCGCCAGCAGACCGAGTCCTTCAATCCACTTGGCCGGTCCGTCGCCCATCACCAGCAGGCCGTGTTCTGCGAACAGACCTTCCATGTCGCCGATGACCCGGCACCGTGCGTCCACTCGCGCACGCTCATGCTGAACCAGGATTTCGTCTGCCTGCCCGGTTTCATCGTCGGCGTCGGGCACTTCCGCGTCGTCGAACAGGTCCCGGGTTTCGCTGTCGTCGCACGCCAACAGGCGGGCGCCGATCAGGAGGCGGTCGGCAATGGTCACCTGACCGGGGGTGGGGGAGAACGGGCGAACGTCGAGAATGCGGCGCACGGCGCCGACCGGGTCATCGTCTTCGTTGGTGGCCGCGCGCAGCAGTGCCTCCGCCATGCGGCGGACGTCAGCAGGACCTGCTGTGGCCGCGCTGACCGGATCGATGGCCAATGGAACGAGCACGACATCCGAGCTCTGGTGCGCATAGCCGCATGCCTTGATCAGATGCGCGAGCTTTGCGAACGCCTCCGGTGAGGTCACGAGGCCATTGATCGCGGTATCCGCGCCGTGCAGGGCGATGGTGAACAAGTCCAGGCGGCCATCCACCTCCTGGCCGTCGGTCAGGCAGAACACGGGGTCGAGTGCACCAGCGGTGTCGTAAATGTCCGCCGCGAAGTCGAGCCTGTCTTCATCTGGGACACTATCCGTCGCAGCCTCAAACACCTGGTTCGGATTATGTCCCCGGACAATGATGTCGAACACATCGCCCTCAAGCTCGTCGCTTTCACACTCCCATGCCGCCACGAGACGTTTTGCCAGGGCGTGCGGATTATGCCCGGACGCTTTCCGCCGTTTCGCCTCGCCCATGCGAACCTCCCGCTCTGCCGCTTGCGCGGCGGACAATAAGTCCCCCAATCGTGGCTTGTCAACATTTCGTGGATTTGGAAGCCGAGGATCCTGGCGCGGTGGGCAGATGGTGAACTCTGCCAGCGCACGCCGAGGCCGGCAGGTTGTGCCGTGCACCGCGGCGTTCCATACTGATGGCGGCATGTGAACGGAGGCGGGAATGCGTTACGAGCAGGAGATGATGTCGGTTTCCGGCGTCGTGGCACAGGCGTTCGCTGGCGGCGGGGATCCGTCCGGTGTGATTTGTCTTCCGTTTCTGACGGGGACCGGCCACATTCACGAGGCTGCGGCGGTGAATTGCATGCAGGCGTTCGGCCTGGGGCGCGGAGACATCCTCTATGTCTGCACCAATTTCGTCGCCGGGCAGCAGGCGTCTCCACTTGGAGTGGAGACGGTTTGCGCCCGTGACTTCCGCCGTCGCCTTCAGTCCAACCCGGCACCGAAGGTCATTTTCCTGGGCGAGATGCACCCGGAGCAGCACCGGCTGGTCGCGCAGGTTCTGGAAGAGCGAGGCTTCAGCGGCCTTGTTGTGCGAATGGGCGATCCGGACACCGCCCCGTCCTACGCCGCCGAGCAATCCGGTGCGCCTGCTCCAGGGGGCGGTCCACGCTTTTGAGGCTGGCGACCTCGCCGCCCGTCCCGGCTCCTGACGGCGGGTTGCACCCGCTATCGGGTGCCGCACTTGTCAGAAACGACGGACAGGCAGCGCTTCCTGTGGCGAGACCCTGCCGCGGCAGGTGTCCATGTGGCGGATGGCGTGCGTGATGTGGTCGCCCGGAGCGTCCGGATAGTAAACGGGCAGCCAGCCGCAGGATGATTCATGGGCAAGCAGGAGCGAATGGAGGTCACGCAAGCCGTGCTCGATGTCGGTGGGCAGCGGGCCGACGAAGGTGATGCGGCAATCGTCGTCCGGGCCGCAGCAGGCGGACGCATCATTGTCGAACTGCCCCGTCTCCGAATCGAAGGCCAAACAGTCGTAGCCGATCAGAGCAAAGCCAACGATGCGGCCGTCGTCGGCGCTCCGAACAATGCACACACTTTCCGTTCCGTCGTCCCATGTTGAGCCGAAAATGTCGCCCGGCTTCATTTCGGATGGGACGATTCTGCAACCCTCAGCCATGATTCGCCTCCCGCTTGTTCGTTACCAGCATCGTGGCGGCGGTCCTGGGAAAACACATGGGCAAGCGAGCCCGCGGCGCGAGTTCTTGCGGACCGGAGAACCGCGCTGGGCGGGCCATCGGCCGGCCGGGCAACGGATGGTGTCTCGCCATGCGCCGTGTCATCTTTGGCATCGACATGCGAGGAGCGCGCGCCATGAAGTGGACCAGCAATGTCTACCCGCGAGGCACGACGTACTGCTGCCTGACCGAGCGTGATGGCTGGGAGATCCTGTTTCCGCGGCTCCATCCGGAGCAGCCGACCGTTGAACTGCGCTACGGGCGCAGGACCCCCGGGGACGGGCTCTTTCCCGTCATGATGGGAATTGGCAGGTTCGCGTCGGCCGGAGAGGCCATGCTGGCGGCGCGCATGTTCGAGGACGGCGCGGTCTGTGACGACGCCGCAGCGACGCGGGGCGGCCTCGGGTTCAAGCCGTATATTGACGGCGCGGAGAAGCTTCCGCTCAGTGACGGCCGCAAAAGCCGCGGCCATTTCCTGTTCATGACCGGAGTCGGCAAGGACAGGAAGGAGACTGGCCTGAACTATGAGCGGCCGGGACCCAAGGAAGGCACCCACAATATCGCCCGCTTATGGGCCGCGGCGACAGAGTCCGAGGAATCCCACCCGATAAATGCCGCCGCCCTCCATGGTGTCGAGACGGCGATTCTGATGGAGCTTCTGCGTGTCCGGATGGAACACGGCCCGGTGCACTACGCGGTTCCCATGTCCGTCGAAGACTACCTCCGCTGGGCGGAGGAGCGCTACGGCCGCGAGGAAGACCCAGAGGCCGACCGCCCGTACTCCAAAGCCGAAGCATCGGTGCGCAACGCCGCCGCCCGCGGACTCCTGCTGGAGGACGCCGCGGTCCGTGAGCGCCTTGGTGTCTCGCCGGGCTTCGAAGAGCGTATACGCGGGAGGGCTGATGGCTTTGACCGCATGCTTGAAACCCTGATGCTTGCCAGGGCGCGCGGACCGGCCCGCAGCGAAATCCTGGATTTGCTCGATGCCAGGATTGCCGAAATCGAAAGCCGGCTGGCTGCATCGCAGGATGTTCCGGCACCAAGGTAGGACCGGACATGGCAACCGATGCATTGGCGGTTCTGCTGGACGCCCAGGCCACCATCGCGACGCGGGACCGTCAGCGCGCGGGCGCCAAGCCGTGCGGCGGCGGCCCTGACGTCCCGGTCACCGCACGCGAGGCCGCATTCGCCGAGGCCGTCGTCGACCTCACGCACACGGTCGCAGACCTGAAATTCGAAATTGCCTGCCTGCGCGGCACCCTGCCACCCCTGGCCCCTGCGCTGTCCGAGGAGGAATTCGCAGTGGCCGCCACACCAGGGGCCGGAATCGTCGATGCGGCGGCCGAGTTCCATGGCTACCGCGATGGGGACTACCACGCCTTCATCGGCGACGACGCGCCGCTGGAAGCGCCCGCCTTGGCCGACGATGCGGACGCATGCATGATCCTGGCACTCAAATGCAATGCGCGGGCACGGGAGATCCTGCGCCTGCGTGCCGCCCGGCTCGGCATCGACGTGCCAGGCAACGAGGGCGCAGAGCCTGATGTTGTCCTCGCGCTCGGCATAACCGGAAGCCACTACCGTGCGCTGCTGACCGACGCCAGGCCGCTTGCCGGGTTGGCGGCATCCGGCGACATCACCGCACTCAGCAGCCTCGGCAGCCGCTGCCGCATGCGGGCAAGCGTGGTGATGGATGAGGCTGACAGGGCACGGCGTGCCCGCCAGGTGCCAGACGGCTCGGAGGCGCCGGAAAACCGGGTGGCGCTACGCACGCCTGGGACCTGACGCCCGGCCATCTTGCGCCCGACGTCCAGCAATGCAGGCCGTGCGGCCCTGAGACGGATGCGGTCCCAACTTGCCGCGTCCAGGGCCGAGCCTAGGCCCCCGTGACAACGTGGATCGGTCAGGTGTCTTCGCCTGCCGCCCGCCTACCGGGTGGGTGTTGTGGGCACTGCCTGCTGGCGCCTCAGACGGGCGGCGTTGAACGGTGCCAGCGCATCCCTCGACCGTTCGACGACCGCCACTTTCTCGGCAAATGACATTCGAGCCCGCTCCCTGCGCGCTTCCTGCTTGCGCTCGATGATGTCGGCCAATGTGAAGTCTGCAGGATCCTTCATGGGCGGCATACTGGCTCAAGCGGGTCTTCCCGTCCAGCCTTCCGGCAAAAAGCCGCCCATCGGGCACCCAATCCACGGCTGCTGATGACAGCCTTGAGGCGATCGAGATCCACCGCCCCCTCCTCGATGAAGGCATTGATTCGCAAAAAGTCTTTTGGGCGCCCTGTCCGCAAGGCTGTAGCCACGACATGCGCGGCTGACAGCACACGGGTCGCGACCAACCCGTCGGTGCCGAAAACATCCTCGATAGCTTCCGCTTGTTCGATGGCCTCCAGATCCAGGCTGTCCGCCACAGGAAGGAACTGCACGGGCCACCCCTCGATCACCAAGCCCTCCTTCTCCCACGTGGTATAGCCTTTGGTGGCCAGATAACCCACGATTGGCCCCAGGGTGACCAAGTCAGATGCCGGAACTTGACTAAATGAAATCAAGACATCGATATGCTCCGTCACAGTTGGTTCGATATAATTTAGTGCGGAAACAGCTCCGCCAATGGCATACTGGCCGACGATGCCATCGGCCACCATTTGGTTTAGCACTTTCAGGGTCTTGCCCATTGGCACCACGAGCGACTCATCTCCACGACGCGCTATCATGAAGACTTGTCAGTCTTGTTTATATCGCACATTGCGGCGTCAGATGCCAGCCTCAGAGCAACGCGGCCAAAACTGACGACGCCGTGCGCTGCCCAGACGGCCGACCTTGCGGTTCTCCGCCAGATGGCTGACCGGATCAGCGGACCTTGCTGATGTCGGCGCCGTCAGTGAACGATGCCTGGACGCGCGCCTCCAGCTCGGCGAGCCTCGCGCCGACCTCTGGCGACGGCGTCAGCCGGGCGACATCCTCCGGTGACTGGTATTCCGGACCACTCAAGCCATCGGCGTCAGGGAGGCTCGCAAGCAGCGCCTCCCTCGCCGTCGTGAACGGCCCGCGGTCGTCCGCGATGTCCCCGTCCAGCCGGATACGGAAGCCTTCATCCGTCAGGTAGATTCCGACGCCGCCGGAGGTGTACGTGCCCTCGTTGACCTCTGCCGCGTCCCTGGTCGCGGCAACGGCATGCTGTTCACGGCGCTCGAGGTCATCGAGGAAGTCCCGCCATGCCTCATTCACCCGGCTCACCACGTGGTCGGCAATGTGCGGCGGGAGGTCGCCCAGCGCCAAATCCACAGCCTCGCCGGTTTCGGCCCAGTCACTCAGAGCCTGGGGATCGATGCCCTCGCCCCACATGCTGACGCCTTGGGGGTGGGTTGGACCACTGGACATCGTCAGGTAGTCGTCGTCGCAGAGCACGACGGTATAGCGGTCGGCGCTGGCGCCCCCGTTGTCCTGGATACGGAACACGTAGCCGCTATTGGCCAGTTCGGCGACCGAGTTGAACAAATTCATGCCATCCCCCGAAAGATCCCGGAGCGGCCGCGGAGGAGTCCGGGACGCTTGTTCCGAGCCTATCGCCGGCGGTGGCAAGACTCCAGCCGCGGTGTGCGGTGCGGAGGCACCGCGCTGGCCGTAGAAGTGCGACCCTCGGGACAGGAAGGGGATGCAGCATCACGACCGTCTCCACCCGACTGCCCGCCGATGGCCTGGGCGAGTGGCTTCTTGCCGCCAAGGCAGGGCACGCCGTGGCACTGTTCGGCGCCGACGTGGCCACCGCGCGCTCGGCGCTTGCCACGGCCGAAATGCCGCCGGACCACCACGATCCGTTGGCACACATCCGGCATGGAATCGAAGCTGCCGCATGTGCCTCTAAGTGCGGTGCACAGTGTCCGGTTCCACGCGCAAGCCGTTTGGAGATTCCGCACACAACAGCATGACCATCAACGGCGGCCGTCACATTCCACCGGATGGTGCAGCCTTGCATTAGCCAAGGCAACCATCTGCGGAGAGCTCAATGGCGCACGTGACGCTCGACACCCTCGTTCCGGTAATGCAGGCGCTGTCTGAAGCCGCCTTCGCCCGATCGTCCCCGTTCCACCTGTCCGGCTGCACGGTCTGCGGCGCGCCGACCTTCCAGTATCCCTGCCCGAACTGCCACAACTGGGCGGATTACAGTGACTCGCCTGCCGAGCGCAGTGCGCAGAAGGCGGCGGCTGGCAGGTCCGGCGTCGGCAGCCGCGAGAGCTTCTGTCGGCGCGTCGAAGCCGCCGGTGGCCTTGGACCCTGGTATTTCGGCAACTTCCGGGAAAGATTGGCCTACCCGGATCGCGGGCACGTCGGTGACCCGGCCTTCAAACGCGCGGTTGACGACGTGGTCGCGCGTGCGGCGACGCTGACATGGCCGGATCCGGGCGATGTCTGGGATGCTGTCGTGGTCGCCAAGGTCAAGTTTCCGCCCGTCGATTACTGGACCGACCGCATTCGCCAGAGGGAAGCCCGGGCGCTTCAGGAGTTCGGCGCGGAGGGACTGGCCGCCATCAAGGCGGTCCGTGGTGGCCAGTCTGCCTGGCCCGATAACTGCGGAGAGGCCCGCCGTTTCCTGGCAAAGATTGCCGAAGAGGCTCTCGTGGAGTTCGGCGTCCTGGACAACCATCAATCTCCTGGGCCGCGCCAATAGCTTTGCGGACCGCTGGACGCGCGACCCGGGCATGCCGCCAGCGATTCAGCAATCCCATGCCGCTGCTGCAATCGTGCGATAAATCCGGTGAACGGCACCCGGAATGGTGTCATGCTGACAACGGGCGGAAGCCGTCCGCCGCATGCCTGGATGTGCGGTCCCATATTCGGCGAAGGGCAACCCCGCATGGCGGCTGAGGATCGGGAACGCGCGCTGCTGTTCGATGTTGATGGGGTGCTGGTGCACGGTTACCACGCTGCGCGCCTTTCACCTTTGGACCGGCCTCGGCCTCAAGGCGCACTTCGACGACACCTTCTATGCAGCCAGGCTTGGCGTGACGAAGCCAGGCCGTGGATTTTTCGAGCGCGTCGACGCCATCATCGGCCCGCAACCCCGTCCTCCGCTGTTTTTCGACGACAATGCCGGTGTGGTCCGGGCGGCGTGTGCGTTTGGTTTGGATGGGAGGGCGTGCTCTACGAGCGGGTCGAAGACTGCATTGAGCATCCCTGGGTCCGGGACCGGCTCCGCGCCGCTTCAGCAATCCGAGGCTGACACCGGCATCATTGCTCGCCGGACGCTGGGCAAATTGATATGTATCCGGCAGCGAACTGCCGCAGTTGATGGAGAAAACGATGAAGCAGACTGCCCCGTTCGGAACCTGGACATCCCCGGTGACCGTCGACCTGGCTTGCGGCAAGGTTGTCAGCCTCCTGGAACTGTCGTCCGACGGAGGCGACCTCCTGTGGCTTGAGCGGCGGCCCAGGGACCAGGGGCGGACATCCCTGGTCCGCCGCTCTGCTGACGGCAGCATCAGTGACGTCTCGCCGGCGGGTGAAGATGTCGGCTCGCGTGTGAACGAATATGGCGGCGGGAGCTATGTTGCCGCGGGCGGCCAGATACTGTGGAGCAGCCGACGCGACGGGAGCGTTTGGCGGCTGCGCCCCGGCCAGGACTCCCCTGCCCTGGTTGCGGCCGTTCCCGGCTGCCGGTTTGCGGATTTCCGGTTCGTTCCGGGCCGGGCCGCCGCCGTCTGCGTCCGCGAGGACCATCGCGGGAGACCCGAGGGCGATCCTGAGCAGGCAATCGTCGCATTGGATCTGTCGCCTGGATTGGATCCGGTCTCCAACGAAGGGCACGTGCTGGTGCGGGGCGCCGATTTCTATGCCGCCCCGCGCCCTTCCCGGGACGGCCGTTGCCTGGCCTGGATTTCCTGGAACCATCCCGCCATGCCATGGGATGCCACCAGGCTTCACGTGGCCGAATTCGTGGCCGATGGCGCACTCGGTCAGGCCGCAATTGTCGCCGGGTCATCGATCGACGAGGCCATCATCCAGCCGGAGTGGTCACCCGAAGGGGTGCTGCATTTCATTTCCGACCGGAGCGGCTTGTGGAGTGTCTACCGGGCCGGGGCCACCGACGCGCTCGCAAGGCCTGGAAGCGAGCCTGCGCCGGTACTGGCAGCGGCCGGGAATGGGGAGATTGGCGGCCCGGCGTGGAATTTTGGCTTGCGCTGGTATGACTTTGCGCCGGATGGCATCGTCGCCATCCTGTCGGCGGCCGGGCGGGCAAAGATTGTGCTGGCGGATGCCGCGGGCGCCGTCACTGAACTGCGAGGCGTTCCGCCAGCAATGGAGTGCCCGGTCCTCCTGGCTGGCAGTGGCGATGGGGAGAAACGGATGGCTTTCGTCAGCCTGTCCCCCGTGCGCATGCCGGCTGTCGAGATTGCCGGTGTGCGGGATGGCCTGGCCGTCCACTCCGAGACCGTTCGTGCCGCCGGTCCTGACGCTCTCGGCCCCGAAGACATCTCAGTTGGGCTCCCGTTCAGTTTCCCCACCGGCGGCGGCGAAACCGCGCATGCCTTCTGGTATGGGCCGAGGAACGCGTCGTACGAGAGGGTTACCGGAGAGCATCCGCCATTGGTGGTGATGATCCACGGAGGACCGACGTCGTCGGCCAGCACCGCCCTGTCGCTTCGGACCCAGTGGTGGACCAGTCGTGGATTTGCCGTCGTTGACGTGAACTACCGCGGGTCGACCGGCTACGGGCGGGCCTACCGCCGGGCTCTTGACGGCCGGTGGGGAATTGCCGACGTCGAGGATTGCGTCGCCGTGGCGAAGCATTTGGCTGCGCGCAAGCTGGTGGATCCGGAGCGGATGGCCATTCGCGGAGGCAGCGCCGGAGGGTTCACCGCCCTCGCGGCGCTGACGTCGTCCGACGTGTTCCGCGCCGGGGCCAGCCTGTATGGCATCGGCGACTTGGCAATGCTGGCAGGCGACACCCACAAGTTTGAGCTTCGCTACGTCGACCGGCTGGTCGGGCCGTGGCCGGAGGCGGCCGCCACCTATGCCGCGCGGTCGCCTCTCAACCGGATGGATGCCATGACGGCGTCGGTCATCTTCTTCCAGGGTCTTGACGACAAGGTCGTGCCGCCAGCCCAGGCCACAGCCATGGTCGAGGCGATGGCCGCACGTGGCATACCGGTCGCGCACTACGAGTTTCCGGGAGAGGGGCACGGTTTCCGCGGATCCGAGGCTCTTCGCCGGACGATGGAGCTGGAGCTGGATTTTTACGGCCGCGTGTTCGGTTTCGAGACGCCCGGCCTGAGCGAGCGGGTGTCGTTGATTGCCGGGGGCGGCACCAGCCCTTCTGCTCCCGGGTAAGCGGTCCAGAGGCTGATCTTGCCGGACCCCGGCCATACGATGGCGGCTGGCCTAAAGGGCAAAGGCCGCCGTGGCATGGTGCCCAGCGGCCTTCACTGACTCTGACGCCTCGGATGCGGCGATCTCGCGGGCGATCGCCATCTCGTCATCCATGTCCACGGCGATGGCGCAAATCTCCGAATTGAAAGGGTGGCTCTCGAAGAAGACCGGCGGCAACGACAGCAGCCAGTCGCCGAACTGGGCCGGACGTGCGCCGAGAAGCCGCCGCCAGCGGTCCCAGCGGTGACCGTGTGCTTCCGGCGTGCGCCAGGCCGCGCCGAGCAGCCAGGGCAGATCTTCGGCCGACGGGGTGCCCTTGGGCATATAGCGGATGGCGCCGGGCGCAATCACGATCTGGCCATCCCTCACCTGCGTGAGCCACCAGCTGGCCGCTTCCCGGTCCTCAGAGACCGGCCGCTGGTTGCCGTATCCGTAATGCTGCTGCAGGAATGGCAACCCGCCCGCGTCGACGCGGACTTCGGCGGTCGACGACGGCACCCAGGTACGCTTCTTGCGTTCCTTGCCGCCCCACCTGCCGAGCGACAGGATGGCGCAGCTATGGTTGGCGCATGCCTGCCCGTAGCTGCTGACGCAGTGGTCCATCGCGGCGGCCTCGGCGGACAGCTCGGCCTGCGAGGCCAGGAAGCGCAGCGTCAGGCCGCCCGGCCAGGTCGCCTCGGGCGTGGCCTCCCCCCAGCCGTCGTCTGGGCTCCCCGCCTGGATTGCCAGACCCAGCCGGGCATCATGGACCACTCCGGCCATGTGGGCGGAGAGGCATCGCGCCAGCCTGCGCACGCCAAGGGTGACCAGGACGTTCAGCGCGGCCCGGGTATGGCGGCTGGTGATTTGCGCATGGCTGTCGGCGCGCGCCAGTGCAGGCAGGATGAGCTCGCGCGCCATCTGCTTGGCCGTGTCGTTGAGATGAGCCCAGGCGTTCCGCGTCGCGCCTACCCAGGCCAGGCTTCCGTTGCCGTCCGGCGCAAGGGACGAGCCCAGGTGCCGCGCCATGTCCAGCGTGGCCTGGACATCCCGGTTCGCCGTTGGTCTTTCGCCGCCCAGGTGCCCTTCGCCCTCCATGTGGGCGCGGCCGGTAGCCAAGACCGCGCTCATTGCGCTGAGCGCCTCCCATCCCTCCTCCGGCATTGTCTCAAGTGCGGGCAGCCAGGACGGGGCCATGCCCTCGAGCAGGCGGAGGCAGCAGGGCGTGTGCAGGAACCGCTTGGCCGCGCTCCGGGTCTCAGCCGGGATTCGGGCGAGGACGCGCACGATCCGTTCGTCCGTCGCCAGAGCCTTCGCCAGCACCCGGTTGAGCTCGGCGGCGCGGTCGACGCTGGCGGCGATGACAGGCGCGTTGCGGAGCGCCGTCGTTGCCAAAAGCGGGTGCGCGGTGACGAACTGCCGTCTGCGCAGCCCCGCCGCCGACGCGCCGACAGCCGCCCGTCTCTGGCCGCCGAGCAGATAACCGAGGATCGGCCAGCTCCCCGATGGGGTGCTCGGGCACCAGAGCGGGTTGTCCTCCTGATCCGCATGGACCAGGGCGTCGAAACAGGTGCGTGTGCTGTCTGGCATCCGGCCGACGAAAGACAGCCACATGGCATCGCGCAATTTGGCCGCGCGCTCCCGGGACAGGTCACTGTTGCCGCTTGCGCCGGTCGGATACGGCAGCCCGTCCAGGGACAGGAACGAGGGAACGTGGTGATTTGGGAGGCGGGCGTGCTTGTCTGACTGCCAGGCAGTCATCGGGTGCCAGCCTTCAGGGGGAGGCCGCGGCAAGCCCCTGGCCGGATTCCAGTCGGTCTCTGATTTGACCAGCCCGGCGTCAGGGCTCCAGCCCAGCCACAGGACACGGTATGCTCCGTCGGTCCCGCGGAAGTGCTGGTGCCACCACAGGCCCAACGAGCGCGGGTCACCCCAGCGCAGGCATTCAACCGCAACCGCGGCGGCGACGCCGGGAGCCGGGTTTTCGGCGACCTGCCAGCACTTGCGCCAGGCGTCGTCCTGAATCTGGTTCCTCGCCCGCCCCATCCGCTCCCCGTCCGCACAGCCTATTGGGACGCCACGCATTCCAGGCCGTTGTCCCTCACTGACGGCCGTGCCATTCCAGGACAGACAGGCCAGCTCACCACGGGCGTCCGGCCAGTCCCGTTGGGCAATCCATACTCCTTGCCGATGCGTGCCAGCATGTCAACATAAAAACGATGCCGGGGAGGCCTGCATGCCAGCGCCAGATCCGGGCACGCACAAGCGAAACCATGATGGTGGATTTCGGGGAAGAACACAGCTTCCGCGGTGGGGCCACCTCGAGTTCAGGCCACATTTCTTGCCAGCGACGGGTTTTCTTCACCTAGACCCCAGGATGTTCAGTGTCGGCCTTGGAAACAGTTTGCCTTGCCGTAAGGCCGAGGGGACATGGACAATGATGTCCTCATTCGTCCGGCGTAAGCCGATCCTCTGTCCCATCGCGGGCGTCGCCAAGGCCGAAAGCATCAGGAGAGCGGCGGCGGCACGCGTGGCTTCTGTCTTCCGGCATCCGCAGCGGACACCGCCAAAGTGATAGCCCGCGGCGGCCTTGCCGTCAAAGGAATATATTAGTAAATCCTTACAAGTGGCAGGCTTGCGCGCTGCAACGCCGGGATGGCAGGTGTCACGCCGGAAACGTGAGCCAGGGAAATTAACCCTATATTCATCTGTAGTGGATTTCTTAACAAGACAACAAAATAGCCGAGTGGCCACCTGGGGGATTGTTTCTTTAACGCCGTAATGACTGCCAAATGTATTGACCGCAAAGCGCCGCGGCCATAGGACACGTCTTGTCCGCGCCGACAAAAGGTCGATGCCTCCGCCGTCCCTTTTGATGGAGTGCCCGCATGCGACTGTACACAAAGATGGGGTGGACGGCCCCCGGCATCAGTGTGCCATAGTCTGCGGCGGTTAAACCAAGCAGAAGGACCGTCCGTGATGAGCATTACCACAATCGCCATAGACACCGCAAAGTCGGTCTTCCAACTG
>Ga0302319_10018805_pt1 | contig 12578 bp, 11 predicted proteins | sample Bog_T0_2_FD_203319 | JGI IMG/M metagenome (GOLD analysis project Ga0302319, IMG submission 203319) | Peat permafrost microbial communities from Stordalen Mire near Abisko, Sweden - Bog_T0_2 | ecosystem: Environmental > Terrestrial > Soil > Wetlands > Peat | place: Sweden: Abisko, Stordalen Mire... | reverse complement strand
GTGACGCATCTTTGGGAAGGCGTAGGGCGACGTGCAGCACTGCACGGTTCTCGGAGGTATTTATGTGCGCGCCAGCGAACATGGCGTCGCGGTACTTTTCGAGTTCTGCTTCGCGCGCGAGACTGAATAAAAGATCCAACGTTTCATCGGTGACACGATTTTTCGAGTAGTCAAGGTAAATTTCCTCAGCTTCGAGGCGCATCCTTTTTCCACGGTGTGGATCGACCGCGAAGAATTCGCGCAAGTGGCGTGTCTTAATCTCCTCGAAGTGCTGCTCGAGTTTTTTCCATGAAGGCAGTTCGCGAAGTCGTGTTGTCATATGATTTTCCTTCTCGTGCGCTTAGAGAAAATACGCGTTGGTCGAATCGACGCCGCGATGGAACGAAGAACGGGCGGCGGTTTCATGGTGTCTCGAATTTACGCGTGATTAGCGCTGACCTCGCACGGCTCATTGAGAACTTCGAAATTCACGAGTTCACGTCATGCAGTAAACATTGAGGTTCTTCCGTCAGCGTTTCCCATTGATTCTTAAGACAAACGTCATGGGAATACCCGTAATCGTCGACCTAGGCTTTTCTCACGTGCGTGCTCTCTTGATGAAGTTTCTGGTGATCCTTATTGTGTCGGCGACGGGACTGCTGAGCGGCGTGATTCTTGCACCTTTGGGGTCAGCCGCCTCGAGCGGGTCGGCCTCGATTGGCTATGACGTGAGCTATCCCCAATGCGGACGTACGTTACCCGCGTCCGCCGGTTTTGGCATTGTCGGTGTGAACGATGGACACCCCTATACGACGAACCCTTGTCTCGCGAGTGAGGTCAGTTGGGCGAGTACCACCACGAGTGGCGTGCCCTCGTTCTACATGAATACCGACAGTCCTGGACCGGCCGATACGTCGAATTGGCCTACCAGTGCGACGACGCCCAAGGCGTGTTCCGGGGCGAACTCGTCCGCATGCTCGTACGATTACGGATGGGGTGCGGCCCAAAACTCCTTCGCCAATGCGATCAGTGCCGAAACGACAGACGGCTCCTCGTCACCCACGACCGCTGTAACGAGTGCGCATTGGTGGCTTGACGTTGAGACGGGTAATCATTGGGAATCTATCGAGTCCGCGTACGGCCCGAGCGCGGCATCACTGATCATTGACCAAGAGATGTTGTCGGGTGCGGTCGCGTACCTTACGAGTGTCGGCGTGACAAATCTCGGTATTTACAGCACCGCGCAACAGTGGAACACCATCACAGGAACGCCGTCGACGCTTTTTAAGACAATTCCAGTGTGGATGCCTGGTTACGCGACGCTCGCCGCGGCCGAGGCGGCCTGCGCGCTCAATTCCTTCACGGGTGGCCGTGTCGCGGAGATTCAGTATCCGTCCAATGGCCTCGACGGTGACTACGTGTGCGGCTTGGTGACGACACCTGGCGCCGCTTCAATCTCCGTTGCGGCGTCGTCGACGTTCACGCAGCAACTCAGCGTGAGTGGCGCGTCGAGCGCGGTGACCTACACGCAACTCACCGGCTCACCAAGTCTTACGGTCTCGAGTACGGGTCTACTCAGCACGTCCGGCGCGCTCGCGCCCGGAACGTACAGCGCCACAGGGTCGACGAGTGACACCAACGGTGACGCGGGCTTGTTCAGCTTTATTTTGAGCGTCGGCGTGATTACTCAAGTGGCGCCGCTCACCGTCACGCTCAAGACCACGCAGACCCCGACTTACAGCGTTCAGCTCGTCGTCGATGGTGCTTCGGGCGCGGCGACGTTCGCGCAGCTCACGGGGATGCCAAGCTTGGCTGTCTCGAGCACGGGTCTTCTGACGACCGATGGTGCTCTGCCTTATGGGACCTACAGTGCATCAGGCACCACGAGCGACGGTGCAGGCGACGCTGGGACGTTTCACTTCACCATGAGTGTGGGCTCGATCACCCAGAACATTCCCACGACGGCATCGGTGTTAACGAGCGCAACACCGACGTATTCGGTCCAATTAAGCGTGAGCCATAATGACGGGGCGGTGACCTACACCCAACTAACGGGCGCACCGAACCTCGTCGTCTCGAGCACGGGGTTGATCACTACGGATAGCGCGACGTTGCCACAGGGCACCTACAAAGTGACGGGCACCACGACGGACCCCTACGGCGACGAGGGCACGTTCGTCTTCACGCTTACAGTCGGCCCCGACTCAGTAACGGTGCCACCGCCAGTCATTGTCGGACCTGAGGCCAACTACGTCGTTGGACACGCGGTCGCGGGAAGAACGGTGACGCTGCAAATCATCGGGAGCGGTTTCTACGGTCGACCGACGGTGACGAGTCACGCGGGGACAACCGCTTTGGTCGTAGGTGACACCGGTACCGCGCTCACGGTTCGAGTCAGTGTAAAACTGCGTTCGCGCAACGGCGTCTTCACCTTTACGGTCACGCTGCTCAACGGCAAGACGGCGACGGTGCGCTACAACCAGCACTGAGTCGTCACGAGTGCCAATCTCAATACTTGGCCTGGCAGGGCTGCAATCTTCGTGAATGGATTGCGCAGGACACCACTCGGACCCTCTCATTCATCCTCAGCGACTGTCTGGGGCACGATTTAGAGCGAGAGCGCAAAGTTCGGATTCGAGGAGTGTTCATCAGTCAGCGGCTCGCAGGAAGTCCTCTTCTTTCCGAAGAGAACTTTCCAGTCCCATTAGAGTCGAGGTACAGCGAGTGGAGGAAAAAAATATGGATGACAACACCATTTTGCAACGGGTGAGTGATCTCTCCGAAGAAGAGCTACGACTTGAAGCGCATCAGGAAAAATCACAGCTCAGCAAAGAGGATCACGAGCGCATGAAAGCGATCGAGATCGAGTTAGACCAGTGCTGGGATTTATTACGCCGACGTCGAGCCCGACGTCACGCGGGTCTCGATCCCGATGAAGAAGTTGTACGACCCGCAGAAGTCGTGGAAAAATATCTTCAGTAAAACTTTTACTTAAATCGATAGAAATAATTTTTGCGAGTTATTCGTGTGGTGCAAAACGCGGAGTACCCTTGGGGCAACGTGCTGCACATGATTGCGAAGCACGGATAGAAATTTTCGTCGCTCTAGAGTCCCGGTGACCCGAACAAAAAGCGGGGGCACCGTGGTTAATTCAGATGACGCAGATTCCCTCGGTATCAACATCAACGAGATTTTTGGATTGCTTAATCATTGCGAGAGCATCTTTGGTCGAGACTCGCTCGCTACGGACCATGTGCTGAACGAAGTGACTCGAGTGGTCAAGTCGTCGTTTCCTCTTCCGAAAATCGTAGGTGTGACGCCCAAGATCTCTGCCATTTCTGATTTTGTCGGACTCGTCAATCGGTTTTACGAGGACTGAGCTGGCCGGACGGTGCCAGAACTTCGACAGCGTGGTGAACATCGTGTCACGACCTTAAGTGACGACTGTTTTGGAGGTACTTCGAAGGCGTAAGGGTGCACGAACACGTACTGTGTTCTCGTGCGACGATCACAGATTCGATTGACGAAAAGTGAAAAAATCAGAAGATTCGTAACGCCGTTCGCACTTGCTTCGCTCGTGCTCAGTTTGCTCATTGGAGCGAACGCGAGCGCGAGTACGAGGTCCGAGTCGGCTTCGTTGAGCAACGTCGTGGCGACGTACAGCTACGCCGGAACCTATCCTCAGTCGCTCGATTCTCGGCTGGAGATTGAGCGTTCGGGTGTTGTCGTCTACGACCAACCCGTTTCCTCGAAGTGGTGCGGTACCGGGTGTTGGCCAAACAGCATCTCGCCGTCCGCACGTGTCGTCCACGTCGTTCGGTTGCGAGCACGAGGTTTGCCAAACGTGGTCCTGGATCTCTATACCGGTGGTGCGCATTGTTGTGCGGTTGAGCAGGTGTTCTACTTTGACGCAAGCACCAAGAAGTACGTAAAGGTGGAGAGAGATTTCGGAGATCCCGGCGCGCGACTGGAGAAATTGGGAGCGGGTGGGAGCGACGATTTCGTAACCGCCAATGACGCCTTCGCGTACGAATTCACGGACTTTGCGGCGTCGGGCTTACCGATTGAGATCTTGAAATTTACGAATCATTCGTTTCAGAACGTCACGCGTTCCTTTCCCACGTTGATTTCTACCGACGCCAGCCAGTGGCTTAAGGCTTATGAGGAAGCGTCAAGCAGTCACTACAGCGACACGGTAGGCGTGGTCGCCGCGTGGGCGGCGGACGAGGACCTCCTCGGCCACTCGAGTGAGGTGACAACTTTTCTTATGAAGCAAGTGAAATTGGGTCGTCTCAACAGTCTGTTGAATCCCAAGGCAGGGAGTGGCGAGAAGTTCGTTCTGCTTCTCCAGAAATTCCTCAAACAACAGGGATACCTGAGTTAGCCCGAAGGCGCAACTTTTGGCCCGTCAACCGTTGCACGATGAGTAAGAAATTGCAATGAAACGGCTTGTCACGCCAACGCGAAGTTTGCGAGATCGCGCGCGGTGTCACGAGTTATCTCGGGACAGGTCACCGGGTACAGTTCTGTCGCGTGTGAAGTGCCAAGCACGATCCGGCCTTTGGCCTTGACACCGGCGGCGAGCAAAAGACGATAGAACGCAATACCTTCGTCACGTAGAGGATCACATTCGTTGACGCTGATCACGACTGGCGGGAGGCCTCGAACGTCGTCAACTGTCGCAAAGCCGGGCCACGCAAGTGGATTACGAGCGAGAAAGGCGTCTATCCCGTAGGCCATTGCACCGCGATTCGAATGCAGTTCGAGAGCGACGCCGTCGTACATTGACGCTGATGGATAGCGATCGTCGGGCCAGTGTCCGTTGAGATACGGACACAACGCGTAGAGACCCTTGACGAGATGGATTTTGTCTCGCTGTTTGAGAAGTAATGCAGTGGCGATCGTGAGGTTACCGCCGCCACTTTCACCCGCGATCACAATACGATTCGGGTCGATGCCGAGGTCGTGTGCGTGGGCACTCGTCCATTCGAGACCAGAGATGCAGTCGTGGAGACCAGCGGGGAATGGCGCGACCTCGAGCGACGACGAAGGACTCACCGCGTTACGAAAGTCGACCATGACAACGGTGACGCCAAACGAAGCCACGACTCGCGCCCACGCGAGATAATTGCCGTAAAAGCACGACAAACTCGACATCGCGCCTCCGTGGATGTAATAGACGCCGGCCGTACTGGCGATGTCGACGCGGCGTGTGACATGCATCTTTATCGGGTTGCCATCGGGCGACGACGTGAATTGGACCGTTGTCGCGGTGAGCCCCTTGGAGGACGCGACGTCTTCTCGGTCCGCGAGGTCCATGAATTTCTTCTCGAGTGCCGACGCGGCTTGGCCTTCGGGTGACGCCCTTTCTGCCAAAATCTCTTCTCGATCCTTCACGCTGGTCGCGGGGTCCATTGGCCAATGCGTCAATACCGCGCGTACACGCGGATCGAGCTGCGCAAGTATTGAGGCGTCGAGAATGGGTCGGTTAACCATTTACAAGGTGCTGGCGTCAATGACGAAGCGGTACTTGACGTCGCTCGCGATAGTGCGTTCGTAGGCAGCGCCAATGTAGTCCGAGGCGATCACCTCGACGTCGCTCGTAATGTTGTGATCCGCGCAAAAGTCCATCATCTCTTGCAGTTCCGCCATACCGCCCGTATTCGAGCCAGCAATCGATCGTCGTTTTGGCACGATCAGTCCTGCGTTGAGCTTGAAGGATTTACCCGGAATACCTACGAGAACCAGCGCTCCGTCCACCTTCAGCAGTTTCACGTAGGGGGTGAGATCGATGTCCGCGGAAACGGTGTTGATGATGAGATCGAAGGAGTTCTCGAGAGCGTTCATTTCGTCGAGGTCGCTCGAAACGACGAAGTGTTCGGCGCCGAGTCGAAGCGCGTCACCTTCTTTTCCCGGCGAATGGGAGAACACGGTCGTCTCGGCCCCGAGCGCGTGTGAAAATTTCACCCCCATGTGCCCGAGTCCGCCGAGACCAATAATCCCCACCCGTTTTCCCGTTGTCGCTCCCCAGTGGCGAAGGGGAGAGTAAAGGGTGATGCCCGCGCAGAGGAGTGGTGCCGTTCCTTCGAAGTTCAGTGTCTCGGATACGTGCACGGCGTAGTTTTCGTCAACCACGAAATTATTGGAGTAACCACCGTAAGTGGGTGTAGCTCCGTCGCGCTCGTAATCGTTATAGGTGCCAGTTTGGCCATTGGCGCAATATTGCTCGTTGCCCGCGAGGCAATATTCGCACGAACGACAAGAATCGACGAACGTACCGACACCGATTCGCTCACCGACCTTGAATTTGGTGACGTCGGGCCCAATCGCTGTGACGACTCCGACGATCTCGTGACCGGGCACCATCGGAAAAATTGATGGTCCCCAATCTTCGTTCACTTGATGGATGTCCGAATGGCAGATGCCACTAAAGGCAACGTCAAAGGCAACGTCGTGGGGTCTCAGTTCCCGGCGCGAGAACTTGAAAGGCGTGAGGTTGGCCTTTGCGACCGTCGCCGCGAATCCACGGGTATCCATGAGTTTTCTCCTTATGAGAAGAGATGATCTTGACTTCAATGTACCGTGCGGGATACTAAAAAGAATGAAAGACGATCGTGGCCGGTGGGCTCAAGACGCTACGTGGCACTGAAGAGGGGCGACATTTTCTTCGACTGAAACTTCTTTCGCCCGTCGTGACCTGACGTATTGAATTACGTTCACTACGACCCAGAGTTCATCGCTCCGTTATCGGAGTGCGGGTTTCGACGGCTCTCTCAACCCATACTTCCGAGGTCGGCCTCTTCGACGGCGGCCTTCTGACGCTCAGAGTAGAAGGGTGCCTTACCCACGTAGCGAGAAATGGCAACCACGAGACCAGAAATTAACATCGCGACAATCCAAGTCCAACGGACACTCGAGTTGTCCCCACCCCAGGATTTCACTCCTATCCAAATCAGTACGCCCGCACCCACCAACGGGAGAAGGACGCCGAGGAATGCCGTCGATGTGCTGGTTCGTGCAATTTTCCGAAGCATCCACGCGGACGCAATCCCCGTGAGGGCGTAGTACAGCGCGAACATGAGGCCCAAGCTCGTCGCGAGGTCACCGAGGATCGACGCCAAGGTGCCGCCCGTCCAAATTTGGATGAGAAAAATTATAAAACAAGGGAACGTAAGCACGCTTATGGCCAGCCACGGCATTTGCGTGCGGTCCGAAACTTTGGCGAACGACCGCCAGATGACGCCGTCGCGACCCATTGAATAACCGACATTGCCAAAGGTAATGATCGTGGTCTCAATACCTCCGAGGTAGGCCACGAGAATCGCGACGGTGAGGAAGTAACCCCAAGGCTTTCCCGCTAATTGAAAACCAAGCTCAGAGAGCCAGGAAGCGTTGTTGGCCATGGAACCGGGCGCCACCGCGGAGAGAAAAATGATTGACAAAAAGAGTGAAACGATGAGAACGCCGACCAAGCTCCCTACGCCAGCGAGACCGGGATTGCGACGTTGATTGCGCGTCTCTTCGTTCACTACGACCGACGTTTCCCACCCGGAATACCAGAAAACCGCAATCAAGAGACCCGCGACGAGACCCGATGATCCTCCGGCAGAATGAAAGGAGAACCAACTGATTGAGGGTACCGCAGCACCTTTGACATGATGGGCGTGAGCGTGAAGTCCGTGCACCAATGCCGTGATGCCAAATCCTGAGATAACGCACATTTCGAAACCAGTGAATATCCACTGAAACCGTGCCGCGAGTCGAATGCCGCCCACGACGAGTGCCGTTATCAGCACGAGAATGATCGTGCCAACAATTGTGACGAGCCACTTGTTGTTGGCGTCCGCGGTTGAAAATACGGTTAAGAAGTTTGTGGCAGCGGGGATGATGGAGAACGAATTTGAAACAACAAAGGCGATGATGATGAGGATGCCGACGAACGCGCCCACGACGGGGCTCAAGATGCGACCGACCCATGCGTAAGAGATTCCGACGTCAGCCTTCCAGCGGTTGAGATAGAGGAATCCAAGTGCGATGAACACGAGGGGGAGAAAACCTACGAGCAGGGCCAACAGCGCCCCGTAACCGGACGCTCCCGTTAGCCCACCCAGGACGCCGGCAATACTTACTCCAGGTGCTGCGCTCGCGAAACCAAGGACGACACCATCCCAGAGTCCGAGTACGTTTCTCGCGAGGCCCCCACCTTCGGCCGCTTCGGTTGCCTTTTCACTGTCAGTGAGCCCGCTTACGTCGGTCATCGTGTCCTCCTAAAAGCGGACAACATAGTGGATGAAATGTCAAATGTCAACTGATGTCTGTTGTCAGATAACTAAAGACAGTTGTTACAATTGATGCCATATGGCTGGTGCGACGAATCCACTTCCTTCACTCGAGCGACCAACCAAGGAGCTCGTGACGATTGGCACTGACATCCTTACTCGAGAACTTATGAACGTCGAGCCCGGATTCACGTTGATAACTCAGGACGGGCCAATCGCGTCGGTTGACGGAAAAGTACTGGAGCGAGCGGGAAAAGTGCTGCTCGCTACGTCGTTGGACGCAGACGTATTAACGCGCGCTGTTGAAATGACGCCTGAGAATTTACCCGTGGTTGGTGTGGGAGGCGGTGTCGTCATGGACACGGCCAAGTGGATCGGCTGGTCACACCAAACTCCTCTTTATCTTGTCCCTTCGAGTATCAGTGTTGACGCGTCGGTCACAAATATGGTTGCCGTGCGCGACGGGGGCGGCGTTCACTACCAAGGTTTTGCCATTCCTAAGCGCGTCGTTGTGGATGTCACCTTGGTGCGGACTGCGCCCATTCACCTGAACCGTGCCGGCATTGGCGATCTACTTTCGATTCATACGGGACTGTTCGATTGGCGCCTCGGCGCGCTTGCCGGAACGGTTAGTTTCAATTCGGACATCGCCCAAGTCGCGGAATCAATACTTGCCGCGACTTTGCACGACGCGGAGGAAATCGCGCGCGTGAGTGAGCGAGGAGTGGTCACCTTGATGTCTGGTTATTGTGACGTCAACGACATGACAGTTGCGCAGGGTCACGCGCAGATGGAAGAAGGCTCCGAGCACTACTTTGCGTATCTCGCTGAGAAGTTGACGGGTCGGAATTTTGTGCACGGCGAGCTTGTGGTTCTGGGCGCAGTTTTGATGAGCCGCTGGCAGGAAAATCGAGACGATGTGGTGATGGGCGCCGCCACGCGTGCGAAGGTACGTTGGCGACCTGACGACATTGGCATTAGCGCGAGTGAACTGCGCAGCATCATTCGCGAGCTACCAAGGTTCGTCGTCGAGACAGCGTTACCCTACAGTGTCATAAATGAACGCACGTTAAGCAGGTCCGAAATGGAGAGCTTGACGAAAGGATTGGTGTGAGATGAGTCCTTCCACGGTAAACCCACTCGATTCCGTCTTACCCATGGTCACCCAAACTGGATCGCTCGAAGGTCGACTCGCCGACACCATTCGTCAAATGATCGGCGACGGAGTGTTTACTACAGGATCGAAAATTCCCACCGAGGAAGAGTTGGCCACGCATTTTCGCGTCGGTCGAACCACGGTACGAGAGGCCTTGAAACGTCTCGAAGCGGAGGATCTCATTCGAGTTCGTCGTGGACAAGGTCGATACGTCTCGAGCACGCCGCCGCTCCGTCAACCAATTACGCGCCTCGAGAGCGTCACGGGACTTCTCGCGAGTCACGGTTATGACGTGACCAACGTAATCGTGACGTCAGAGAAGCGTTTGGCAATGGAGCAAGAAGCGAAGCAGCTCGACTTAACGACTGACGACGAGGTCTTTCACTTGGAGCGCCTCCGACTTTACGGTGAAGAGCCCCTGATTTATTCAATTGACGTCGTGCCCGTTCACTTGCTTCCCGATATTTCATATGACAAGTGGAACGGTTCGCTCTACGGAGAATTGGATGCCGCTGGGATGTCACCAGTTTCTGCTGTCACCACACTGCACGCCGACTTTCTTCCCACGAGAATCGAGAGGAAGTACGGACTTGAGAAAAAGATTCCGTGGCTCTTGATGGTGCAACTGAATCTCGCCTCCGATGGCACGCCCGTAATTTTCTCGCACGACTATCACCGTGGTGATCGATTCACCTTTGACGTCTTACGTCGTGTTGAGTAGTGCCGCTTGAAAGGAACGCCCTAGTGGCTGATGTGAGCCAAAAAACCAATTTGCCCCCCATTCCAGTGGAGTCAATTCATCGCTACCATTTGAAGATTCGTGATCAGTTGCGCACCGCCTTCGAAGAGGTGCTCGAGGGCGACCGGTTCACGCTCGGTGTGCAACTGGCAGAGTTCGAGCGCGAGTTTGCCACCTACTGCGGCACCTTCTCCGCGGTTGGCGTGAGCAGCGGTACGACGGCGCTTACTCTTGGACTGCGTGCCCTTGGTGTGGGTCCGGGTGATGAGGTGATCACTGTCCCCAATACCTACGTCGCCACCGCTTTTGCGATCACCTACGTGGGAGCCACGCCAGTATTTGTGGATGTCGATCCCGATACCTTCAACTTGGATCCGAGCACCCTCGCCGATGCGCTCTCCGAAAAGACAAAGGCCATCATCCCCGTGCACATGTACGGTCAATGCGCTGACGTCGACGCAATTCGCGCCGCGGCGCCGGGCATACCGATCCTCGAAGACGCCGCGCACGCCCATGGTGCGGATTTACGCGGCAAGAGTGCGGGTTCCCTCGGTGAACTGGCCGCGTTCTCCTTTTATCCCACCAAGGTCATGGGTGCTTTGGGCGACGGTGGTATCACAGCCACGAGTAACGCGGAACTTGACGCGAAGCTACGACAACTTCGCTACATGGGTCAGACCACGACGAAACACGATCACGAGATACTTGGCTACCAAGAGCGACTCGACGAGATGCAGGCTGCCTTCCTGCGCGTGAAACTGGGTCAGTTGGCGAGCCAGGTCGAGGGCCGTCGTCGAGTCGCCGCGATCTACGACGAACGTCTGAGCGCGACGCCGTTAGCCCTTCCCGCAAAGGACGTGACGGGTAAGCACGTCTATTACATGTATACGGTGCTCAGCGACGAGCGAGAGGCACTGCGCACCTTCTTGATTGACCACGGTGTGGGAGCGCAAGTCGTCTATCCGCGATTGGTCAATGAACAAGGGGCGTACCGCGACCATCCCTATCGGGTCGCGGGTGAACTAAAGGTCGCCTCGACACTTCCGGAGAGAATTCTGAACCTTCCCATGTGGGCAGAACTCACCGACGACGAGGTCCACCGCGTTGCCTCAACAGTCGTAGCGTTCTACGAAGGCTCATGAAAATAAGCGTCATAGGCGCGAGTAGCGTCGCTACTTTACAATTCGCCACCGCGTTGGCATCGATCACCGGCACTGCGGGGATCGAGGAGGGTCTCGAACTCTCCCTTTATGCGAGAGACATGGATCGGCTGAGCGCTATTGCGGATCGCGTCGCTGCACTCGTGGGAAATCTTGCCGAAGTGACGTCGACCACGTCGCTCGACGAATCTCTTGAGGGTTCGGCGATTGTGCTCGTCCAAGTGAGGGTGGGCGGACTCGCGGCGCGAGACTTTGACGAGTCTTTTCCTCATGGTGCGGGACTTCCCGGCGAAGAGACGCTTGGTCCCGGTGGGTTCGCAAATGCGCTGCGCACGGTACCGGTGCTTGACGAGATTTTTTCTAAGGTTGCCGCGGTCGCGCCCGATGCGTTCGTACTTGTACTTACGAATCCGGCCGGAATTGCTCGGCGAGCAGGTTCAAGTCACCGGCTCAACGTCGTCGAAGTATGCGAAGCTCCGCACGCACTCCTAGGGCTCATCGCCCAGCGCCTGGGTCGCGAGGTCGACGAACTGCTCGGACGCTACGTGGGCATGAACCACGTTGGTTTCTATGTCGCCCATGACGCGGGAGAATTGGAATCACTTCTTGACCTCGTACCCATAGATGCCTCTCGCACTCGAGAATTCGGCGCGCTGCCTCTCGCCTACGTTCGTTACTACGTCGATCCCGATACGTACTTTGAGAAGCAGCGCAATCAACCTACGAGGGCGAGCGAACTCACGGCCCTTGAACAAGGGGCACGCACCAAGCTCGAGAAAGGTGAGTTTCCCGACACAAGTTTGCGCCCCGCGCCGTGGTACTCGTTGGCGGTGATGCCGGTGCTGCGATCTCTCCTGGTCGGAAGCGGCGAGCGACTCTTGGTGGGAACGGCGAACAACGCGAGATTGCCAGGTTTGTCGTTTGACTCGACTATTGAGGCAATGGCGACGATTGACCGCGCGGGTGCGGTCACCACGTCGCAGCTTCGCGCGTTACCGGCACCCGCGCTTGAACTTCTCGAGCGGCACGCTCGTTACGAGGACTTCGCTCTCACAGCCTGTCGTGAACCAAACGAGGAAAATATCATTCAAGCGCTTCAGGCCAACCCTATGGTTCGCGATGACACGCCTCTCGAGTCGCTCATCGAAGGGCTCCTCAGCGTGATTCATCAAGCACAAGTTTCGAACGCTAAGTAGCTGGATAGTGGCGGACGTTCTCGGAGCGATCGACATCGGCGCGTCAACGGTGCTGGTGGGAATCTCGAC
>Ga0302319_10018804_pt1 | contig 12578 bp, 8 predicted proteins | sample Bog_T0_2_FD_203319 | JGI IMG/M metagenome (GOLD analysis project Ga0302319, IMG submission 203319) | Peat permafrost microbial communities from Stordalen Mire near Abisko, Sweden - Bog_T0_2 | ecosystem: Environmental > Terrestrial > Soil > Wetlands > Peat | place: Sweden: Abisko, Stordalen Mire... | reverse complement strand
ATTTGTGGATCAGCAAGCCCCACAAATCGGTGGCGGCAAAGCCCTGCCCGCCGAACACTTTCATGCGCGAGAAAGGCAGGATTCCGGTGATTTGGCCGGAGCGGCCGATGAACAAGGCCATGGGGCCTCCGTGCTGGCGGCGAACGTGCATCTCCCCCTTAAGGATGAACACCATGTGCTCGGCCGGCGCGCCTTCTTCGTAGAGAACTTCGCCGGCCTTGGCCACCACCTCCTGCCCGTGCCGGGCCAGCCACAGGCGGTCTTCGAGCGGCAGGCCATGCAGCGGGCCGATGTGTTCGAGCGCGTCCGCGATGACTTCAACGGACGATGGACAGGCAGGCGGTGCAATGGCAGGGGAGAGCATCCGGTGACCTCTGGGCAAGCAGTTTCAGGATAGACGATTTGAGCGCCGGGAAAGACCGGCAGCCGGGATAGGGGCGATTCGGGCTCGAACGCTGCTCCCGGCTATCATGAATAACGTGAGACTAGAGGCCGTCGCTTGAGCACGTCAATCCGCGCCCGTTTGCGCACAGTGCCTGTGCTTGCGTGGATGGTGCTCATCGCGCTCATCCTGCGACTGGCGGTAATTCCCTTCGACACCATCGAGAACCTGATGGATGCCGAGCACATTCATGCCTGGGAGCAGGGCAATACGGCGAGGGCCTTGTTGGCAGGGCGCGGATTCGGCAGCCCGTTCGTCTCCACGCAGACTTCAGCGATCATGCCGCCGGTTTATCCGCTGATTGTTGCGGCTATCTTCGCGGTATTCGGCGTCCACAACGCTCATTCCATCTTTGCCGTACACGCTTTTGACTGCCTGATCAACTCGATGGCGTGCATTCCCATTTTTCTTTTGGCGCGGCGCAGCTTTGGCCCGCGCGTAGGGTTATGGGCCGGATGGGCGTGGGTGTTTTTCCCCTACGGGATTTATTTCGCGGCGGCGTGGGCCTGGTCCACGCATCTGCTGCTGCTGTGCCTGTGCTGGCTGCTCTGCCTCGCGCAGCAGATGGAAGTCTCGCCGCGCCCGGGCCTGTGGTGCGGCTTCGGATTGCTGGCGGGATTTGCCGGCCTCGTCGAGCCTTCAATTCTCGTGGTGATTCCATTTCTGCTGTTGCTTGCGGCGCTGCGGCTGGCGCGCGCGAAGAAACGCCGGCTGCTGCCAGGCGTGGTCGCATCGCTCACGCTTGCGGCCGCGATTGCGCCCTGGCTCTTGCGCGATGCCATCGACTTCCACCGCTTCATTCCCATGCGCGACAGCATGGGCCTTGAACTATGGATGGGTAACAACGGCTACGCCACGCGCTTCACCAGCGATCAGCTTCATCCTCTGCACAATGCCCAGGAACTGGCCGACTACAACAGCATGGGCGAGCTTGCGTACATGGATTTGAAGGCCGCGCAGGCTAAAGCGTACATCCACGCGCATCCGGCTTGGTACGCGAAGATGTGCCTGCGGCGCGCTGTCTATTTGTGGACCGGCTACTGGAGCTTCGATTCCGATTATCTGCAAATGGAGCCGATGGATCCATTCAACGTGCCCTTTGCCACAGCGCTGACGCTGTTGGCGCTGGCAGGATTATGGATCGCGCGGCGACGCACGCCGTATGAAGCAATTCGTTTCGGCGGCGTGATGTTTCTGTTTCCCATCGTGTACTACTTCAGTCATCCCGAGCCGTATCACATGCGAACGCTTGACCCGCTGGTGGTGATCCTGGGCTGCCTCGTGATTGTGAACTGGAGGGAGCGCGCAGAATCTCGCAAGCAACTGGCGTTGGCCTGAGGAGCGAAGGGTCAGTCAGGTGCTATCATGGGGCGGTTTGGCCAAGTACCGGAGGAATCCGCTCGTGCTCAAGACCTACTTATCTCTCTTGCTCCTTCTTTCTATGCCGCTGATTGTTTTCGCACAAAGTGCCGGCGCCCGCTTCGACGCAACAACGAAAGTCTTTCGTCTGGATGGCGGAGGCGTCTCGTATGTATTTGGGGTCAATGCGCGCGGAGAACTGCAGCAGCTCTACTGGGGCGGGCGGCTGGGCGCGAGCGACAGCTTTCCGCAAGCGCGACCGCTGCGCGAGTGGGCATCCTTTGACTCGTCTTACACCGACACGCCGCAGGAGTATGTGAGCTGGGGCGCGGGCCTGTTCAGCGAACCGGCGCTGAAGGTGACTTTTGCTGACGGCAACCGGGACCTCGTGTTGCATTACGACAGCCATGCAGAAACTACGCATGGATTCGACGTTGTGCTCAAGGATATTTCGCGGCCAATCTACGTCACGCTGCATTACGCGATGGATTCGGCTAGCGGAATTCTCGCGCGGAGCGCGACGATCGAGGATCGCGGGACCGACGCGGTGACCGTGGAGCAAGCTGCCGCCGCCGCATGGGCGCTTCCGGCAGGGCATTACACGCTGAATTACCTAACTGGCCGCTGGGCCGGCGAGTGGATGCTGAACCAGGAAACAGTGCATCCGGGAGCCCGCGTGATCGAGAGCCGGCGCGGGTCGACAGGGCACCAGGCCAACCCATGGTTTGCCATTCAAAGCGGCGAATCCGATGAGGATCACGGCGACGTCTGGTTTGGCGCGCTCGGTTGGAGCGGCTCTTGGCGCATTACCGTGGAACAAGACCAGTTGGATGCGGTGCGCGTGACAGGCGGATTTAATCCATTTGACTTTGGATACGTGCTGAAGGCCGGCGAAAAGCTGCAGACACCGGTGTTCTATGGCGGCTATGCGCAGGATGGGCTGGGCGGCGCGTCGCGGCTGCTGCACCGCTACGAATTGGAGCGCGTCTTGCCGCGCACACAGGCTACTGCGGACCAGCCGCTGCCGAAGCCGCGGCCCGTGCTTTACAACTCCTGGGAGGCGACTGAGTTCAGAGTCAACGAGGCCGGCCAGATGGCGCTGGCGGAAAAGGCTGCTGCGCTGGGTGTCGACCGCTTTGTGATGGACGATGGATGGTTCGGCCAGCGCAAGGACGACCATGCGGGCCTGGGCGACTGGTATGTGAACCAGGAAAAGTTTCCCCATGGGCTCAAGCCGCTTATCGACAAGGTTCGCGCGCTGGGCATGAGCTTTGGGCTATGGGTCGAACCGGAGATGGTGAATCCGGATTCGGATTTGTATCGCGCGCACCCGGACTGGGTGCTGCATTTCGCGGGACGTCCGGAGTCGCAGGAGCGCAATCAGTTGGTGTTGAACCTGGCGCGGCCCGATGTGCGCGATTATGTGCTCGGCTTCCTCGACCATCTGCTGACGGATAACGACATTGCATTTTTGAAGTGGGATTACAACCGCAACTGGAGTGAGCCGGGATGGGATCAGTTGCCGGCCGATGAACAAAAGCGCGTGTATGTGACGTTCACCGAAAATCTATACGGCATTCTGGCCGAGTTGCGCAAGCGACATCCAAACGTGGAGATCGAAGACTGCTCCGGCGGCGGTGGCCGCGTTGACCTGGGCATTCTGCGCTACGCGGATGAAGTGTGGCCCTCGGACAATACCGACCCGTTCGACCGGCTGACCATTCAGGATGGGTTCACCTATGCATACACGCCGCAAATTATGATGGCTTGGGTGACCGACTCGCCGCACTGGCTCAACCATAGGACTACTTCGCTCAGTTACCGCCTGTTGAGCTCGATGCAAGGCTCTCTGGGCATTGGCGCCAACATTGCCAACTGGACGCCCGAGGAGAATGCGCTGGCCAAGCGGCTGATTGCTGCTTACCACGAAGTGCAGCCGACGATTGTGCAAGGTGCACTGTATCGGCTGATTTCGCCACGGAATGGAAGCGAGTTTTCAGCGACGCAGACGGTGAATAAAAACAAGACCCGGTCAGTTGTTTTCGCATTCATTCATTCAACGCAAAAGGGGTACCCATTTCCCACGCTCAAATTGAAGGGCCTTGACCCGGATGCGCAGTATGCATTGAGCCCCATTGAAGGCAAAGCGCGCCCCGGAACGCCGGCCGTGGCCAGCGGCGCATGGTGGATGAATCGCGGCCTCGATTTCGAAGACGGCTTTCGCGGGGATTTTCAGGCGGCGGCGTTCCGGCTGGACCGGAAATAGCAGGCTCCAACTGCTCCCGAGGAGTTGGAGCCTTGTCTTCGCTTAGCGCGATTTCGAGACTTCTTCCACAGTAACCGGATCGAGAAACGGCATCGCGGCCCGCAGTTCCTTGCCAACGATTTCGATGGGGTGCTTGGCTTCGGCTTCGCGGAAAGCGAGGAATTCCTTGCGCCCGGAGTTCTGGTCGGCGAGAAATCTCTTTGCAAACGAGCCATCCTGAATTTCAGTAAGGATGGCCTTCATGGCCTTGCGGCTCTCTGCGTTGATGACGCGCGGGCCGCTTACGTAGTCGCCCCACTCGGCGGTGTCGGAGATGGAGTAGCGCATGTAAGCGAGGCCGCCGCGATAAATCAGATCGACAATCAGCTTGAGTTCGTGCAGCACTTCAAAATACGCGCTCTCGGGCTGATACCCGCCTTCGACCAGCGTGTCGAATCCAGCCTTGATCAGCGCGCTGACGCCGCCGCAGAGCACCGCCTGCTCGCCGAAGAGATCGGTCTCGGTTTCTTCCTTGAATGTGGTTTCGAGTACACCTGCGCGGGTGCAGCCGATGCCCTTGAGATAGCTGAGATTGAGCGCGTGGGCGTGGCCGGTCGCATCCTGATGGATGGCGATGAGGCCGGGAACACCGCCGCCTTCGATGAAGACTTCGCGCACGCGATGGCCGGGAGCCTTGGGCGCGGCCATGCCCACATCGATGCCCGCGGCAGGAACGATGGTCTTGAAGTGGATGTTGAAACCATGCGCGAACAGAAGCATCTTGCCGGCTGTGAGATTGGGACTGATCTCTTCCGCATAGAGCTTGGCAGCGGTCTGATCGGGGACCAGCACCATCACCACGTCTGCCCACTTGGTGGCCTCGGCAACGCTGTCCACTTCAAGGCCGGCTTTCTCGGCTTTGGCACGGGACTTCGAGCCGGGGGCGAGGCCGACTTTCACATGGACTCCAGAATCCTTGAGGCTGAGCGCGTGGGCGTGGCCCTGGGATCCGTAGCCGATGATGGCTACCTTCTTGGCCTGGATGAGGGATAAGTCGGCGTCGTGATCGTAGTAAGTCTTTGCCATGGTCTTTTTCGTTTTCCTTTGCTTGCGCTGGTTAGAGTTATTGCGAATCGTTTCGTGCGTAAGTCGGCTGGCTCAGCTAGTCTGACTCACTGGGAACGTGTTCCTCCAAAGCTTCAACATGATCGATGCCTGTGTCTGCGGGTTCTTCGTTCCCGGCGCCCATGGCCTTGAGGACGCTCGAAACGTGGCGGCCGCGGCGCATGGTCATTTTGCCGCTCCGGCAGATTTCGAGAATGCGGCCATCGTCTTCGCGCAATACTTCGATCAGGCCTTCGATCTTGCTTTCGACGCCCGTCATCTCGATCATCAGCGATTCCGAAGTTAAATCGACAATGCGTGCGCGGAATACCTCGACAAGATCGAAGATCTGCGAGCGATTCCTGGGCGTTGCGGCCACTTTGATCAACGCCAATTCACGCGTGACGGCGGGGTCTTTGGCGATGTCGTCAACGTCGACGACATTCTCCAGCTTAAATAGGCTGGCGCGGATGCGATGGCCGGCTTCTGCAGAAGCCTCGCATACAAGCGTGAGCCGCGACAGCCCGGGGCGTTCGCTGCGTCCCACGGTAAGCGAGTTGATGTTGATGTTCAAGCGGCGGAAGAGCGAAGCCACGCGCGTGAGCACGCCGGGCAGGTCTTCAACGTATGCGACGAATGTATGCAGCATGATGGATTCCTTGCTTATCAGTTACAGGCTGATGGCTATCATCGAACAGTTATCATTGCGGCTCCCTGACTTGCCGACCAGCTAACTCGCTACTTATCGTCCGGAGTTTCCAGCAGTGGATCTTTGCCGGGCCGGCGGATCATTTCATGCAGTGCGGAGCCGGCAGGGATCATGGGATAAACGGATTCTTCCTTTTCGACCAGGAAGTTAAGCAGGAACGTGCCGGGCGCTGAGCGGGCTTCGTTGACGGCGGTCTCCACTTCCGGCCGCGTGCGGACAGCGCGCCCTTGAATGCCATGCGCGTCTGCCAGCTTCACGAAGTCGGGGCTGATCAGCGGCGTCGCCTCGTAGTTGCTGTCATAGAAGAACTGCTGCCACTGCCGCACCATGCCGAGAAAGCCGTTGTTGATGATGGCGATGTTGATCTTGATTTTTTCCTGCACGATCGTCGAGAGTTCCGCAGCGGTCATCTGGAAGCCGCCATCGCCGGCTACGACCCACACTTCTTCGTCGGGGCAAGCGAATTTCGCGCCGATGGCGGCGGGCAGCGCGAAGCCCATTGTACCCAGACCGCCGGAGGTGACCAGCGAGCGAGGGTGCTCGTGATGGAAATACTGCGCCTCCCACATCTGGTGCTGGCCTACGTCGGTTACGACGATGGCGTTGCCGCCGGTGATTCGCCAGATGTCGTGAATCACGTGTGCGGCGTACAGATGCCCAAGGTCGGGGAGGTTCTTGATGTCGCGCACTGCGACCGCGCCTTTGCTTGCTTCGATGGTTTTGATCCACTCAGAGCCGTCTCGGCTTGAAATGCGCGGAAGCAGTTGCTCGAGCACCTCGCGCAGATCGCCGACCAGGGCAACATCGACCTTGATGTTCTTGTTGATCTCGGCAGGGTCGACTTCGATGTGAATCTTTTTTGACTTCAATGAATAGGTCGACGTCGAGCCGGTGACACGATCGTCGAAGCGCATGCCGCAGGCGATTAGAAGGTCGGACTCTTGAATTGCGTGGTTCACCCAGGATTCGCCGTGCATCCCCATCATGCCCATGTTGAGCGGATGCGAAGCGGGGAACGCGCCCAGGCCGAGGAGTGTAAGAGTGACAGGAATTTGCGCGCGTTCAGCGAGGGTGCGGACTTGCTCCATCGCGCCGGATTCGGAGACGCCGTGGCCGGCAAGAATGATGGGGCGCTTGGCATTGCGGATGAGTTCGGCTGCTTGCGCGAGGCCGGAGTCTTCCACGCGCAGCATCGGATGCGGTCGATAGGGGCGCGGCTTGGCGGCGTCGAAGTCGAAGATGGCCGCGCCTTGCTGCGCGTCCTTGGTAATGTCGACAAGCACCGGGCCGGGGCGGCCTGACTGGGCAATCTGAAAGGCGTTGCGAATGGCCGGAGCAATATCTTCGCTGCGATGGACGAGGAAGTTATGTTTAGTCACAGGCAGAGTTATACCGGTAATGTCCACTTCCTGAAATGCATCGGTGCCGAGCACCTTGCTGGAGACGTTTCCGGTAATGCAGACGATCGGAATCGAATCCAGCATCGCGGTGGCGATCCCGGTGATGAGGTTGGTTGCGCCGGGGCCGCTGGTGGCGATGGCCACGCCTACCTTGCCCGAGGCGCGCGCGTAACCGTCCGCCATGTGCGATGCGCCCTGTTCGTGGCGCACCAGCACGTGATGAATGGGAAACTTGCGCAGCGCGTCATAGACCGGCAGAATCGCGCCGCCGGGATAGCCAAAGACGGTCTCTACGCCCTCGCCCACGAGAGTTGCCCACACGATTTCTGCGCCCGTTAGGCGGGTAGGAGTAGTGAGGTGGGCGTTAGCGTTCGCATTAATCTCCATGATGGACTCCTTTGTTGCTTCTTAGAAACTGTCCCTACGTTGTTGCACCTTCGGATGCTGAGGTAACACGGTCAACGTACTTGCGGAAGACACCGCGCGGCCAGCGGAGTGCGGGCGGCGTGAAGTCTTTGAGACGTTTTTCGATTTCTTCGCTGCTGACTTCGAGCGTCAACGTGCGATTGGGAATGTCGAATTGAATGATGTCGCCTTCGCGGACGGCGGCGATGGGCCCGCCTACGAATGCTTCCGGAGCAACGTGGCCGGCGGTGAAGCCGCGAGTGGCTCCGGAGAAGCGGCCATCGGTCATCAGGGCTACGGTTGCGCTCAACTCGGCGTTTGAAGAAATTGCCGCGGTGACCTGCAACATTTCTCTCATGCCGGGACCGCCCTTTGGGCCTTCGTAGCGAATGACAAGCACATCGCCGGGTCGGACCTTCCCGGACTGCACGGCGGCGAAGCAGGCCTCTTCGTTTTCAAATACGCGTGCCGGCCCGCGATGCTCCACGCGGTTGGCGGCGGCAACTTTCATCACGCAACCTTCGGGTGCGAGGTTGCCTTTGAGAATGACCAGGCCGCCGGTGGGTTTGATGGGATTCTCGAACGTGTGAATGACAACCTGACCGGGCGTTTCCTTGGCGAGGGCGGCTTCTTCGGCCAGCGTTTTGCCGCTGATTGTGAGCGTAGAGCCATCGGCATGGCCTGCTTCAATGAGGCGCTTGGCCAGGACGCGCGATCCTCCGGCGGCCTGATAGTCCGAAGCCACGAACTTGCCCGCGGGAGTTAGATCGCAGATAAATGGCGTGCGCTTGCTGATAACATCGAAATCGTCAATCGATAACTCGATGTTCATCTCGCGGGCTATGGCGAGAAGGTGAAGAACAGCATTCGTGGAACCACCGCTGGCGGCGACGCTGGCGATGGTGTTCTCGATCGACTTTCGTGTAATGATCTGCGATGGCCGCCGGTTGGCGCGGACCGCATCCATCAAAATGCGGCCGGCTTCGCGCGTGGCTGCTGGCTTTTCTTTCGATGTGGCCGGGACGGCTGAAAGTTGAATGGGCGAGATACCCAGGATTTCCCCGCTCATGGCCATGGTATTGGCGGTGAACTGGCCTCCGCATGCGCCCGCGCCGGGACAGGCGTTGGCCTCAAGCGCTTCAAGGCCCGCGTCGTCAATGCGGCCCGCGGCGTAGGAGCCGATGCCTTCAAAGACATTCTGGATAGTAATGTCGATTCCGTTCAGTCTGCCCGGAGCGATGGACCCGCCGTAGAGCATCATCCCGGGAATGTCGAGACGGCAGAGAGCCATGATGATGCCGGGCATGTTCTTGTCGCAGCCGCCAATGCCCACCAGGCCGTCAAACAAGTTACCGCGAGCAACTAACTCGATGGAGTCTGCGATCACTTCGCGACTAACTAAGGAAGCTTTCATTCCCTGCGTGCCCATGGTAATGCCGTCGTGGATGGTGATGGTGTTGAACTCCATCGGTGTTCCACCGGCTTCACGAATCCCTTCCTTGAGTGCTTTGGCGATATCGCGCAGATGCACGTTGCATGTGCCGATCTCTGTCCAGGTATTGGCAATGCCGATGATGGGCTTGTGCAATTCTTCTTTGCTGAAACCGGCGCCGCGAAGGTAGGACCGCGCGGCGGCACGGCTGGGGCCTTCAGTTAACAGGATGCTTTGACGCTTGCCTTCGATGGTCATTCTGTCCTTGTGTCAGTTACTTTGCTTTCAGCCAGGTTGCTTCATCGTGTTTTGCTTCATATGTGTCGAGCGCGGACTCGTGGCGCAGGGTGAGGCCGATGTCGTCGAGGCCTTCGATCAGGCAGAACTTGCGAAAGGGATCGACTTCGAAGGTGGCGTTGAATCCGTATGCGTCGCTGACGGTCTGCGCTTCAAGCGACACGGTGAGTTGATAGTTGGGGATTGTCTTGGCGTTCGAGAGCAGTTGCGCGACTTGGTCTTCGCTAAGGCGGACGAGGACGATTCCATTCTTGCCGGCATTCGAAAAAAAGATGTCGGCGAAAGTGGGAGCGATGACAGCGCGGAAACCGTAATCGCCGAGCGCCCATGCTGCGTGCTCGCGGCTCGAGCCGCAGGCGAAGTTCTTGCCGGCAATGAGGATTTGAGCGCCCTTGTAACGCGGATCGTTCAGTTCGAACTCGGGATTCGGATCGCCGTTTGCAGTGCGCCGCCAGTCGAAGAAAAGGAACTCGCCGTAGCCGGTGCGCTCGATGCGCTTCAGGAACTGCTTGGGAATGATTTGATCCGTATCGACGTTGGCGCGGTCGAGAGGCGCGGCGATTGATGTCAGTGTGCGAAAGGGTTCCATCTATGCCTTTATCGCCCGATGAAAGGGGGCTGGTTGAGAGTTGAGGTTTCCCACCCTTTCGCCAGAAAGAAAGCGAAAGGATGGGGCACAGGGGTCGATCTACGCTTTCACTTCTTCATGAACGTGCCAGTTGCGAATGTCGACGAAGTGGCCGGCGATGGCGGCCGCTGCTGCCATTTCCGGCGAGACAAGATGAGTACGTCCACCTCGGCCCTGACGGCCTTCGAAGTTGCGATTGGAAGTGGAGGCGCAGCGTTCGCCGGGCGAGAGAATGTCCGGATTCATGCCCAGGCACATGGAGCAGCCGGGCTCGCGCCAGTCGAATCCGGCTTCGATGAAGATTTTATCGAGACCTTCGGCTTCGGCCTGCGCTTTGACGGCCTGCGAACCGGGAACCACCATGGCGCTTACGTGCGTTGAAACTTTGTAGCCTGCGGCGATGCGCGCGGCGGCGCGCAGGTCTTCAATGCGCGAGTTAGTGCAGGAGCCAATGAATACGCGGTCGATGACGACCTCTTCAAGCGGCGTTCCGGCTTTGAGGCCCATGTATTCGAGGGCGCGTTCCAGGCCTTTGCGATCTTGTTCGTTGGCGGTTGCGGCCGGGTCAGGCACAACGGCGGTGATGGGCGCGACCATGCCGGGACTGGTGCCCCAGCTTACGTAGGGGACGAGCTTAGCAGCGTCGATGACGAGTTCGCGATCGAAGGTTGCGCCTACGTCGGTGGGCAGCTTGCTCCACTCGGCAACGGCTTCATCCCACGCGCCGCCTTTGGGCGAGAAGCGTCGGCCCTTGAGATAGGCGAATGTTTTTTCGTCGGGAGCGATCATGCCGGCGCGGGCCCCGGCTTCGATGCTCATGTTGCAGATGGTCATGCGGCCTTCCACGGAAAGCGCGCGAATGGCAGAGCCCGCATATTCGATCACGCAGCCTGTTGCGCCGTCAGTGCCGATTTGGCCGATGATGGCGAGGATGATGTCCTTCGCGGTGACGCCGGTGGGCAGCTCGCCTTCGACTGCGACGCGGAAGGTTTTGGGTTTGGATTGCGGCAGGGTTTGCGTGGCGAGAACGTGCTCCACTTCGCTGGTGCCAATTCCAAATGCAAGGGCCCCGAATGCGCCGTGTGTCGAGGTGTGGGAGTCGCCGCACACAATGGTCATGCCGGGCTTGGTGATGCCAAGTTCCGGGCCGATGACGTGGACGATGCCTTGCTCGCGCGAATCGACATCATAGAGCTCGATGCCGAAGTCGGCGCAGTTCTTGCGCAGCGTGGCAATTTGCGTGGCGGCGATGGTGTCGAGAATATTGAGGCGGCCGGCGATGGTGGTGGGCACGTTGTGATCCACGGTGGCGATGCTGCGGTCAGGACGGCGCACCTTGCGTCCAGCCAGGCGCAGGCCTTCAAAGGCTTGTGGCGAAGTGACCTCGTGGAGCAATTGCAGGTCGATGTAGAGGATCGTGGGCTCGCCTTGCGGATCGACCACGACGTGCTGCTGCCAGACTTTTTCGAAGAGTGTTTTTGGCGCGCTCATGTTGCTCCCGGGATTCGGATGTTCAGTTTTGTGGTCTCCCACCCATCGCAAAAGCGCGATGGATGGGGCACCCAATGTTGGTGGCGCGTTATGCGTTGACGAGCATGGTTTTTACGGTTTCGCGAACTTTTGCGCCCATCTCCGTGGTTGAAAGAACGGTGAAGCCCTGTGGATTGGTGCGCGCCAGGTCTGGAGTGCGGAAGCCTTGTTCAAGAACCTTGCGGACACTGGCTTCAATGGCGGCGGCTTCGGCTTCGAGGCCGCCGGAGTGGCGCAGGATGAGTGCGGCGGTGAGGATTGCGCCGAGCGGATTGGCCAGGCCTTTGCCTGCGATGTCCGGCGCGGAGCCGTGGACCGGCTCGTAGAGATTGACTTTGCCGCCGATGGTGGCCGAGGGCAACATGCCCAGCGAGCCGGTGATGACGGCGGACTCGTCAGAGAGAATGTCGCCGAAAAGATTTTCGGTCAGCACCACGTCGTAATTCTTTGGCTGGTTCATCAGGTGCATGGACATGGCATCGACGTATTGATGTTCGAGAGTGACGCTCGAAAATTCCTGCGCGACTTCGGTTACCGTGGCGCGCCAAAGTTGCGAGACTTCAAGCACGTTGGCCTTGTCGACACTGGTGAGCTTGTTGCGGCGCTTGGTGGCCAGTTGAAACGCGATGCGGGCTACGCGGGCGACTTCTTCGCGCGTGTAACGCATGGTGTTCCAGGCTTCGTTGGTGGCCTTGTTCCATTCGCGGGGCTGGCCGAAGTAGAGGCCGCCGAGCAGCTCGCGGACGAAGAGAATGTCGGCGCCGTCGATGATTTCGGGGCGCAGCGGGCTGTTGACGGCGAGCTCTTTGAAAGCGAAGGCGGGACGCAGGTTGGCGAAGCCGCCGAGGGCGGCGCGGAGTTGCAGAAGGCCGGCTTCAGGCCGCTTGTCGGGGGCGAGCCAGTTGAACTCGTTGCCGCCGACTGCGCCGAGGAGAACGGCGTCGGAGTCGAGGGCTGCTGCGAGCGTGTCGGCGGGGAGCGGAGCGCCGTCATTGACGATGGCTATGCCGCCGATGCGTTTATGGTC
>Ga0302319_10018802_pt1 | contig 12581 bp, 14 predicted proteins | sample Bog_T0_2_FD_203319 | JGI IMG/M metagenome (GOLD analysis project Ga0302319, IMG submission 203319) | Peat permafrost microbial communities from Stordalen Mire near Abisko, Sweden - Bog_T0_2 | ecosystem: Environmental > Terrestrial > Soil > Wetlands > Peat | place: Sweden: Abisko, Stordalen Mire... | reverse complement strand
CCTGGCCGAGTAGGGGGCGGCTCACACAAAGACAGGAGACTCACCAGACTCCACCCGGTTGTAATTCATTGCCGGTTTGAATTCTGCCAATTCCTGTTCGGCGAGCCGAACTTCCTCCGGGTCGTTGGTTAGAGAATCGCCCGTTCCACCCGCCGCTGTATTTCATGCTTTGGTTGTGCGCCGACGATCCGATCCACCTCGCGGCCACCCTTCAGAACTAACAGTGCGGGAATGCTGCGGATGTTGAAGCGCTCGGCGATCACCGGGTTTTCATCCACATTCAATTTGCCCACACGAACGCGCCCGGCCATCTCCGACGCCAACTGCTCGATCGCTGGAGCGATCGTCTGGCAAGGTCCGCACCATGGCGCCCAAAGATCCAGCAATACGGGCAATGGCGACGCCTCGACTTCAGCGGAGAAATTCGCATCGGTTATAGTTAGCGGTTCACGGGCGGCGGAGAGCGGCTTCTTACATTGCCCGCAGACGGGTTGCCGTCCTTGGACCATCTTCTCCGCCGGCACCCGGTTCATGGAGCCACACGCGGCGCAGCGAATCAGGAGTGGATCAGGCATGCTGCTATAAGGGTACAGCGTTTTGCGAGAGAAACTTCTCCACCGCCGGATCGGGACCGATATAGTGAAACTCTTCCGCGTGCGACAGCCCGTACTTGGCGCCAGTGGCGGCGTCCCTACGCTCGAACGCCAGGTTTACGTATTCGCCGGCGAGGTTCGGGATGCGCAGTTTGCGATCGGCTAAAGTGGTTTCCAAGTCCCGCACCATGTGATCGATCATGGTGCGGCAAGCCCGGATTGCCGCCAGCTTGGCGGCCAGCGTAGGCCCAATGTCCACTACTCGATTCACTAGTTGCGGACCGCGCGCGAAGTAGTATTTCTCGCTCACGCTGTGCTGCTTCAGTCCGGCGGCGAAATGCTCTGGCAGGTCCAATTTGCCACCGGCCATCCAGCAGGCGGCTTCCACCGCTTGGGCGGTAACGTAGTGATCCGGATTCTCTTCGTAATGTCCCCACGGGTCGTAGCTGAAGACCGTGTCCACCTGGAGTAACCGAAACAGAAATATCAGACGTCCGCGCAGTTCCGTCCGCGCGACATCGTCCATGCGATGGTTGCGATAACTGAGATCGAACACTTTTTTTAAACCGAGAGTCTGAATCATCGACGCTGCGTCGCGCTCGTTCGCCAGCACCGTTTCTCCCAGGCTGAGATTGAACGAATCCTTCTCGTCGTTGCTGGTGCGAATGAAATATCCGGTGTATCCTTCCGCCAGCAGTTTGGCGATCGTTCCGCTGGCGAAGATAGGGCCATCGTCGAGGTGCGGCGTGATTAGGGCCAGCACCTTCCCTTTATGCGGTGAACCCGCCACTGGCCGCTCGATCGTAACGTCCGCGGCCGTCTGCGCCGCGAAGGCAGCTGCAAGGAAATGCCGGCGCTGCATCAAGGGTCAGGCCTTCAGCAGCGCTTCGCGCAATCGGCGAGCTACGATCAAATCTTCGCCCGGCTCCAGCATCCACACTCCGACCACGATGGTGTTTTCATCGGTAGGTAGACCGCCGCTGCCCGGTTTCGCCCCGGTGGTTGGATTCAGTTCGATGCTGGGGCTGCCCTGGCGTAGCTCCTGCGCGACTTCGCGGGGACTCTTCTTGATGCGCGATCGGTCGCAGCGAAGCAGCAAATGCGGAACCTGGTTGGCGACCGGAGGAACCACCAGTTCGTGTTGGATTCCCGGCACGTCCTTCAACTGCGCGGCAATCCGCTCCGCCCGGCGCTTGAACTCGGCCTGCATCTCGTCTTCGGACTGGCTTAAGAACCAATCCACTGCCGCCACCATGCCGACGATCTGCTCTTTTGCCACTTTCATTCCCCGGCCCACGGTCTCATCGAACGGGCTGTTATTCAGCGCGGCGGCCTCAATAAGGTCCTTGCGACCTAACAACAGACCGGCGTTCTGCGGTCCTCGCATGCCTTTGCCGCCCGAAAACGTTACCAGGTCGAAACCCATCTTGGTGTATTTCCACAGATTCGATATGGGAGGCACATCGGCCGCGGCGTCGTTGAAGCAAGGAACACCCTGTTTGTGCGCCATGCTGATCCAGTCTTCGCGGCTGATCTGTCCGCTCTCGGCGGCATTGAAGAAGTGCGCCATTACGGTGCGGTCTGTGAAGGCGTCCTCGTAATCGTCGAGAGTCTCCACTTCCACGAATCGGATGCCGCAGTTCTTTAGCGCATGGTCGTAACCATAGCGATGACTCTTCTGCACGATTACTTCGTTCTTGAGGCCGTCGACATCGGTGGGTAAGCGGTCGATTGCATTGCGATTCCCCACTGTCATGCAGGCAGCCGTGCCCAGCGTGAGACCGGACGCCGCTCCCGCACACACCAGAGCTCCTTCGCATTGCAGCCGCTTGGCCAGATACTCGCCTGCCTTCTTCTGCAGTTCGCCTAACCGGACCGGATGCTTCGCAGCTTTGGCCACCGCGGCCTGAACCACGGGCGGCATGATGGAGGCAGTGAACATGGTGTAGGTACCGGCCGCGTTGATGATCTTCGTCACGCCCAGCTTGTCGTAGTAATCCTCGCCGTCGGCTGAAGCAGTTGTGGCCGCCGGCAATGCTGCCGCCCCGCCCGCGAGCCCCGCGCCCACCAGGAATCCACGCCGCGTTTTGTCCATATCGTTAATAGTAGTTCAACTCTGCTGAAGAGCTTCTAGTGTCTGCAACCATCCGCGAAAATGCGGACACTCTTTGCGCATTGCGGCAGTCCCGATCGCGCCGGCAGCTTGCGTTCCGTCAATCACTTTTCGATAGGAGGGGTAAATCGCTAATATGCGTTTCGAGGGTGCAGTCTCGGGATGGTCATTGATATCTTCGGGTGACTCGAACTGGCCGCGAATTTCTCGAAACCGATGGGCCAGTGAGGGTTGATGAATGGCTTTGGCGAACGCGTCGGGATCGCTAAAGAGCAGCCCTTCATATTCATGTAATTGAATGTAGGGAATAAACCGGACATCCGGCCTAAGATGATCTGGGACGGCCAAACAGATGTCGTCTCTCACCGCTCGTTCAATGTGCAGCACTTTCTCCAGACTGGAAAGGCCGGTAGGCGGTGGGCCTCCCGGAAATCCGTGACCAAGTCCGTAAAAATCGACGATGGTTAAGCAGTAAGCAGTGGGATCCAAGTGAGTTTTGGTTGGTAAAAGAGTCGACTTGGAAGCTTATGTCCTCTTCCTCGAAGATGAGTCGTCCTTCCGACGTGGGCGCCAGCGCGAATCGATAGGCGTCATAGCCGAAGTAGACACTTCCGTTGATCCGCGTGGTTTCTTCGGACCGGGGAAGAGAAAAGCGTCGGCCCCGCCACCAACCGCTACTGTCCTTTGCAGCCGCTGGTCGACGAGCTCTCGCAGAAAGCCAAAGAATCCAACGAAATTGCTCTTTCCGGCGCCGTTTGCGCCTATCAAGACATTGAGCGGGCCAAGCTCGAAATCCTCCAACTTGTGGATGGATTTGTAGCCTTCAATCGTCAGCTTTTTGATCGTTTCGGCCATAGCTCGCCCTCTCGGCGGGTCAGATCGGCGAAGACGCTTTCTTCAGGGCGACGGCATTCATGCAATAGCGGAGTCCGCTAGGCGGCGGCCCGTCCGGAAATACGTGACCGAGATGCGCATCGCAAGTGTTGCAGATCGTTTCTACCCGCTTCAGGAAAGCGGGTCCATCAAAGCGGTACGCAATTACATTCGGCGCCACCGGTTGGGTGAACGATGGCCAGCCCGTGCCGGACTCGAATTTTTCCGACGCATCGAATAGGACCGTGTCGCAGCACAAGCATGAGTAGATGCCCGGCTCGAAGAGGCTGCACATTTCCGAGCTGAACGCTCGCTCCGTGCCGGCTTGCCGGGTTATACGGTATTCCTCGGGGCTTAATTGCTTGCGCCATTCGGCGTCGGTCTTAGTAACTTTACGATCGGGCGCGGGGTTCCCGGTTTTTGCGAGGTTCAGCACATCAGGCCATTTCAGCATCATAATCCACATTATGGAATGATTTGGCGGAGCCGAAGTTCGGACAGTGCAGATTAAATCCCCCTCATCCACGCATCATTTTTTATCGCCGCCGCCGTCTATCCAGTTTGCCGGTGCGTCATAATAAAAACAGATGCACCCGGTTCTGTTTTTTACACCCGCATCGGCAGGCCAGATTATGATGGAGTTTGAGGCGTACTGAAAGGAGACGGGTTGTTCATACCCCAATCGGGCGGCATCTTTCTGCAACTCAGTATCTGGGAGCTGATGAAAGGGTCCGGACCCTTGCCGCAGGCCATCATGGCGCTGCTCCTGCTGTTCTCCGTTCTGTCCTGGTCGGTGATATTTTCTAAATGGCGCGTGTTCAGCCAGGCGCGCTTGGCCAATCGCCAATTTCTCCGCGCCTTCCGCAAGGCCGGTGGATTGGAAGCCGTGGCCATCGCCAGCGAGCAGTTCCGTTTGTCGCCGCTGGTTTCCGTCTTCGATTTCGGTTACAGCGAGATCGACCGGCAGTTGAAGTCGCGCGGGTCTGTCAATAACAAGCTCGCCCTCGAGCGCAATCTGCAGCTCGGCATCAGCGAGGAAATCTCCAAGCTGGAACGGAATATCAATGTGCTTGCGACCACGGCGACGGTCTCGCCGTTCATCGGCTTATTCGGGACGGTCTGGGGTATCATCGACGCTTTTCAAGGCTTAGGAAACGCCGGATCGGCCAGCCTGCGCGCCGTGGCCCCGGGCATCTCGGAAGCGCTGATCACTACGGCGCTAGGCCTTGTGGCAGCCATTCCGGCAGCCATTGCGTACAACTGGTTTAGCGGCAACATCAGGGAATTCGGCACGCGCATGGAAGACTTCGCGCTGGAGTTCCTGAACCTTACCGAGCGGAACTACGAGGATTAGCGCATGGCTTTTTCGATGAATGGATCGAACGGCGGCGGCTTCGGGCGGAGCCGGTTTCGGGGCACTGGCACCTTGTCTGAGATCAACGTCGTGCCGCTGGTCGACGTCGTTCTGGTGCTGCTGATCATCTTCATGCTGACCGCGCACGTGATGGAGTTCGGGCTGGAAATCGACGTCCCTAAAACGAAACTCGCCCGCGACACCGCTCAGGAACTGCCGGTAATCAACATTACTCGTGACGGTGAGATCTTCCTCAATGAGAAGCCGGTGAATATAAATTTGATCGCCGACACCATTACGCAGCGGTTCGGAAAATCGAAAGCGGTTTACCTGCGCGCCGACAAACAGGCATCCTGGGAATCGATTGCCGGCGTGATCGCTGAACTCGGCGACGCCAAGCTGGCCGTGAACGTCGTCACTCAACCCGTGGATGCGGCGGGAGCTAAGCGCCGCTGATATGGCTCCGCACGCGGACATTCTCGATCAACCGGAATCCTTGCGCAATCCGTTCATCGGATCGCTGGTGTTTCATGTGGCGGTGATCGGCGCCGGCCTGCTTGTCGCTGCCGTTTATCAACACAATGTCATTCAGCTCGGGTCTGAAAATCCGGGTGGCGGCGGTGCGGTGGCCATTACTCCCACAGCAACCATTCCTTTGCCCGCCCGGCACGGACGCAAGAACCCGGTCGCGAACGATACCGAAAACATCGTACCCGCCGCGCCCAAAGAGACAACACCTAAACTGAAGGTAAAAGCGCCCGAGCCTGAGGCCATACCGCTGAAGAGCAAGACGGAACCAAAACCATTCCCGAAGGAGGTGTCCAAATATCATCCGGACCTTCCGCCTCGCCCTAATCAAACCTATAGCTCAACCGGTCCGGCGCTCGCCACCGACATGATCGCCAAGCAGGGAGCGGGCACGATCGGCGTCGATCGCTATAGCGTGCTTGGGTCGCGCTTCGGCGCTTATGCCGCTCTGCTCATGGAGCGCGTTTCGCAGAAGTGGAACACCAACGGCCTGGAAGGCGTGCGGCCCATTGCAATCGTTTCGGTTGACATTCTCCGCAACGGCTCCATTCGTAATCCTCACTTAATTCAAACCAGCGGTAATTACCAGCTCGATACAACCTCGCTTCGGGCGGTCACCGAAGCGGCTCCTTTCCCTCCGCTCCCCCAGGAGTACGAACAAAGCGTTCTAACCGTGGAATTCAAGTTTCAAATACAAAGATGAAAAAGATAGCCATTTTCACATCGGTTCTGTTTGCAGTTGTTTTTCTGGCACGCTCGCACGCCCAGCAGAAGGCGGAGATAAACATCACGGGTAACGCTAACAAGCCCGCCATAGCGGTTCCCGACTTCCGCGGTTCGGGCGCAGCCAATGCATATATGTCAGTCTTCAATCAGACTCTCTTCAGCCAACTGCAAGATTCAGCCAGTCTCAAGATGGCGCCGAAGACGGTTTATCCGCTCCGCATTCCGCAACAACCCACCGATTTTCGCGAACCCGTCAACGGCCAATCCCAAGGACCCTGGCTGACCGACTGGTCCGGACCGCCCGTAAACGCCAACTACCTGGCCTTCGGATATACCGCGGCGCAGGGCAGCACGCTGGTTCTCTACGGCTGGCTTTACAACGTGGCGCTCCCCAGCACGCAAGGCGCTCAATTGATCGGCAAGATCTACACCGGCACTCTGGATGAAGCGGGTGCGAAGAAAGTGGCCGAAGAATTTGCCGCCGACATTCTGAAGCAGTTCGGCGCCACCAGCCTGATGGGCACCAAGATCTTTTTCGTTTCAGACCGCACCGGCAGCAAGGAAATCTGGTCCATGGACTACGACGGTTCGAACCAGAAGCAGATCACCTCCTATCATTCCATCACCCAATTCCCTTGCGTTTCGCCGGATGGGACCAAGGTGGCGTTCACCACCTATGCGCGCGGAACGCCCATGATTTTCATTCACTCGCTGCAGACCGGCCGCAAGCTTCCGTTCTATAACCAGGCGGCTTCGGTGAATGCCGCGTCGGACTTCACGCCCGACAGCCAGCAATTGCTGCTATATTCGACTGCGGCCGGGGGAGGATACGCCCAAATTTACGAGGCCAACGTGGATGGCGGCAACTTGCGCCGGATCTCGCATTCCCGCTCCATCGACGTGGAACCGAAGATGAATCCTAAGACCAGCGCGGAAATAGTGTTTGTGTCCGATCGCGGGGGGCTTCCGCAGGTATATAGAATGAGTAGTGATGGGACGGACGTGCTTCGCCTGACCAATGGAGACGGGGAAGCCGTGAACCCCTCGTGGAACCCGGACGGACAACATATCGCTTTTGCATGGACAAAAGGGTTCGATCCTGGTAACTTCAATATCTTCATCATGGATGTTGCCAGCCGGGAGGTAATTCAGTTGACCCATGGAGAGGGGCGCAACGAGAATCCGAGCTGGGCGCCGGATGGAACTCATTTAGTGTATTCTTCAAAGCGCGGCCGTTCTACCCAGATTTGGACCATGCTGGCGGACGGAAGCGGTCAGAAGCTGTTGACGAGTCAGGGCAATAATTTAAAACCCGTATGGGGAAAAGCAAGTATTCCATAAGCCAAAGGAGATTTTCAGGATGAGCCAGTTTCGATCGAACGCCGCCAGATTTGGCGTCCTCTTGCTGTCGCTGATGTTGTTGGTATTTGCGTCGGCCTGCAAAAAGAAAGTGCCACCACCGCCGCCGCCACCGCCTCCGGCGCCCGTAGTCCAACCAGCGCCGCCGCCGGCGAAAACCGTGATCGGCAGCTTTACCGCTGAACCCAGCCAGATTGAGAAGGGCCAGTCGGCCACGCTGCGTTGGTCCATCAGCAACGCCACCGACATGCAACTCGACCAGGGATTGGGCGCGGTGCAGAGCCAGGGATCCCGATCGGTGTTCCCAAGTTCCACCACCACCTACACACTGGTCGCTAACGGGCCAGGCGGATCGGACACCAAGACCGTTACAGTTTCGGTCAGCAGCCCGCCGCCCCCGCCACCCCCTCCCAGTGTGGAGCCGACCCTATCGGGCGCCGAGATGCTGTCTCGCCAGGGCCAGGACGCCTATTTTGACTATGACAAAAACGATATCCGTCCGGACGCTCAACAAGCCTTGACGGCCGATGCCGACCTCCTCAAGCGCATCTTCGCGAAAGAGCCGAACTTGACGGTGATCGTGGAGGGCCACTGCGACGAGCGTGGCTCGGCCGAATATAACCTGGGATTGGGTGACCGCCGCGCCACCGCCGCGAAGGAATTCCTGGTGAATCTGGGCGTACCCGCCGACCGGCTGAAGACCATCAGTTACGGTAAGGAACGCCCGCAATGTACCGACGCCACGGAAGACTGCTACCAGAAGAACCGGCGCGCTCACCTCGCCGCCGGGCAATAGCATCGGTAAGCCTTGAGTGGCGTGGGCGCCCCTGCCCGCGCCACTGGAGGCAGAGCTTTAGACAGGAGTGAGCATGAGAACTCGCATCTTTATTGTGTTTGCTGGTATGATCACGTTCGCCTCCGCCGCGAACAAGGAAACGATCGAGCTGCAACGGGACGTCGCCACGCTGCAGGATAAAGTGGCTCAACTGAACGACAAGATCGTCGCCCTAACCACCATGATGCAGACCACACTCGACAACGTGCAGCGCACCAATGCCGCCATTATCTCCATGCAACAGCGCCTGGACGACAACCTCAAGCGGCAACAGGACGTTGTGGGGGCTCCGGTGGCCGCGGTCGGCACCAAGCTCGATCAGATGTCGGACGATTTCCGCAACGTGCGGGAAACGGTTCTCGACATGAACTCGCGGCTCGGCAAGCTGGACCAGAAAGTGGTGGATCTGCAGAATCTGATGAACGTGATTAAGAGCCAGCCGCCGCCTCCGCCACCGTCGGCGGCCGGAGATTTGGGGCAGGGCGGGGGAACGTCCGCAGTCGGTATGCCGGCGAGCATGGGCGGCGCGACTGGACCGCCTCCGGGCATGCAGGCTGAGACCAGCTACACCAACGCCTATCGGGATTACTTGGCCAACAACTACCCGCTGGCCATGCAGGAGTTCAAAGACTATGTGAAGTATTTCCCGACCACGCAACTGGCGCCTAATGCCCAATACTATGTTGGCGACATTTACTACCGCAACAAGGATTATGACAATGCGATAGCGGCCTTCGACGCCGTTCTGGAGCATTTTTCCGACAATGCCAAGACGGCGGATGCCCATCTGATGAAGGGCCGCAGCCTGATGGCCGAGAACAAGCGCGACGCCGCGGCGAAGGAATTCCGCGAGATCACCACCAAGTATCCCGATACGGATGCCGCCGCAAAAGCAAAAACGCTTCTGAAGGAGCTGGGACTCAGTTCCAGCTCCGCCAAGAAAAAGCACCGCTAGTTCTGTTTTCCTCCTCCCCCGTGCGCGTCCGCGCAGCTAAGATCCCGAACAAATATGAGCGACGAAAAGATAGCAACCTACGAAGATCTCGCCGGTTTGATGGAGCATAGCCTGTTGCGGCCAGAGCTGACGGAGACCGAAGTAGCCCAGGGGTGCGATCTGGCCAAAGAATACGGGATTGCAGCGGTCCTGGTGCGGCCGTCGGACGTCGATCTGGCGATCAACTGGATGAAAGGCTCGGCCGTCGCTCTAGGGACCATCGTCGATTGGCCGCACGGCAGCTCCAGCACTTCCGTAAAGACCTACGCCGTGCGCGACATGCTGCGCCGCGGCGCCAAAGAAATCGACACCGTGATGAACACCGGGAAACTGGCCTCACGCCAATTCCAGTATCTGGAAATGGAATTGGTCCAGATGGCCGACGCCTGCCATCAGGCAGCCGCCGTGCTGAAGGTCACTTTGCAAAGCGAGTTTCTCGATCGCGAACTGAAGATTCTGGCCTGCCGCATTGCCAAGCGCGCCGGTATCGATTACCTCGCCAGTTCGCCCCTGGAGGACTTCGCGTTACTTGCGGAATATCTGCGCGGTCGCGCCCGCTTCAAAGCCGCGGGTCCGGTGGAATCGCTCGACGATGCGCTGCGATTCCGCGATGCCGGGTGTACTCGGATCGCTTCCGAACATACCGCCGCCATTCTGGATGCGTGGAAAACAAGGCTCGCGGAAGAGTCTGCAACGACCCCTGTGATATCCTAAACCGCACACATCGCCATTCATGCATCAGCGCACTCCGCTTCCTCGGATTTGTATCGCCCTCGGTTTTTCCGACGTCCATGCGCTACTCGATCATGCCCGGCGCGAACAGGAAGCGGGAGAATCGTTCTTTGAGTTCCGTTTGGATTACCTGCCGTCTCCCGAGCCGGGAATCGCCGCCATCCGCGACTTCCTGGCGGCTCATCCGGAATGCACCATACTGGCGACTTGCCGCCGTCACCAAAACGAAGGCCGTTATAACGGAAGCATCGAGGAGCAGGTACGGATCTTAAGCGCAGCTATTGACGCGGGAGCCCGTGCCGTGGATGTCGAGATCGAGAGCGCCGAGAATATCCAGGCTCACTTAGAATGCTTGCGGGGACAAGCGACGCTGGTGGTCTCCTATCATAATTTCCAGACCACTCCGGCCATGGACGCCGTGTTGCGCCGGATGATGAAAGTTCCAGCCGACGCCTACAAGATCGTGACCACGGCTCGCAAGCCGAGCGACAACTTTCGCGTGCTCGGGTTGGCAAAATCGAATCCGCGAACGCCGGTTATTTTGCTGGCGATGGGCGAGAGCGGATTTGCCAGCCGCGTGCTCTCCACGTCATGGGGCGGTTTGTATACCTATGCCGCTCCGAACTCCGCTGAAGGGACCGCGTCTGGCCAAGTGACCGCGCGCCAGTTGCGGCATCTCTATCGGATCGAAAAATTGACCAAGTCGGCGAAGGTTTATGGCGTGATCGCCGATCCGGTCCGGCATTCCATTTCACCCGCAGTGCACAATCGCGCTTTTCAGTCTCGCCGCATGGACGCCGTCTACCTGCCCTTTCTAGTTGCGCCGTTGCAGATCAGGGACTTCATTGAACTGGCGGACCAACTTCCAGTCGCCGGTTTTAGCGTAACCATCCCCCACAAGCAAAAGGTGATCCGTTACCTGGACATTGTGGATCCGCTGGCGCGCCGCATCGGGGCCGTGAACACGGTCTGGAAGAAGGCCGGAAAATGGCGCGGCACGAACACCGATGCGGAAGCGGTTACTGGACCTTTGGGCAAGAAGATCCGTTTGTCGAAATCGAGCGTACTGGTGGTGGGCAACGGAGGCGCGGCCCGCAGCGCCGCGTTCGCGCTGGGGGATTGCGGTGCGAAAGTATCCATCACCGGGCGCAATCCAGACCGTGTGCGGGCCTTGGCCAAGATCTGTGGAGCAGAGCCTATCCTAAAGGACCAGATGGGCTCGCGAATGTTCGATGCCTTGGTCCATGCCACGCCTCTCGGCATGCATCCACACACGGAGGAGTGTTTCTTCCAGGATGCCATTCCGGCGGAAATGGTATTCGACATGGTCTACAACCCGCAGCAAACGATGTTGACCCGGCGGGCTGAAGAACAAGGGAAGGCGGTTATTCCAGGATTGCAGATGTTTCTCGAGCAGGCCGCCCATCAGTTCGAGATATGGACGGGTGAAACGGCTCCCCGGCCGGCCATGGAAAAGGCTGCCATGGAAGCATTGATGTAACCGGGGTTTAGGGATTGACGGGAGTCGGGCTTTCCAGTAGACTCTCCTGAGTGTACCGATTCATCGACCACCTGATGCATCCGGTGCTGGTGCTGCTTGTGGCTGCTGCCACTGTCGGCGTAATCTGGCTGCACGTGCGGCTCCCCGAAAATCAAAAGAAAGAGGCCGATTTCGCCGCCGCAATCGTAAGCGGACTCGGGATTGTCTACACCGTTCTTCTGACGGTGCAGACTCGCCGCTCGGCGTCGGCGGCTAGATTCGCGGAGCGGTGGAATGCGCTCGATTTCTCGACCGCAAGGCGGGAAGTGGGTGAGGCGATTCGCGGGAAAAAGCATCTGGATCAGGTGGATCGCCTCCACTTGGTCCAAGTCCTGAATTTCTTCGAAGAGATGGCGATTTCGATCGATTCAGGGGAGGCGCAAGAACCGATCCTCAAGAAGTTTTTCCTGGGAGTCGTGGTCGACGGGGCTGAAACATTTCGGGGATGGATCAAGGCGGAACAAGCAAAAAGCAACCCGGCCCTATTTAAGGAATTTCTTCGAATGGCAGACCGCTAAACGAGGGTTAGACACAAGCAGTTGGCGAAGCTCAGCAGGAATTAGCCTTGCGCGCAGGCGGGCGCGCTCGGCTGAATGGTTGGAGATCCTAATCCCACATGGTGTCTTGCATAGTTTCATGCTCTCACAAACGTTCGATGCTCGATAGTACACCGTCCTGGCTCAAGAGTAGCTTCGCCGGAACTCCCCCGCCATGGAAAAGGCTGCCATGGACGCGTTGCTAAGCCGTCGCCTTCCGAACCCCCTGCGCCTGTCGCAATTCCCCGAGCAGACGTTCCGTGGCCGTGGCGATTTCTGCTACTGCCGCATCGAACGCCACTTGATTCGATTTCGAAGGCTTTCGAAAACCGCTCACCTTCCTCACAAACTGCAGCGCGGCCGCCGATACTTCCTCGGATGTCACAGGATCCTCGGGC
>Ga0302319_10018797_pt1 | contig 12585 bp, 19 predicted proteins | sample Bog_T0_2_FD_203319 | JGI IMG/M metagenome (GOLD analysis project Ga0302319, IMG submission 203319) | Peat permafrost microbial communities from Stordalen Mire near Abisko, Sweden - Bog_T0_2 | ecosystem: Environmental > Terrestrial > Soil > Wetlands > Peat | place: Sweden: Abisko, Stordalen Mire... | reverse complement strand
GTGGCGCGGATCAACCAGCGCCACGATCGACGACGCAGCGCCATCGAATCCCGCTTCCGCTCCCAGCGGAGGGCAGCACCTGCATAAGCAAGAGTCATGCCAGAAAGTGTGATTTTGTCAAACTATGCTTCCCTTCGACGACGGCAACGCAGGCACGAGCGGGGAGGCGTCCCGGACGCCTCCCCGCTTGCGTTCAGCCTGCTTTCCTTCAGGCCGCCCGGCGGCGGCGGATCAGGCCGAGCCCAAACAGGCCGGCACCCAGCAGAGCAAGCGAGGCAGGTTCGGGGGTGTTGACCGGCGGGATCACCGAGCCAAACCCGTCAAGGTAGACATACCCCCAGTGGCCGCCATACGGGCAGTCGGAGGCAAGCAGTTCCAACGTAAAAGTATCGCCTACATAGGCCGACACATCGAGATCCTGAATCTGCCAATCGGTCCAGAAGTTGTTGTTGTAGTCATGGAAAAGGCTTGTGCCAGGACGCTTATGTAGATGTGTCAGTTAGCTACCATATATAGTGAAGATCTGGGCCGAGGTTCGCGCCACCGTTGCGAATTACGAATTACGAAAAGCTCTGCCTAAACCACGTGATTTCTAGATTGATGCCCCGGCGCAGCAGCCGGACCCAATGAGCTAGATGTTGTGGTCGCCTGACACATCTACATAAGCGTCTGTGCCAGCGGCGCTGGCAGAACTGTAGCTGACATTATACAGCGTGGTGCTTGTCGTGTCGTCGGTCAACTTCAGCGTGAAGTTGTCGGAGTCCGTCAGGCCATGCGAGCCTTCGAGCACCGCGGCCCAGGCAAAATAGATGTGCGGGTCGGTGTAGTTGGCCACTGTCTGGCGGATGGTGGAAACAGAGTAGTTGTTGTTGTCATCGTTGATCCGTGCCGAGTAGGTGCCGCCACCCGGATAAACGCTGCTAAGCGCGCCACCTGTATTAGGGTCGTTGTATTTTGTAACTATTGCGCTGGCATTGGCGGAAATGTCGTAGAGGCTGCCGCCGGCGAAGTAGTCGTTCGGGTTTATCGGCCAGCCGCCGTACCACCAGCCGCCACCCTGCTCCCAACCGTTAAATGTACCGTCCTCGAAGCCGCCGTTCACGAACGAATTGGCCTGTGCGGCCGAAGCGGCACCCAGCAACACCGTTCCAAGCAGAGCCGCGCGAAGCAACGTCATCAGAACCTCTCCCTCACCTTTGTCGGTTGCCCCCAACCGATCCGAGGCGCTGGAAAGCAAATCCCGTGCCAAACAATAAAAGCCTTTTATAACAATAAATTATGCGGTCCAACAGACGCGCGTGAATGATGTGTGTAAACCCCGGCGACTGACGTGACATCAAACGGGTTGGGCTGTTTTGATACCATCTGCCCGTTCCGTTTGAAATGACGTGGTTATCGCCGCCGCGCGCCGCTGGCCGGCTGGCGGCGCAAGTGTAAAATCTTGTGACAGCACCGCCGTCTGCGGGCCGCAGCATGGTCCGGGCTCCGGGCAGTTGGTCGGTTGCATTCACACATGGCCGCACAACTTTTTGGTTCCTGTGATGAGTTGATCTGGGTCAATGCCGCGATTTCGGCCCAGGATCATGCTTCCCAAGCCCCCGATCATACCTTTGGCACTGAAGGGGCGAACTCTGAAATGGCCCAGTCAAGAACAGCGCCCGACGCTTTTTCCCGGCTGGTGCGGCAGATCCTGCTGGTGGAGAAGCAGCGCCCCATGGGCGATGTCGCGGCCGAGATCGGTATGAATTACGCCAGCTTCTATGCTCGGGTCATCGGGCGCGTCTCTTTCCACCCCGAGGAGATCGCGGCGCTTCTGCGCGCGGTTCCCGACCGGCGTCTGATCGACTGGATGCTGTGCCGCACCGGCTACATCGCCGTCGAGCGGCCGAGCGCCGAAGCCTGCGGCGGCGACGCACTCGCGACCGCGCTCAAGCTGACCGACCACAGCCTGGCGGCCCTGCGTGCCCTCTGCCACGCCGAGGCCGACAGTGACGGCGCGCAGGCCGACATCCTGCGCCAGCACCTGTATGAGGCGGAGCGTGCCATCGGGGCGCTATGGCTCCGGCTACCCTACCGGAAGTTCGGGTCTGAGCCGGCGGCGCCGGTCCTCGTGGACTCCTGACGCGGCACGGGTCGGGGTGATGCCTCGCCCCCGGGGTTGAGCAGTTACCGAGACCCAGACAAACAAGCGTTTGGGTGCGTAGCACGTAAGCAATCTCGCCGAATGGAGACATGAGCCTGCAGCGAAGCCCGATAGTCGGCCAGCCCCGCCTGCATCAGCACCGCCTGCATCAGCACCGCCTGCATCAGCACCGCCTGCAACAGGGCCACCGTTGCCAGCCAGGCGTGCAACAGCTTGGCCTCGTTGCTGCGGTGGCGCGGCACGTCCTCGAACGCCAGTTGTTCCGCCAGCTTTGGCGGGTCCTCACGCAGAAAGTCCCGCACGCGCCGCGACAGCATCTTTTTCCGGTCCTGGGTGTCCAGGCCAGGCTACCCCGTTTCACTCTCTTGCCGGAACGGCGAAAGCGAGGCCAACGCCGCCATCTCCGCCTGCTTTTCCACCCGTTCGTGGTCCAGGAAATCGCTCACCGCCCGGCGCAGCCCGGCATGGGCGATCCAGTGCGCCGACCAGGTCGGCCTGGGCAGATAGCCGCGCTGGATTTTGTGCTCGCCCTGCGCCCCGGCCTCCACCCGCGCCAATCCCTGGGCGATGGCGAAGTCGATGGCGCGGTAATAGCAGAGTTCAAAATGCAGGAACGGGTATTCGCCGAGGCACCCCCAGTTGCGGCCGAACAACGCCTCCTCGCCCATCAGATTCAGCGCCCCGGCCACCCACTGGTGTTTGCTGCGGGCCAGCATCAGCACCACCGCATCCCCCAGCCGTTTGCCCAGCAGGGAGAAAAAATCGCGGGTCAGGTAGGCCGATCCCCATTTCCGGTCCACCGTCGAGGTATAGAATTCATAGAACGCATTCCACTCGCGCCGCCCGATATCGCCGCCGCGCAAAGTGACGAATTCCAGCCCGCAATTCTGCGCTTCCCGCCGTTCGCGGCGGATGCTCTTGCGCTTGCGGGCGTTCAAGGCGCCGAGGAACGCCTCGAAATCGGCGTAGCCGGCGTTTTCCCAGTGATATTGCATGCCCACCCGCTGCAACCAGCCGGCGCGGCCGAATGCCCGCCAGTCATCCTCGGTGCAGAAGGTGGCGTGCACCGATGAAAACCCCAGTTCCCCGCAAGCCTGCGCCAGCGCCCCGGCGAGCGCCCGCCGGGGCACGCCGCGCACCAGCAGGCGCGGGCCGGGCACCGGGCTGAACGGGCTGGCCACCTGCAATTTCGGGTAGTAGCGACCGCCGGCGCGCTCGAAAGCCTGCGCCCAGCCATGGTCGAACACGTATTCGCCGTAGCTGTGCGACTTCGCATACATCGGCGCCGCCGCCACCACCCGCTTTTCCGCGTCGCGCAGCACCGCATGCCGCGGCAGCCAGCCGGTGCGGCTGGTGGCGGACAAACTCTCCTCCACCACCGACAGGAAGGCATGCGAGACGAACGGATTGCCCGTGCCCGCGCAGGCATCCCACTCAGCGGCGGGCACCTCGCCGATGGCCTGGTGCAGCGTCAGCGTCAGCGCGGGCGATCCGTCGGGCATGAACCCCAGGTAGGGGCGGGGGGCCGTTACGCAATGCGGAAGATGCCGTCCACCTCGACCGCCGCGTCCGCCGGCAGCGAGGGCACGCCGATGGTGGTGCGGGTGTGCCGTCCGGCCTCGCCGAACACCGCCACCGCGAGATCGGACGCGCCGTTCATCACCTGCGCATGCTGGGTGAAGCCGGCCGGCGCGGCGATGAAGCCGCCGAGCCGCACCACCTGCTGCACCCGGTCGAGATCGCCGCCGGTGGCGGCTTTGAGATGCACCAGGATATTGATGAAGCATAGCCGCGCGGCATGCTGCCCCTGCTCGATGCTCAGGGTGCCGCCCACCGTGCCGGTCACCGCGACCTTGCCGTCCACCGCCGGAACCTGGCCGCTGACGAACACCAGGTCGCCGCTGCGGACGACCGGCACGTAGTTGGCGATCGGCGCCATGGGGGTGGGCAGGGTGATGCCGAGTTCCTGCAGTTTCGTGGTGATCTTGCCGGTCATCGGTCTGGTGTCCTTCTATTTGCCGACCACGCGCAAGGCGCGGCGGCGGATGCGGGGGCCGTCTCCCTGGGGCAGGTCGAGCGGCAGCAGCGGGGCGCGGTCGCGGGCGCCGTCGCCCATCGTGTCCATCTCCTCCTCCTCGGCCGGCGCGATCGCAATGTTGCCGAGATAGTTGGCGGCGAGGTTGCGGAACATATAGTCCAGCAGGCTGGTGGCGCGCGCCACCGCGGGGTCGCCTTCCACCGCGCCGGCGGGGCCGAAGCGCGTAAAGGTGAACGCCTCGACGAATTCGGACAGGTTCACCCCGTGTTGCAGGCCGAGGCTGACGGCGATGGCGAAATTGTCCATCAGGCCGCGGAAGGCGGCGCTTTCCTTGTGCAGACCGACGAAGATCTCGCCGAGCTGGCCGTTGGCGTATTCGCCGGTGCGCAGGTACAGCTTGTGCCCGCCCACCGCGGCTTTCTGGGTGTAGCCGTTGCGCCGTGCCGGCAAATGGCGCCGGGCCGGGCGCGGCGCCGGGGCCGGCAGCACCGACGGGTGGGCGGCTGGCAGGGGCAGGAACGGCGCCACCGCGGCGTGCATGGCGGCGACCGCCATCGGCGTGGCGGCGGGGAACAGCGTCTTGCCGGCCAGGGTGGCCGCCAGCGCCGCTTCCGCGGTCAGGCCGCGCGCCACCAGGGCGGCGCAAGCGGTGCGGGTCAGGGCGCCGGCATCGTCGATCGGGCCGAAAGCGGGGGCGATGCCGCCGGTTTCCACCCCCAGCAGCGCCTCGGCCGGGCCGGGGGCGGCGATGCTGGTGGTGACGAGGTGGCGCAGGCCGGCGGCCTCGGCGGCTTCCTTCAGCGCGGCGCGGGCGGCGCTGGTCAGGCCCGGCACCGGCGTTGCCTCGGGAACCGGGACGGTGAGGTGGGGTGGCGGGGCGATGATGCCGAAACGCGCCGCCAGCGAGGCGGATACCGCATCGGCGCGGCCGCGCAGCAGGGCGGCCAGCGCGCCGGCCACCGCGCGGGCGAGGGCGCTGTCATAGGGCAGGCCCAGCGCCGCCAGCAGGCCGGCGAGGTCGGCCAGGCCCACGCCAATCCGCTCGGCCGCCGGGGCGTGCAGCGCCAGCGCGAGGGTGGCGCTGTCCACCGCCTCGATGAAGCCCGCCACGTCGAAACCGTGGCCGGGATCGTGGAAGGCGGACAAATTGAGCACGAAGCCGGGCGGGCCGGCCTCGCCGCGCCAGAGCGGGGCGGTGGGCGCACCGCGCCGCGACAGCAGCATGGCGTGCAGGCGGGCGGCCAGCTTCGCCTCGATGCCGGCATCCCGGGCGCGCTTGTCGATCGGGCGAATCCAGGCGCCGGCGGCGGCCTCCAGCGACACCGGCCCGGCGCCCGGCGCCAGCGCGGCCAAAGCGGCGGCGGCGCGGTGGTCCCAGGCGACCGGGTGGGTGACGCGGCGCGGCGGGGCATCGGGATCGGGCGCGGCGGCGACCGTGCGCATCCGCACGCCCTGCCAGGGCTTGCTGCTGTTCATGGACGCCATGCTAGGGCGGGGCGGGGCGACTCGGGAAGCCGCATTTGGGGGTAAGCGGGCAGGCAACCACAAAATGCTGTGGATATGCTGTGGATATCCTGCGTCGTTCCGCATGGCATGGACCGATCGCCGGGTTGGTCCTATATGCGGGGGTATGAGCATCGGCACCCTCCTGTTTACCTGGCTGCACGGCACCCGCGTTGGCGCGGATGCCGACGGCAATGTGTATTACCAAGAGCGCCGCGGGCGGGCCGGCATGCGGCGGCGTCGCTGGGTGCTGTACCGCCATGGCCCGGTTGAGGCCTCGCGGGTGCCGCCGGAGTGGCACGCCTGGCTGCACTACACCACCGCGGCGCCGCTGCCCGAGGGCGGGCGCCGCTCCTGGCAGAAGCCGCACCAGCCCAACCGCACCGGCACGCCGCTGGGCTATCGCCCGGCCGGCCACGATTACGCCGGGGGAAGGCGCGCCGCGGCGACCGGCGACTACGAAGCCTGGACCCCCGGCAGCTGACCCGGACCATCTCCGTGTCGCATCGCAGTGTCAGCGAAACCCTGATCGGGGCCGTGGTGCTTGCCGTCGCCGTTGGCTTTCTGGGCTACGCGGTGGTGAATACCGGCCGCACGCCGGTGAGCGGTTATGAACTGCGCGCCCGGTTCGATCGTATCGACGGGCTGGCGGTGGGGTCCGACGTGCGCCTGGCGGGGGTGAAGGTGGGCAGCGTCACCAGCGCCCGGGTGGACCCGCAAACCTACCAGGCCGAGGTGTCCTTCACCGTGCAGAACGCGGTGAAACTGCCGCGCGACACCAGCGCCGAGGTCACCAGCGACGGGTTGCTGGGCGGCAAATACCTCTCGCTGGTGCCCGGCGGGGACACCCGTGTTCTGGCCGCCGGCGGCACCGTGAGCATCACCGAATCCGCCATCAGTCTGGAGCAGTTGCTGGGCAAGTTCATCTTCAGTGTCAGCAACCTGGCCAGCCAGCAGAAGGGCAGGGGGCAGGAGGCGCCGAAGTGATCGCCCCGCCCGACCGCTGGCCTCAGCCCGACGGCTCGCCGGTGTCGTGCCGCGAAAAACTGAAGACGCTGGCCGAAAACCACGCCGAACTGGCGCAGGTGATGCGGGATGCGTTCGAGGACGCGGTGCTGATGGGGGTGGACGAACAGGCGATGCGCGACATCCTGGCCGGCATGGTGCGGGCGCTGCGCAGCCCGGCGCGCAAGGCCGCCGAATGAAACCGCGCGCAATGCTGCTGGCGGCGCTGCTGGCCGCCGCGCCCGGCGCGCTGGCCCAGACCCCCGATGCCGCGCCGCCGGCCGGGCCGGAAGCGCCGCCCGCGCCCGATCCCTGGCTGCCGCGGCCGGTCGTTGACCTGGTCGGGCTGGACAAGGTGTCGGCCCGCACGACGGCGATTTCGGGGCCGGTCGGGCAGCCACTGCATTTCGGCACGCTGACCGTGCTGGTGCGCGCCTGCGTGGTGCGCCCACCCGACGCCGCCCCGGACGCGGCGGCCTTCCTGGAGATCAGCGATTCCCGAGTGAGCGGTAAGCCATTCAGTGCGTGGATGCTGCTGTCCGAGCCTTCGCTGTCGATATTCGAGCACCCTGTATACGATATTCGGCTGGTGGGGTGCCGGGCGGGGACGTGAAGCAAGGCCAGGGGCTTTGCCCCTGGACCCTACCAAGGGGCAGTGGCCCCTTGGAACCCATCACTTTTCCAGCGTGGCGTGCAGGGTGATGGCGGCGTTCAGCACTTTCGACACCGGGCAGCCGGCCTTCGCCTTGCCGGCGATTTCCTGGAAGGCGGCGTTGTCGAGGCCGGGCACGCTTGCGTGCAGTTCCAGGTGCACCGCGGCGATCTTCCAGCCATCGCCCTCCGGCTCCAGGCTCAGGCTGGCCTCGGTGCGGATGCTCTCCGGCGGATGGCCGGCGGCGCCGAGCTGAAAGGCCAGCGCCATGCTGAAGCAACCGGCATGCGCGGCGGCGATCAGTTCCTCGGGGTTGGTGCCGCCGCCGTCGCCGAAGCGGGCGTGGAATGAATAGGGTGTGTCCCTGAGCGTGCCGCTCTGGGTGGTCAGGGTGCCGGCGCCGTCCTTGCCGGTGCCGTGCCAGGCGGCCTTGGCGTGGCGCTTGATGATGGCCATCGGTGTCGCTCCTCCCGTCATCCGATGGGGCAGGGTGGCACGCCGTCGCGCGCGTGGCCACGCGCGCGACGGCGCGGGCGATATCAACATTCCGGCATCGCGCGCCGGTTTGCATCCGCTGTCGCCCGCCCCCATCTGAACCCGGAACCGAAACACGAGGCCCGCCGACGATGTCGCCCTTCACCCTGTTGCTCAACGTGCTGTGGATTCTCACCGGCGGCCTGTGGATGGCGGCGGCCTGGGTGGTGGCCGGCATCGTGCTGGCGATCACCATCATCGGCCTGCCCTGGGCGCGCGCGGCCTTCGCCATCGCCGCCTACACGCTGCTGCCGTTCGGCTACCGCGTGGTGCCGCGCTACGAACTGACCGGGCGCGAGGATATCGGCACCGGGCCGCTGGGCGTGCTGGGCAATGTGCTGTGGCTGGTGATCGCCGGGTGGTGGCTGGCGCTGGGGCATCTGCTGGAAGCCATTGTGCTGGCGGTGACGATCATCGGCATTCCGTTCGCCTGGGCGCATCTGAAGCTGGCGGGGCTGGCGCTGTGGCCGATCGGCCGGGAGATCGTGCCGGTGGAGGACCGTCGCGGGTTGCCGATGTACCGCTGAGCGACGGCGCTTCGACTTTGCCCAAGGATGGCCGCCCATGACGCTGAAGGACATTCTGGTTCACCTGGACGCCTCGCCGCGCTGCGCCGCGCGGGTGGAGATCGCCGCCGGGCTGGCTGCCCGCCACGGCGCCCATCTGGCCGGGCTGTATGTGGTCGATCTGCCGCCGCCCGACATGTTCTATGGTTTTCCCTCGGCGTTCACGGATTTGCAGCGGGCCGAGGACATCGTGGACCGCATGCACGGGGTCGCCCTCGACTCGGCGGCGCAGGTGGAGGCGGCGTTCCGCGACCGGCTGCGCCGCGACGGCTTGCAAGGCGAATGGCGGCTGGCGGAAGGCTTCACCGGCCAGACGGTGGCGCTGCACGGGCGCTATGCCGATCTGATCGTGCTGGGGCAGCCGGACCCGCGCGGGCCGCCGGGGGCGGAGTTGCCGGCGACCGCGGTGATGTCGTCCGGCCGGCCGCTGCTGCTGGTGCCGTTCGCCGGCGACTTTCCGGTGCTGGGGGAGAACGTGCTGGTGGGCTGGAACGCCACCGCCGAGGCGGCGCGGGCACTGGCCGAGGCGCTGCCGCTGCTGGCGCGGGCGCGGCGGGTCACGGTGCTGTCGATCAACCCGCGGCGCGGCATCCGCGGCGACGGCGACGTGCCGGCGGCCGACATCGCCCTGCATTTGGCCCGGCACGGCATCATTGCCGAGGCGGCGCATACGGTGGCGACCGACATTCCCGAGGGCGACGCGCTGCTGTCCTACGCGGCGGATATCGACGCCGACCTGCTGGTGACCGGCATGTACGGGCATTCGCGGGCGCGCGAGACGCTGTTCGGCGGGGTGACGCGGAGTTTGCTGACGGAGATGACGGTGCCGGTGTTCATGGCGCATTGAGGGGAGGCGGGGTTGCGCGCGGTGCATGAATCTAAGTGTGTAATATTTCGATGATTCATGACTTCGTGCCCCGCCTCGATATCCTTCCGCCGCCGCAGCGTCGGCTCTGGGACGAACTCGTCGCCGTGCATTCGGAGTTTGTGCTTTACGGTGGCACGGCGATCGCCTTGCATCTCGGGCACCGGCAGTCCGTGGGCTTCGACTTTTTCGGCGACCGTTCGCTCGATCCCACCCATCTGGTTCCCGCGATTCCTTTCCTCGCCGCCGCGACGGTGACGCAGCGCGAACCGAACACCTTCAGTTGCATCGTGGATCGCGGTGGCGCGGTGAAGCTGTCGTTTTTCGGGCTGCCGGGTCTGCGGCGCCTGTTGCCACCGCTTGTCGCACCCGACAACGGCCTGCAGGTCGCCGCGTTGCTCGACCTGGCCGGCATGAAGGCGTCCGTGGTGCAGATGCGCGCCGAGGCGAAGGATTATCTCGACATCGACGCACTCCTGACCGATGGCCGTATCGACCTGCCGACCGCTCTTGCCAGCGCGCGGGCGATTTACGGCCCGTCGTTCAATCCGCTCGCCACCCTGAAAGCCCTGGCCTATTTCGAGGACGGCAACGTGCGGCGCGTGCCTCAGACCGTCAAAGAGCGGCTTGTGCAGGCATCCCGCGCGGTCGATCTCGACCGCTTGCCGACCATCGCCGCGCCGGGGCGCGCTGCCGGCACCGACCCATGGCCGGCCCGATGAAACCGATCCCGCTGACAGCCGAGACGGAGGCGCTGGCCCGGCGGCTCGTATGGTTCGAGGAACCGGCGGAGGCGCTGGCCGATCCTGTCCGGTTCATGGCCTATGCGCTGGAATATGCGACGCATGAGGACATGAAGGCGCTGCGCGACCACGCACGGTTGACCGACGCCGACATCCGGGAGGCGCTCGCCGCCGCGCCGCCCGGCATCATCCGGCCGCGCTCCTGGGCTTATTGGAACGCGCGGATGGGATGTTACCCGGCACCGCCACTGCCGAAGCGGCAATTGGGGTGAGCGCGTGATCGACGGCTGCGCCGGGGTTTTGACCGGTGGCCGGAGCGTTCCGGCTGGCCGGCAGTGGGGTGAATTGCGGGGCGTAGGCCGCCGCTTTGTGGCAAGCCCTTTCATGAGGCTGGAAAAGTGGCACTAAATGGGCTACAGCGTGGCCCAAGGAGTTATGGCCATGACTGAGAATTCCGTTGTCCGCGCCCGCATCGACGAGGCGACCAAAAGCGAGGCCGCCGCCGTGCTGGCGACCATGGGGCTTTCCCTGTCGGATGCGTTCCGTCTTCTTCTGAAGCGCGTGGTGGCGGAGAAGGCGCTTCCCTTTGAACCCCTCGTGCCGAACGCCGAAACCATCGCCGCCATGCGGGAAGCCCGCGCCGGCGGCTTGCCCCGTTTCAAGACACAAGCTGCCCTGCTGAAGGATTTGAATGCGGGAGATTGAACGAACCACCCGCTTCAGGCGCGACTACAAGCGGGAGACCAGAGGCAGGCACGGGGCAACGCTCGAAGCCAGCTTTCTTGTTGTTCTCCACGCCCTCGTGACCGACAAACCGCTTGCAGAACGCTACCGCGATCATCCGTTGTCGGGCGATTGGGCGGGCTTCTGGGATTGCCACATCAAGCCAGATCTAATCTTGATCTACGAAAAACCGGACGATACCACGTTGCGGCTTGTCCGCCTCGGTTCCCATAGTGAGCTTGGCCTATGATCTGCGGCTACGCGCGAGTCTCGACGGACGGCCAGAACGTTGATGCCCAGATGCGCCAGCTCCGGGCGGCTGGCGCGCGCCGGGTGTTCCGTGCCCGCGCCGGTGAGGGTCATAGGCGGACCATTGCGAACGACGTGAAGATGGGCCGTCCGCCGAAGATTACGCCGCGCCAGATCACGGTGGCGGCTGCCACGATGCCGGAAAGCCACAGCGCGAAACAGGACGAATCTACAACATGATTCAGTGGAGACGCAACGTAATTCATTCGACGAATCCGAGGCTGGCATGTCATTGAAGGGGCAATGGATCGCTCGTTATAATGGCAGCAACACGGGCATAGTTGTAATTGATATTGACGAATTCGGCGATCATTTTGCAGGAACGGCCGTTGCCTGGGATGACAACCCCGCTCATCCAGACGCTTATGTAGATGTGTCAGGCGACCACAACATCTAGCTCATTGGGTCCGGCTGCTGCGCCGGGGCATCAATCTAGAAATCACGTGGTTTAGGCAGAGCTTTTCGTAATTCGTAATTCGCAACGGTGGCGCGAACCTCGGCCCAGATCTTCACTATATATGGTAGCTAACTGACACATCTACATAAGCGTCCTCATCCAAACGCGTTTGTCCGATTTCGGACGTTGTCAAAAGCAACGACACAATACATTAAGAATATTCCTGTTATTGCGCTCAACAATTCAGGAAACCAATTAAGTGCCGATGCCATCCTTCATTTGAGCGCAAACGGCTTTTCGATGCCGGAAACGGTTGATATTGAACTGGCGCTCAGCGGAAGTGATCTATCCGTATATTGGGATTCTTCGATCGGAACCTCTGGGCGCGGAGTGGCGACGGCTTCGAAGACACGCTCTGGCTCGCCTTCCAATTTAAAACCAACAATCATCAGGGGCGGGTGGGAAGGGTTTAAAAGGCATGTCAATTCTTTGGAGAAGAAGCGATACATTTTTCGTGGCCAAGAGGACAATAAATGGAGATTAAGAACGAGCTTTCATAGGACGGGGAGGGCAGATCTCGAAAGATACTCACAGCAAGACGTTTCGGATCTGCACAAGACCTTCAGCTCACTAACGCAGCACGCATTCAACCTGACTGATCCTCTTCAGCATGCTGCGTTTATCAATCTAGCTCAGCACCATGGATATCCAACACCAATGCTTGATTGGACGTGGTCACCGTATGTTGCTGCATTTTTTGCTTTTAGAAATTTTAGAACGAGCGTCGGCGTTAGAAAAAAAGTTCGGATATTCAAACTAGACGTCGTTGAATGGGGTAAGCTGCCGCGTGCCGATAAATTGTTTGCCTTTCCTCCCCACGTTTCCGTTATAAATGCCCTTGCATTCGGCAATTCTAGGGCAATACCACAGCAATCTATATCGACTGTATCGAACGTTGACGACATTGAGAATCATATAGACATCGTGGAGACCTCAGGACTCCCCTCATTTTCGTCAACCCACATCTTGCGCCGATTCGCGCTGATTCCCTACCAGATGCAGGAGTGTTCCTGCATGAATGGGCGGTATGGCGATGGAAACGGCGGG
>Ga0302319_10018796_pt1 | contig 12586 bp, 10 predicted proteins | sample Bog_T0_2_FD_203319 | JGI IMG/M metagenome (GOLD analysis project Ga0302319, IMG submission 203319) | Peat permafrost microbial communities from Stordalen Mire near Abisko, Sweden - Bog_T0_2 | ecosystem: Environmental > Terrestrial > Soil > Wetlands > Peat | place: Sweden: Abisko, Stordalen Mire... | reverse complement strand
CGCAGGCATTCCCGATACGCTTCGAGCAGCATCGGGAACGACGGATAGCGCGAGGCGACCGACAGCAGATCGTACGCCCGTTTGCGCTGCTGCCAGAGCGGGGCGCGGCCATCGGCGCGACGGCGCGGCAAGAGCAGTGCGCGCCCGGCCGCCTCGCGAAATCTCCCCGCGAAGAGAGCAGTCGAGCCGAGCTGGCGCAGGACCAGATCCATGACTTCAGCGGACTCGACCATGAACCAATCGGCGGACGGCGCTTCGTCCGAATCCGGAAAGCGCAGGACGAAGCCGTCGTCGCCCCATAGCGTTTCCACATCCGGACCGCCGGCAGCGCGGATGCGCGCGGCAACCGCCATGGCCCACGGGATATGGATGCGGCTGCCGAAGGGCGTGAGGACGCAGATGCGCCAGTCGCCCAACTCGTCGCGGCAGCGCTCTATGACGATGTTGCGGTCGTCGGAAACCTGGCCCGTCACTTCCTGCTGGTCGGCGAGGAAGCGCATCAGGTTCTCCGCCGCACCGGGGTCGAGGTCGTGGTCGCGGATGAGGCGCGAGAGCGCAGCTGGCAGCGGTAACTCACGCAGTTCCCGCACCATAGCGCCGATTCTTCGACCAAATTCGAGTGGGCGCCCCGGGCCATCGCCCTTCCAGAATGGCATCTTTCCCGGTTCGCCGGGGGCGGGTGAGACGAGCACTTTGTCGTGCGTGATGTCGTCGATGCGCCAGGTGGTTGCGCCGAGGATGAAGGTTTCTCCAGGGCGCGACTCGAAGACCATCTCTTCGTCCAGCTCGCCGACGCGGATGGATTTGCCTTCGCTCCCGGACAGAAATACGCCGTAGAGACCGCGGTCGGGGATGGTGCCGGCGTTCAGAATGGCGAGGCGCGCGGCTCCCTGGCGGGCGGTGAGGACGTTGCGGATGCGGTCCCAGGTGAGGCGCGGGCGCAGCTCCGCGAACTCGTCGGAGGGGTAACGGCCGCTCAGCAGGTCGAGAACACCTTCGAACGCAGTGCGCGTCAGCTCGCCGAAGGGCGCGGCGCTGCGGACGATGCGGAAAAGTTCATCGAAGGCGACTTCCGGGCCATTTTCCAGGGCCGCGTCTTCGGCCGCGTCTTCAAAGGATTGCTCGAACTCGGCGAAGAGCCTGCTTGCGGTTCGCTGCGTTTTTAGCCGGACTACGGGCTTTTTCTTCTCCGGCGGCGGCAGATTGGGCGGGTGGGCGACGATGGCCACGATCTGCTGGGCCAGCACGTCCAGCGGATTGCGCGGAAAACGCGTGGATTCGATCTGTCCCAGGTGCATGGATTGGGTCATGGCGGCGCAGGCGATCAGGTCGGCGCGGTATTTGGGAAAAAGCACGCCCTCGCTGACCGCTCCCACGGAGTGCCCGGCGCGGCCGATGCGCTGCATGCCGCTCGCGACCGAGGGGGGCGCTTCAATATGGATGACGAGATCGACAGCACCCATGTCGATGCCGAGTTCGAGGGTTGAAGTGGCGCAGAGGGCGCGCAGTTTGCCTGCCTTGAGCTGCTCCTCGATGATGGAGCGCTGCGGCGCGGCGATCGACCCATGATGGGCGCGGACCAGCTCTTCGCCGGCGAGCTCATTCAACGCGCCAGCCAGGCGCTCGGCGACCTGGCGGCTGTTGACGAAGAGAATTGTCGAGGTGCGTTCGCGGATGATTTCGAGCAGGCGCGGGTGAATGGCGTTCCAGATGGAGACCCGTTTCGGAGCCTGCGAGGCTGGCCCCGAGGGGATTTCTTCCATGGTTCCGAGGCGCGCCATATCTTCCACTGGAACTTCAATGCGCAGCTTTAACTGCTTGGGAGCGCTGGCGTTAACGATGGTGACCGGGCGGTAGCGAATGTTGGCTGTTTCGACGATGTCGGCGGACCAGGACTCGGTTTCGGATGGGAGAAAGTCGGCTGAAATCGGCGGAATTTCCGGGGAATCTGAGCCGGAGGCATTCCCTCGGGGGCTAAAGCCCGCGTCGAATGGCTCGCTTTCGGCGCGGCTAAAGCCGCGCCCTTTCAAAGCACCGGCTGCTTCGGCTTGTGCAGCGGGAACTTCGACGCCGCCGAGAAAGCGGGCTACTTCCTCCAGGGGCCGCTGTGTCGCGCTCAGGCCGATGCGCTGGATTCGGCGCTTGGTCAGGGCTTCGAGGCGCTCCAGCGTGAGCGCCAGATGCGCCCCGCGCTTGGTCGGCACCAGCGCGTGAATCTCGTCGATGATGACCGTATCGACGGTGCGCAGCGATTCGGAAGCTTGCGAGGTGAGCAGCAGGTAGAGCGATTCCGGGGTGGTGATCAGGATTTCAGAAGGGGTGCGCTTGAAGCGGGCGCGGTCTTTCTGCGATGTGTCTCCGGTGCGGATGCTGATCTCCGGATCGTGCACCGGCACGCCCATGCGCCGCGCCATGTTGGCGATCCCGGCAAGTGGCGAGCGGAGGTTGCGCTCCACATCGACCGCCAGCGCCTTGAGCGGGGAGATGTAGACGATCCGGCAGCCTGCTCCCGAAGGCCGCGCTTGCAGCATCAACCTGTCGAGGCACCAGAGGAAGGCAGTTAGCGTCTTGCCGGTTCCGGTGGGGGCGAGGATCAGCGTGCTTTCACCGCGCGCAATAGCCGGCCAGCCGAGCCGCTGCGGGGCTGTCGGCTCTTCGAAGACTTCGCGGAACCAGCGCGCCGTGACGGGATGAAAGCTGGCGAAGGGATCGGCGGCTACGGAATCAGGTTCAGCTTTCGGGATGGGCTTGCGCGGAGGCATCGGCTCTTTTCAGGATAGCCCCATTGGCGTTTTTTGCCGTGTGCTCAACGATGCGCAGTGGGCGAATCAAGTCGCGAAAATGACATCGTTAAAACCCCATGCGGCCGCTTCCCTGGGACACGGCGAGGATAATCTCAAAGGGGGCATACGAAGAGTGGAATACCTGGACGTAGTTGAGAGGGATCGTGTACAAATCGAAGTCCTCCTTCGAAGTGACGACGCAGCCGATATCCGGGATGCGCTTCTGAGCGCTGCATACTTTGACCCTGATTGGGAGTGGGTCCAAAGCCAATGCCTCATATTTTCGCGCCATCACGATAAGAATGTTCGCTGGATTTCAGCGATTTGCTTTGGACATCTGGCCAGAATCCATCGTCAACTTGACTTGGAAGTCGTCTTGGAATGGCTGGTAGAAATGAAATCGGACCCTCTGGTCGCATCTGCAGCCAATGATGCGCTGGACGACATCAAGTTTTACATGAAGTTCCAATGACTCCTGCTTGATAAAGCTGGCTTTCAGGGATAGCCGTACTCCGCTAACTCGGCTGCCGCGGCCGGTAATAGCAGGTTCCGCCGGCGAGCACCGGCGTCCAGATACTGGGGTCGGCGGGTTGTTCGCTGGAGCCTAAGAACAGGATGCCGTCCGATGCCAGCAGGCGATGGATGTGCGCCAGCAGCTTCTTGCGCGTCTCCTGCGAGAAATAGAGCATCACGTTGCGCAGGAAGATCACGTCGAAGCGGTCGATGGGCGGCGAAAATGGCGGCTGATTGCCGCACAGGTTGGCTTGGCGGAAGCTGCACAGCTTCTTGAGCTCCGGTTTGACGGTCCAGTCTTCGCCGTGGTGATCGAAGAAGCGGACGATGTTGCGCGCGGGCAGGCCGCGGTTCATTTCGATGCGGTGATAAGTGCCGGACTGGCAGCGATGCACGACTTCATTCGAGATATCGGTGCCTTCGATGCGGACATTCCAATGGGCGAGTTGGGGGAAATGCTCCAGCAATAACATGCCGGTCGAGAAGGCTTCCTGGCCAGTGGAGCAGGCGGCGCTCCAGATGCGCAGGGAGCGCATCATGGCGCGTTTCTCGATCAAAGGCGGCAACAGGTCGGTGCGCAGCAGATCAAAGGGGCGGGTGTCGCGGAAGAAGCTGGTCTCATTGATGGTCATGGCCTCGGCTACGGAGCGCTCGAGGTGCGGATCGCGCTTGAGTCGCAGCAGTTGGATCAGTTCTTCGATATGCGAGAGACCGTGGTTGCGCAGCAGCTTGGCCAGGCGCGTTTCAAAGAGGTAGTCGCGGCTGGGGTCGAGCACGTTCTGCGACTGCTCGTAGACCAGGTGACGCAGATAGCTGTAGTCGACCGTCGCCGGTTGGACGGGCGGAGGGGCATGCGGCACAGCGCAGGGTTTCGCGGAAAGATTGAAGGCCAAGAGGTCACACAGACGATTCCCGAAGCTCGATGGCCTCGCGTTGGCTTCGGCTGGTGAGCCGAAGGATTTCAGGGGCAATTGCGTTGAGGGGCAGAATGCGATGCGCGAGCCCGGCGTGGGCGACGGCTCCGGGCATACCCCAGACGGCGCTGGTTGGTTGGTCCTGGGCGAGTACCGTGCCGCCGTGTTCGCAGATGATACGGCTGCCGGCCAAGCCGTCATAGCCCATGCCGGTGAGCACGACAGCGAGGACGCGCGAGCCGTAGACGGTAACTCCGGTGCGGAACAGAACATCGACGGCGGGGCGGCAGTGGTTTTCCGGTTGTTCCTGGGTGAGCCGCAAAACCGGCGTTGCGTGTGCGCCAGCCGCCACCTCCATGTGCCAGTCGCCGCGGGCAATGTAGATGGCTCCGGCGCGAACGGGCTCGCCAGCGACTGCCTCCGTCACGCGCAACGGGCAGCGGCCGTTGAGGCGCTCGGCAAGCAACCTGGTAAAAAGTTCGGGCATATGCTGCACGATCAGGATGGGCAACGGAAAGCTTGCCGGAAGCGCCGGGAGCAAGACATCCAAAGCCGCGGGGCCGCCGGTGGAAACGCCGATGAGCAGGACCGCGGGAGGCACGGAGCTGACTGGCGGCGCGCTCAGAACAGGGGCGGGCGCCGTTCCGGGGATGCTGAAGGACGGTGGACTGGATACAGGCGGATGCTGTCCCGGCCAGAGACTTCGAGGCTCGACCGGAGCTCGGTTGGACGCCCACGGAGCGGGGGGAAACGCTGCTCCGACGGGGTTCTGATGTTGGCTGCCGGTGGAGTTGGCGGTAAGAGCGAGAATTTTTGGCACCAGATCGTGCGCCAGCGACTGAATGGCCGCATCGCGCGAGGGTTGTCCCGCGGGCTTTGCGACATAGTCGGCGGCGCCGCTGGCGAGGGCTTCAATCGTGACCTTGGCGCCACGCTGCGTCAACGAGCTGCACATGATGACCGGAATTCGGCTGCCTGCGGCCTTCATCTGTTTTAGCGTGCTGACGCCATCCATTCCCGGCATTTCCACATCCAGCAAAACAAGATCGGGGCGAATCGACTCCATCGCTCTCAGGGCAGAAGCGCCATCGGCTGCCGTTCCAGCCACTTCAAGGTGTTTGTCGGAGCCGACCACGCTGCGCAGCAAAGCGCGCATCACTGCGGAGTCATCGACAATGAGGATGCGAGCGGGCCGGCCCAATACGGCGGGCGCCGCCTGCGGAGCCAAGGAGCGCATGAGTCTCAGGCCTCCACAAATCCGAGCATGGCCAGTTTTTCCGTCAGGGCTTCGTTGTCGAAGGGCTTCATGAGATATTCGTCGGCGCCGGCGTCGAGGGAGCGGATGATGAAATCGTCCTCGGCTTCGGTGGTCACCATCATCACCTTCACGTCGTCGTAGCCTTCCGCGCGCATGCTCTTGAGCATGTTCAGGCCGTCCATGATGGGCATATTCCAGTCCACGAGAGCCAGATCGAAGGGATCGTCTTCATGCAGATGGTCGAGACCTGCCTTGCCGTCGGCGGCTTCCTCGCATTCGATGCCCTTCTCTTCCAGCAGCCCTCGCAGGTAGTCCCGGACAAAGCGGGAGTCGTCGACAATCAATGCACGCATTTGGAACCCTCCTCGGAGATCGTGTTTCTGGCGTTGCAATCGTTGCACTTAAGCAATCCGCGCCGGCCATGGAACATGCTTCTTCATGCAGCCGACGCCAAACGCATGGGGTCGAGCCGCTCTGGATCGAGCATGACCAGAAGACCCTCTTTCAACTTGAAAGCCCCGGCAAAAAGCGCGCTGCGGCGTGCGTCCAAAATGGATGGATTCGGCTCGTGATCCGCGGAAGAGACGGTGAGCACTTCGCCGACGGAATCGACCAGCAGCCCAAAACATCCGCCTGAGCATTCGAGGACGAGAATGTCGTGATGGCCTTGCTTTCGCTTCTTCGAGCCGGACTCGGCGTCGAGCGGCATCCCGAGCAACTGGCGCAGACTGACAGTGGTCAGCACGTCGCCGCGATAGTGGATGAGACCGCCGACAAACTCGGGCGCCAGCGGCACGGCCTGAGGCCTTGTGTTGCCGACAATCTCCAGAATGTGGGTGATGGGCAGGCCAAACAGGGTCTGTCCGACTCGCACCGAGCACATTTCGAGCAGGGCTGCGGCTGGAAAGTCTTTTTTCAACGCGAGGCTGGACGTGGTGGACTTTACGCTCATGCGACCGTCTCCTGAATCGAATTCCAATCCGAATGCTGTTCCGCCCCAGGCAGCGACTGGATTGCCGCCAGATCGACGATGCCGGTCACGTGGTCGTTAAGCAGCGTTACCCCGGCGGCGGCGTGCTGCGAGCCGGCTTCAAAGAGATCGCTGCCGGCAGACACATCCAGCACATGGCTGACGGCGATGCCCACATGGCGTTTGCCCTCTCGGCAGACCACAACTGTAATCTGCGCGTCGGGGTTTCCGGCTGCAGCGGCGAAGACGCCCGCCGAATCTTCAATGGGCAGCAACTGTCCCTGGAAGTTGAGCACCGGACGGTAGCCGACGTACTCCACGCGCGAAAGCGGAATGCGTTCGATGCGCAGCACATCTCCGAGTGGCACCGCAGCGCGGCGCTCTGAAGCCTCGACGAGCAAGAATCGCGATGCCATCACATCGACCTCTTCGGCGACTTCTGCGACCTCTTCGGACTTGCCCATGGCAACTCCGGCATGGGACGCGATCGATCCTGGATCCAGAATCAGCGCCAGATCGCCGCTGCCCAGCACCGTCGCGCCGGAGTATAGGCCGATCGACTTGAGCACCGTGCTCAGAGGCTTGACGACAATCTCTTCCGGATCGGCGAGACCATCGACAACCAGGCCGAACCGGCGGCCGTCGGCATCCAGCACCGCGATGAAGTGATCGCGCTCGGGCAGAGATTCCTGCTCCAGCCGCGAGCCATTTGCCAGGTGCAACCGCGACGACTTGAGCGATGGCGAAAGCATGCGGTCGAGAAAGATGAGCGGGAGCAATTGCCCGCGCAGCCGGTAGAGCGGCGTGCCTTCCATCCACTCGATGGCCGAAGAAACGCGCTCGGGCGGAATATGCACCAGTTCCGACAAGGCTCCCTGGGGAAGCGCAAAACTCTGGTCGAGACTGCGCACGATCAGCGCGGGAATGATCGCCAGCGTGAGCGGAATTCGCAGCCGCAGGGTCGTTCCCTTGCCGGGGCGCGACTCGATTTCGACCTTGCCGCCGATCTTCTCCACGTTGGTGCGGACCACATCCATGCCCACGCCGCGGCCGCTGACATTGGTAACGGCTTCGGCGGTCGAAAAACCGGGTAGAAAGATCAATTGCAAAAGCTCTCGCTCATTGAGCTGCGCGGCGCGCTCGGCGGAGATCAGTCCCTTTTCGATGGCCTTGTTGCGTACCCGTTCGACGCCAATTCCGGCGCCGTCATCGGAGACTTCTATAATGACGTGGCTGCTCTCCTGGTAGGCGCGCAGCTTGAGCGTGCCTTCCGGGTCTTTGCCGGCCGCGATGCGCACCTCGGGCATCTCGATGCCGTGGTCGAGCGAGTTGCGGACGGCGTGCGTGAGCGGGTCTTTGATCGCTTCCAGCAGGCTCTTGTCCAGTTCCGTCTCCTGGCCTTCCATGACCAGTCGCACCTTGCGGTGCAGCATCTGCGAAAGGTCGCGAATGATGCGGGGAAACTTGGAAAAGACATTCGAAACCGGCTGCATCCGGGCCTTCATCACCGACTCCCGCAGGTCGGCGGTGACCATATCCAAACGGCGCGAGAGCATGGTGAAGTTGGGGTCGGTGGCCGTGGCCTGCAGGATCTGGTTGCGGGTCAGTACCAGCTCGCCGACCAGATTCATCATCCGATTGAGCAGGATTACGTCCACGCGCAGGGTGGAGTCGGATGCAGCGGCGGCCTTGGGCTTGCCTGCATCCTCCGTGGGCGCCTTCGGCGGTTCGGGAGCGACCAAGGCAGTCTTGGCCGGCGGCGTGGGAGCCGTGTCCAAATCGGGAATCGCGGGCGAGGAGGTGTTCGAGGAGGGAGCGGCTAAGGGCGCGGGTGATCCGACCCCAGCCGCCGCAACTGCAACCTTGGCCTCAACCGTGACGGCAGAGGATTTCAGCTGCTGGAGCTCGTTCAGACGGATAATCAACTGCGCGTCCTGCTGCGTCTCGGCTTCCGTCCCTTCGCCTTCCAGATTATGGGACTCAATGATTTTGAGAATGCCCCGCAGCGCGTCCATCAACTGCAGCAGGCCGGTAATGATCGGCTGGTTGGCCGAGAGCTTTCCGTCACGCAGCAGGCCGAGCAGGTTTTCGCCGGCGTGCGCCAGTTTCTCGAGCCGCTTGAAGCCCAGAAAGCCTGTCGTTCCCTTGATGGTGTGAACAGAACGGAAGATTTCGCCCAGCAGCTCAGTATCCTGCGGGCGTTCTTCCAGGTCGGTCAGGCAGCGTTCCATCCTGTCCAGGCCTTCCTGGCTTTCAATCAGAAATTCGCGAGTCAATTCGTCCATAGATCATCCATTGCAGTCCGCTGCCCTCGGGTCGGTTGGCGCACAATTGCCTTATCGGAGCAAGAGAGACAAACATGAGGAAAATGACGGACGGGATGAGGCGCCGATGGCGGGCGACGCGCGGCGGCGTTCCAAAAGCGACAGGGACTCCGGATTTGGGCATGGAATCTGCGCCCGATTTGCGCGCACAGCTTAGGCGATTTAGCCTGTAACTCCATCGGAGGCGAATGTTGTCTGTCACGCAGGAACTGATCCAAGCGGCGCTAAGAGCGGCCGAGTTGTCGTACTCGCCTTATTCCAGGTTTCGCGTGGGTGCGGCGCTCCAATTGACTGGCGGCGAAATCGTCACCGGCACAAACGTCGAAAATGTCAGTTACGGACTGACCATCTGCGCCGAGCGCTCGGCTCTGGTGCGGGCTGTTGCCCAATTCGGGCCGCAGATTCGAATCGCCGCCGTGGCCGTGATCAATTTGAACGACGCGCCCAGTCCACCGTGCGGGGCCTGCCGCCAGGTGCTGGCCGAATTCATGGATGGCGACGCTGCTGTCTGCTTCCCAGCCGGGGCGGTGGGAGCGGTTGAGGTGGTGACTTTGCCGATTCGGGAATTGCTACCGCATGGCTTCGATCTCAAGCTCTAGTGATCTTGCGATAGTCTCAAGAGTTGCGTTCCGAGGCGAAAGCTCTATGTCTACACCGATTCACATGCCATTTCACATGATCGATCTGATCCGCAAGAAGCGCGATCGGGGCACGCTTTCTGAAGACGAAATCCGCTTTCTGGTACAAGGCGCAGCAAGCGAGAGCGTTCCGCTGGAACAGCTCTCGGCGTGGCTGATGGCTGCTTGGCTGAACGGCCTGGAGCTCGACGAGATCCGCGCACTGACCGTCGCCATGCGCGACTCCGGCGCGAAGTTCGACCCGTCGCGGCTGGGGAAAACGACGGTAGACAAGCACTCTACCGGCGGCGTCGGGGACAAAACCAGCTTTCTGGTAGCTCCAATGGCTGCGGCCTGCGGCATGGGCGTGCCCATGATCAGCGGACGCGCGCTCGGCCACACCGGCGGCACGCTGGACAAGCTGGAAGCCATCCCCGGCTACCGGACGGCGCTGTCGCTCGAAGAATTCGAAGCCGTGGTGCGCGACTGCGGCGTATCGATCGTGAGCCAGACGCCCGCGCTCGTCCCCGCCGACCGCGTGCTCTACGCCCTGCGCGACCGGACGGGGACAGTCGAGAGTCCGGGTCTGATTTGCGCATCCATTCTAAGCAAGAAGCTTGCGGCGGGACTCAACGCGCTGGTGCTCGATGTGAAGACCGGCTCCGGCGCATTCCTCCGCAAGCGCGAGGACGCCGAGTACCTGGCTGCATTGATGGTGGCGACCGCCGAAGCCGCCGGAACGCGTACCGTGGCCCTGATGACCGATATGGGACAACCGCTAGGCGCAACCGCTGGGAACTGGATTGAGCTGGTCGAGTCGGTAGAGTTGCTGCGCGGCAAACGGCCTGCAGAAAGCGAAGATTTGCGCGAGCTTTCGCTGATTCTGGCTGGATGGATGATCCATCTTGGCGGAAAAGCGAAGACTCCCGAGGAGGGTTACGTTCTGGCAGAAGGCAGCATTCACGACGGCACAGCGGTAAGCACCTTTTTCAAGATGATCGAAGCGCAGGGCGGCGATGCAACGGCGTTCGATGATCCTGTCTTTCACAAACCGGGAGCGACGCATTTGGTGGAATCCTGGGAAACCGGCTACATTTCGGCAATGGACACCACCATGCTCGGCTGGGCGGTGCAGCGGCTCGGCGCGGGACGCGAGAAGGCTGGTAAGCCGGTCGATCCGCACGCCGGCATTCGCTTTCACGCGAGGCGTGGGGCGTTTGTAGAGCAGGGTCAGCCGCTCGCTACGCTCTACGCGACCCACGCCGATTTGCTGACCGAGCCGATCGCCCTGCTTCGGAAGGCAATTGTCTTTTCCGAATCGAAGCCGGAGCCGGTGCCGCTGGTGAGCCGCATCTTCACCCTCGAAGAGGCAAACGCCTACTTGAATCGCCCGAATTAGGTCCGTTCGCGGTGCGAGGCCAGCTTCCCTGCTCGATGCTGTAAGGTAAATAGCAATCAATACCGAATTTGCGGCGCAAAGCCACAATGTGGAGCGGACCTTTTGGAGAGATTCGTTGGCGTTTTGGGCATTTTGGCCGTGTTGCTGGCGGCCTGGCTGGGTTCCACCGATCGTAAGGCCATTCGCTGGCGCACCGTGGCCTGGGGCCTGGGGCTGCAACTGATCTTCGCCTTCCTGGTGCTGCGCTTCAGCATTGGCCAATTGGTACTCGAAAAGGCAGGCGATGCCATCAACGCAATGCTGGCCAACACCCAGGCCGGCACGTTGACGCTATTCGGCCAATTGGGCCTGCCTAATTCCGGCGCCTTCGGCAAGCTGCTGCCACCCAACATGGGCTCCATCTTCGCTTTTCAGGTGTTGCCGACGATTATCTTTATCTCGGCATTCTTCGCGCTGCTCTATCACATCGGCGTGATGCAGGTCGTCATCCGCGGCTTTGCGTGGCTGATGCAGAAGACGATGAAAATCTCGGGCGCGGAGAGCCTGAACGTCGCTGCCTCCATCTTCATGGGCCAGACGGAAGCGCCGTTAACCATCCGACCATTTCTGGCTAAAGCCACGCGCTCCGAGTTGATGACCATCATGACCAGCGGCATGGCCCACGTTTCGGGCGGCATCATGGCCGCGTATATTGCGCAGGGCATTGAGGCCAAGCATCTGCTGGCAGCGGTGATTATGACCTCACCGGGCACCATCGTCATGGCCAAGATGCTTGTCCCTGAGACGGGCAAACCGGCTACCGAAGGACAGGTGGTCATCCCCAAAGAAGAACAGCATAAGGAAGAGAATCTGATCGGCGCAGTCGCGCGCGGCACCATCGACGGCGGCAAGCTGGCTTTCAACGTGGGCATCATGCTCATCAGTTTTCTGGCGCTGGTGGCTCTCCTCAACGGCCTCATGGCCTGGATTCATGGCGGCATAAGCTGGTTCCCGGTCAGCGTGAACCAGGTGCTGGGCTTCTTCTTCGCGCCCGTGGCGTGGATCATCGGCGTACCGTGGAAAGACGCTCCGGCGATCGGCAACCTGCTCGGAACGCGCATGGTGTTGAACGAGTTCATCGCGTTCCAGCAGCTTGGCGTCGAAAAGGCTGCGCTGATGACGCGCTCCTTTACCATCGCGACGTTTGCGCTGTGCGGCTTCGCCAACCTCGGCTCCATCGGCATGCAGATCGGCGGCATCGGCGCACTGGTTCCCGAGCGGCGCAATGACCTGGCCAAGCTGGGCGTCCGCGCCATGCTTGCCGGGACTATGGCGAATCTGATTTCGGCTGCGATCGCGGGGATTTTTCTGGGGTAACTTGGCAAATTGACACTTAGCAATTTGCGAAGTAGACTCAAAATGTGCACATCGTCACGATCAAGCGCCTGGAGTTGGCGTCTGAAGAGTTCCCGGACGCGGCCCTTGGCATTGGTTCCTGGATTCGGATCGCGAAGCTGGCGCGATGGCAGAATTTTGCGGAGTTGCGCGAGAGTTTCCCTGATGCGGACGATGTGGACGGTTTTGTGGTCTTCAACATCCGGCACAATCGCTATCGGCTCATCACAGCGGTGCATTACGCCAAGGCCATCGAAGGAAAGGTGACTCTAGGACACGTGTATATCGGTGCATTTCTTACTCACCGTGACTATGACAGGTGGTCTGCAATGACGGGAAAGAGGAAATCGGAATGGCTACAGTTCTAGCGAATCCCGTGGAGATGATCGAGCGCGGCGCACCGCACCTGATTCGAAACGACGAGCAGTTGGAGG
>Ga0302319_10018795_pt1 | contig 12586 bp, 12 predicted proteins | sample Bog_T0_2_FD_203319 | JGI IMG/M metagenome (GOLD analysis project Ga0302319, IMG submission 203319) | Peat permafrost microbial communities from Stordalen Mire near Abisko, Sweden - Bog_T0_2 | ecosystem: Environmental > Terrestrial > Soil > Wetlands > Peat | place: Sweden: Abisko, Stordalen Mire... | reverse complement strand
CCGATCCGCTCATAAAAACCGCGGTTGGGATTATCCGCCAGGACCCAGATGATCACGCCCTCATGCCCGCGGCCCGCGAGCCAGGCGCCGGCCGCCTCCACCAGCCTGTGGCCCAGTCCTTGGCGTTGGAAGCCGTTCTGCACGTAAAGCTCGTAGATCTCCGCCGTGGCGTCCGCGACGCCGTCGCGCGCGGGGCCGGCGCTGGAGAAGCCAACCGTCTCGCCGGTCATCGGTTCTTCCGCGATGAAATGCGCGGTGTCCGCGCTGCTCATCATCCGCCGCCTCTGGGTCTCATGAGCCGTGCGGCGCATGCGGGCGAGGTAGTCGCTCGGCAGGATGTCGCCGTAGGTCAGCTTCCAGGTGTCGACGCTGACCCGCGCCATGCCTTCAGCGTCCGCGACGGTCGCCATCCGCACCCGCGGCTGGAGGGCCGTGGTCTCGAAGGCGAAGCTGGTCACGGCTCGCCCTGCTCTCGCGGCGCCAGGGCCTTGACCGAAAGGGCGTGCACCGGACCGGCCAGTTCTTCGGCCAGGGCGGCGTAGACGCTGCGTTGGCGCTGCACGCGCGAGGCGCCCTCGAATTCGGCCGAGACGATCACCACATTGAAATGGCTCTCACCGCCCTGGCGCGCTCCAGCGTGGCTGGCGTGGCGGGCGGAGTCGTCAAACACCTCCAGTCGCTGCGGCGAAAAGGCCTTCGTCAATTTTTTGCGGATGGTTTCGGCCACCTGTCCCATTTGCCCCGTCCGTCAATCCTTGAATGTCACATCCACAACCGCATACTTCGGATCATGAGCGGCGCATTTCAATATAAGCCCAAATTCATCGATATCCGCGTCCGACCGCCCAAGGAGGGCGAGGCCGAGGCCAAGGCGGACGTGCACGCCTTGAAGCCGGGCGAACGGCCCTGTGATCACGTGGGCTGCCGCGCGCCCGCCACCACCCGCGCGCCCAAGTCGCGCGAGATGATGAGCGAGCACTACTGGTTCTGTCAGGCGCACGCGGCCGAATACAATCGCAGCTGGGATTTCTTCGCCGGCATGAACGAGGCCCAGGTCCGCCAGGAGCAGGAAAAGCGCCTGACCGGCGATCGGCCCACCTGGCAGTTCAAGGCGTCGCGCTTCGCCCGCGAGGCGGCCAGCTTCGCCCAGCGCGCCGGAACCGGCAAAGGCTACTCCGATCCCCTGGGCGTGGTGGGCGGCAAGGGCCGGCGCCAGCCGGAGGCGCCCGTGCGGCGCCTGGGCAAGCTGGAGCGGATCGCCCTGGCCGACCTGGACCTGGACGAAGAAGCCGACGTAACCCTGATCCGCCGGCGCTACACCGAGCTGGTCAAGCGATGCCACCCGGACGCCAACGGCGGTGACCGCAGCGCGGAGTCGCGCCTGCAGCGGGTAATCAAGGCCTACAAGACCCTACAGAAGGCCAAGCTGGTCTAGTGTGGCGATTCAGAAATTCGCCTGCGCTTCGTGGCGGCCGGGGAGCAAATTTCTGAATCGCCAGCCACACTAGAAATATATGATTCTAGTGTGCTTTTTCGAATTTGAAGTTCGCTCCAAGCGTTACCAAGAGGCGGACGAACTTCAAGTTCGGCACACTAGCCCTACTTCGGCTTGCCCTTGCCCTTGGCGGGGGCGTCACCGTTGTCGCTGTCCGGGACGATCTTCACCGCCACGGCCGCCTGATGATGGTCGTGATAGACGAACAGCAACACGTTCGCCCGGCCGGCCTTCTGGGCCGCGGCCACCTCCTCCGCGACATCGGCGCCATTGGAGACGGCCTTGTCGTTGACGCGGATCACCACGTCGCCGGCCTTCAGGCCCTTGGCCGAAGCGTCGGAGTTCGCGTCGATGTCGGTCACCAACGCGCCCTTCAAATCCGCGGGCAAGCCCAGCTTGCGGCGCGCATTGCCGTCCAGCGGCGCCAGGACGAGGCCGAGCGCGCCCGTGTGGGCCGCGCCGCTGTCCGGCGATCCCTCCCCGCCCTGCTCCATGGCGCCCTGGGTCTTGGCGAGCTCCTCCTCGGAGGGGCGAAGTCCCGAGCGGACATCCAGCGTCAGGCTCTCACCGCCGCGCAGGATCGCCAGGCGCATCACGTCGCCGGTGTGCGATGAGGCGACCTGTCGGGTCAGTTCCGTGGCGCTATGCACCGCCACGCCGTTGACCGACAGCACCACATCGCCCGCCTGCACCCCGGCCTTGGCCGCCGGCCCTCCCGGAACCAGCTCATCCACCAGGGCGCCCTTCATGTCGGGTTTGCCCAGACTCTCGGCGATCTCCGGCGAGATGTCCTGGATGGTGGCGCCCAGATAGCCGCGGGTGATCTTGCCGCCCGCGATGAGCTGCTTGGTGATGTTGTCGGCGATGTCCGCTGGAATGGCGAACCCGATGCCCACCGACCCGCCCGAGGGCGAGAAGATCGCCGTGTTGATGCCGATCACCCGCCCGTAGATGTCGAAGGTCGGGCCGCCCGAATTGCCCCGATTTATCGGGGCGTCGATCTGGATGTAATCAACGAACTTCTCGCCGATGTCGCGGCCGTAAGCCGAGATGATGCCCGCGGTGGCCGTGCCGCCCAGGCCGAAGGGATTGCCCACCGCGATCACCCAGTCGCCCACGCGCGGGCGCGCCGAATTCTCGAAGCTGACGTAGGGGAAGTCCTTGCCCTCGACCTTGATCACGGCCAGGTCGGTGCCCTCGTCGCGGCCGATCACCCTGGCCGGCAGTTCGCGCTGGTCCTTGCCAGGCAGCACGACCTTGATGTCCTTGGCGTTCTCCACCACGTGGTTGTTGGTGACGATGTAGCCGTCCGAAGAGATGAAAAAGCCCGATCCCGACGCCATGGCCTGGGTGCTGTTGGGATCGGACCCGCCGCCCGCGCCGCCTTGATCATCCGGATCATCCTGATCGTCCTGGTCATCCTGATCATCGCCCCGGCCCTTGGCGCCAGGGCCCCCGCGCTTGGGCTGACCGTCGTCGAAACCCGGAAGGCCCAGGGCCCGGCGATCCACCATGGCGGTGACGTTGATGGACACCACCGCCGGGGAAACGCGATCGAAGATGTCGGCAAAGGACAGGGGCGCGCCGGGCGGGGGGCCGAATATCGCCGGTCCGGAGACCTGAGCGGCCCTCACGGGCGCTGGGTCGGCCAGGGCGGACGGCAGTCGCAACCCCACCCCGATCATGACCGCGGCGGCCACCCCCGCGCCTGCGACGGCGCCCAGAAAAAAGCCAGTCTTGGTGGCGGCCATACTTCGCATTCCCTGTTTCAGGCTAACAATTTCCCTAGAGCGCATCGGGCGAAAGTGGATGCCAGTTTCGCCGCCCGACGTGCTCTGAACCTAAGAGTTTGAGCCGAATTGCCTGGCTCGGTTGAGTCCATATGAACCAGAAAGGCCCTAAGCCTGGACCCAAACTAGAAGCCCCGCCGACGCTGCGCCATCGCTTTCAGCTTGCGAGCCAAAATTTCCCGGCGATGATTAAACTTCCGAATGCGGCGCTTCCTTGGCCCCAGCCGGGGCCTGCAGGCGACCGAGGGCCTTCTCCTCGGCGGGCGTCAGGGCGGGCTCCTCGCGGCGCACGGCCCGGGAGCGCCGCCAGACGTAGGCGCCGCCCGCCAGCACGAGGACCAAGGGCGTCAGCCACAGCGTGGCGTTGCCGGGCGACAGCGGCGGTTTGAGCAGAATGAACTGGCCGTATCGCTGCACCAGGAAGGCGCGCACCTGATCGTCCGAGCGGCCCTGGGCGATTTGGGTCCGCACGATGCGGCGCAGGTCCTGAGCCAGATCGGCCTCTGAATCGTCGATGGATTCGTTCTGGCAGACCACGCAGCGCAGCTGCTGGAACAGGGCTCGCGCGCGCGACTCCTCGGCGGGACTCTTGAGGCGGTCCGATGGGTCGTCGGCCGCGCCGATCAGCATCACGGCCGCCGCGGCGACGGCCAGTGCGCCGGCCAGACCGCGTCTCATTCGGCCGGCTCCGTTTTCAACGGGCCGCCCTTGGCCTTGGCCCGTTGCGGCATGGAGAAGCGCAACCGCCGGTCCGACAAGGAGATCAACCCGCCCAGCGCCATCAGCACGGGCCCGATGAAGATGAAGCGGGCCCAGGGATACCAGTAGGCGCGCACCACCCAGGCGTGGATATCGTCCGGATTCTGCTGGCCATCGTCCAGGCCCACATACAGATCGCTGGCGCCCAGGACGCAGATGGATTTCTTGGAGGTGGTCTGCCCCGCGGCGGCCGGATAGGTGCGCCGTTCGGGGGAGAGCGTGCAGATGGGATTTCCGTTCCTGGACGCGCTGATCACCGCATGTTCCGCTGAATAGCCGGCGCCGTCGATAGGCGTCACCGAGTCCAGCTTCAGGCTGTAGGCGCCGATGGACATCGTCTGGCCGGGGCTCAGCGTCTGGGCGTTCTCCAGCTTCCAGCTGGACTCAAAGCACGCTCCAAGGACGAAGACGCCCAGGCCCGCGTGGGCCAGGGTCGTGCCCCAGGCCCCGCGCGGCAGGCCGCCCAGCCGGCGCAGGGACTCCATCGCCGCCACACGGCCCACGCGGCTGCGTTCGGCCAGCTCCGCCAGGGCGCCGAAGATCAGCCAGAAGCCGAGCGCCAGACCGGCGCAGGACAGCGCCATGCGGGGCTGCATCACCGCCAGCGCCACGAGGCCGCACGCGAGAGCGAGGGCGGCGGGAATCCTGAGGCTCATGGCGGCCGCGCGCAGATCGCCACGCTTCCAGGCCAGCAAGGGACCGAACGGCACGATCAGCAGGGTGATGATCATGAGCGGGTTGAAGGTCAGGGCGAAGAACGGCGGGCCCACCGAGATCGGATTGTTCGGGGTCAGGGCCTGACGGATCAGCGGATAGAGCGTGCCCAGCAGCACGGTGGCGCAGGCCGTGGACAGAAACAGATTGTTCAGCACCAGGGCGCCTTCGCGGCTAACCGGCGAGAATAGCCCCCCGCCGGAGAGCTTCGACGCGCGCCACGCGAACAGGGCGAAGGCGGCGCCGACCGCGGCCGCCACGATGGTCAAGAGGATGGTCCCGCGCGTGGGATCCACCGCGAAGGCGTGCACCGAGGTCAGCACGCCCGAGCGCACCAGGAAGGTCCCGAGCATGGACAGGGTGAAGGCGATCAGGGCGAGAAACACCGTCCAGCCCACCAGGGTCCCGCGCTTCTCGGTCACGATGGCCGAATGCAGCAGAGCCGCCCCGGCCAGCCAGGGCATGAAGCTCGCGTTCTCCACCGGATCCCAGAACCACCAGCCGCCCCACCCCTGGGTGTAATAGGACCAGAACGATCCGAGCATGATGCCCACCGTGAGGAAGCTCCAGGCGGTCAGCGCCCAGGGCCGCACCCAGCGCGCCCAGGCCGCATCGACGCGCCCCTCGATCAGCGCCGCCACGGCCAGGGAGAACACCACCGAAAAGCCGACATAGCCGCAGTAAAGGAACGGCGGATGGATGGCGAAGGTCGGGTCCTGCAGAATCGGGTTGAGCGGATTGCCCTGCACCGGCGGATTAGCCAAGCGCGCGAAGGGACTGGAGGCGAACACGGTGTATCCGATGAACAGCACGGCCAGCAGGCCCTGAACCATCACGGTGAGCGCCTTGAGTGCGCGCGGCAGGTTGTCGCCGAACAGCACGATCAGGGCGCCGAAGCCGGTCAGCACCAGGTTCCACAGCAGCACCGACCCCTCGTGGCTGCCCCACACGCCAGTCACCTTGTAGAACATGGGCTCGGTGGTGGTGGAGTTGTTGGCCACGTTGGCCACGGAGAAATCCGAGCGGATGAAGGCGTCCATCAAGGCCAGGAACGCGATCAGCACCGCGATAAAGGCGCCGAGCGCAGCGCCTTCGCCGGCGCCCTGAAGCAACGCGGAATGACGCAGCCGACCGGCCGCGGACAGGGCCGTCTGGCCCATTGAGAGAGCCAGGGCCAGCATGAGGGCGAAGGCGCCGAGTTCAGCGATCATGCGCCCGCGCCCCTCGAAGACGCGGCGCCCGCGCGCCATTGGCCCGATTTCTTCAAGGCGTCGACCACTTCCTTGGGCATATATTTCTCATCATGCTTGGCGAGGATTTCGCGGGCCTGGAACACGCCCGCGTCGTCGAACGCGCCCTGGGCCACGACCCCTTGCCCCTCGCGGAACAGGTCCGGCAACTCACCCCTGTAATGGGTCGAGATCGTGTTGACATTGTCAGTGATGGCGAAGCGGACCTCGCCGTTCGCGCCCTTGATCACGCTGCCCGTTTGAACCAAGCCGCCGATGCGCACCAGCCTGCCCGAAGGCACGTGCTCCGTCTGGGCCTGACTTGGCCCATAGAAGAACACAACCGCGTCGCGCATGGCGAAAAGGGTCAGCCCCACGGCAAGGGCCAGGATTGGCGCGGCCACGGCCACCACCAACAGACGGCGGCGGGCTTTCCTCGATTTTGGCAGCAGGGGCATTAGCAATGACGTACCAACTGGCGGGATCGTCAGCAAATAGGCGCGATCTTTGCGGCAAGCCAGTGGCTTTGAAAGCGCACGTCCCGTTTGACGCGCTCGTCGCCGATGTTTCGCCTATCAGGCCGCGGCGGCGCGGCGGCGAATGATCTGGGCGGTCTGGTCGTCATGCACCAGGGCGCAGAAGTCGGCCGCCGCCTCCAGATATTGGGCCGCGTTGTCCATGTGCTCATGATCGCTGGAGCGCAGCGTCCCCAGCAGCTCTTCCACATAGCTGTCCAGATAGTGAGCGACCTCCTCGCCGACCTTGGCCCGGGCGGTGCCATAGCCCCCCTGCGCGGCGGTGGCGCGGACTCCCGCGAAGAACGTCAACAGGGCCCGCGCCCTTTGCAGGGGCGCCGGATTGGGCGGCGCGTCCAGGCGCGGTTCGCCCCGCACCGTGCGACCGCCCACACGGACGGGCTGCATCGGCAGGGCCTCGGCCATGACCTTTTCCAGCTTGCGTAAATGGCCCTCGGCCGAAGAGGCCAAGGTCTGCTTTTGCTTGGCCAGTTTTTGCCCCCAAGGTCCATCGCGGGTCAGGGTCAGGGATTGTTCGAATTCCGCCGCGATGGCCGCGGTTACGCGCAGCATGCGCGCGGCTTCCTCACCCGCGACCGCGCCGCCATCGTAGTCGAAGGCCTTGAACAGTTCGATGCGTCGATCGATATCGCGCAACAGGCGGGCGCCAAAGTCGGCCAACTCGGAACTCGCGGCGTAGCGATCGTCCGGCTTGAGCATGACCGCCGACACGATCCGCAGCACGGTCCAGGGCTCAGCCAGGCGAGCGAACAAAATCTCCATCAGGCGCGGACCGGCGTCCTCGGCCAGGGCGACAGCGTCCTTGTACATCAGCCGGGCCGCGGCCTGCCGTTCATCGGTCATGCGCGCCAGCCATCCGGGCAGATGGCGAATAGCCTCCCGTGCAATGGGGCAAAGGTCCAGACACGCGGCGAGCTCGCCCGCGGCGCCCGGGCGATACCCCTCGAGCATGTCAGCTAGCGCCGCAAAGTCGCCTTCACGCCCCCGCAATCGGTTAGCCGCCGATCGGCAGAGCTCATCGAAAATCATCGGCGTCGCCTCGCCGTCGACCCGCCGCGTCGGCGCCGCGGCGGCGGCCGCGCAACTCGCGGGATCGCTCGCTTTCAGGGCGCGCCAGAGCCGGCCGAAGGCCGCCCGGGGGAACAGCATTTGTTCGAGATTGTCGACCCGCGACGTAAACAGCGGGGTGATCGGATCGAATACGGTGTCTCGCACCGATCGGTCGTAGACCTCAGTGTCGACGATCGACTTCACCGCCGCCAAGGATCCCCCCGCGACGTCGCCGCCCAAAGCGAGCTCCAGGCTGCGAATCGCCGAGTCCGGCGCTGCTTCGATCAAGGCGCGTACGATGCCGGCGCGATCTTTGGACAGGGCGGCCATAACGTTCCTTCAGGGCTCGCGCGAGAGATTCGCAAGCCACACAGGAAAGTGGCTGAAGACAGTTAATGTTTGGAAAAGGCCGAATCGGTCAGGCCTCGACCCTCGGCAGAATCAGGTCGACCTTCAGTCCTCCCAATGCCGAGTCCGCGAGGGCGACCGAACCGCCATAAGCCTTGGCCAATTCCTCGACGATGGACAGGCCAAGCCCGGAGCCCGGCGCCGATTCATCCAACCGCGCGCCGCGCTGGAGCACCTCGCCGCGACGTTCGGGCGGCAGGCCCGGTCCGTCGTCCTCCACTGTCACGCGCAGCAGGGCGGGGCCCGTCGCTTCGGCCAGGACGAACACCTTGCGCCTGCCCCATTTTCCGGCGTTTTCCATCACATTGCCGATCATCTCCAGCAGATCCTGACGCTCGCCATGGAAGGCCAGGGCCTCGTCGACATCCCAGTCGATGCCAAGTTTTTTGTCCTGAAAAATCCTCTCGAGCGTGCGGGACAGCTCGTCCACCACGGGCGCCACCGGCGTACGCTCGCCCGGTCCCTGAGCGCGCGCGGCGGCCCTGGCGCGCCGCAGATGGTGATCCACCTGGTTGCGCATGATCTGAGTCTGCCGCAGGACCAGATCGGCCAGCGGCGTCCTTATCTGCTCGGCCTCGGCGAGCAATACCGACAGCGGCGTCTTCAGGGCGTGGGCCAGGTTGCCGACGTGCGTCCGTTGGCGCTCGACCACCTCTTGATTGTGGGCCAACAGGGCGTTCAGCTCCCCGGCCAGGGGCGCCAGCTCCACCGGATAATGTTCGTCCAGCCGCTCGGCGCGGCCTTTGCGAACCTCGGCCACCTCCCTACGCAAGCGAAACAGAGGACCGAGGCCGACCCGCACCTGGATCACCACGCCCGCGACCAAGCCCGCGCCGAGCAAGGCCAGGGCCAGGGCGGTGGTCACGGCGAAGCGGCGGGAGTCGGCGTCGATCGGCGCCCGATCCTGGGCGGCCAGGAAGATCACCGGATCGGCGCGGCCGGGAAGGTCCACCGCGCGGGCGACGGCGCGCAGCCGCTCGCCCACCGGGCCCGTGGTGTCGTAGGCTAGGCGATCGCCCGGTTTGAATCCCGCCAGGCCCCGGGGCGGCGCTTTGAGCTCGCTGTCCCACAGCGAACGCGAAGGCACTAGAACGTGCAGCGCGCCGCCCGGGCCGGCCTCGGCGATCTCCCAGTAGTGGCCGGAATAGACGCGCAGAGCCTGAGTGTCGGTGAATAGCGGCCCAACGACTTGGCCGTTCTGCACCGTGGCGCCAGCGTAAAGACCCTCAGTCACGTCATACAGCGACTGATCAAAACGGCTGAGCGTGGCGCTTTGGAAGAAGGCGGTCAGCGCCACGCCCGCGCCCAAGATCACCAGCAGACTCCAGACGGCGGCCAGCCAGATCAGGCGTCCGACGAGAGAAGGCGGCCCCCCGGAGTGTTGGGATCGATGCTTAAGGCGCCAGATGAGCATGGGCCAGGTCCAGCCTAGACCGGGCGAGGTTGGGGGGGCGGCTTCGGAGGAGTCCCCTCCCGCCCACGCGGTCGCCCCCTCGCTCACGCGTCGGTCGCCTCTCCCACGAGCGGCGCCAAGCGGTAGCCCAGCCCGCGCACGGTCTCGATCCGGTCCTGACCGATTTTCTTGCGCAGGCGTCCCACGAACACCTCGATGGTGTTGGAATCCCGGTCGAAGTCCTGATCGTAAAGGTGCTCGACCAGTTCGGTGCGGCTGATCACGCGACCCTGATGCATCATCAGATAGTGCAGCAGGCGATACTCCAGCGAGGTCAGGCGCAGAGGCTCGCCATTGACCGATGCGCGCGCCGCGCGCGGGTCGAGCCTCAAGGCGCCGCAGGCCAGGGCCGGGGCCGAATGGCCCGCCGCGCGCCGCAGCAGGGCGCGCAACCGCGCCAGAAGCTCCTCGGTATGGAACGGCTTGGTCAGATAGTCGTCCGCGCCAGCGTCGAACCCCGCCACCTTTTCGCTCCAAGCCCCACGGGCGGTCAGGATCAGCACGGGGGTGGTGATTCCGCCGCGCCGCCACTGCTCCAGCACCGAGACGCCATCGATCTTGGGCAGTCCCAGATCCAGCACGATGGCGTCGTAGGGCTCACTCTCGCCCAAGTAGTGGCCTTCCTCGCCGTCCGCCGCGTGGTCGACCGCATAGCCCGCATCGGCCAACGACACCTTAAGCTGACGAGACAGGTCCGGATCGTCCTCGACCACCAAAATCCGCATCTCAATTCCTATTCTGCGCCACGGCCGATCACGGCCCCGGTCTCTGCATCAACGATAAAATCAATACGTCGGCCGCCCGTCGCGGCCCAGCGCACCCGATAGGTGGGGCGACCGTCCGGGCCAGCTTCCAGACCCGCGTCGAGGACACGTCCCGGCCGCAGCCGTTCCAAATTCTGCACCACGCGCGAGAGGGGCATGATGCGCCCCTGCAGCACGCCCATGCGCGCCTGATCCTGCTGCTGAGCCCACTGCGCGCCGAGGGAATCAGGACGTGCGCGATAATATCCAGGCGCCAGGGGCGGCTCGTAGGGCGCGGGCGCGGGCTCGTAGTCGCGGCCGCGTGACCCGCGGTAAGCCTGCGCCGGCGCGCCGCGCTCATAGCCACGATGCTCGCCGCCGCGGTGCGAAGGCTGGGCATAGGCCGCCGCGACCGCAAATACGGCCAGGGCCAGGTTCGCCAATGTCGTCGCCCGTCGCATCATGCGGCCCGTTCTAGGCTTCCCGGCTGAATGCGGCCTGAATGAAACCCGGCCGAATATGGCCAAGGAAGCGCCGCGCCCTGGACGCGGTCAAGGTTTGCGGCGCGGACTGTAGGGTCTGTGTTGACGCCAGCCCTCGGCGAATGTCTCCAGTTCCGGGTCTGGCTTTTCCGGCAAGGTGACCATCAAGCGGGCCAGAAGATCGCCCCGCTTGCCGCCCGCGCTGCCGGCCAAACCCCGGCCCTTCAGCCGCAGCACGGCGCCCGAATTGGAGCCCTTGGGTACGGTCAGGGTCACGGGTCCGTCCGGCGTGGGCGCCTCGACCTTGCCGCCGAGAACCGCATCCGGCACCGAGATGGGCACATCCATGATCAGGACATCGCCTTCGCGTCGGAACACCGGATGAGGTGCGATGGTCAGTTCGATCAAGGCGTCGCCGGCGCCTGCGCGCCCTGGCGCGCCCTGGCCCTTGAGGCGCAACACCTGGCCCTCGGCGGCTCCCTTGGGAATGGTCACCTCGATGGTGCGGCCGTCCGAAAAGGCGATGCGCCGGCGCGCGCCCTTCACCGCGTCCTCAATGCTGATTTCCACCTGAGCGCGCACGTCTTGACCGCGCGAGGAAAATCCGCCGAAGCCGCCGCGAGCGCCGCCACGGGCGCCGAACATCTCGCCGAGGATGTCGTTGAGGTCCACGCCCTCGAACTCGGCGCCGTGGCCGAAGCCCGCCCCCCCGCCGCCCTGGGGACCCGCGCCGCCCGGGCGAAAGCCGCGCATGGTGTCGTGCCCATCCGCGTCGATCTCGCCCCGGTCGAACTTCTTGCGCTTCTCATCGTCGCCGATCACGTCGAAGGCGGCGCTCACCCGTTTGAACCGTTCCTCCGCGGCCTTGTCATCCGGGTTTTGGTCGGGGTGCAACTGCTTGGCCAGCTTTCTGAACGCACGCCTGATTTCATCCGCGCTCGCGGTGCGGGCCACGCCCAGTTCCTGATACGGATCTTGCGCCAAGGGAGTCCTCTGTCGCCAAACGAAACAATACGGATCAGTTATGTTAGCTGTCGACTAAAGCAAGAGCAGATGTGGCATTTACGCCACATCTTGCGCCACATATCCGACACACTGCTTCCATCATTCCATATTGAGACTTTAAGCCACACCGTTCCGAGCTCGGCGGGTCCGAGGGCGACGGGCTGAGGAAGGATGCAGTGAGCTTGGCGGAGCTGTTCCTGAACTCGCAGGGCCGCATCGGGCGAGGCCGGTTCTGGATGGGCTTCGCCCTGTTGGCGATGCTGCAGAGCGGGGCCTGCATGATCCCTCACGCGGGCTGGTTCGCGTTCATGGTTCTGGCCTACGGCTGGATCTGTCTTTACGCCAAGCGTCTGCATGACATAGGCCGCAGCGGCTGGATGACCCTCTGGCCGATCCTCGTGAGCCTGCTCGCCCTGTCCGCCGCGGCGGCGTTCTGGCTGCACACCTTTGAGGTTAAGGCAAACGGCCCGCCGTTGTTCTGGGTGTCCATCGGATCCCTGTGCGCGGCGAGCCTGATTGACCTAGCGTTCGTCGCCTGGGTCGGTCTCAGCCCCAGCGAAGCGGACGAAAATCCCTATGGTCCGGGACGGATCGTGGCCGAGCTCGGTGAGGAACTGGGCGAGGGGGACGACTAGAATTCCCAGTCCTCGCTTTTGTCGCGCAGAAGATCAGAGGCCGAATAATCGATCGCATCCTCAGGCTCCGCCAGGATGGCCTCCGAAACGGTCTGGCCGCGCACGCTGACGCCGGCGCGGTGCACACTTTCCGCATCGCCCGTGATCAGCGGGTGCCACAAGGGCAAGGGCTTGCCCTCGTGCAGCCGACGATAGGCGCAGCTCGGCGGCATCCACTTGAGGTCCTCGATATTGTACGGGGTCAGTTTGATGCAATCGGGCACCTGGGCCTTGCGATTGGCGTAGTC
>Ga0302319_10018792_pt1 | contig 12587 bp, 11 predicted proteins | sample Bog_T0_2_FD_203319 | JGI IMG/M metagenome (GOLD analysis project Ga0302319, IMG submission 203319) | Peat permafrost microbial communities from Stordalen Mire near Abisko, Sweden - Bog_T0_2 | ecosystem: Environmental > Terrestrial > Soil > Wetlands > Peat | place: Sweden: Abisko, Stordalen Mire... | reverse complement strand
CGCGGGAGATTTCAGTACCTTGCGCATGCCCTCGTTGAGGTCGAGCTTCTCGGCCGCGTTGTCGAAACGGGTTTCGGCTGCGAGCCAGGGGTTCTTCTCCTGTTCGAGGGAAATGGGGGACGCCGTCATATTTTGATTATGAACCTGGCGAGGAAGCCCGGGACAAAAGAAGTAAGATCAGGGTGTGGAACCTCTTCTGGCTACGGCGGCGGTCGCGATGTTGCTATTGCAGAAACAGGCCGCGCGTCCGGCGGCGCCGGCCGCACCGGTGCTGGAAACGGCGAATCCGGTGATTTCGCAGTTTGAAGACGGGGGACCGCTCGACGGACAGAAGCTGGTGGTGGGCGAGTATGCTTTCTTTCGCTTCGATGTGAAGAACTTCAAGGTGTCTGACGAGGGCGTGGTGAAGGTGACGGGGCGCGCGCAGGTTTTCGATTCGCGGGGCACGCCGCTGGCGCCGGCGGATGAGGTCGCGATCGGGACTTCGATCCGGCAGGAAGACAAAGACTGGCGGCCTCGCATTCACACGCAGTTTCAGCTGCCGGGGATTGCTCCGCCGGGGACTTACCGGATCAAGTACGAAGCTACCGACGAGCAGACGCATCGGAAGGCGTCGGGCGCGGTTGAGTTCGAGGTGGCGGGGCGGGATGTGGCGGCGAGTGCGGTGCTGGCGATTCGCGGGACCGGATTTTATCGCGGAGCTGAAGAAGAGCCGGCGCTGGGGGTGGCGGCGTACCGGCCGGGCGACACGGTGTGGGTGAAGTTCGACGCTACCGGGTTTAAGTATGGCGAGCAGAACGCGATCGATGTGGCGTACGACGTGGCGGTGACGGGGCCGGACGGCAGGCAGGTATTTGCGCAGGAAGATGCGGCGGTGGAGAAGAGCCAGGCGGCTTATCCGCAGCCGTGGGTGCCGGGCGCGTTCAGTCTGACGCTGACGGGCGATACGAGCAAAGGGACGTATGGGGTGGCGATTACGGCTCGGGATGCGATCGGGAAGCAGAGGGTGACGGAAAAGGCCGAGTTCAAGGTTGAATAGGGGGCGGGTCGGGGTCGCGGCGTTCGATGAGGAGATGAGGGCTAGAGGGAATGGGGTGCTGCACGACTTCATCGTCCCACCAGTAATCGGTGTGGAAGGGCTTAGAGAGGTCGACGAGGCCGACCGGGGTGTAGTGGGCACGGCTGTAGGCGTTCCACCATTGAAAGATGCGCGGGGAGGAATCGTCGTGCATGAGCCAGGAGTACTCGATCGAAACGAAGACGACATAGTCGGGCCGGGCCAGCTCGAGTTCGCGGATCATTTCGTTCTGCATGGCAAGGGCGAAGGGCTGATGCTCCATGAGACCGTAGGTGTAGATGAAGCCTGTGGCGGGCAGGCGATCGGCATAGAAGTAGATTTCGGGTTCCGAGCCGAGGACGGCAATGCGGGCCTCGGGCGGGGTGCGGTCGTGGATGTACTGGGCGATTTTGATGGCTTCGGGGAAGGGATTGATGCCGTAGGCGAAGCGGGAGGCCTCGAAGGGGTCCATGCGGAAGAAATAGTCGTGCCGTTGATATAAGGAGGACGCGAGGGCGGCGGCGAAAAGGAGGAGAGGAATGTTGCGGCCCAGTCTGCGGATTCCGTAGTTGAGCGCGGCGCCGGCGAGCAGCGAGGCGGCGGGCAGGATGAGGATGAAATAGTTGGGGCGGAACAGGAGCCCGGGACAGACGGCAAGCGCGGAGAAGAGGAAGAAGAGGAGCAGCGGGGAGCGGCGACGGAGGAGCAGGACGATACCCGCAGCGGCAAGCGCCCAAAGCGCTGGGTTTTCCGGCAGGATGTCTAAGAGCGCGTGGAGAAGATTGTGCCAGCCTTCGGAGAGCGATGTTTCGACGGTGTATTCCCAGGCGTATCGGAAGGTCCAGAAGAAGAATTTCGGGAAGACGCCGAGGGCGGAGAGAATGAGACCGGTGAGCAGAAGGGGCAGCGAGGCTCCGGCCGCGAACGCCAGGGCTCGGCGCACCGCTTTTGCCAGGTCGGGCCGGGCTGACCAAAGAAGCCAGAGGAGACCGAAGAGCACGAAGAGTACGCCGTGCTGCTTCATGAAGACGGCGAGGCCGAAGGAGAGTCCGCTGAGGGAGAAGCGGGCGAGCGATTCGGTGTGTGCGGCGCGGAACAACAGCAGGGTTCCCCCGAGGGCAAAGAGGGCGACGAAATGGTTGGCGTGCGCCGCGAGTCCGTGCACGTTGGTCCCAAGCGAAAAGAGCGCGAAGGCGGCGCAGGCGGCGAGAGAGGCGGATCTGTCGAAGAAGCCGCGGGCGATGCGGTAGAGCAGCAGGATCGAGAGGACGATGACGAACAGCAGGCCGAGGTGGATCGCGCGTATGGTTTGTCCGCCGATGGCCATGATGAGCGCGTAGGCGGCGTAGGTTCCGGGGAATTTCATGTTCCAGGCGAGCTGGTAAGGAGGGATTCCGTGCAGCATGAGCTGGCCGGCGAGAGCGTATTCGCCTTCATCGCGCTCAAGCGGGATGTCGATGAGGCGGATGCGAACGAAGGCAGCGAAAAGGATGATGGCGGCGAGCGCCAGGCAGGCCTGGAATCGCGGGTTTTTGAGGCGCATCAGAACAGGGCGGTGGGGTTGACGGGCGAGCCGGTGCCGCCCGCGACGGCGAGGGGAGCGACGGTGAGAAGGAAGCTCCAGCGGTTCTTTTTGGCAGCGGCGTCGGCCAGGGCTTCGAGATCGAAGTTATCGAAAATGGGCGTGCCTGCGGCGATGAGCAGCAGTTGATGAACGGGCTGCACGACGCCTTCGACCTGGGAGGGAAGCACGTCGAGACAGGCGTCGCTGCCGGCGATGGCGATGTCGCGCTTTTTGAGCCAGGGGACACAGGAGGCGTGGAGCCCGGCGACCCGTGAGGTGTCCCAGGGGCCGAGCGCGGCGCGGCGGGCCCAGCGGCCGGTGCGAATGAGAACGACATCGCCACTGCCGATTTTGACGCCGGATTTTTTCTCCCATGCTTCGAGATCTTCGGGGTAGATGGCGACGCCGGGCTCGAGATACGGGAGACCCTTGAGTCGCGGGATATCGACAAGGATGCCGCGAGTGAAGATGCCGTTTTTAAGATTGGTGATTCCGAGTTCTTTGGCGCCGGTTTCGGTGACATCGAGCTGAGGGAAGCCGTTGAACATTTTGCCGTTCCAGGCGGTGTGGGCGAGGGAATCCATGTGGGTATGGGCGAGGCCGTGGAAGTTGACGGTGTATTCGTCCATGAACCAGTCGCCGTTGGGGTGGGCTCCGGTGAAGTTCATTTTGTGAATGAAGGGGTCGGGGTTGTCGGGGGCTTTTTCGGTGAGGGCGTCGTGAGCGAGGGAGATGGCTTCGCCGTCACGAACGAGGGCAGCGGACTCGCGTCGTTTGGCGGGGGTGATGAGGTTGACGGCGCCGAGCTGATCGGTCTTGCCCCAGCGGCCCCAGTTGGAGAGCTCGGTCATCCAGCGTTCGATATCGGCCTTCGTGGTGAGGTGGGGGTCGGCGGCGGTAGCAGTGGACAGAGCTGCCACAACGAGCAGAACGGCGGGGATACGCATGTGCCGTAGTTTATCTTTTACCTGGTGGAAGCAGCGTTCGTGAGTGCGAGGACGGCGTAGGCTGTGGCGGCGTCGCTCATGAAAAGGCCGGTGTCGGAGAGGACCGGGCGATTGTTGTTGAGCGAGACGGCCGGCCAGCGGCCGTCTTCAGGAAGTTGATTCCTGTTGAGCCAGGCGAGGGCGCGATCGAGGGGGGCCTTCGGCGCGCTGACTTCTTCGAGGGCGTAGGCGATGAGGCCGGTGGCGTAGCCGTCAGGGGCGGTATCGATGGGCGTTTTGTCGTGGCGCGTCCAGCCTGTGGTGAGGTCGGACATGCTGAAGCCTCCGTCTTCGCGTTGTTTGGCGAGGGTTTGTTTCACGATGTCCTGCTGCTGTTCGGGGGTGAGGAGGTTGTTGAGTTGCGCGGAGGCCCAGAGGAGGACGACGCGGTCAAGGGGAGTCTGAGTGTCCATGTTCTTCACGAGCCAGGCGCGGAGGAGTTCGACGCCTTTTTGAATTTGCGGTTCAGCCTGATAGTTGCCGGGCGCGGAGCCGATGGCGATGGCGGCGAGGCAGTTGCCATAGAACTGAGAGTCGCCTTCGAAGGGGGCGTTGTGGAACTGGAGCCAGGCCCAGGAGCCGGCGGCATCGCCCTTGACGGTGAACTGAAGGGCCCACATGTTGTCGAGGGCGAGACGGGCGTCGGGGCTGAGTTTATGGGTGGGCGCGTCTCGTGCTGTCAGGATGAGCGCGTTGAGAATGGCTTCGGTACCGCGCGATTCGGAGGTCTTGGGGAGGCCGCGGGTCTGGTCGGGATAGAAGGGTTCGACGTCATGCCAGGCGCGGACGCGAGTTGTGATGCTGTCGAGGAGCTTTTGTTCGATGGGCGCGTTGGCGGCTTCGTGGAGCGGGGCATGGAGGGCGAGGCGGCTGAGGGCATACGGGGTGGAGGTGTGGCAGGAGACGCAGAAGGTGCCGTGGTCGCGGGCGGCGCTGGGCCAGGCGCTCCACCAGGTGAGGCGTTTATCGAGGTAGGCGCCGGCTTTGGCGGGGTCCCAGGATGTGGCAGGTTGTTGGGCGACAGATTGTGCGGCGGCGAGGAGAGCGAGCGGTAGGAGTGCGAAGAGTTTCATGACGTGCCTTGAAGTTAATGATAGAGCAGAGGCGAGTTGGTTCTTGCATCAGATGGCCTGTTTGGCGTTGGTTTAAAGTTGTGGGGATGCGTTACTTGTATTTGCATGGGTTTGCTTCGGGGGCGAAATCGCGGAAGGCTCAGGCGTTTCGGGAGGGGCTGGCTGAGCGGGGGATTGAGCTGGAGATTCCGGAGCTCGATGAGGGGGATTTCGAGCATTTGACGGTGAGCGGGCAGTTGGGGGTGGTGGAACGGTTGTTGGGTGGGGAGGCGGCGTGTATTGCGGGATCGTCCATGGGCGGGTATCTGGCGGCTTTGTATGCTTCGAGGCATCCGGAAGTGGCGCGTCTGGTGCTGCTGGCTCCGGCGTTTTCATTTTCGGAGCGGTGGGACAACATGGTGGGCGAGGAGGCGCTGGAGGCGTGGCGCGTTACAGGTTGGCTGAAGGTCTATCACTATGGCGAAGGGCGGAAGCGGCAGGTGCATCACGGGCTGTATGAGGATGCTTTGAGGCATCCTTCTTCGCCCGATTTTTCGCAGCCGGGGCTGATTTTTCATGGGGTTCGCGATGCGGTGGTTCCGGTGGAGCTTTCGCGGGCGTTTGCGGCCGGGCATGCGAATGCGGTGCTGACGGAGTTCGATTCGGATCACGAACTGCTGAATGTATTGCCGGAGATTACGGCGGCGGGCGTGGAGTTTTTATCGGAGGGTCAGATCCAGCCGCGGTACCAGTAATAGACGATGGCGGCAGTTTCCTGGATTTCGCTCATGAATAGTGACGGGCGGGCGCTGATGTCGTTGGTGCGTTTGGTGACGTCGGGGACATAAGTGGGGGTGACGGCGAGTCCTTCTTTCGCGAAGCATTTGCGGGCGCGGAAGATGTGGCTTTCGCTGGTGAGCAGGACGATGCGGCCTTTGACTCCGGCGAGCAGGCGGGTGGTGTAGACGGCGTTTTCGTGGGTGTTGGAGGCCTGATTTTCGACGAGAATGCGGTCGGCGGGGACGCCGTTGAAGACGAAGAAGTCGCGCATGCCGGGGGCGGAGTCTTTGCCGGTGACCACGATCTGGCGGTAGGGTCGTTCGCGGTAATAGAGCAGGGCCATGAAGCAGCGCCAGTAGGTGCTGGGGTCCATGATGCCGACGTTGGGGCCGGAGGCGCTGAGGACGACGAGGATGTCGCCGTCGGTGGAACCCCAGGGGCCGGAGAGGAGAGTTGAGTACCAGGAGACGAAGGGGGTGAAGGTGACGATCAGGAAGAGCAGGCCGATTGTGGCGAGAAGCCGGACGGCGGTGCGCCGGAGCTTTCCTGCTATTGAGCCAGGCATCCGGGAATGAGTATAGAACGCATGCTCGGATAGGATGAAAGGCAATCGCCGATCTCACCAGATGCGCATCCTTTTCCTTTCACCGCGACAATCGCTGCCGGCGCGCAGTGGGGCGAGATTGCGGGAGTACCATTTTCTGCGGGCTCTGGGGCGGACGGCGGAGGTGACGTATTTGTACTTTCGCGATCCGGCAGAGGAGGCGATTGCGGCGGCCGATCTTCCGTTCTGCAGGGAAGCGGTGGGGGTGCCAAAGCCCGCGGCTTACGGGATCGGGAAGAACGTGAGGGGCCTGGTGGGGCGCTGGCCGTTGCCGATTCTGAACTACACGTCGGCTGCGATGAGCGCGGCGGTGGAAAAAGCGATGGCGGGGCGGGCGTTCGACATTGTGCATCTGGACAGCATTCATATGATCCGGTACGCGAAGCAGAAGCCGATTTATAACTGGCACAACATTGAATCGGAAGCGATGCGGCGCTTCAGCTCGACTACGGCTTCGCGGGCTCGGAGTTTATATGCGGCGCTGACGGTTTCGAAGCTGGAGCGGGTGGAGCGGGAGATTCTGGAGTCGGCGTTCGGGCATATAGTGTGCAGCGAGAGGGAGCGGGCGCAACTGGCGGGGATCGCTCCGGGGGCTCGGATTGAGGTGGTCGAGAACGGGGTGGATACGGGTTACTTTTCGGGGCTGGGAGATGGGGCGGAGGGGAGCAGAAAGGTGGTGTTCGTGGGGGCCATGGATTATTTCCCGAACAGCGAGGCGGCGGTATTTTTTGCTAACCAGATATGGCCGCATGTGCGGGAACGGATGGCGGGGGCGGAGTTGACGATTGTGGGGGCGAATCCGGGCCCGGGGGTTCGGGCGCTGGGGGATTTGCCGGGGGTGAAGGTAACGGGGATGGTGCCGGATTTGCGGCCTTATTATCGGGATGCGCTGGCGGCTGTGGTGCCGCTGCGGACGGGCGGGGGGACGCGGCTGAAGATCCTGGAAGCGATGGCGGCGGGGGTGCCGGTGGTTTCGACTCCGCTGGGGGCGGAAGGGCTGGGGGTTTCGGATGGGGAGCATGCGCTGTTGGTTGAGGCGGGGGATGGGGAAGGTTGGGCGGCGGCGTTGGTGGGCCTCGCGGAGCGGCCGGAGCGGCGGCGGCAGTTGACGGAGGAGGGTTTGCGGCTGGTGAAGGGCCGGTATGACTGGGAGATCCTGGGGGAGAAGCTGAGGTCGGTTTATGAGGGTTGGTTGGCTTAGGCTCGGCTTATGACATCGGAACTTCAGTTCCCGATAGTTGCGCAGCGAACAGGAGTTGAACCTCCTGCGTGTCACGGTTTTGTAGAATCAGCGCATTACCGAACCGTGACCGTGAGGGAACGAACACAACAGAAGCAAGATGCTTCCGGTGTGCAGTTATCACGCTCTCGGCGCTGTCGCCGCGATCATCGCATGCAGCGCGGCGCTCTTGTAAAGGGCGCCCAGCGTCGGAATGTTGAAACAGGCTTCGTCGAACACATTGACGGACAGGCCCGCCATCATTGCGATCAGCCCCACATGAACCAGATCGGTTGCCTGTTCCCCAATGGCATGCACGCCCAGCAGTTTCATATCGCCTCTTCTGAAAATCAGCTTCAGGAAACCGTCGGAATCGCCGATGATGCGTCCCCGGGCGCTGGAGGAATAGGCGGCGTGCCCCACGATGTAATCTGCCCCTGAATGCCGTAAGGATTCTTCAGTCTCGCCCACCATACTGACTTCGGGTATGGTGTAGACGCCGGTCGGCAGCAACCGAGTGGCTTGAGTGGGCGCATCCGGGTGAAAGGCGCCTCGCACGGCACGTCGCGCCTGGTCCATGCTGGTCGATGCCAGCGCGGGAAAGCCGATGACGTCTCCCGCGGCCAGAATGTGGAGCACGTTGGTTCGAAGGCGGTCGTCTACCGGAATCAGACCGCGCTCCCCGGCGGTAACACCGGCAGCGGCGAGGTTCAGAGATTCCACATTGCTCTGGCGGCCGCTCGCGATCAAAACCGTATCCACGTCGAGTTCTTCCCCCGATTCGAGCGCCACGGCGATGCGGTCCGACGGACCCGAAGTATAACCGCGCACACCTTCCTTCCAGTGGAAGACCACGCCGTTCTTTTCCATGGCTGCCGTGAGCGCCTGCGAAACCTGGCCATCGAGAAACGGCAGGAGGGAATCGCGGCGGTCGACCACATGCACCTTTGCGCCCAGGGCGGCGAAGGTGCACGCATACTCACTGCCAATGACTCCGGCTCCAATCACGGCCATAGTCCGGGGCAGGCGGTCGATTTCAAGTATGGTGTCCGAATCGTAGACCTCACGGCATCCGAACGGATATCCCGGCGGGTGTACGGGCGAGGAACCGGTTGCAATCAGAAAATGCTCGCCCCGGAGCACAACACCTTCAGCGTTATCGGATGCGACTCGAATGGTGTGCGGAGTTTCGAAGGCAGCCTTGCCGCAATACACGGTGGCATTCCACGCTTCGAGTCTTTGCGCCAGAAAGTGGTTCAGGCCTGCTTTCACATTGCGTTCGTGGCCGAGGAAATCGGTAACGGTGGCTTCGCGCCGCAGCGAGAGATCGACGCCGTAGAGGTTGCGGGATCGCATCCCGGATAACGCGACCGCCGTCTCGCGCAGAGTCTTGCTGGGGACGGTGCCGGTGTTCGCGCCCGCGCCGCCGAGTTCGGGACTGCTCTCCACCAGCGCCACTCGTTTCCCGAACGCCGCGGCTGTGGTGGCGCCGACGATACCGGCGGGACCGCCGCCGATCACAATGAGGTCGAACAGTTGTTCCTGCATGTAACCCAACTACTCAAACTGAATCTGCGCAATCACCAGCACCGGCAAAGCCTGATTCCAGCTCTCCGGCACCGTATCGAAAGCCAGCCTGAACGGCCGCGTCTTCCCCGGCTCAAAAGCCCCCCCGCGCCCATCCACCACGTAAGCCCGCTCTCGCGAAACATCCTGCCCTGAATAATCCCTGAAAACGCAGGTTACCTGAATCAGCTTTATATTCCGATTCCCAACGTTCGTAATGTCCCCAAAGATCTCCACCAGCCGAGACTGTACATAGCTCTCCGCCGCCTGCATCCGCACATTCGACAGCTTCAAACTGGTCAGATAATCCCGAGCTTCCGCAGTCAAAACCGGAGGCGGCGGCGGAGCGGGCTTCGGCCCAAACGTCAGCCACCCGAAGGTGCCCGCGATCAATGCCACACCGAACCCGATCACCATGCCGGCTGGTGAAATCTTAACGTCCGGCAACGGTCATTTCTCCGATGGATACGGTCGGCGCCGAGACGGAACCGCGGAACTCCAGATCGTTCCCGATCTCCGCAATCCCCATCAGCATTTCCTGCAGTGTGCTCGCGATCGTAACCTCCGATACCGGAAACGCCAGTTCGCCATCGCGGATCCAGATCCCCACCGCGCCGCGCGAATAATCCCCGGTTACGGTATTGACTCCGCTCCCAATCAGTTCGGTTACGAAAAACCCGTTCTTCACCCCGCGCAGGATCTCCTCGGGAGACTTATCGCCTGCCTCCAGATAAAAATTGCCGTGCCCAATCCCCGCATTCCCGGTGATGCCGCGCGATGCGTTGCCCGTCGTCTTCATATCCAGCTTCCGGCCAGTATATGTGTTCAACAGGTAATTTTTCAGCACCCCTTTTTCGATCACCGGAGTCCGCCGCGTCGGCACGCCCTCGTCGTCGAACGGCTGCGATCCGAACAGGTGAGGAAGCGTCCCGTCGTCGATCAGCGTGAACCTCTCGTCCGCAATCTTTTCGCCGAGCTTACCCGCCAGAAACGAAGCCTCGCGATAAATCGACCGCCCCTCAACTGCCTCGAACAGATTGCCGAGGAGCGACCGCGCCGTCCGCGGCTCGAAGATCACCGTCACCTTCTGCGTATCCACTTTGACTGCGCCCAGACGCCGCAGCGCCCGTTGCGCAGCCGTTCGCCCCACATACTCCGGATCTTCCAGACCCTTGAAATCGCGCGCTGAAGTGAACCAGTAATCGCGCTCCATCGCCCCGTCCAGCACTGCCACCGGCACCGCCGAAATCGAACAATAGCTTGTCCGGTAAGCGCCGGTGAACCCGCGCGAGTTTGCAAACACGCGCCCGCTGATGCTCGAATCGAACGACCCGCCTTCCGAATTCGAAATCCGCGGATCGAACGCCAAAGCCGCCGCTTCCGCGCGCTTCGCCGCATCGATCTTTCGGTCCGTTTCGAGGCCCGCCACGTCCTCGGAAAACAATCCCAGATCCCCTGGCAGCGAACCCAGTTCATCGGCATCCGGCAATCCCGAATGCGGGTCCTCAGTGGTCAGTGCGGCCAGATCGATGGCCGACTGCACCATCACCCGAATACCTTCGGGCGTCAGATCGGACGTGTAAGAAGAACCCATCCGCTTGCCGATCAACACTCGCAAACCCGCGCCGCGCGACCCCGCTTCTTTTAAAGTCTCAAGCTCGCCCATGCGCACGTTGGCCGAAAACTCAGCGCCGTCCGAGATGGTGCATTCCGCATCCGTCGCGCCCGCCGCCAGTGCCTGTTGAATTGTGGATTTTGCTATATCGGGAAGCGCGCCGAAGTTCACGCTGTGCCCCCGACGGTCATCCGGTCGATGCGCACGGTGGGAATGCCCACGCCCACCGGCACGCTCTGGCCTTCCTTGCCGCACACGCCGATGCCCTCGTCCAGCTTCAGATCGTTGCCGACCATGCTCACATGCTTCATCGCCTCCGGCCCATTGCCGATCAGCGTCGCGTTGCGCACCGGACGCGTCAGTTTGCCGTCTTCGATCAGATAGCTTTCCGAAGCCGAGAACACAAAATTGCCGCTGGTAATATCCACCTGCCCGCCCGCGAAATTCGCGCAATACAAACCGCGCGGAACCGAGCGAATAATATCTCCAGGATCGCTCTCCCCCGCGAGCATGAATGTGTTCGTCATGCGCGGCATCGGAATATGTTCATAACTCTCGCGCCGCCCGCTGCCCGTCGCGGGGCTGCCGAGGATGCGGCTCGAAAGCTTGTCCTGAAGATAGCCGCGCAGAATGCCATTCTCGATGAGCACATTGCGCTGCGTCTGATTCCCTTCGTCATCCACATTGAGCGAACCGCGGCGCCCGCCGATCGTGCCATCGTCGACCACCGTACACAGCGGGCTCGCCACCTGCTGGCCGATTCTTCCGCTGAATGCCGAAACGCCTTTGCGGTTGAAGTCGGCCTCCAACCCATGCCCCACCGCCTCATGCAGAAGAACGCCTGGCCAACCCGGCCCCAGCACAACTATCTGTTCACCCGCCGGAGCTTCCGTCGCGCCCAACTGAACAATCGCCTGGCGCGCCGCTTCCGAGGCAAAATATTCCGGCGTCCGCTCTTTCTCGAACCAGTCGAGCTCATACCGGCCGCCGCCGCCCGCATGACCCTGCTGCGGAGGACCTTCTTTATCGCGCGCCAAAGCGAACACGCCGATGCGAGCGAGAGGCTGGCGGTCGAAGCTCAAAGCACCGTCGCTCGTCGCCACCAGCACGTGCCGCAGGTTGTCCGCATACACCACCTGCACCTGAAAGATTCGCGAATCGTAAGCCCGCGCCGCGCGCTCCGCCCGCTGAGCCAGTTCCACGCGAGCCTTGAACGCGGTCTCGCTCGGCGCCGTCAGCACCGGATAGAGATTCCGTTTCGCGCCCTCTTCCAAAGGCGTCTTCTCCACCTTCGCCGGCCCCGACGCAATCATCGCCGCAACCTGCGCCGCATGCTTAATTTTCTCCGGGCTCAGATCGTCCGAATAAGCGTATCCGGTGCGCTCGCCCGAAATCACGCGCACGCCCACGCCCAGCGAAACGCCCTGAGTGGCGCTTTTGACGATCGATTCGTCGATACTCAGCGAACTCGTCGCCAGATATTCAAAATAAAGATCGGCATAGTCGCCGCCGCGAGACAATGCCTCGGAAAGGTAATTCTCCAGATCCCGCCGCGAAATGCCGAATTTTGCGGCGAAAAAGGAATCGGAAAAACTCATAGGTGTAATTCGATGTTATCAAGCTGCGGGCCACCGCAACGGTGAGACAATATCCCTTTGAACCCCTTCTCCCTCAACGGAAAAACCGCCCTCGTCGCCGGAGCGAGCCGTGGCATCGGCCTCGCCATCGCCCGCCGCTCACGAAGCCGGCGATGTCGACATGTATCGTGGGAGAAGATCGAGGAATAATCGGCAGTCTGGCACTTGCCCCCGCCGTGTCGCCATCGACGCTTGACAAGTGTTAAGCTACAGGCTACAGTCTGCCGGTGAAAATTCGCAGCTTCGCACACAAGGGCCTGAAACGCCTTACTCCGAGGACAGCGCCAAAGGCGTTCCGCCCGACACGGTGGACAAACTGCGGAAGATGTTCGCGTCTATTGACGCGATGCAGGAGGACGACGAATTGCGGGCGCTCACGGCCTGGAAGGTTCACACGTTGACCGGCGACCGCAAAGGAACATGGAGTTTAAGCGTGACGCGGAACCGCCGCTTGACGTTCACCATCGACGACGAGCGCGAAATCTGCGACCTGAATTTAGAGGATTA
>Ga0302319_10018791_pt1 | contig 12587 bp, 9 predicted proteins | sample Bog_T0_2_FD_203319 | JGI IMG/M metagenome (GOLD analysis project Ga0302319, IMG submission 203319) | Peat permafrost microbial communities from Stordalen Mire near Abisko, Sweden - Bog_T0_2 | ecosystem: Environmental > Terrestrial > Soil > Wetlands > Peat | place: Sweden: Abisko, Stordalen Mire... | reverse complement strand
CCAGGGGCGACGCGGCCGGATGAATTGGAGGCGCTGGCGGCGGGCGTAACATGTTGTAAAAACAGGCACTTGCATAATGTGTTTCTTAAGAGGAAAGCATTGGGAAAGTGGCAACTGGGATGGCTTGCCGGCTTGGATGTCAATAGCGGCGCGCACGGAGTGACGCGCCCTACCACCCGTGGGTTGGCGACATTGCGTTGGGTAATCGTGGGGTGAGGTTTCATCTGTAAAAAAGTGATATTTCGGGGATTTTTGATGGTTTCAGTTTGGGAATGACGAATGACGAAGGTTAAATGACGAAAGAATGACAAAGCACCAATGACGAATGGTGTCCGTTGGGAAAAAGAGCGCCTCACCCGTTCCGTCCGGCGGGTCGCCGGACGGTACGGGCCAGTGGCCCGTGCCACCCATGGTGATAAACGCGCTATCAGGCCGGAGTTGCGGCTCTGGATATGACCACCCCTCACCCTCAATCCCCCCTCAATCCCTCTCCCCGTTGAGGGGAGAGGGAACCAGTGGCGACGCGACCGGCATCTTGGGCGCTTTGGCTGCGAACGTAACATGTTGTAAAAGCAAGCACTTGCATAATGTGTTTCTTAAAAGTAAAGCAGTGGGAAAGTGGCAGCTGGGGATGGCTTGTCCGCTACTTTGGTCGCGGCGGGACTGCGGCCAGACTGGCGGGGGTGCTTTCGTCCCGGACGGGACTTTGGACAAAGAGACGCGCGAACCCAGTGATCAATCACTGGGCTATTCGCTTTCGCCCTCCGGGCTTGATGGTGGCAGCCCTGCATCAGAAGCAAGCTTAGCAGGGTTTTGGAAAACCGGGTCGTTAGCGGCTAACGGATCCGGCACTTTTCCGGCATTTATTTTCAAAAATGCGTTAGCGGCTTACATTCGTTTTTGGGGGATTGCCGATTTTCGATTGCCGATTGCCGATTGCCGATTGCGGCGTCAACCTGTTGGGCTTAGTAGTAGCCGTATCCATGCAGCTAAAGAATAATTTAACCACGGATGGACGCGGATGAACACGGATGAAGAAAGGTCAGCAGGGCGCTCCGGCTTGGTTTTCCGCCGGTCACTCAACGGTGTGCTTTCTGGACGGTTGGAAAATCACGTTTATATCCGTGTTCATCTGTGTCCATCCGTGGTTTTAAATCTGTTTTACTGAATCGTTCCGGCTCTCCCTTATTGCGAGCCCTATTAGGTGAACTGCGTCATCGCGCGGTTACTTCGCCGAGGCAGATTCAAGCATGTCCTGGATTTGCGATTCGGCTGGCAAAATGCCGAGGGTGGATTTCCAGGCAAGCCGGCCCGATTTGTCCACCAACGCGTAGGAGGGCGCGCAATCAAGCACATAACGCCACTCTGTATATCCGCGGTGCGCATCGGCTATCGGCAGATCGGAGTCCATCATCACGGGAAAGGTGATATTGCGGTCCTTGAGCACGGCCCCGGCCTTTTTTTCAGTTCCCCAGTCCCCACAAACACCAATGACCATCAGTCCCTGATTCTTGAATTTGTTGTACAATGCCTCGGTGGCTGGAAGTGCCTCAATGCAAGGCGCGCAGGTGGTGCTCCAAAATTCGAGCAGCACCACCTTGCCATGTAAAGTGGCCAGCGTCAGAGGGGTGGCGGCATTAAGCCAGTGCGTGCCGCTCAGTTCTGGAGCTGGCTCGCCAAGCTTTGGCGCAGGTGGACTGAATGACGGGTAGAGTTTGCCATCCCTTTGTTCATAACCCAGCCCGTTCGTGTAAAGTTTCACGAGCCGCTTAAGTTTCATGTCGGCAAATTGCGACGGCACATAGCCATCCGTCCCAGCCAGTTCATTTGGGCCGAGAGTAAGCGATAAAAACTCGCAGCGGAGCAGCGTATTGGAGTATCGCACGGTAAATCTTTCCGGTATGCCAACCGTGTCCGGCGCGTATTCATACGTTACCGAACCGCCGGAAAACTGGCCCACTCCAGGATACTCAGCCAAGGCAGGAAGCCCATTGTCGCCCAGCTTCAACCGGCCTCGTAGCGGGGCAGTCGCGAGCACCGCACCCCGGCTGTCATGGATGCTGCCAACGATGGTATCAAATTCCAGCCCGTTCCATGCGACCGGCGCCTCGGCAAGGTTGAGCAGGTTCAATTCCCGGGGCACGCCGAGCGACAACGCTTCAATCATCAGGGTGCGTCGAAAGGCACCGGATTTGTCGGGCACGCTTCCCGCAGCCACATTTTTGGCCGCGAGGTAGAGGTACTTGTCGCTGACCATCCAGAATTGGGCAAAGGATGCTCCACAAACACTGGAATCATTGGGAACCAGCCTGGCAGAATTCGTGGCGTCGGGTTTTAATCGCTGCACGAACCAGGTGCCGTTTTGATATCCAAAGCGCCACCATTCATGGTTCGGCGCGATGTGATTGGTGCTGGACAATTCGCGGTACTCGCGGTGCATGACGGCTTCCTTTACCGGCAATTCGGCGTTCACAAATTTTTGGAATGTGGCCAGCCTGGCATTGGTTGGCTGGCCGCAAATCCGTGATGCCGCCGCCAAGAACAGGAGGAGTACACAAAGCAAACGGCAACTTTTACGGGCCATCAAATTAAAACCAGGGAAAATCATAGGTTTAAACCTTTCCTGCAACTGAACCCTCTGCATCGAAGCCAGAATCATGGCGCTCCCACGGAGCTACTAAAAGATATTTGTATTGGCTGGGTTGCACAAATATGTCGCGCCTACGGCGCGGGCGAAAGCACTTACATAAGTCTTTATATTCAAATGTGTTACTTGTTAACTGAGCGCGATGCTTGTCCGTTCTTGATATTGGCATGTTTGAATGGCAGGTGGACAGCCTGCCCGATCACTCCATCAGGCGGCCCGGGACCGCCGCAACTTGCGGCGCAGGGCGGTCTGCACATGGCCGGGCACAAACGGGCTGACATCGCCGCCGAGCCGGGCGATTTCCTTCACAATCCGCGAGCTCAAAAACGTGTAGGTGTCCTTCGGCATCATGAAGATGGCCTCAAAATTCTCATCGAGCTTGCGGTTCATCAGCGCCAGCTGGAATTCAAACTCAAAATCGGAGACGGCCCGGAGCCCCCGGACAATGGCCTTGGCCTTGCGCGCGGCGGCATACTCCACCAGCAGGCCGTCAAACGTCTCGGCCTGGACATTGGGCAGGTGGGCAACGGCCTGTTGGACGAGCGCCAGCCGTTCGGCGGGGGTGAAGAGCGGATGTTTGGATTCGTTCTCCGCCACCGCCACGATCACGCGGTCAAACAGCTTGGCTGCCCGCTGCGCCACGTCCAGATGCCCGTTGGTCAGCGGATCAAAACTGCCCGGATAAATCGCGATGCGCATTTTAATTTGGTGTTTGCCGGCGGCCCGCGGACCCAGCACGGCATCCACGTCAGCTTAATTTCAAAACTGGAAAACGAAAGCCATTAATGGCCGTTAAATCACGAAATCCGAAAGAAGCCCGAAGCCCACTGGCCCATCCTGCCGGGCTACCAGCCCGGCTGAGCGGAGCGGGGCGCACGTGGGAAACGGTCTCCGCAGGCAAACAGAGCGCCTCACCCGTTCCGTCCGGCGGGTCGCCGGACGGTACGGGCCAGTGGCCCGTGCCACCCTGGTTTGCAACCGCGCGATAATGCCGCTTTAGAGCGCCCCGGAAAATGGAAGCCGCAAACAAAAGTGTACGCACCCTGTGTGCGGCGCGGGTGGCCGTTTCGTCGGGCCAGTGGCCCGACGAAACGGGCGGGTCGCCCGTTCCACCCCTTCCCATTTCGGATTTCGGGGTTAATGGACGGTGCCCACGCTCTCCTCGGTGGCGGTGACGGGGGCGTTCTGCCACGGCACTTCATAAATGCGGACGGGATTCAAGAATCCCTTGGGTTTCACCGGGAACAGTTCCACGCACTTCGCCGCCATTTCCGGCTTGGTGCGGAGGAGGTGGTTGTAGGTGGTGTCGCTGATGATGATGCGCCCGCTGCCGGAATGGCTTTCCAGCCGGCTGGCCAGATTCACTTCCCGGCCAAAAATCGTGTAGTTCAGAATATGCTGGTCGGAGCCCATCAGGCCAACGGTCACCTGGCCGGTATTGATGCCGGTGCCCAGTTGCAGCCCCACATGCAAGGGTTTCGGGGGCAGGCCGGCCGAATGCCGGATGCGGTTTTCGCTTTCCAATCCGGGGTTTTGCGCCTGCCGTTGCTCGTTCAGGGCGTTGATGGCGCGCTGGGCGTCAATCGCCGCATGGACACACGCCAGCGCGTGCTGACTGTTGGGGGTGGGCGCGTTCCAAAACGCCATCACGCAATCGCCGATGTATTTGTCGAGCGTGCCGCCGTGTTTTTTGACCACATCGGCCACGGCCGCCAGATACAGGTTGACCGTCTCCAGCATCTCCCGCGCGGATTCCTCGAAATACTTCTCGGCGGTCACGACATCCACGTCGCTATGACGGACGTACTCGGCCATCTGCTCCTGCGCCTGGTCCGTCAGGGCGGTGAATCCCCGGATGTCGGCGAAAAAGATGGTGACTTCGCGCCGGGCGCCATTCAGGGCGAGCATGTCTCCCTTGAGCAGTTCGGTCACCACATTCGGCGACACGACCTTGGCAAAGACTGAGCGAACGCGCCGTTTTTCCTGTTCTTCAAAAACCACGCGGTAGGTGATGAGCACGATGTGCTGCATGAAAATGGCCCCGCCGACGGGGGCGACCATGGGCAGCCACCAGCGAAATTTGACGAAGAGAATGACCGCCGCCGCCGCATAGCCGGCGAGCAACAGGAAAACGGCCAGACTGGCCAGCAGCGTGCGCAATTCCGAGGTGAGCAGCGCGGTGGCAATGCCCAGAATAATCACCAGCGCCAGATCCAGCGGCAGGGAGGTGCGGTAGATAAACTGGTTGGTGATGATGGAGTTGGCGACATTCCAGTGTTTGCTCACCAGAAAGGTGTCTTTCGCCAGGGGTGTCGCGCCCCGGTCGCTCAGGTCGTTGCCCTGGGCGGTGGACCCGATCACCACCAGTTTGCCGCGAAATTCCTTGGGCAAACCGTTGGTTGCACTGGTTTGCGCGAGGCGCTGTTTATCCTGTTCGATCACTTTGGCGATGGTCGCCTGGGTCAGGCGCGGGTCATCCGCCGTGAGCTGCCAGTTAATATAGAAATAGCCATCGGCATCAACGAAGATCCGCCGTTCCAAGCCGTTGGGGCCGCGCAAGACTATTTTCCCGGGGTCGATCTCGGCGTGATCCAAATCCAGCTTCAACTCCTGGGCCGCCATGACAATGCCCATGTCCCAAACCCGCGTAAAGGGCGGCGCAAACCGCTTGAAACGGGCGGGGATTTTTTCCCCCACAAACGGGGCCAGGTCGAAATTCCCGTCGTGATCCAGTTTGATGGTCACGTTGGTGGCTGGCGTGGGAATGATGATTTTATCCGCCTCAATTTGAGCGCGTTCCAAATCAAAATTGAGGTCGCGGGCGGCCAGTTTGAAAACCGGATGCCACTTCAGGTTGAAGCTTTTAATCCGGCGCAAGACGCCATCGGTATCACGGTCGGTGGAAATATCCCCCAAGGCCCGGCAATTGGTGACAAACAGATCCGGCGGGGTCACGTCGGGAGTGAAGGCGGAAATGACATTGCTGGCTTGGAACATCTGCGCCGCAAAAAAAGCATCCGACTCCATGAATCCGCCATTGGCCAGCATGGCCTTGGGATGATCCGTGCGCAACTCACCGAACAAGACGTCAAAAGCAATGCATTTGGCCCCCTGCGCGGATAATTCCTCCACCACGTGCCCATACACCATGCGCGGCCAGTAAAGCCCGTAAGGCTGGCCCAGCAAGCCGTGCGGCGGAGCGGCCATGGCTTTGATACTGGCGTCATCCATGGACACAAAGGCCAGATTGGTGGCCACCGGGGAGGGGAAGTGCCGGGCGACATGCACGCGCTGGTCATAGGTGATGCGCTCCAGCCGCTCCAAGAAATCCGGGTTAAGCAAACGGAGACCGCAAACCGCCACCAGCACAATCAAGGCCAGCACCGCTGGCCCGCTTTTGAAATGTTTCAAATGCACGCTGGGGGGATTAAATAAAAAAAACCAGAGCACCACAAGGCTGCCCTGGTTTTAAGTGAACGTTTCCGCACTTGGTCGCCGCTGCGGCGTCAAACACCGGTGGTTAATCAGAAATCGGTTGATTCAAGCACGATGGTATGGTCGGGATTAAAGCTGATTAACTGATAAAACGGGGTCCGCAAAATCGGGAAAACCTCGCGAAGAAACCGATGGAGGTCGGGAGAAATGGGTGACGGAACCGGATTGCCGGAGGTCCAAATTTCGCCGTCCTTGATGGTATAGGTTTGAGTGGTACCATTGGGAAAAGTGACCGCCAAAACCAAACCTGCATTATTGGAGGTATGATAAACCGCCAGATCCTTGATGGTGCCATCCGGATTCAGGGAAAGGAATAATTCCGTGCCACGCACACCGGCGATGCCCGTGGGCGTCTTCACCAAGTACTCGGCCGTGGGCGAGAGCTTCTTGACGCTCGCATAGATGCTGCCCTGCTTCAAGTCCAACTCGGTATCACCGACGGTGTCGGCTCCAGAGGAAGTGGTGCTCAATTTGTCAATGGCCAGGGTGCTATTGGCCAAGACGCGAACGGCATTTTGTTCCGCCGCTGGACGGTAGCTGGCGTAGCCCCGAACCGGCGCATCCACCGCGTACGAAACGCGCTGAGGGCCGGACGCAGCCTGCGGAAACTGAACCGCCCGGCCAAGAATCACATCCACCACGCTGGCATCGCCAGTGTAAATGGTGGCTCCCGCCTCCAGATATTTGCCTGCCACCAATGGAATTTTGGTGGCTCCGCCATCCAGCGAGTAGCTGGCGACACCCTCCACGCGCACGACGGTGGCGTAGCCTGGCTTGACCGGCTGTGCGGTAGCCACAAGGCCCATACCCAAAAGCACACCGCCAACCGCGATGGCCAACAAAGTCTGAAGTTTTTTCATAAGATTTCTAGTTAAACTCTAACTTGCAGTCATATTACCGTTTCGTCCAGCCGGTTGTCAATTATCTTTTCCGATCCCATGATAATACATCTCCATGGGCAGTTTGCCCGCGGCCCGCTCCTCCAGTTTGGGCTCGCAAATCTCGGTCAGGCAACTTTGAACCATCTCATTGCCCCCGGCGCCGCTGCTGAGCTTGTACGCCCGCAAAAACCATTGGCGGGCAGCGGGATAATCCGCAATCTGCAAATAATGCCAGCCAATATACCCCACCACGTAGTTGCCATTGGGGTCGCGGGTTTCGGCCTCCAAATAGTAAGGTTCTGCCTCCGCATGCCGCCCCAACAAATCGAGACACATGCCGGAGCGCAACCGGCAATAGGCATCGTGCGGATTGAGCCGGATGCCCAGCGCATAGACCGCCAGCGCTTTTTGGGCCAATTCCCGGTAATTATCGCCGCCATCCTGGCTCTGAACGCGGTAACACTCCCCCAAATTATAGGCGTTATTGTAGTTCTTGGGTTCCCACGCCAGTGCCTGTTGCCAGGCGGCGGTCTGTTCCTCGGAAAAACTGGGCAGGGCCCGGGCCTGGGCAATCCACCTTAACTCCCCGGTGCGCTGCCAGATCTGGGTGCCCAGATAGATCACTCCCCCCCCTAAAATCAACGTCAAAATCCATTGCTGCGGCCGCCGGATCCGCACCCAGTAACGTTTGGTGGCAAACCGCAGATTTCCCGCCAGCACTGCGAGCACGACCACCCCGGCCAGAGCATTGGCGGGGATATGCAGATTGAAATCCACCAGCGAATGCACCGCCAGCGCAAACAAGCCGCACACGGCACCCAGATAAAAGGCGTAGCGGCTGCTCATGGCGGTTCCAAAATCACTCTCCTCGCGCCGGATATGCGGCCAGGTGGAGCCCAGCCCAAAAATAAAAATCCCCACCCCGCCAAGGACAATGAGTCCGCCCGCCACCCCCCAATCGGCCAGCAACTCAAGATAATCATTATGGGCATGTTCAGGCCGCAACTGGAACCGCTCCGGCCGGTATTCCCGGAAGCGATAGTCAAAATGCCCCGGCCCCACCCCCCATAGCGGATAGTCCTGCCAGATGCGGATGGTGGCGCTCCACATATCCAGCCGCGATTGCGTATCCAGCACCTTCGGACCGGCATCATCCGGCTTGGCCACGCGCCGCATGTAGGTGACCGTATTGGACAGGACGTGCGTGGCAAAATACCCGCCTCCCCCCAGCAACACCAGGAGCGCCAGCAGCGCGCGCAGGCGGTGATTCCGGTGCAGCAGCAGAAACCCCAGCAACAATAGCAGTCCCGCGCCCGCCGCAATCCAGCCGCCGCGTGAAAACGTCACCGTCAATCCCGCCAAAATCGCCAGCACGGCGTAACCGAGCAGCACGCGCGTCAATACGCCAATCCGGCCGGCCAGCAAAAACGCCGCGGTCAAGGGCAGCACCAGCTCCAAAAAGCCCGCGAAATGATCGGGATTGATATACGTTCCCGACCCGCGGCCAATGTAGGGGTTGGAAATTCCCCAAACCTGGTAGGAATGATGGCAAAACTGAAACACGGCATACATCGATGCCGCGACGGCGACCACCGTCAAGGTGTAAGTGATCGTTTCGGCCGCGTCCTGATCGTAAAGATTGCTGATCACCGCCAGAAACACGAAGGCATAGAGGCCAACGCGGATCAGTTCCAACCGGGCGACGTACTCAATATCCGCGATGAAATAGCGCGCGACGGCGTAGAGCACAAACGCCAGCACCGCCCAGCTCAGGGGCGGCCAGAGCAATTTGGGCTCGTGGCCGGCCCAAATCCGGAGGAGCCAAACGAGCCCGATCGCCACCGCCAGGGTCTGCACGATCAGAAATGCCCAGGTGTCCACGGCCCCCAAAGCCAGCGGCGCAAACACCAGCGTGGCCAGCACCAGCAACAAAATGCCACGCTCGCACCACCAATCCACGTTCCTGCGGGTAAATACCATTGTGAAAAAAATGAACCAGCCGGGCCGGCAAGTAAAGCCCGGGTATTGCCGATTGCCCACCCTAATGGCAAAAGCATGGACCATGCAGGGGTGGCACGGGCCACTGGCCAGTCCGTCCGGGCTACCAGCCCGGCTGAGCGGAGCGGGGCGGACTGGGGGAAACCGTCTTCGCTTTCAAATAGAGCGCCTCACCCGTTCCGTCCGGCGGGTCGCCGGACGGTACGGGCCAGTGGCCCGTGCCACCCTGGTTTGCAATCGCTCGCTAATGCCGGACTTTAAAGCGCCCTGACGATTGCCGATTAATTGCGTCCGCGAAACGCGGCTCCAAACGATCCACCAATCCACCAATCCATCAATCCATCAATCCATCAATCCACCCTCAATCCGTCAAGCCGTCGCCAGATTGTCCTCGAGCATCCCGGATCGCTCCGTCGTGGGCTCGCTGGGCGGGGGCAGGGTTTCCCAGACCTTGATGGGTTCGTAAAACGTGTTGCGCTGCACCGGGATGCAGCCGGCTTCGCGGATGGCCTTGAGCATGTCCGTCTCCGTCTGGAGTTGCGGCGAGGTGGCGCCCGCCATGTGAAAAATATGCTCCTCAATGATGGTGCCGTGCAAATCATCCGCCCCGAAGCTCAACGCCACCTGCGCCAGCTTCATGCCCAGGCCCACCCAATACGCCGTGAGGTGGTCAAAATTATCGAGGTAAATCCGGCTGACGGCCAGCGTGCGCAGGGAATCAAAGCCCGACGGCGGATGTTTCACTGGAATCTCATTGTTCTCGGGATGATATGCCAGCGGCACAAAACCGACGAAGCCGTGGGTTTCATCCTGCAAGGCGCGCAATTGCCGGAGATGGTCCACGCGGTCCGCGAGGCTCTCCAGATGGCCGTAGAGCATGGTGCAGGTGCTCCGCCCGCCCAGCCGGTGCCAGGTGCGATGCACGTCCAGATACTCGGCGGCGGATTCCTTGCCCCGGGCAATCGTCTCGCGCACTTCCTTGCGGAAAATTTCCGCGCCGCCGCCCGTCAGGGAATCCAAGCCGGCGGCCTTGAGTTCGATCAGCGTCTGCTCGACCGATTTCTTTGCCAGCCAGGCCAGATGCAGAATTTCGATGGCCGTGAAACATTTCAACTGCAACCGGGCATCCAGCGTCCGCAGTCCGCGCAGCATGTCTGTGTAATAGCTGAACGGCAGCGAGGGATGCAGTCCGCCGACAATGTGCAGCTCGGTGATGCCCAGCCGGAGCGCCTCGCGCGCCTTCTGGACGATTTCCTCCACGGTGAGCTGGAAGCCGTCGGCATCGCGTTTTTTCCGGGCGAAGGAGCAGAACTGGCAGGACAGGATGCAGTAGTTGGAATAGTTGATGTAGCGGTTGACGATGTAGCTGGCGCGGTTGCCGTTCTTTTTCTGCCGCGCGCAATCGGCGATGGCCCCCACCACCTGGAGGTCCTTGGATTCAAACAGCCGCATCGCGTCCGCCTCGGAGATGCGTTCGCCGGCGGCCACCTTTTCAAAAAGGTCGCCCAGTCCACTGCGTTGAATGAAAAACTTCATCCGGTCCATTAAAGCAACTTTCGGTCGGGGAGGCAATCGGGGGATTGCTGATTTTCGATTGCCGATTGCCGATTTATTTCCAAGGCAACGCCGCGTTCGTTTCGGCGGGCACCTCGTTTGCTTGCCGGTGGGGCGGGCTTGGATATAATCCACGGCACGCGCGTGAACCAGGCATGTGATGCACCAGAATCGTCGCCACCCCGGCGGGAGTTGGCGGCTGGCGGCAGCGCCATGACCGCGCACCGGCAAAACGCGGCTTTGGCGGCCGGGCTACGCGCTTGTATTTATGACTGACGCCGACAATTGGTTTTGCCTGCGGGCACAGCCGAAGCATGAACATATTGCGGCGGCCCATCTTAAAACCATGGCGGGGGTGGGGGTGTTTCTGCCGCGCATCCGGTTCCAACGCACCACGCGGCAGGGGCGGGTCTGGGTGACGGAGGCGTTGTTTCCGAATTACTTGTTTGCGCGCTTCAACTGGCAGCAATCGTTCCGGCAGGTGCAGTCGGCGCGCGGGGTCAGCACGGTGGTGCATTTTGGCTTGCGCTGGCCGGTGATTGAGCCGGCGGTGATCGAGGATTTGCAGCGGACGGTGGGCGACGAGGAGGTGCATGTCATCGCCACCACGTTGCAGCCGGGCGATGTCGTGGAAATCGCGGAAGGGGCCATGCGCGGGCTGCGCGCGGTGGTGTCGCGGGTGCTGCCCAGCCGGGAACGGGTGGCGCTGCTGCTGGAATTTCTGGGCCGGCAAACCACGATTGAAGTGCCCCGGCATCAAATCATTAAAGAGGGCGATGTGCGGGAGCGGATGTAAGGTCACCGGTTAAACTAAAGCCGAAAAGATCAATCCATGACCCCCTCAAAGTCGTAGTGGGTAGCAGTGGGTAGCACCTTTGAATTTCATTATGAACCGCTCCGTCAACGCGGACCACGGTTGCAACGGGCCCTCGCCGGCCGTTTTCCCCAGCACCCAGAACCACCCGAGTCCGAGTCAGTCCGAGTCAGTCCGCCCTTTGAACTCACTTGGTTGGCCGTGATGGGGTCGCCCGTTCGATCCCTTTCCAGGCGACAGAAGAATAATGTCTTGCGCCCGCTCCCTCACCGCCCCGCCGCCGCTTGCCGCTTGCCGCTTGCCCCTTCCACAGGCATTTTTTCCGCTTGCCGTGCGGTGCCCTTTTCGACAATATCATTGCGCTATTAAGTAGTAAATTTGGCTAAAGTTTTAAGGGATGTATCAGATCAGAATTGGTTTTGTAAAATGGGATGGTCCAAAAAGGCGTTTTTTTTGGGGCCAAAGGCTGGGCTTTACCCTGATTGAACTGCTGGTCGTTATTGCCGTGATCGCCATCTTGGCGGCGTTACTGCTGCCGGTGCTCGGCAAGGGCAAACAAAAGGCCACCCAAACGGTTTGCTTGAGCAACCAGAAACAGCTGGCGCTGGCCTGGGAAATGTACGCCAATGATAATGCCAGCCGGGCGGTGGGCTTCAGCACCTGTCCCGACGGCGGCACCCCCGGAATCACCGCGCCAGACCCGATGGACTGGCGCACGGATGTGCGTTTTGTATTACCGACCATTCCCCAAACGAGCCAGGCGGCCGTCATTCAAGCCACGGAAAATGGTTTCCGCCAGCCCATGAACGCGGCGGGCAAGGTCATCAGCGGACCGTTGTTTCCGTATGCGCCCAATGCCCATGTCATTCATTGTCCGGGCGATCTGCGGGCGGCGTTGCCAGCGGGCGGCGGTTTTGCCTGGGATAGTTATTCCGGAGTGCTCGGAATCAATGGCGAGGCCGGTTATGGTGCCATCAGCTTTAGCAACATGATTTTTAAATCCACGCAATTGGTGCATCCGGCGGAGCGGATACTGTGGGTCGAGGAATGTGACGGACGGGGGGACAATCTCGGGTCGTGGGATTTTCAGCCGGGCTCGCCGCAAGACAACTTTAAAACCCAAGCGCCCCAATGGGTGGATTCGCCGGCGGCCTATCATGGCACCACCAGCACGTTTAGTTTTGCCGACGGCCATGTC